>Ga0187852_1001026_pt1 | contig 27870 bp, 18 predicted proteins | sample June2016WEW_6_40_FD_134511 | JGI IMG/M metagenome (GOLD analysis project Ga0187852, IMG submission 134511) | Peatland microbial communities from SPRUCE experiment site at the Marcell Experimental Forest, Minnesota, USA - June2016WEW_6_40 | ecosystem: Environmental > Terrestrial > Soil > Wetlands...
CTCCGCCACCGGCCGGACGTCCGCCAGGCCGAGCGGCAACTGGCCGCCGAGACCGCCCGCGTCGGCGTCGCCGTCGCCACGTTTTTCCCGCGGGTCACCCTCAGCGGCGCCCTGGGCGTGCAAGCGGAAGGGCGGCCCTTCTTCGGCTGGGACCAACGCTACATTTACTCCGCAGGCCCCGGCGCCAGTTGGCCGATTCTGGATTTCGGGCGGCTGGAGGCGGCCAAGCAGGTCCAGGACTGGCGCACCCGGCGCGCCTTGCTGACGTATCGCGAAACCGTTCAGCTCGCCGTCAAAGACGTGGACGATTCGCTGGGGCAGTTTGCGTCCGAGCAGGATCGCTTCCAGCGGCTGCAGGCCGCCGTCCGCGCGAGCCAGCGCGCCACCGAGCTGGCCACGGCGCGTTACAACGACGGGCTCGCCGATTTCCTCAACGTCCTGGATGCCCAGCGGCAACTCTACGAACTGCAGGACCAGGCGGCGGCATCGCAGGAATCCGCGCTCGTGGACTGGGCGGCGCTCAACAAGGCATTGGGACGCGGGTGGGAAATCTCCATGCCCGGCGGCGAGACGCCTCCGCCGGCGCCCGGCATCAGCCCGCCCATCGAATTGGTCACGTCCCGCGCGGGCGCGGCATTGCCTGCCGCCCAGTAGCGCCGCCGTCGCGCGGCCGGCTACGCGGCGGCCGGGGATCCGTTTTCGGGGGGCCGGGCCGGAAGGGTGATGGTGAACAGGCTGCCCTTGCCCGGCTCGCTCTGCACGGCCACCGAGCCGCCGTGGGCCTGGGCGATGTGCTTGACGATCGAGAGGCCCAGCCCGGTGCCGCCCATGTCGCGGCTGCGCCCCTTGTCCACGCGGTAGAACCGCTCGAAGATGCGCGGCAGATGCTCGCGCTCGATGCCGGGCCCCTCGTCGCGGACCTGGATGACCAGCGAGCCGTTGCGCAGCGCCGCTTCCACCGTCACCGGCTTGCCCGGCTCGCTGTACTTCACCGCGTTGTCCACGAGGTTGACGAGCGCCTGTTCGAGCAGCGGCACGTTGACCTTCGCGCGGAGCGTCTCCTCGCAGCGCACCCGGATGGGGATGTTTTTCCGGTCGGCCTTGAACGCGCAGAGCTCGATCGCCGCGTCGAGCACGGCGCGGATGGAGGCCGTCTCGGTCATGACCGTCCCTCGCTCGCCCTGCTGCTCGAGCTTCGAGAGGAGCAGCAGGTCGTTGATGATGGCGTTGAGCCGGTCCGCCTGGCGGGCGATGATGCCGAGGAATTTCTCGGCGGACTCCGGCTCGCGCATCGCGCCGTCGAGCAGCGTCTCCACGAACCCCTTGATCGCGGTGATCGGCGTGCGCAGCTCGTGGGAAACGTTCGCCACGAAATCGCGCCGGAAATTTTCGAGCCGGCGGATGCGCGTCATGTCGTTCAGGACCACCACCGCGCCCATCTGCCGGCCGGACGCGTCGTGCAGCACCGCGCCGTGCGCCTGCAGCCAGCGCTCGCCCTCTTCGCGGAGGAGGATTTCGCTTTCCGTCGGCGTTTTTCCGCTCGCGAGCGTCTGCGCGACGAACTTCTGAAGCTCCGGGTTCCGGACGACTTCCTGGATCATCTTGCCCTGCGCTTCGGCGGGGCTGGCGCCGAGCAGCGCGCCGGCCGCCTGGTTCATGCGCAGCACGCGCTCGCCCATGTCCACGGCCAGCACGCCCTCGACCATGCTCAGGAAGACGGCCTCCTGCTCGTTGCGCTGCGCGGTGATGAGCCGGATGCGGTCCTCGAGCTGCGCGGCCATCTCGTTGATCACCACCGCCAGGCTGCCGATCTCCGCGGAAGCCGGCACGTACAGGCGGTGGTCGAGTTCGCCGGCGGCCAGGCGCTCCACGCCGCGTTTCATCTCCTCGATCGGCCGCGCGATGCGCCCCGAGACGGCCAGGCAGACGATGGCCGCCGCGATGGCGATCAGCACGCCCACCAGGGCGATCTGGATCTGCAGGTCGCGCACCGCATGGTCAATGTGGCTCAGCGACATGGCCGCGCGCAGGACGAGCAGGTTCCCGCGCGGGTCCTGCGCGGCGATGGCCGCGTACATCGTGGTGACGCCGAGGGTCGGGCTCTCGCGGACCGCGCGCCCGACACTGCCCGGGCTGGCGAGGGCTTGTTGAATCTCGGGCCGGCCCGCGTGGTTTTCCATCCTCTCGGGAGTCGAGTCGGTGTCGCCGAGCACCACACCGTCCGGCCTGATCACGGTGATGCGCGTGTCGGTGATCTGGCCCACCTCTTTGCAGAAGGCGTCTATCTTCGCCGGGGCGGTGGGCAGCAGGCCGTTGGCCATGTCGCGGCCGAGGACGCGCGCGCGGGATTCGAGGATCTGCTCGGTCTGCTCGCGGAAGAACCGGCGCGTGGCCTCGGAGGCGTAGAGCGTGACCACCAGCAGGGACAGAACCATCACGAGCAGGTAGGAGGGATACAGTTGCCAGAGCAGCCGCTTCCGTCGCACCCGCTACTCCTTGAAGCGATAGCCGACACCGCGCACGGTCTCGATGCAGTTCCCGCACGGCGCGATTTTCTTGCGCAGGCCGACGATGTGCACGTCCACCGACCGGTCCGTGACCGCCGTGTGTCCGCGCGCGGCGTCAATCATCTGCTGGCGCGTGAACACCCAGCCGGGCCGGCGCGCGAGCAGGTTCAGCAGCAGGAATTCGGTATGCGTCAGCTCGACTCGCTTGCCGTGGACGAGCACCTCGTGCCGGCCCGGATGGATGACGATGCCGCGCACCGAGACGGTGGAGCTGTCGTCCATCGGCTCCTGCCCCCGGCGCCGCAGCACGGTCTTGACCCGCGCGAGCAGAACGCGCGGGCTGAACGGCTTGGTGATATAGTCGTCCGCGCCCAGCTCCAGGCCGGTGACCACGTCGGCCTCCTCGCCGCGCGCGGTCAGCATGACGATGGGGATGTGCGCCGTCTTGTCCTCGCGCTTGAGGATTTTGCACGCCTCGAGCCCGTCCATGCCCGGCAGCATCAGGTCGAGCACGATCAGGTCGGGCGGCTTCGACCGCGCCAGCTTCAGCGCTTCCTCGGCGCTGGTGACGCCGGTGACCTTGTACCCGCCTTTGGTCAGGTTGTACGTCACCAGTTCCAGGATGTCCTTCTCGTCGTCAACGACCAGTATGGATTCGTTGGTCATGGCCTCTTCCTTCGAGGCGAAACCGGCCTCGTAACATCCCTTTTACCGGGAATACATTAGCCTTCCGTCAGGAAAATGTAAACTCGCGGTGAGCTTGGCGCGAGAAATGCGTGAGCCGGTTCCGGGCGCAGCGTTCCAGAACGTAAACAGGCTGTCATTCTGAGCGAAGCGAAGAATCTCATACGCAGCGTGCGGACAACGGTTTAGGGTATGAGACCCTTCGCTGCGCTCAGGGTGACGCGGTCTGGACTTAAGCGTGTTACTTCCCGAATGCGATGCCAGCCGCCCCGCAAACACTCGGGAACCCCGTGGAAGCATTATTCGTCCATGAAGCAATACGGGTCGCGCTCCTCGAAGGCATTCAGACCGCGCGCGAAGGCGATGGCCATGCAGCCGCCGCAGGTCGGGCGCAGCGGGCACTCCGCGCAGGCGCGGCAGCCGGCGCGGTATCGGCGGGCCGCCTCGGAGTCGTAGATTTCGCCCAGGTCCTGTCGGAGCAGGTTGCCGATCGGCGAAGGGAATTTCCGGCAGGCGTGCGTCTCGCCGTCGGGCAGCACCGCGACGAAGTTGAACGCCGCGCCGCATCCGTAGCCGGTGCAGCCGTCGAACGGCGCCTCGCCCCGGCGCCGCCGGACGATGTTGAACAGGTTATCCTTCAGATGCAGGATCGGGTTGCTCTTCGCCACCGTGAGGTACATTTCGAGGAACGCCGCGTAAGCCGCGCGCGACGGCATCGTCAGCGCGGCGCCTTCGCCGACCTGCGAGAGGCGGTTGAAGTTGAAGTGCCTCGTGTGGCCGCGGAGCCGTTCGGCCAGCGGCAGCACCTGCTCCAGGTTGTCGCGCGCGACCGTGAGCATGACGGTGGACTCGATCTCCAGGTCGCGCAGCACCCCGAAGAACTCGATCGTGCGCGCGAAGTGCCCGGCGCCGCGGATCCGGTCGTTGTACTCCGGCAGCCCTTCCAGGCTGACCTGGTAATACTGCGGGCGCTTGATGGCGAGCAGCTCTTCCAGCGCCGCGCGCGGGACCGGGTTGCCCAGGATCGAAAGCGGGAACCCGCGTTCCGCCGCCGCGCGCCAGAGCCCGACGAAGTACGGATACAGGAACGGGTTTCCGCCCGTGAAGCACACGTGCCCGCGCACGCGGCGATCGGCGCAGAAGCGGCGCAGGTCATCGAGGACCTTCACGCCCTGTTCGAGCGTCAGCGGCGACCGCTTGCTGCGGTCGTAACAATGCTTGCAGCGCAGGTCGCAGGCCTGAGTGATATGCCACTGGAGCAGGAACGCCGGAGACGACGTGAACGCCGCGGGCGTCTCCGCGGGGATCGGAAAGAGCGCCGGGTCGCGCCGGATGCGCGAGCATGGCGGCAGAAGGATGCCCTTCTCCGCCGCGCGCCAGAGCGCGTTTTCCACGACCGGAACGGCCACCTTCGCCGCCCGCGCCGCCTTCGCGATCGGGATCTCTTCGACCACCACCTTCAATGCCAGCAGCTCGGCATCCTCGGCGGCCTGGACGCGCGTCCCGCCCGTGACGGGATCGCGCCAGACCATTGCGTGTTCCGCGCCGGCCCGCGGCGCCGCAGGTGCAGAGGCCACGTTCGGGCTCACCAGCCCGCACAGCCGCCAGGAAAGCGGCAGCAGGTCCAGCGTCGGGTTGACCTCGAACCGGTCCGTCTCGTTCGCGGCCGGCGTCGCCGCCTGAGAGACTTCATGGCGCGCCCATTCCAGCCGCGCCAGCTCGGCGAGAAAATCGGGCGCGCCGGGCGCGTCCTTCATCGCAGCCAGGCGGTCCGGCAGCGATTCCGGCCTGGCCATCCCGCCGCAGGCCTTCAGCAGGCGCGGCCACGCCCTGGGACCGATCAGCGCGCGGCAGACCGGAAACGCATCCGCCCGCGCAGCCTTCCGACGAGGTTTCATATTCTGATCTTCACAGAAACAGAGTTTTTCGCCACGGATTTCACGGATTTACACGGATTACCGGCGACGAACTTAAATCCTTGCTTTTCGTTAATCCGTGGAAATCCGTGGCCAAAAATTTCGTCGTCGCCGTCGCTTCTTTCGTTAATCCGTGGCAACTATCCCGTTGTCGTTTCAGAAGCCCAGGCCGATGAGCCACTTCGCGCAGAGCGCAGGCCACTGGCCGACGACCGGATCATCCGTCGCCAGGCCCAGGCCGTGCCGCCCATGCGGGAAGACGTGCAGCTCGAACGGGACCTTGTTCAGGCTCAGCGCCTTCGCGAAGAGCAGGCTGTCCTGCACGCTGACCGTGTTGTCGTCGGCGGTGTGCCACAGGAACGCCGGCGGCGTGCGCGGCGTGACCTGGAGTTCGTTCGAGAGCGAACGGACCAGCTTTTGCGGCGGCTTCCGGCCGAGCAAGTTCGTCCGCGTGCCCTGGTTCAAGCCGCCGGCGAAGGTGATCACCGGGTAGCAGAGGATCGCCGCGTCGGGCCGGCAGCTCTGCCGCTCGACCGGGTCCTTCGCGGCGGCGCGGCCCGCGGCGAAATGCGTCGCCGCCGACGCCGTCAGGTGCCCGCCCGCGGAGAAGCCGAGGATGGCCACATGGTTCGGCTTGACGTTCCACTCCTTCGCCCGCGCGCGCACCAGGCGGATCGCCCGCTGCGCGTCCATCAACGGGACCGGGTAGCGATGCGGCGAATGGCGATAGCGCAGCACGAACGCGCCGATGCCCGCCTCGTTGAGCCATTCCGCGATGGGGAATCCCTCATGCGCGGCCAGCGCTCCATATCCGCCGCCGGGGCAGACGACCACCGCGCCGCGCGGCTTGCCGCGGACGGTGTGCGGAACGATGAACGGTTCCACGCCGGAACTCACCCCATCCGGCGTCGGCGCCGCGCCCGGCCAAAGATTCACCGCGCGCCGTGTCCTGTTGACGTGCATAATCATAGATCGGCTCCTTCAAACGCGCATTCCATTGCTATCGCGAACTTCAATAGGCAAGGCTGCTAACGTACGCAGTATACCACCCGGCACTTCGCCATTCCAAGGAGCGTCGCCGGCGGGACGGCCGATGAAAACACAACTGACGCTGGATTAGGCGTTTCAGGTTCGAGTCCTGGATGGCCAGCCGTTTTATGCGTTACAGTAAACCAGCCTCACGGTGCCGGGATGTATTTCACGCGGTAGAGGGAATTCTCGCTGATCCCGAGAAATTCCACATTGTCGTCGCGGCCGAAAGCACAATCGGCCACGAGTATCTTGTCATACTCAGCGCCAGGCTGACCATCCAGCACCAGTGAGCACTTCGCGCCTTTATCGTCCAGGTACATAATGTGCCTGCTGTCCTGACTGAAAGCAGGCCCCAAATCGTAGCTGCATTCCGCGCTCACTTTGCCGTCTACCACCTCAAACCACTTCTCCCCACTTTTGACTTCATACGCAATGCGCTTGCTATCGGGGCTAAAGGTGGGAGCAAAGTTTATTTGGTCATATTCGACTGATGGAATGCCATCAACCACGGCAGTCCACTTCTCGCCCTTCTTGGCCACATACGCCACATGCTTACTGTCAGGGCTGAAGGGTGCTAGAACCGCAACTTTGTCATATTCCGTGTCCGCTCGATTGTCCACGACGGCGAAGCTCTTTGTTCCCCTTGTGGCCGCGTAAGCGAAGCGTTCGCCATCAGGGCTGAAGAATGGCCGGTCAACATGGTTGTACTCTGCGCCCGGCTTGCCGTCCATAACAAGCCGGCTCTTTCCGCCTTTGTCGGCCACATATGCCATCCGCTTGCCGTCCGTGCTGAAGACAGGAACAGAAACTTTGTCGTATTCCAAGCCTGGCTGGCCATCCACAACCACAAACCACTTCCCGTCCTTCTTGGCTGCATAGGTTATGTGCTTGCTGTCGGGGCTAAAGGTCAGGTCATCGTAAAGGATTTCGTCGTACTCCACGGCAGGGCGACCGTCAACTACAGCAATAACCTTCTTATCCTTTCGAGCAGTGTACGCCAGGTGTTTGCCGTCGTTGCTGAACGTCACCATGTAGCCAAAACCGATTCCGTCGTACTCTGCGCCCGGTTGGCCGTCCTCCACCACGGTCCACTTTTGCCCCTTGCTGGCCGCATATGCCACGTGATTACTGTCGGGGCTGAATTGTTGGTAACCGACATCGTCATATTCCGGGCCTGCTTGGCCATCCACCACCATCAACGACTTCTCACCCTTCTGCGCCACATACGCAACGCGCTTGCCATCGGGGCTGAATTGAACGGCGAAGAAGTGTATCCCATGCCTCGGTCCAATCTTGTCGTATCCCACACTCGTTTGACCGTCCACGACGGCGAACCACTTAGAGCCCGTCCTGGCCGCATAAGCCAGCCGTCCGCCATCGGGACTGAATGTCAGACTTCCCTCAGCGATCTCATCGTACTCCGTGTCCGGCCGGCCGTCGGCGACGACACGAACCTTTGCGCCATGTCTAAGAAAGTACGCCAGATGAGAGCTATCCCTGGAAAAGGCTGCAATATAGGCCAAGTCCACACTCTTGTCGCAAGGCCCGAGCCGAGTCTCTTGAACCTTGTACCTGGCAGGACGGCAGGATGTTGTCGCCAGCAAGCTCAGTACGACCGCCGCGCAAGCGGCAATCCGGTTCATCATGTTCCTTCTCATCTCCCCTTTGTTCAATTGTGCTTGCGGTCCGCTCTAGGATTTTGACCATCAGAAGCCCGCCTGTCAAGCGGAAGTTGCACGCGGCTCTCCTGAGTGTTGTCTATCAGCAGGCGCGTAAACCCCCGTCCTGTAAGACGATACGCCCGTGCGCGCCCCTCGCGCGCCTGATTGGGACGAGAATCCTGAGTGGTTCGGCGTAGGACCTATTTGGCCAACGTCTCTCTCCGGTCGAACCCAGTTGTTGTAGCGGCTGCAAGACGGACGTACGGATAAGTCGTGCGTCCGCGGAACTCACGAGGGGCGTTACTGATTGCGACCAACAAACGAAAAGTAGGTGAAGAATATAACCAGGCCGCACGAAACCTCGGCAAGCAGGTAGAGCCATGCCTTAATCTCGCTGCAACTGTGCCCCGGTCTTAGGATCAAGTGTTGCAGGACGCGAGACCGCCATATTGCGAGCGAACCCGCGAACACAAAGAGCAGCGCGAGGAGAGCAAAAATCCCTGGCTTCCACGTCGCTTGCCAGGCGAGCCGGCCTAGAACGGTGTACATGTCTAAGAAGCACAAGCCGTTCCACAAAAGGACCATTGCCACGATTGCCTGCCATCTGACGGGTAGCCCCCGTCCAGCCGGAACCGAATCCGGGCATGCCGTGGGGACAAATCCGCTTTCTCGGATTCTTCGGAGAAGCGAAGCGGGACTGCCGAAACACCAGTAGACTATCCTCTTGGGGTAGGTCGAGACGTTGTGTTGAATCCTGATGCCCCAGCCAAGAAAGGGTATGATTGAGTACCTTTCAATCCCCACAACCTGGTCGGGACAAAAAGAGTACTTGCCGATCAGCGTGGCGTTCAACACAAGCCGATCCCGTTGTACAGTCAGTATTGCAAACGGCCAGGTAGCGTTAACCCAACCGATTCGTGCGCCACCGACTCTGATCATTTCCGTCGGGCTCCTGCATTGACCGTCTCTCCACGAGCGCTTCCTCGTAGAGCTGGCATTCTACGCTCGACGCATAGAAGCGTCAACCAGGGCCCTAGCCCTCTTGGCGTCCTGGCGGTTCAATCCGTCGGAGTCATTTGTCAGGTGAATTGCAGCGTGCCCTTGCTATGGAAACCGATGCGTCCGTGTGCCATTTTGACACGGCTGAAGGGCACCAGGAGCCGGAGCGGTTTGCTGTAGGTATGGTATGGCCAGCCAAACGACCAGATCATATGCCCCGCTGGGCAGGAAATAATTGGTATTATTTCCCCAGCGAATCCCCCGGAGATCTTTCGCGTCTTCGCGGGCGGGCTTGGTTGGCTCTGAGTCTTACCTCGCGTGGCCCCGGAAATTCTTCAAGGCTTCGGCGTCCAGTCTGCGCTGTCGCGCGAGGTCAAACGAGAAGTCATTCGGCGATTTCTTCCTGACCTCCTCCGGCGCGCCGCAGCTTACGGCGGGAAGGCCGCCGCTCATGGATAGCGTGTAGTCTTTGCCCGTGAACGGGTCTTTGGGAAAGCCATCGGGGAAGTAGCGGCGAAGCTCCTCGAGGTTCGCCGGATAGCTGCCGGTCTCCTCTTTCAGCAGCATCGCGGCGCACAACACGCGCATCATCCCGATCCGGGCCTCGGCATTGGCGAGAGAGGGCAGGGCGCTGACTGTCAACGCCGGCACGAAGATCTGCAGGAGTGGGTTCCCTAAGTCCCGATCCCCCTGGAGCTCACGGGACGTCATTTCAAGAATCGTGTTATTCAGTCCGCGCTCTTCATCCGTGATGGCCGGCGCTGCCTCATGGTAGGGGCCGGCGACATTTCTGGCCAACCGTCGCATGTGCTGCTGGTAGCCGCGTGCCCATTCAAGGATACGAGCCCTGATTTCCGGCTCCTTCAGGCCTTCCAGCTCATGAGTCGCCATTTTCGAAGGGGGACCCTCGCCGTGCAGGTAATCCCGGATGAAGTCCATTAGTTCCTTCTCAGGCGCTTGGGCCTTGCGAATGACCCATTCTCCCCAGAATTCGGCGTCGACGCGGCAGTAGGAATCCATCCTGAGCGGCTCGGGCAGGCTCTGGAGCGCCCGGAGCAGTTTCTCCACGGACTCGCGGCCCGGACTGCGCGAGAGCAAGCCCTCCGCCTCGGACGCGGCCACATTCTGAATTAGCGCCGCGACGAGGCCGGACATGAGGACCGGCTCCCGGCCGACGTGCGCGCCCATCCGAGCGAGGTCCCCGCAGATTTCGGCGGCGCGAACGGGATCGCCTCGGAACTCCGCGCACTTGGCCGCCGCGACGCAGCGGAACGCGAACAGCCTCAAAAGCCCGAGATGCGGCATTTCCATATCGGGGCCGGCATCCCAGTTCAGGTCGAAGGCGCAGGGTCCCCGTTGGGCGCCGTCGTGAAGCAGGCTCATGGCGCCGTCGGAATCCAGGTCGCGCGAGAGCAGGGCCACGGCGTCGGGTCTGTCGCTCAGCGCGGCGGGCGGCAGCTTGCCGAACTCCTCGTCCATGAACTTGAGCGCTTCCAGTTCCCCCGCCGATTGCGGGACTGCTCGTGTCGCAGCGCCCTCCAGATACAGGATGGCCGCGTTGTCCGAGCGCGGGAGAACGCTCTTCTCTTCGCCGCCGCGAGCGGCCGTTGCGACCAGCGCCGCGAAAACCGCCGCAGCACAGAATTCGATCTTGAGCATCTGAGTTGCCCTCCTGTCCCTGCAGCAGGGGCGAATAATAGGTGGTTCGGGATTTGCCAGATGGCCGCCGCCCACACGATGGTCAGTCATCAAACATCGGATTCTGCCCGCGAGAATCCCGCTTGTCAAGCGAAATTCGCGCGTGGTATTCCGGGGAGTTGTCGGTGAAAAAGCGCGTAAGCCGTTGTTCTATAGTAGGTACGCCCACGCGCGGCCCTCGCGCGGCTGATTGGAAAGAGGCGCCGGATCGGTTTGTCCTAGGACTTATTTGGCCAGCCGTGAACGGATGAACGCCCAACATCCAACGCCAAACGCCCAACGTCCAAGTCCCTCGGCTCCGAGCGCGGAAATACTTGGGCGTTGGAAGTTCGATGTTGAGCGTTCGATGTTTATCCGTATACGGTCGTCGCAGACTTCGGGTTGGGGATCGTCTGCTTGTCGCAACGACCGGCACTTGCGGATGTGAAAACGGACCTGGCGAAGGCGAGGCGACCGTCGCGAGGACAGGTTGTGCTTTGCCGGAACTCGCGGACCGGCCCGCCTGTCTCTCACGGCGCTTCTTTCGGCAGTTTTCGCACGAGAACCAGCGCCGGATTCGACGTCCTTGCGATCCCCTTGGCGTCCGTCGCCAGGACGGTGAACGCATAGACCCCTGTCTTGAGGTCGGACACGGTGAACCGGGCCGGGGGCGCATGCGCTTCGCCCAGCTTCTGCGCGCCCGCGAAGAACTCCATGCTCCGCCAGTGGGGGAAGGCGCTGTCGTCAACGAGCAGAGTCAGGCGCGCGCCGGGATCAAGGACCGGCGGCTCGCCGGTGGTTGGCGGCAGGGATGTGATCTTCAACGGGTTGTCATAGGTGGCGAAGGCCCGGTAGATGAAGGCAATGTCCTTATTCAAAAGCCAACTGGACGTGCCCAGAGGGCCTTTGAAGTCCGCATAAGGAGTGATCGTTGTCAGCCCGCTTTTCCAGGTCGTGTGATCCGCTATCCAGCCGTTCCTGGGATCAACCGGCAAGAGCTGGACCGGGCCCTTGAGCGGGTCCTGGCCGACGGGATACCGCAGGCGAATGGCTTGATCGAGCAAGGGAATCGCAAGCACCTGTTGCCCCGCGAACCGGTGGGCAAAGCCCTGGACGCTCATCCATGAGAAGAGCGCGCCTTTCGGCCGGCTCGCTTCCATCAGGGGCACGATCCATGCGTTCAGGGTTGTCTCCATCTCTCCGGAGATCAGGCAAAGAGGCGTGGCAGCCACGGCATCGTTGGAGTCCATCCTGACGTTCCTTGCCGATACCGCCGCGCAGGCGATCACGCGATCGGGCCTGTCGTCCAGGAGCGTCATGGCAAACCCGGCGCCGGCGGAGAAGCCGAAGATGGCGAAGGGCGCCGACTCGATCTCCCGGTGGCCGCTGTCCCCGGCAAACTGCCGGAGGGCGTTGTGGAAGACGATCAAGGTTTCAGAATGCGAGTTGAACGCCTTGGTGCCGAGAAAGGCGAAGTCGTGCATATAAAGGAACTCCCGGCACCAGCTTTGCTTCCAGGCCTCTCGCGTGTCGCCGCCGGCTGCGTTGGAAAAGACCAGGACTCCGCGCACTACGCCAAGCCCGTCGGGAATGGTGAGGCGCGCCTGCTTGAGCGCCCCTTCGTTCGTTTCCTCATAGTCGTAGCTCCTGGCCGTCCACTGAGCGCGGCGCCTGGCCGTGACCGTGACCGCCGGAGAAACGGCCGATCGGCCCCGGTCGTCGTACGCCTTGGCGTGGATGCTGTAGTTGCCTGGCAACAGACCGCCGCGGCCGTATGAGAGCTGGTAGGGCGCCGTCGCACTGACGCCGATGAGCTGATCGTTGTTGTAGAATTCCACTTTAGCGATCCGCCCCGGCGGGGCGCTTGCTTCGGCGATGAGCGTCATCGTCGCGCCTTCAGCGAAGACCTCATTCATGGCGGGCTCGGCGACCCTGACCGACACTTCCCCGGCCGCCGGCGACAGATCGGCGCCTGCAACTTTGAGAACGACTGTGAGAAGGAGGGCGGCCGCGCAGCAAAGGGTTCGTTGAGCCATGGAAAATCCATCCCGGGGAATTCTGAGACCGGATTGTCTCCGTCGCCGGCGCGCAGAAGCCGCGGCCCCGCGCCGTCGCCCTACGGACCGGCCGGCCCTGGCGGCGGCCGGGAAGAAGTCGCCGGCGTCGGCAGGCCGATCGCCGGCCCGAAGAGCCACTTGCGCACGGCCGGGTACTCCGACTCGGGAAAGGCGTGGCCGATATCCTTCATCTCGTACGTGGTCAGCTCCACGCCGCCGGCCTGGGCCGCTGCGACGATCTCCGCCAGCCGCTGCGGGCGGAGGGCGGCGCCGCCATAGGCAATCAGCAGCGGCTTGTTCTTGATCAGGTCATACCGCCCCATCCGCCCGCCGCCGTTGACGAAAAGAAATGCCGAGAACATGCGGGCCGCCTCGCCGTCCGATTGCTCGATCATCGCCTGCGTAGCGTGGGCGCCGTTGGAGAAGCCGCCGATGATCCGGCGGCCCGGATCAATGTTGGGCACGATCCGTTCCAGTTCCGCCAGCATCCGCTTGTGGAGCGGCCACATGTACTTGCCGTCGGTATCGCGAATGAGGAAATCGTAGCCGGCGGAACCCGGGGCGAGCTTATGGAACAGCGGCAGGCTCAAACAGATGAAGTCCATCTCCCCGGTCAGCCCGCGGGCTACACCGGGATTACCCCCGCGCCCGCCGGCGCCGCCGTTGAGGAAAATCAGCAGCGGGTGCTTGCGGGCGGGGTCGTAGTTCCTGGGCAGAAAGACCGTCATCTGCGGCTGGATGCCCTTGGCATCCACCAGTTCCTCAAAGGTCGGCGGCAGTTCGGGGAACTGGATGGCGAAGGTCCGTCCCGGCCGCAACTCCGGCTGCGGGGTGACGGCAGGTTGTGCGCCGACCGCCGGCGCCGTGTCGGCGGCCGGGGCTGCGGCGGAGCACATCCACACCATCGCCAGGACCGCACAAGCCGATTTGACGGGCACTATCGCCTTTATTGCGCTTCTCCTCAAGATTCCGCGGCGACAACCGCCACCGGGAGTTGCCATGATTTTACCCGGAGTTTTCCATATCGCCGCACTGCCCGAACGGTCGGACATCAGCCGGGGTTTGCCTTGCCCGTCCGCCGGAGGACAGTCCGCATTCGAAAGTGAGATTCTACGCTTAAAGTGCCGGCAGTCAACTGCGTTCTCGGTGTTCTGGAAAACGATGCGCCGGCGCGCGCCAAAAAAAGAAGCGCTCCCCGAAAGGAGCGCTTCTTTAGAAACAGAGCGGCGAGAAGACTGCACGGATCGCCGGACTACCGATTCCTCCGCCTTGCGACTTTTGCGACGAGTCCTGTCAGGCCGAGGCCGAGCAACGTCATCGTCGCCGGCTCGGGGACGAACGCGCCGGCGGTGTCGCCGTCGAGGGTAAAGGCCATATCGGCCGGCGATCCACCAAAGAATTCAGAAGCCGGAATCGAACTGGTACCCGCGCCAAACCCGCCGCCGGGGTTATAGAAGTATTCCTCCGGAGCATTAACCGGAGTTGTCTGATACCAGAACCACTGTCCGCTCGAGATGGGTCGGGTCACGTAGGCGGTGACGAAGTAGCTGCCCGGGCCAAGGAGTTGGTCGGCGAAGCTGATGTCGAGATTATGGCTCGCATCCTCGGTTCCGGTGCCGCTCATCACGAGCGTGCCGCCCTTGTCCGGAAGGTTCGTCCAGATTTCCCCGGTCACGGCCACGTTGCCCGTAGGGTCGCCCAGCTCATCGCCGTAGATCGTCAGGGTTGTTATGTCGTACGGAACGCCGGTCGCGAAATTGTCGAACTGGTACGTTGAAAAGGTTGGGTTGTCGGGAAAAACTTGTGCGACGACAGCCTGCGACGTCCCATCCCACGGCTGGTCCGCGATGACAACGGCAACGGCGTTGCTCGCCAAGAGGCCGAGAAGCGCCGCCACGAACGCGACAGCCAGAACACCTCGGCGCAGACTAGGCATACGCATCCCTCCAAAAAGAATAGCATAAACGATCTTGTAATATGCGCGTGAAGCACAGCAATCGCCGTGCCGCCTATACACCCAGTTTCAGAATCTCCACATTCAGGCCTAATCGCATTACTTCTCGTATCTTACGACCAGAAGAATGCCCAATCTGTTTCGCCAAAGTGGGGATCCTGTGTTGAGAAATCTCCTCAGGACGATATTCGCCGTGTTCAGGATACTCAACAGTTTACTGCACCTCTCGCGTGGAAACGGGCTTGTCCCTCTTAAGCCCGTGGACCGAGTCCACCCGTATGTCAGGGAAATTTTCGGCGGGCTACAGGTCTTGTACAGGGTTCCAGGACTGGGGAGAAGCGGACCGGTCCGCAGCAAACCGGAACTCGAACTCCGGCCGAACTCCGGAAGTCCTGCCGGACTCCGCAGAAGACTTGCTTGATTGCGGTGACCCTGGTTGTCAAAATACGGCTGGGATGCCTGGCTGTCGCGTGGAAGGCGACGCTCTGGCAAATTCCGGATGATACCAGCCAGCAGGTTCACGGTGGGCGTGAACCGCCAGGCGCGTGGAAAATTGTGGATTGGGGATAAGGTTCATGCTGAACATAGGTTTCGCTTCGCGGGACATGACGCCGACCCGGCCGGCGATGCTGGCCGGACAGATGCACCGGCGGGTTGCGACGAAAGCGCTCGATCCGGTCACGGTCAATGCGCTGGCGCTGGAGGACGCGAAGTCCGGCGGAAGCGCCGTCCTCGTCTCCTGCGACCTGGTCTCTTCCTCGGACGGACTCCTCCGCGCCGTGCGCGACCTGCTGGCCGCGCGCGCGCCGGCGGTCCTCGCCGACCGCGTGATCCTGGCCGGCACCCACACGCACACCTCCTTCGTCTTCGAGGATGGCTCTTACGACCACCCCGGCGGCGAGGTGATGACGCCGACGGAATGCCGCGACTGGATCGCCGAGCGCGTCGCGCAGGCCGTCGTCGAGGCATGGGAAACGCGCAAGCCGCGCCTCCTCGCCCGCGCCTTCGGGCATGCCGTCGTCGGCCACAATCGCCTGGCGGTCTACGCCGACGGCAGCGCGCAGATGTACGGCCGGACGCACCGCGACGACTTCGTCTGCATCGCCGGCTACGAGGACCACAGCCTGGACATGCTCTTCGTCTATGAGCCGGATGGCACCCTCGCCGGCGCGGTCCTGGCGATCCCGTGCTCCTCGCAGGTGACTGAGCAGCTTGAGGAATTCTCCGCCGACTACTGGCACGATGTCCGCCTGGAGCTGCGGCGGCGCTTCGGCGAGCGCCTGCACGTCGTCGGCCTGTGCAGTCCCGCCGGCGACCAGTCGCCGCACATGCTGCTTTACCAGGAGCAGGAACTCGAGATGCTCCAGCGGCGCGGCCTGACGGAGCGGCAGGAGATCGCCCAGCGCGTGGCCGACGCGATGGGGCGCGCGCTCGCCTGTACGCGGCCGGAGAAAGACAAGGAGTGGCCGCTGACATTCCGCACGCGGCGGCCGGGCCTGGCCCCGCGCCGGATCACCCGCGCCGAGCGCGACTGGGCCGAGAAGACCCGCGCGGAGTGGATCGCGAAGAAGGCCGAGTCGCAGTCCTGGTGGCCGAGCCGTCAGCAGGCGGTGGTGGACGCCTTCGATCACCCGCGCGAACTCATGCCCGTTCCGGTGGATCTGCACATCCTGCGACTGGGCGACATGGCGATTGCGACGAACCCGTTTGAGCTGTTCCTCGACTACGGCCTGCAGATCAAAGCGCGCAGCCCCGCCGCGCAGACGATGCTGATCCAGCTCGTCGGGCACGGCATGTACCTGCCCACCGCGCGCTCCATGCAGGGAGGCGGATACAGCGTCATTCCTGCGGTTTCCTCCGTCGGCCCCGAGGGCGGCGCGCAACTCGTCGCGGAGACGCTCATGGCGATCAACGAACTCTTCCCGCCCTAGTGTTTAGTTGCGTAAATTGGCGTACCAATTTACGCAACTAAACATGGCCCAACGGAACTCATAACTCGGTATAACGACGCGGTTTATTGCCGTCATGCTTCCTTGCGGAAATAGGACGCCTATTTCCGCAAGGAAGCACTAGGAGCGCGCGCCTGATCCGGAAGTTCTGCAAAGTGGACGGCGCGGCCGAAAGCTGATGGAGGCGCGGCTGCGGGTCGGCGCGGCCTTTGACAGGTTCTCCCTTCTGCGATTACATTAATGCCTTTCATGCTCCGCAATGAAAGGGAAAATCCGTGGAAACCATCCGCGTGGGCCTCGTGGGCGCTGGGGTCGCGGCAAAGTTTCATCTGGAATCGCTGCTTCAAGTGCACGGTGTGCAGGTGCAAATGACGGGTGTGACCTCGTTGCGTCCGGAGAGCCGCAAGGCCTTCGGCAAACGGCACGGCATTCCGGCCTTCGACGACGTCGCCTCAATGCTGCCGCACGTTGACGTGCTGGACATCGTCTCGCCGCCGGCCGCGCACGAGGAAGGGATGCTCCTCGCCGCCGAACGCGGAGTCCACATCATCTGCGAAAAGCCGCTCACCGGCTACTTCGGGCCGAAAGGCTGCGGGCAGGAGTATCGCGGCGACCGGGACCCCAAAGGGCCGATGCTGAAGAAGGTCGGCCGGAGTCTGGCGAGACTCGCCGAGACCATCCGCCGGTCGGGCGTCGTCTTCTGCTACGCGGAGAACTTCGTCTATGCGCCGGCCATCCAGAAAGAGCGCGAGATCATCGAGAAAACCGGCGCCCAGGTGCTGCGCATCCTGGGCGAGGAATCGCACAACGGCTCCGGCTCCGCCTTCTATGGCATCTGGCGCTTTCAGGGCGGCGGGTCGCTCATGGGCAAAATCTGCCACCCGCTTTCCGCCGCGCTGTACCTGAAACGCGTGGAGGGCCTCCATCGCAACGGCAAACCCATCCGCCCGAAGAGCGTGACTTCGCGCTGCGAGCGGATCACGCGCCTGCCCGGCTACCAGGACCGAGGATTTATCCGGACCAAGTACCACGATACCGAAGACCAGGGGTGGATGCATATCACCTTTGAAGATGGAACCGTGGCCGACGTCATCAGCGGCGAGATCGTCCTGGGCGGCATCCACAACTACGTCGAGATTTTCGCCAACAACCACCGGACGCGCTGCAATCTCAGCCCGATCAACATGGTGGATGCGTTCAATCCGAAGGCGGAGCAGTTCAAGGACATCTACACCGTCGAGAAGATCAGCACCAAGGAAGGCTGGACCGCCATCAGCCCCGACGAGAATATCACCCTGGGATACATCGCGGAGATGCAGGATTTCCTGGCGTGCGTGGTGGAGAAGCGCGTGCCGCAGTCCGACCTGGGACTCGCCTGCGACACGATCAGCTCGATCTACGCGGCGTATCTCTCCGACGAGCGAAAGGGGAAAGAGACGGAGATACCGCTCGCGTGACAGGAGCGGCTGCAGACGCCGCGGGGAGTTCTGGAACTCGCCCCGGAACTCACAAGTTCGGAGCGCGTGGGAAAAAGGCCGGCAGGCGTTGGCCCTGGGAGGCTCAGGGCGCGTCGTCCTGGTCGAGAAAGTTCTCCAGGTCCAACATCAAAAACCGTTCCGTGAATTGGCGGATGACCACGTCGGGCTTTTCGGCCTCGATGATTTTGCGCTGAAACCGCCTCGTGGCCACGAAGGCGATGCGGCTGAAGTCCTCGGAAAGGAACGGCATCAGGCCGCGCATGCCGCCGCTGGAGTCGTGCAACATGACGGCCCTCGGCCAGCCGGGCTGCGGGACTTCAGCGACGCTGATGGCGGGGACCAGCTTGCCGTTCACCCGCGCCGTGTCGCGGATTTTGCTCTGGACGGCTCGCCGCGGCGTAAGCGGAATCAACTCGATGCTTTCCTCCTGGCGCTCGTCTTCGGCGTCAATCATTTCCGTGAGGTCGCCGCCCGGGCGCATTCGGGTCACGATGGTGAAGTCTTCGATCCGGGGCGGTTTCAGCGCCGGGAACCAGGCGCAGAGTTTCTGCATGATGGCCTGGTAGCCGATGAACGCGCCGTACTCGGTCCAGTGCGAGTCCGTGCGGCGGGAGACGCGCATCTTCTCCTTGGCTTCCAGCAGAACCGGCCGCAGGTCGAGGAGTTCGACCGTGGAGTTCTTGCGCATGTGAGCGACAAACTGGTCCAGGCGGGATTCAGGGCGCAGTCGCGTCAACCCGTCCGGAAGGAATTCCGGGTAGAGCGTCTGGTTGTTCGGGACGAAGACGAGAAGGTACTTGATGCCGCGCTGGGCAAGCCAGTCGCGTTCCTGCTCGAACTGCCGCTGCATGCCGTCGAGTTCCTCGTTTGTGTAGGGCGTCACGCACCGGTAGTCGTCCACGGCGTGCTCGCCGGCATAGAAAAGCCAACCCTGTTTCCCGAACAGGACCAGCGGCGAGGAGGACGCGCCCAGCAGCCGGCCCTTGAGGAGGTGGTACCAATGGATCAGTTCGGGCCGGAAGCCGAAGTTGTCGCGCAGATAAGGCTTGAGGTCGAACACGAATAACTTCAAAGCAGCCGGGCGCCAGCCGAATTTCGGCAGGGGCGCCATCTCCCGGTTTTCGGAAAGCGGGCGCGCCGTCGTCGGGCGGAAGAGCATGCCGGCCATCGGCAGCCAGGTCGCCGCGACGAATGCGGCGATCAGGACGTAGTTCCGCGCGCCGCGGCCGATTCGGTTCTGTCTCTCGCCCATGCTGGTATCGCGTCCTGCAAATTACTCACGTAAGTTCAACCTGCGTCATGCTGCTCGTAGTGTGCCCGTCAGGGCATACGAAGTAGCGCCTGACGGCGCCATTACAAGCAGCGCATGAGATTCCTCGCTCCGCTCGGAATGACCAGAGATTACGCATCTTTTTTCCGGCCCGCCGTGCTAAAACCTGAAGTAGATGAACGGGTTGTACGTGCCGGCGGCCGTCAGGATCGCGCACAGCACGAAAATGGCGCCAAGGCAGAACATCCCGGTGGACGTGGCGGCGATTCCAGCCCACGGCCGGACGGCCACAGGGATTTTTTCCGAGGTGCGCTGCCACCATCCGATCAGCGCCGGCACCACCGGCGTGCTGAAGAGGATTCCCGCGCAAAGCGCCTGCGCCAGTTCGCGATCGAGATACATGCCCACGGTGTCGTGGACGGGCGACGGCTGCGCGAGGCCGGCCATGACTTTAAGATAGCTCAACGCGTAACCGAGCGTGTCGGAGCGGAAGAGCACCCAGCCGACCAGGACCGCGAGCATGGCGTAGACGTGGCTCAACGGCGACCAGAGCTTCTCCAGCACGCGGCCGAATCCCACGCGCTCGATCACCAGGAACGCGCCGTGGAAAAGCCCCCAGACGAGGAAGGTCCAGCTCGCTCCGTGCCACAGTCCGCAGAGCGCGAAGACGGTGACGAGGTTGAAGTATACCCGCCACGGCGCGCAGCGGTTCCCGCCGAGCGGTATGTAGAGATAATCGCGGAACCAGGTCGAGAGCGAGATGTGCCACCGCCGCCAGAATTCCGTGATCGAGCGCGAGATGTACGGGTAGTTGAAGTTCTCGATGAACTTGAACCCGAACATGTGCCCGAGCCCGACGGCCATGTCGGAATAGCCGGAGAAGTCGAAATAGATCTGCAGCGCGTAGCAGACCGCGCCCAGCCACGCCAGGGCGGCGGTCATCTGGCCGGTCGGCAGCGCGAAGACCTTGTCCGCGACGACGGCCACCGTATTCGCGATGAGCATCTTCTTGCCCAGCCCCAGCACAAAGCGCTGGATGCCGTACGCGAAGCGCTCCGCGGTCACGGTCCTTTCGTCGAGCTGGCCGGCGATGTCCTTGTACCGCACGATCGGCCCGGCGATGAGCTGCGGGAAGAGCGAGAGATACATCGCGATGTTCAGCGGGTTCTTCTGCGCCGGCGCGTTCCGGCGGTAGACGTCAATTACGTAGGACATCGCGTGGAACGTGAAGAACGAAATGCCGAGCGGCAGGGTGATGTGCGCGAGGTGGAACGGGCGGACGCCGGCGGCGATCAGCGCCGCGTCGAGGTTGGCCACGAAGAAGTTCGCGTATTTCCACGTGGCCAGGATCAGGAGGTTGAGCGCGACGGCGAGGGCCAGGACCTTTTTGGCGCGCGGCGTGCCGAGCGTCCGGCCGACCCACAATCCCATGAAGTAATTCAGGATGAACGAGCCGAACAGCACGACCACGAACCGCGGCTCGCCCCAGGCGTAGAAGAGCAGGCTCGACAGCAGCAGCACCGCGTTGCGGTGCCAGCGCATCGGGATGAAATAAATGGCCAGCACGATGGGCAGGAAGAAGAACAGGAATGCAGGTTCGGTGAAGAGCAACGACTTTTCCTCCAGTCCGGCGCGGTCAACAGCCCTGCATTAATGTTCGGCCGATGGGCGCAGGGATTGAGCGGCAACAGCGCTCCACAGGAGCATCCTGCCTAGAATAGCCCATTGGACTGGAGTTTTTCAAATGGCTCCGTTCGCATCATCAGAAGCTATCTGCCGCGCTGCGCAGGGCCTTTGAGTTCCTTGGCGATGGCGTTCCTGTAATAGCTATCGTCGTGCTGCTGCTTCCAGCCGTCGGTCGGCGGCATGCCGGGAGCGGCGCGGTATTGCGCCCACATTTCGTTGACGAACTGTTCCCAGCATGAGCCTTGTCGCGACCAGTCCTGGTCGTAGTCATGGCCGGCGGCTTTGAGGACCTTGATCGGCGAGTCGTCGTTCTCGTACATCCAGCGGTCAACGTAGTCGAAGAACGCGTCGTGGTCCCAGGCTTTTTCGGCGTGCAGCAGGCGGAGGGCCAACGCCTGCGCGACCCAGCCGTGGGTGGTGCTGCTGCGGCGATAGTTTTCGCTGGTCACCTGGCCGCTTCCCCAGGTCGAAGGCTGCGTGTGTTCGTAGGGGCCCCAGGTTCTGGATTCCCGGACGTAGTCGCGGCCGATCCCGGTGGCTTCTTCAATGCCGGAGTGCCCGGTGAACACGACCTTGGCGCCGGTCCAGCAGTCGCCGTAGGCGGTCTGTTCGTCTTCGCTGAAGCTGGCTTTGGGGAAGGATTTATTGATATGGGCAAGCTCCTCGTCGCCGAGAAGGAATCCGGCAAAGACGATGGGAAGCTTGCGGCCGGTGCCGTGTCCGCCCCAGCAGGGCCATCCGGAATGTCCGCCGCGGATGATGCCGCCGAGGTCTATCCCGATCTGGACGAGGTTGTCGAGGAGCGGTTCTTTCTGCTGAGGCGTGAGGTTCGAGCACAGGAGCAGCGCCGAATTGCCGACGACGCGGCCGATCTCGCGGCCGTACGAGGGCATGTTGTTATTAGGTTCCTCGAAGCCGAAGTAGCACGTGTTGACCCACGGCCGCTGCGTGTAGCGGACATATTCCTCGGGCTTGGGCATGTCGGCGGGAGCGGCGAGGGCGGGCAGCAGCTCGCGCTTCAGGTTGCGGGCCAGGTAGATTTTCTGAGTGCGGTCGCAGAACGCCGGGCGGAACGCGTCGAGCGGCTGCGGCTCGGCGACGCAGGTCAGCACGGCAGCGTCTTTGACGGGGCTGTAATCCGACTCGGCGCGGTGTTCGGTCGCGTTCCTCAGCCAGACCGGAAGCGCCAGGCCCATCGGCATGCTGATCGTCGAGACGAGGCAATCGCCCGGCTTCATGGAGACCGGGAGCTTCCGGACCAGCGCCGGGTCGAAAAAGTGCTTGACGCCGCTGTCGTAAGCGACTTTTTCCTCGGCGGGCGGATTGATCATGAAGCCGTTGCGGACGCGGTCCTTTTCCCGCACCTCCTTGTCGGTCGGGTCGAGCTGGTCCGCGGGGATCTCGGCGCCGTAAAGAGGCCGGGGCGCGATCGCGGTGATCGTCACGACGCCGACGACGTAGAAGTCGCCGTTGACGAATTGCCCGACCCGCGCCGGCTTGGCGAACGTCCAGGTCATGCCGTATTGCGAGAGGCTGTATTTCAACGGCAGCTCATCGAGCTTCGGCGCCGCCGGGGCGTTGTCCCTGGTGTAAATGACGACCGGCTTCTCCTGGCTCCAACCCGGAGTCGCCAGACACGCGACTGCCGCCGCAGAGAGACCGAACGCTAAGATCTTTCTGAACATGATATTCCTCCGTTCCTTTGCACCTCGACGGTCAGCCATCCCGCGTCGCATTCTGACCCTCGGAATCTCGCTTGTCAAGGAGGCCTCTTCTCCGGCCGCCCGGACTAAGGCGACACTGGAAAACGATCGGCCCCTGCGCGCTCGTCACGTCGCGCCGTTGATGAGGCCGGAGCCGGGGCTTTCCGGTGGACCGGCGACGGCAAAAGGCGCAACGCGGTTAAGAAATACGAAAATCTTCGTTGACAATACGAAGCTCGTCGTATATAATTCCGTCAGGTGATGATTCCAGGGGAGGAACGATGATGGCCGAGAGGGGTTTGCGGCGACCCACCGACGCGGAACTCGAGATCCTCAACGTGCTTTGGGAGCGCGGCCCGTGCACGGTCCGGGACGTGCACGAGGCGCTCAGCGCGGACCGCGACACGCGCTATACGACCACGCTCAAGCTCATCCAGATCATGACGGAGAAGGGCCTGGTGCTGCGCGACGAGTCGCAGCGCGCGCACGTCTGCCGCGCGGCCATGCCCAGGGAACGAACCCTTCGCCGGCTGGCTGAGGACATGCTCGAGCGCGCCTTCGGGGGATCGGCGGAGAAGCTCCTGATGCACGCGCTCCATGCCAGGAAGATGTCGCGCGGCGAGATCGCGAGAATCCGCAAGCTTCTGGATGAATTCGAGGAGGGCCGAAAATGAGCGGGCTGCAATCTCTCCTGTCGCATCCGGCGGTCGTGCGGTTCGGCTGGGCGTTGATTCACTTCCTGTGGCAGGGTGCGGCGGTTGCGGTGCTGCTGACGCTGACGCTGCTTCTGCTGCGTCGCGCAACCGCCGGCGCGCGATACGTGGCCGCGTGCGGCGCGCTGCTGCTCATGACCGCCGCGCCGGTCCTCACGTATTGGCATCTCGCGCCGCTGCCGGGAAGCCCGCAGCGAGCGTTGGCCGGACTTCCTGAACTGCCGGATAACGCTCCATCGGGAAACGTCGCCGTTTCCGCGCCGGCCGCTGATCCTTCTGCGGCGCGTGTTTCTCCCAGGCCGCCGCCGCTTCTCCCGCCGGCCGCGCCTCGCCCCTGGCAAGCGCGGGCGATGCATTGGATCGAGGCCAACCTGCGATGGTTCGTCGGCGCGTGGTTCTGTGGCGTGCTGTGCCTTTCGATCCGTCTGCTCTTCGGCTGGAGCGGCGTGAGGCGAATCCGGCGGTCCGGCGTCGGGGCGTCCGAAACGCTCCAGGATCGCCTGAAAGATCTCACCCGCAAACTGAGCGTAGCGCGCCCCGTCCGCCTGCTGACATCCGCCATCGCCGACGCGCCGGTCGTGATCGGCTGGTTCCGGCCCGTGATCCTCTTCCCCGCCAGCGTCCTGACTCAATTGTCGCCGCAGCAGTTGGAGGCGATCCTGGCCCATGAGCTGGCGCACGTCCGCCGCCATGACTACCTCGTCAACCTTTTCCAGACCGTCGCCGAAACGCTCCTCTTCTACCATCCCGCCGTGCACTGGGTCTCGCGCCGCGTGCGCGTCGAGCGCGAGCATTGTTGCGACGACCTGGCCGTCTCCGCCTGCGGCGATCCCGCCCTCTACGCCCGCGCGCTGGCCCGGCTCGCCGAGATGAGCGTCGCCGCTCCGAGACTTGTCCCGGCCGCAGGCGGGCAACTGCTTGGGCGAATACGGCGGCTTCTGTCGGCGGACGCGCGCCGAGACCGCCGCGCATCCGTGTGGGTGGGCGGGACGGTGCTGATCGCCGCCTTGCTGGCGTGCGTCGTCGCCCTGGGCGCGTCGAAGGCCGGCGGCGAGCAGAAGGCGGAAGCGCCGGCGGCGAATGGCAGCGAGATAGTAACGCCGCTCGATGAGTATTCCCGCCTGCATGAGGTGCCGGCGACCGACGACGCGCTGCGCGCGCCGACGCCGGAGGAGATCAGAAAATTCGGCGCTCTTTGGCCGGACGTCCCGGCGGAGCAGAATGCGGCGTATTACTTTGCGAAGGCCGCGAAGGCAGTCGCGCCCTTTGAGGAAAGGCCGGCCGGGTCATTGAGGGGAATCGAGCCATATACCGGCAACGTCGCGGCGTTCGAAAAGTGGGTGGAGTTGAATCAGCCCGCGTTCAAACTCATGCGAGAAGGGCTCAAGCAGAAAGTCTATCGTCCCATCTTCCTTATCTCGAAGAAGGAGGGACAGCCCGTAGCCGACGTCGAGTTCCTCGCCGCGGTGAGGAACCTGGCCCGGACCTGCGCGGACGCCGGCTTTCTGGCGGAACTGCAAGGAAGGCCCGACGACGCGGCGAGGACGTACGCAGAGTGCCTGCAACTGGGAACAGCGCTGCGGCAGCACGGCCCACTGATCCAGGAACTCGTCGCCATGGCCATCATGGCGATCGGCCAGAGAAACATGGACGCGTTGGTCGCGAACGGCGGACTCGACGAGGCGGCTTTGCGAACGGTTATCCGCCAGTGCCGCGAGGCTGAGGTCCGTCCGGACGAACCGGCGACGTGTTGGGCGACGGAGGTCGCTTACGGTGAAGTCTTGATGTCGCTGGAGAAGAATCCGGCGGGCAATGCCATCATCTACGACCAGTGGCGCAAGCAGCGCGCCGCATTGTCCCGGATCATCGAGAAGAAAACTCTTGCGGAACTGCTCCAGCAGAACACGGCAAAGGAGATCGTGGAGATTGGGACGAAAGAGCCTGGCGCGGTTCCCGATCCCATATTTCGGCCCATTGTTCGGGCTTTCGGCGAACTCGGCAGACTGGACGTGCGTCTGCGCGCGACGGAGATTCGGGCCGCGATTGCACTTTATCAAAAGGCCCATGGCGCGCCGCCCGACAGCCTTGACTTGCTCTGTCCCGGCATCCTGCCCTCGAGGCGGATTGACCCCTTCTCCGGCGAGCCGATGCGCTATGCGCGGACGGAGACCGGCTGGAAGGTTTGGAGCGTTGGAGAGGACAACGTGGACCACGGCGGCGTCAGCGATGAAACCCCGGAGGCGTTGCGTAGAGGACCATATTATTGGAAGGGGCCGGACTATGTCTTTCTTTCGGACATAGCCTCCAACCTCGAACTGCGCAGCACAATGGGAAAGCCTCAGAGCGCTTCACCGCTGCCGAGCAGTTCCCCGCCGGCGTCAACGGAAAAGCCGGCGGAAGGCGGCAGTAACCTCACAGGGACGAAGGAAGCGAAAACGATCGGGTTAGACGCAATTCTGAAGCAGGGGCCCGGACAACCCGCGTCGCAGGAACTGATCTCAAAGATGCTGAAAGAGAACAGCCCGTGGCTCAGGCCGCCGTTGAGGAGCCTAGCGTATACGTTTTCAATGGCGCATACGGGCAAGGACAACACATGGGAGGCCGAAGTGGCGTACACCGCGCCGAACGACCTCACCATAGCTTTCCCCAAAGAGAAGATCTACAGCGGCAAGGCGGACGACACTTACGACCCGCGCAACACTCCCTACCCGATCGGGCTGCGCACTATTGTTCAAGGCGTGACCTTCGTCTCGCCCCTGGAGGAATTTCAGGCAGCCCCTCAGCGTTATGGCGTCTCCATGATCGGCGAAGAGGCGGCCTCCGGCAGGGAGGCGTTCGTGCTGCACATCAAGCCCATCGGCCGGCCCAGCGAAAAAGCAATCCAGCAGTGGGACGCAGGTCTGAGGGCGGCGGCCACAGGGGCCAAGTATGAATACGAGTTTTTCCCGGCCGAGCAGGAGATCGGGGGAGTGAAACGAACTGTAATCGGGCTGAAGTGCCTCCGCGAGGAAGGGCCAAGCTGGAAGGCACTCCTGGCCGCTCAGCGTGCGAATCCCGCGCGCATCGAATGGGGTGAGGAGATCATCAGTTTAAGCATGCGCGATTTGCACGGCGAGACTCGCCCCGTCATCGTCCGGGAGTATAATCTAAAGTTTACCGGCAAGAGCTCAATCACAGTCCTAAACTACTGGGCCGGCGGAGAAAACGGCACGCCGGATTTGTTTCTGGGGGAAGGCGAGCGGATGATGAACGAAGCATACTACCGTGAGCTCAAGGCCAGGAATCCCGGGCCGAAATTGACTTTGCCGATGCGCGTAGCCTGCGGAATCTGGGATCGTTGGTATGGATTCAGGGACAGCCATGCGGATCTTGATCAGGTTTGGATTGACAAGGAAACCGGCGACGTGCTTCGAGAGGAAGGATTTCTTGAGGGCCGGTGCGAATTCGTTATCGAATACGGTGATTGGGAGGCGCTCCCCGATGGAGGAAGAGCGCCGACGCACGTTACGGTCTCTCTGCCGCCGAGCTATCCAGACACCCACGGAGTCGCGGAATTCGACATGAGGTTCACCACGTTGGGCGGAAAGGCCTGGATTCTGGACCACCTGGCCGAGTCTTTCGACGCGGCAGGAGTCAGCGTTACAGCGACGGTATCGGATGTGAACGCAGTGCCCGAAAACCCCATGGAGGCTCCGCCGGCGGAAAAGGCGAAGGGGACTCCGGCCAGCCCGCAAGCGCCCCACACCGGGGATCTCCGGTGAGCGCAAAAAGGTTGCGCCGGCGCGGCGGTCATGAATGACTTCACCCGCCGGAGGCGGGATTGCTCATCAGCGTCACCGGCTTCTTCGGCGGGTCCTGGCTCGCGCCACCGAGGGGGATTTTCCACCAGAGGATCGTCAGCGCGCGGCCGGACGGGGTTTTCTCCCAACCGATCCCTAGGACGGAAAAGCGCCGGGTTGTCTCCGTGCGTTCGGAGGTCATCAGCGGCTGAAGCTCGAACAGCCGCCCGTCGGCGTCGCGCTGATAGTGCACCAACCGCCAGAGAAAACGGAAGTCGTAGCTGTCTTTCCCGGCCTGCTCGTAGATGAACGGAAGGATGAGTTTCTTGTCGTTCCATTGCCAGTAGAGCGGGAACACGTGAAAGTAGTTCCGGCCCCACCAGACCGGGCCGATGCCCTTGTTCCCCGAAACGTTCCACGCGAGCGGAAAGAGGGCCTGATCGTTTCCCGACTTCCAGTAAAGGGGGAAGACGTTGACGTAGTCCTTGCCCCACCAGACCGGGCCGATCCCTTTGTTGCCGTTGATGCTCCAGCCGATGGGCAGCAGCAGATGGTTATCCCGCCAGTGCCAGTAAAGCGGGAACACGTCGAAGTAATCCTTGCCCCACCAGACCGGACCGATCCCTTTGCTGTCGCCGATCTTCCATGCGATGGGCAGGAGCAATTGGTTCTGCTTCCATTTCCAGTAAAGCGGGAACACGTCGAAGTAATCCTTGCCCCACCAGACCGGACCGACGCCCTTGTCCTCGCCGATCTTCCATGCGATGGGCAGGAGCAATTGGTTCTGCCTCCATTTCCAGTAAAG
>Ga0187852_1001029_pt1 | contig 27814 bp, 18 predicted proteins | sample June2016WEW_6_40_FD_134511 | JGI IMG/M metagenome (GOLD analysis project Ga0187852, IMG submission 134511) | Peatland microbial communities from SPRUCE experiment site at the Marcell Experimental Forest, Minnesota, USA - June2016WEW_6_40 | ecosystem: Environmental > Terrestrial > Soil > Wetlands...
AAGGAGGACAACTGGGCGTCGGAAAGGCCGTCAAAAGCGCTGTTGACGGATCGGGCAGACCGGTTGACACACCGACCGCGGGTCAGCTGCCCAGCCTGGTTTCTTACTGTCTGAATCGCAGAAGTACCGGGTACTCCAAGGACTTGTTGTCCAGGTAGGCTCCCTTGCCGGGTCCGTGCAAGGCGAGTCTCAAATCTCGCATGGCTGCGCTGCCGAGCTTGCGAAACCTCCCCTGGCGTAAGGGCTTGCGAGAAAGTCACGATTTGGCGCGGTCGCTCGAGCCGGTGTATACTTTGCTTTGCCACCGCGGCCAACTTGGAACTGCTCGAATGGGGAGATTCATATGAAAAACTCTCGATACTCCTCCGTTGGAAAGTGGGGTTTGTTGGTTCTGGCTCTCCTGTGCGGACCTTGGCTAGCCCGCGCCCTAGGCCAGCAGGAAGCCCCGCAACTTGCCAAGCGATTGGTGGGCGATTACGGCTATTGGAGCCGGACGCAGACTCCCCCGTACAGCTCGGCCCAAATCCCCATGTCGAAGCTGACTCACATTAATCACGCTGGTGTGAGCTTCGATGCTAATGCCAATCTGGTGGTACCCGACGGGTTCCTGGAGCCGGCCCTGATCGAGAAAGCGCATGCGGCAGGGGTCAGGGTTCTGCTGCTTCTGGGGGGCAACTTTGGCGCGCTGGAAACCCAGCCCAGCCTGATCCAAACCCTGGTGAAGAAATTGCAAGTTTTTGAGGACGCTCATGGCTACGACGGCGTTGATATCGACTGGGAATACCCTAGCACCGCCCAGGACGCCAGCACCTTTCTCAGCCTGTTTGCCGCGCTTCGTGGGGCATTTCCCAGTCCCACTTTTGTTCTCTCCGCCGACGTGGCGCCGTGGGGCGGCAGCGGTTACAATTTCTCGAATGTCACCCCCTTGGTGGATTACTTCAACATCATGATGTACGACTGCGCCGGACCCTGGACCGATGATGCACAGCTCAATTCCGCGATCTTCCCCGACCCCTTCAATCCTGAACCCTACGAGTGCGAGCCGGGCGGATCGGTGAAGGAAGCGATCGATATTTACGTCAGCGACCTGGATATACCTCCCGCCCAACTCAATATGGGCACGCCATTTTACGGGTATTTGTACCAGAACGTCAGCGCTCTGTGGGGATCTTGCAAGAACTGTGGGAACACCGTAATCTCGGAGAATTACGGAACCTTCATCAAGCAACGGATCAACCAGAACGGCTGGCGGACGTCTTACGACACCTACTCGCTGGTCCCCTACATGCTGAGGACCGACGGCAAGCCGGGCTTCATTACCTACGACGATGCCTTCTCGACGTTTTACAGGGTAGCCTACTCAGTGTGGCGCAGGGGCCTGGGCGGGAGTTTCATGTGGTCGCTCGATGCAGATTATGACGGCGATTCACAGGACCTGCTCGGTGCGATGTATAACGCCAGCCTGCCCCAAACGAAGTGAGCCGCCGACCGTAGGGGCAACGCTGGTGGTTGCCCCGTAGGCGTTATCCTAATGGCTCAGCTTGCGCTACGTAGCACGCTCTGGCCGCTTCCCGAGGCCCGGAGGGCCGATAGAGAGTAGCCCATGGCGTAAGCCGTGGGATCGAGGAGTGGCCCCGGGTTGTATAAGCCCCGGAGGGGCGACAGGTCCCCCGGCGCTGTTTCTGTCGCCCCTCCGGGGCTGCGGATATGAACAACATACGGGTTCCCACGGCTTAGAACTTGTGAAAAAATCAGCCAGCCTGTCATCCTGAGTCCTTCGGTGTCATCCTGAGCGCAGCGAAGGATCTCGCTCTGCCGTTGGAACTGGCTGATGGCGAAGGAACTCAAAGCGAGATTCTTCGCTGCGCTCAGAATGACAGCGCGTGCATATTTTTGCCTTTCGCCGATTTTTTCACAGGTTCTTACGCCGTGGGCTACTTTCTGGCGCCGCTCCGCGGCTCTCGTAGCCCTCGCTCCCTTAGGTTAGAGCTTATGTGTGGTTGCTCTCCGGCCGGTCGCCACAAGGGCCGCTCCTAAAGCTTGCGCATTCCCCGTTCCTCCTCGATCACTATGAACTGATCGGCATCGATGCCCTTCACCCGGTCCACCAGCCCGCTCGGCCAGCGCACTTCAATCTGGTCGGCTCTTTTCGCCTGCCCCAGGCCAAAGTGCTGCCGGAGATCGCTCTGAGAAATATAGCTCGAGGCGCTGAGCACTTCGCGCACCTGGCGACGCTCGCCGGTGGTGACTGTGACGCGGGCGCCGATGGCGGACCGGTTCGAGCGTGTGCCTGCGAGCTTAATCGTGAGCCAGTGATTATTGCTGTGGTTCTGGTTGAGCAAAAGAGAGGGCGGCTCGCTCATGTTGAGAATCAGCACATCGATGTTGCCGTCATTGTTGAAGTCGCCGAAGGCGCATCCGCGGCTGGAGTGCGGCTCGAGCACGGGCGCGCCGGACAGGTCCGACACCTCTTCAAATGACCCATTGCCCAGATTGCGATACACCACTCGAGGTGTTTTGAACTTGTACTCCGGGTTGACCTTCTCGACTTCCGGGTAGACCGTGCCGGTGACGTGGAAGATATCCAACCAGCCGTCGTTGTCGAAGTCCGCAAAATCCACGCCCCAGCAGACGTATTTCGTGTTCACCGCGAGGCCGGCCGCGGAAGTGACGTCGTCGAAAAACTCGCCCTTGGAATTGCGGTAAAGGATGGGCGTGTCGCTGCTGAAGTGGGGAAGGAACAGATCCAGAAAGCCGTCGCCGTCATAGTCGCCGACTCCGACCCCCATATTCGCTTCTTCTTGCCCGTCGCCGCTCACGGCGCATCCGGCCTCCATCCCGACTTCCGTAAACGTGCCGTCGTGATTGTTCCGGTAAAGGAGATTTGGGGTCGAGTCGCAGGCGACGAACAGATCGGGCCAGCCGTCGTTGTTGTAGTCAAAAGCCACAGCCGTAAGGCCGTAACGGGTGCCGGCCTTCAGGATGCCCGCCTTGGCGCTCACGTCCGTGAACGTTCCGTTGCCGTTGTTGTGATAAAGCGTGCAGGTCTCTTGCTGGAGTCCCAAGGGTCCGCAATTGACGGGGACGTCCAGATACTTGCAATAACGGCTTGAACCGCCAACCGGCGTCTTAGCCAAGTCCATGTCAATGTAACGGCTGACGAAGAGGTCCAGGAAACCGTCGCGGTCGTAATCCACGAAAGTGCAGCCGCTGCCAAAGCGAGTCCCGGACTCTACGAGACCGGCCTTATCGGTGACATCCGTGAACGTTCCATCACCGTTGTTGTGGTAGAGAACGTTCTTGCCGTAATAGGTGAGGAACAGGTCATCGTGGCCGTCGTTGTCGTAGTCGCCGACCGAGACTCCGTAGCACCATCCCGTCCGCGTGAGACCCGCTTTTGCGGTAACGTCGGTGAAGGTGCCGTCGCGGTTATTGTGATAGAGGCGGTTGGTAGGCTCGTGGCCGGCGGGAAAACCTTCCAGACGAGTACCGCTCGGCACGAAGATATCCAGCCAGCCGTCGTGGTCGTAGTCGTAAAAGGCGATGCCCGGTCCGTTCGCTTCCACGATGTAGCGCTTGACGTACTCCTCGCCGTAAACCGTCGGAACCGTTAACCCCGCCCGCGGCGCAACGTCCGCGAACGTGACCGGCCAGGGCCTGCCTGAGAATTTGGGACGTGGCGCAGGCCGGACGCCTCGCGACGCCATCCCCTGGCCGCGCAGGTGTGCCGCAGTCGAAGCAATCAACCCCGCCGCGCCGGCGGATTGTAAAAAGACCCTGCGTGTAAGACGCATCTGAGTTTTTGGTTTCGTCTGAAGTGGGACAGGCACTCTTGCCTGTCGCCAAGCCGTTGCAATGCTCATGCTCGCACAGGCAGGAGTGCCTGTGCTACTCCGACATTACTCTGGCGGCGCGTCGGTCTGGGGCTGGGCGATATTCCCGAGAATGCCGGTGCGGATGCGCTGGCTGGTGCGTCGAATGTCGTCATGAATTTCGCGGTACGCGGCAAGCTCTTTCGCCGCTTCCTGCCCACGCCCAAGACGCCGGTAAGCGAAGGATAGCTGGTAGTGTGCGTTGGCATTGGCAGGCTCGAGCTTCACCGCCCGTTCCAGCGGCGCCACGGCCTCCTCAGGCCTCCCCGCAGAGACCAGCGACTTTCCCAGGCCGATGAGTGCATCCGCAAGCTGGGGGTCGATGCTTAAAGCGCGGTTGAAATGCTCGATGGCATCATTCCACTGCCGGGCCTGCCGAGCCATTTCGCCCAGTTCATATTCGGCGCCTGCGTGGCGCGGATGAAGTTTCAGCTCCGCTTCAAACTCCTGCCGCGCCGCGTCCAGTGTATTGGGTCCGCGCTCGCCCGCCAATAGGAGCTCTCCAAGCTGGTAATGAATTCCGCCCAAGGTCGGATTGAGCGCCAACACCTTGCGGTATTCTTCGGCGGCCTCAGTAAGTTTTCCCTGGATGGCCAGGACCTCCGCGTTGAGTTGATGTGCCTGGTAAGACTCAGGGGCGACCGTGAGAAGCCGCTCGGAAGCTTCGGTCGAGAGGTCGGAGTAAACATGGCTGCTCACGTAGAGCAGGTCCGGGTCATCGGGAAAGTCGCGGCTCAACTGCCGAACCAAGTTGACGGCCCGGCTCGCATCGCTCGCAAACATGGCGCAGCGCAGAGCTTGTGTACCCATCGCTCGCTTCATTTGGGTGTCCGGGGCGCGGGCATAGTCCTTTTCAAGGTAGGGAATGGCCTCTTTGCAACGGTCAGTCTGCGCCAGGCTCAGGCCGAGGAAGAAATGAGCATTGAGGAGTGCCGGCTTCAGCTTCAGCGCCTCGCGGGCTTGCTCCGCAGCGTCTTCGAAGCGCCCTACCGAGTAGTAAGCGCTGGCCAAATTGGCATGAATCTCGCCGATCTTGGGTGCGACCCTCTCGAGCTTCTGAAGATCATCGATCGCTTTCGGGTAGTCGTGTGCGCGCAGCGCCCCCTCAGCTTCGGCGGCGATTCGAGCGTTGTCCTCCTCTCCGGCCGACGATACCTGAGCGCGCCCTTGGTCGCGCACGAGTGCCGAGGCCATAACAAGGCAGAGGACGGATCCGACCAATCCGGATCGACTCGAAGAGGCGCCCTCCACAGTCTTATGCCGCGGCCTAAGGCTTGCCAACATCGCTCCTCCGCTTCTCAGTATAGAATCCAAAAGCGAAACCCGCTGGTCTTCTTTGCGAGCTTTGCGCACTTTGCGTTTTTGCGTGAAACCGTTTCTTTCGGCAGCAAATCGTCTCGCATCACCATTCATGCTGCCCTGACCGCACGTCAAGCCAACGCAGGCCGGAGAGTCGCGCTGAGGCTCGTCAGGGCCACCGTTGCCGGTTCGAGTCCCGGGGAAGAAGCTTCCAGACGAATTTCGCCGGGCTGCTTTTGAGACTGCACAATGACCATGCAAAGCCCATTGAATGCCCGGCGTTTGTTGGCCTTATCCGGCTCATGGCTGCTCGGGTCTCCGTTCCCCACCCCGATGATTTTTCCGTTGCCCGACAGCTGAAACACGATATCGTTGCCGGCAACTGGAACCAGGCGGCCCTGGCTATCCAGCACCTGCACCTCGACCAGTGAAACGTCTTCGCCATCCGCCTTGATCTCGTGCCGGTCCGGCCGCAGCAGAATCTTCGCAGGCCCGCCGGTGGTTTCGCGCTTATCGACTAACACTTGCCGGCCGCCTTTGTAGCCCCGGGCCTCAATCACGCCGGGCTTGTAGGGGACCTTCCACTCCACGTGCGAATTGCGCGCCACTTCCTTCGCCCCGAGGCTCTTGCCGTTCAAGAACAATTCGACTTTCTCGAGATTGCTGTGGCACCAGACGTCGATTTCCTGGCCCTCTTTGCCGGGCCAATTCCAGTGCGGGAACAGGTGCAGAACCGGCTTGTCGCTCCACCACGCCTGATAGTAATAAAAGTTGTCCTTGGGGAAACCACAGGTATCCAGGATGCCAAAATGGGAGTTGATGCAGGGCCACTCATAAGGCGTGGGCTCGCCCCGATAGTCGAAGCCGGTCCAGACGAACCCGCCCGACAAGAAACGCCGCTCGGCGTAGATCTTCCACCACACCTCTGCCGTTTCCGCCCACTCGGGATGGTTCACATCATAGGCGCTGACGTAACCTTGCTCTTTGTCGTTGACATAGATTCCACGCGTCGATACGGTGCTCCCGGTTTCAGTGCCGATCGTAGGCTGCTTCGGAAACCGCTGATGGAAATCGTCAATTTCCTTGCCATGGTGGTAATTGAAACCCTGGACGTCCACGACTCCCGAGACGCCTTCGCCCCACCCGTCGTCCATGGCGGTAGTGACGGGGCGGCTCGGGTCGAGCCGGCGGGCGAGGCGCTTCATCGAGCTGACAATGCGCGCTCCACGGCCGCTGCCCTGCAACGGTTCTTCGTTAGCGAGCGACCAGATGATCACGCTCGGGTGGTTGCGGTCGCGGCGGATCATTCGCTCCAAATCGCCGATGGCTTCAGGATCCGATGACATTCGCCGGGTCTCGTCCATCACCAGCATCCCGAGCTGATCGCAAGCGTCCAGCAGTTCCGGCGTGGGCGGATTGTGCGAAGTCCTGTAGCCGTTCACACCCATCTCTTTCAGCTTCTCGATGCGGTAGTACTGAATGCGATCCGGCAGAGCGGAACCCACGCCGGCGTGGTCTTGATGGTTGCACATTCCCTTAATTTTGACCGGCTTGCCGTTCAGGAAGAATCCTTCGTCAGGGTCGAATTTGATAGTGCGGATACCGAAAGTGGTAGCGTACTGGTCCGTGGTTTTACCGCTATTTGCATCCTGCACAGTCGTCACCGCACGGTACAGATTCGGCTCCTCCGGGGACCACAACAACGGATGGGGAATCCCAGTCTGAGCCACCAGAGTCAAGGTGGTCCAAGGATCGGCGCGCATCGACTGCGTCTCCGCAGTTGCCACGGCGGTGCCATTCTTGTCCAAGAGGCGCGTGACCACGTTGAAGGTCCTCACGTCCGCACTCTGGTTTTCAACCTCGGCGCCGATCGTGACCGCTGCCGTTTCGCCTTGCACTTCCGGCCGCACGTAAATTCCCCCGTGCGCGACATGGAGGGGATCGGTCTTGGTCAGCCACACGTGACGGTAGATGCCCGCCCCTTCGTAGAACCATCCCTCGCCCTGCGTCGCGTCGACGCGGACGATTAAGATATTCTTGGCGCCGTAATTGAGGAAGTCCGTCACGTCGTAACTGAACGGCGCGTAGCCGCTCATGTTCCGCCCGATGAACTGGCCGTTCAGGATCACCGTGCAGTCCCGGAAGACTCCGTCGAACTCGATGTGCAGCCGTTTCCCGAGATCGCCGGCAGGAATCTCGAACACCCGCCGGTACCACCCGATGCTGGTCGCCGGGTAATTCCTGTCCAGCGGTTTGAAGCCATGGTTGACTAATCCGGGGTCGTTCTGGAAATCTAACTCCACCGCCCAGTCGTGCGGAAGATCGACTGCGCGCCATTTGCTATCGTCAAACTTGTCTTGCAGGGACTCGACAAGATCCCCGGTTTTCGAAAACATACCATCGCCGTCGAAGCCGAAGTCTTGCGCTGGGTCGCTGGCGTGGCCCAGGTGGAACCTCCATCCAAAATCCATCAGCAGCCGTTCGCGCGGGCTGGTGTCTTCCGGAGGCGGGAGCGCCGGACTCGGGCTCGTGACCGCCGCGACCTTACCCGGAATAGCCGCAGCCGCGGATGTGATTCCCGCCGAAACCACCACACCACTCTTCAATACCTCACGCCTTGTCCATTTGCGCATCGCTCCACCCCCAACGTGCACGTAGCGCGGACCTTCAGGTCAGCACCTCACTACAGCGCCGAGTATTATACGCTCTGTTAACGAAAAACTGGCCGATCAGAATCAGGGGCGAACGCCCTCTCCCTTGGGGAGAGGGTGTCCTGCCGCCGGCGCCGTCATCAGCCGGAGCGGGACGGGTGAGGGGTCCCTTGCGCAGCCGTGCGAATCACCCCGTCCTTCAGCTTGTATGTCGTGCATCAGTGAGCTAACCACTCGTACTCCGCAACTCCATTCAGTGTAGGTGCAACTCTGCTTCAAGCTTTCTGCCGCGCCATCCGTCACCACCCAAGGTTGCCCTTGGTGGTACGGAAGCAACCCCTCACCCGTCCGGCGACGGCTGAAGAAACCGCCCTCGCCGGACACCCTCTCCCCACGGGAGACGGCTGTGTCTCTATTGGCGCTGGCGGCACGAACGATCACTTAGAAATGCACCTCGACCTCCATCGGTTCTTTCCGCAGCGGCAGCCGGATGCGCCCCTGCTGCGCATTGAAATCCTGCCACGACCGGCCGTCAATCTCAACGGACTTCAGCGGCTGCGCCTCGGGCGTTCGCACCACTAGCCACGCAGTTTTGTACGGGTTCCGGGTTGGCAGTTGGACCCGGGCGCTGACGCCGTTCGCCTTCCCTTCCATGCGGTAACTCACCGGGCCGAAGTAGCTCGAGAGATTTCGCACTTCGATTTTCTGACCGGGAGCCAGCCATCGCCTCGGCGCGCCTGCCGCCAGCCAGAGCGCGTCCGAGTCCTCACGCACCAGCAAGTCCCTGAGGCGATTCACGAATTTCGCCTCGTCAGGAACCTTGTAAAACGGGCCGCTCGGGGACTGCCACTGGCGGAATTCTTCGGTGAATACATTTACACTCGGGTAATAACAGGCAACAAAATCGTTATAAAGGTTACGGATGGCAGCGGGAATCTCATTGCGCCGCAGATAAACCAGAATGGGGTTCTGCAAGTTGGCTTGAAACACCATGCCGCCCCGGCTGAACCAGTACTTGTCATCCACCCAGCCGTGCACGAACAGACCGAGCGAGGTTGACATGGTCGCGTTGTCCTCCCAGTCGTCCAGAACCGCGTTCGCAAAAGGCCCGTCCGGCGGAACGATGCCCATAGAGATCAGAATCATCGCTCCATACAACACCTCGCGCGTAGCGGAAAGCCGGTAAGTCGGCAAAACTTTCTGGGGATAGCGCGAATAATACGCCACGCGTACGGGCCCGAAAAGCCGGATTCGTTGATAGGGGCGCGTAGGTGCATAGGGGACATAGGTGTTATCGCGCAGCCGCACCACCGGGGAAATCCCGGAGGCACGCGTCACCGCGGCGCGCAGGTCCCGCGCGTAGGAGGCGGCCTCTTCAACGTAATGGGACGCGGCGGGATCGCCAATTTCGGCCAGCGCCTCACCCAGGCGCGTTGCGCCCGCCGACGCGAAGGCGTTTACGGAAAACCAGTGTCCCCAGTCGTCGTTGTCTTCCAGGTGTCCGGCGGGAAGCAGCCCGTACTCGGAGACGGGTTCGCCACGATCCATGAGCTTGGTGTACGCTCGCTCTTCGAATACCCAGTCGGCCGCCCGCTTCATGCTGGAGGCGACGCGGCGCAGCCACTCTTTGTCGCGGGTGAAGAAGTAGTGTTCGCCGAGCGCCCAAAGCACCACGCCGTGGTCGAGATTGTACTCGGAAGCCGTGTAGTCGTGGTCCTTATCGACCCGCGCGCCGTGGTAGACAGCACTCTGGTCTCCTGGAAATGTGCCCGCAAAGGGTTTCGATCCCTGCAGGCGGACAAACGTTTCAAGGTACTCCGCAGCAAGGGCGTGGTTCCCCAACGCGTCCAGCATCACGCACTGAAAAGCCGCTTCGTTGTCATAAACCAGGTAGCCATAACTCGCCGCCGGCACCATATAAAGGCCGCTCTTTGGATCCTTCGTGGCACTGATGCGAACATGCGGAATGACGGACCGGGCGAAATCCATGAAGTGCTTTTCCGGCACGCTGAAGGGAACCGAGTTCGCCGTGGCCGCGCGCCAATAATCCAACACCCTGGCTCGTTCTGGCTCGTACTCTAAACTCGCCAGGCGAGCGCGCTCCTCGGCTGAGAGCCGGGGAATAAACGGCAAAGCGAGAAAGACGGTTTGGGCCTCGCCCGGACTGAGAGGAATCTCCACGTGAATCCCCTGCGACGTCTTTGCTCCCTCGTTAATACTCTCGAGAGTCGCCTTCGCCGAATCCGGCAAGCGAACGCGCGCCCGGAGCAGGGCGCTGCCCGCCGCCAGCAATTCTCCGTTGTGAAAAGAAAGTTCCTCAGCCGGATCGAGCGCCAGCCACAAGTGAGAAGCGGTTGCTGTGCCGCCCGGGTTCTCCACTTTGATCTTCAGCATCAGGACTGCGGGCGTCTGTTCGCTGCGTTGCGGATCATCCGGCCCCAGCGGCCCCGAGAGCAGCGTGGCAAAACCCTCCTCGGTGTAGTTCAACCTGTCTTTTGTCCATCGCGCCGTAGCTAAAGGCAGGTAATTCTCCAGCACGGAAAGTGTGGAATCCTTGGCGGCCGGGCGAAAGTCAGGCGTCGCGCCCGTGCCGATGCGCCAGGATATGCGGTCGCCGTTCCACTCCAGGCGCTTCAATTCCTTCCCCATGGCTTTCGTCTCTGACTTGCTGATGGCAATGTTGCCCCCCCACTCTAAGGCAAACTTCTGCCAACTCGCGTCAGCCGCCAAAGGCAGATACAGCCGGCCTCCCTGCCGCTCGACCGGATCGAGGGCGGGAATCTCTTTCGAAGCTCTCTCGTAAGTCTGCTCGGGTTCAACTGCTAGCTTTTCTCGAATCTTCTCGCCGCGCTTCACCACCGAGGCCGAAAACTCGCGCAGATCGGAAGCAACCGTGACGTACGCATGAAAGTCCGGGATATACACCGGCCCCTTCTCCACATCCGGCACGGCGAAGGAGAACGTCCGCTCAGCCGCGTCCACGGTCACGATTGTCGTTTCGTTCGATCCGGGAAGGTCCGGCGCCGCCGCCACCAGGCTCACCAAAAGGCCCTTCGCCGGCCGGTTTGTCGTGATGTGGAAATGGTCTCCCGTCGCCGTATCGCTGCCGGCTCCGTTCCACACTCGGACCGTCTCGAGCCGACCATTGTAAATCCGCACTTTCCCGTCCCAGGCGCGCTCTGCCGTTTCTCCTACCCCTAATTGGAGTCGCAACTCCACGGACTTCTCTTGTGAGCCACTGAAGACCTCCACGTTTTCCAATTGAGGATTCGAGTCAAATACCAGCCGCACCTTGAGCGTGCGCCGGTAGGTCAAGCCAGGCAGGTTGCCGGACTTGGGGTTTTCGGCTGCGGAAAGCGGCAGAAAGGTGTAGCTGCAAATTCCTTGTCGGCAGTCCGTTTTCGTTCGAGCCTTCAACCACTGCCCCTGCCAGGGATCGTCAACAGGGTCTTCGATGGTAGGCATCTCTGGAGGGGGATAAGGCCAGTTGCGGAACCAGTACTCGACCGTGGCAGGCTGCGCTTCCTGGCCGGCGCGGAATTGCAGGCGCAGCTCCTTAATATCGCGCTCCTCTGCCCATTGCAGGCCGTAGATGTAGCGGCCATCCACCGACTTCTCCGCCTCAACTCCCGCCTGCTGCGCTTCCGTGTAGTCGAACTCGAGCGGCGCCGTGTGCCGATCCGCCACGCAGCAGCGTTTCGCGAAAGGTGCAATGTCGAACTCGGTTGCAGCAGCGCCAGCGCTCGTCCCGAGACTCGTGACCACCCAGTACGCGGCCAGCAGCCTAGCACGCTTCATGGCATTCTCCTGCGCATCGAAGTCTTCCTTTTGCGGCACGCTTATTTTACATGGGTTTCAGATCTGGAATACGAAATCGCGGCTGATGTCTCGCGTAACTTTTTACAATCGACACGCGCCCACCACCCCTGACCCCTCCTCTGAGAGGAGGGGAATCGCTCGGCTTGCTCCCCTCCTTGCTAAGGAGGGGGTAGGGGGGTGGTTGCTGTAAAGACTTACCTGGGACAGCACACTAGGTCCGCGCGGGGAGGCCGACGGTCTGCAGCACAAGGTCGGCGAGAGCCCGGATAAATGTGGGTGAGTCATTCAAGCCGCGCGTCACATGAAACTGCTGGATCGACAGACGCTCGGCGAGTTCGCGGGCTTCGATATTGATCTCGTACAGGGTTTCGACGTGATCCGAGACGAAGGAAACCGGCACCACGAGAACGCGCTCGCTTCGAGTTGAGGCAAGGCTTTGAAGAGCCTCGTGAAGGGAGGGCCCCAGCCACCGCCCCGGACCGGAGCGGCTCTGGTAGCAGATGCTGTGCGGGTTCGGCCACGCGCCCCGTTCCCTGACCAGGCCCACTGTGGCTTCAATCTGGGCTTGGTAGGGATCGCCGGCCTTGATGATGCTCTCTGGCACTCCGTGGGCGCTGAAAAGCAAATGCACGTCGGGAGGGAAACGTAAGGCAGAGCCATTCGTTTTACGAAACTCCGCCAGACCTTCGTTGACGCGCTCAACGAGGGCCTGAATGTAAATGGGATGGGCGTGATAATCGCGCACGGTCCTGACATCAACAGGATGGTGGGGTGGGAATTTGCGCTCCCACTCATTCAGGCTGCTGCCCGTAGTGACCACGGAGTATTGAGGGTACAACGGCAGAAGCACAAGCGTCCGGATTTGGTAGTCCAGGACTTGGCGAACAGCCTCTTCAGTGAGCGGATGCCAGTAGCGCATGGCGACGAGGACGCGCGCCTCAAGAGAATTGCGCAACTCGCTCTCGAGCCGGCTTGCCTGAAGTTCTGTCAGTTCCCGGATGGGAGACTTGCCGCCGATCTGTGAATAGTGATCCTGGACTCGCCGGGCCCGCCGCGACGACACCAGCCGTGCGAGCGGCTCGCGCGCCAGGCGGGCAAACGGGAAGTCAATGATGTCCGGATCGCAAAAGAGGTTATAGAGAAAAGGCTCAACGGCCTCAAGTGAGTCCGGCCCGCCCAATTGGAATAGTACTACGCCTACCTTGTTGACCTTAACTGGATTCACTCTGTGCCTTCGCTTAATTATCCTACACCGTTCGGAGTAACTGCAAGTAAGCAGAAGGTGCCACCGAAGATGTAGGCTGGCGCCGGTTCAGTCGGTGGTAAACTAAGCCGCGGATATTGTGGGGGAAGGGTGACAGTACCGTTTCTCCCTCATAACAGCAACCGAACATGGACAAGAGGAATGTCATCCTCATAAACGCGCGGCCAGGGGATCAATAGAACATGCCGGATCCGATCATACGCGCGGAACATCTTTCCCGTTCCTTTGGAGCGATCAAAGCGGTCGATGATCTTACGCTGGAAGTGCCTGCGGGCGTTGTATTCGGCTTCCTTGGACCTAACGGCGCAGGAAAAACGACAACCATTCACCTTTTGCTAGGGTTGATACAGCCCACCCAGGGTCAGGCGTGGGTCATGGGCCTCGACATACGCAAGCGCACGGAAGAAATTCGTACTCACAGCGGGGCCTTGCTCGAGTTTTCGGGACTTTACGAACGCATGAGTGCCGAGGACAACCTCGACTTATACGGCCGCATTTACAAAATGCCAACCGCCGAGCGGCGCACGCGCACCCGAGAGCTGCTCGAACCCTTGGATCTCTGGGAGCGCAGGAAGGATCGGGTAGGCACGTGGAGCCGGGGCATGAAACAAAAACTAGCCGTGGCCCGCGCCCTTTTCCACCGTCCGCCATTGGTCTTCCTCGACGAACCCACAGCGGGATTCGATCCGGTAGCGGCGGCTGCGGTTCGGAAGGATTTAGCCAGCCTGGTCGCGCACGAAGGCGTGACGGTCTTCCTCAATACGCATAACTTAACGGAAGCCGAGCAACTCTGCGCCCAGGTGGGGGTGATCCGGGCTGGGAAACTTCTTGCCATGGGCAGTCCTGACTCCTTGCGCATGGGGGACAAATCTCCCAGAGTGAAAATCACGGGGCGGGGATTTGATGAACGGATGGTGGCCCTGCTGCGGCAGAGGCCGGAGGTCGCGCGGGTGGATCACCTTCCAGATCGCCTGGAAATCGAACTTCTCGACGAAAAAAGTCGAAACGGACCGCTAGTCAGTTTGATCGTGCAAAACGGCGGCGAGGTGGAGGAGATCAGCAGAGAAGGAACTAGTTTCGAAGAACTGTTTCTGACTTTGATGAGGGAAGAGAAGCCATGAACGATTTTTGGACCATTGTTTGGAAAGAAACGAAAGACTCGACTTTTTCTGGACGCCGAAGCGAACTTATCGTTCCCCTGGTGGTGGTGGCCATCATGGGAATCGTCATTCCCTGGCAGATCGGGCACCTCTGGCTCTCGCTTTCCCCAGCCATGATCACTATCGTTTGCTACATTCCCTTCCACTTAACCACGAGCTACATCTGCGACGCTGTTGCGGGCGAGCGCGAACGCCACACGCTGGAAACCTTGCTTGCCAGCCGCGTCTCGGACCGGGCCATCCTATGGGGAAAAATAACTGTGAGTGTCGCCTATGCGTGGGGGTTGGCCCTGATCGGCCTGATGCTTGGGTTGGTGGTGTCTAATCGATTGTCGGGACAGGGCCATTGGGAGTTTTATCATCCCATCGGTATCTTCCTCGAGACGCTCGTCCTGAGCCTCGCGGCCAGCCTGCTTTCCGCTAATGCAGGAGTATTGATTTCGTTGCGAGCGGCGACTCTCCGGCAGGCTCAGCAAACGATGGCCGTCGGCACGCTGATCCTGCTGATAGCCACTGTTCTGATCCTCAAATCTGTCCCGTCCGGCGAGCTCGAGAGGTTGACTGAGTCTCAGCTCATTCTGTTCTTTATCGGCGGATTTACGGTGACGAATCTAATACTGATGGGGATCTTATCAGCCAGCTTCCAGCGTTCGCGCTTGATTTGAGTCCGGGAAATGGTGTCAGGAATCTGACAGCAAAAAGGCCGAATAAAGCTTGCTCTGACTTAATGTCATCGTGTACGCTTTAATCAATGGGAGAAGGGCGTGGTGAAAAAAAGGGGTTGGCCCTGCTGAAGGGTTTGCTGCAACACTCTCCGTTTGTCCTGAAGAACTTCAAACACTATTTCCAGAACCTTTACCGGCGCGAGGTTCGGCGCACCAACGTGGTGGCGCCCTACGCGGCGATTCTTTACGTCACGCACAAGTGCAATCTGGCCTGCACCTACTGCACGCAGAAGGAGCCGGACGTCTTCAGCCAGGAACTGCCCACCGCCGAAACCATCAAGCTGCTGCGAATCGCGCGCAAAGAAACCGACTCAATTCTGTTTACAGGCGGGGAGCCGACGCTGCGCAACGATATCGAGGAACTGGCGCGCGCCGCGCGGCACGACTTGAAATACCGCTCTGTGCTGCTGATTACCAACGGCACGCTGCTGCACAAGCGGCAGGGTTTGTTTGACTCCCTGCACAGCCTGGTGGTCAGCCTGGACTCGCTCGAAGCGGATTCGTCGAAGCCCATGTCGAAGCCCGCGGTTCTTGCGCGGGTGCTCGAAAACCTGCAACTGGCCAAGTCGCGTTTTCGGAAGCCCTCGGACATCACCATCAGCACAGTGATCGAAGAATGGAACATTGCCGACATCGAGCGCATTATGGACTTCTGCGGCGAGCAGGGATTTGTCTTCGCCACGCAGACGGCGCTGAACGAAAAACTGCCCAACCTGCGTTTGCGGCAGAACCCGAGCTACCAGGCGCTGGTTGATAAGATCGTCGAGCGGCGCCGAGACCGCGCGCAGCCCATAAACGGCACGCCCAGGCTGATTCGCACCCTGCTCGAGTTCGGCGATTTCCAGTGTTTTCCTACCATGTTCCCGCGCATTTACCCCAACGGCGATGTCTTCTACCCCTGCGAGCCGCTCAAAAAGATCGGAGGCAACCTGCTGCGCGAGGGATCGTTCACGAAGGTCTTCGCGCGCGGCCGGAAACTCTACGGCGACATCCCCGATTGCCACGGCATCTGCCATCTCTTCGGAAACGTGCTCTCGTCCTACTACGCGAAGGATTTCTGGGGACTGGCGGGGGACACCTTACGGTAGGTTTCAGGTGCCGGGTGCTAGGTGTCAGGCGGAATAAGGTTAAAGGGTAAGGTTTAAAGGGTAAAGGCTGAAAGCTGAAGTCACGGCAACGTTATTTCTTCATCGCGCGATCCTGAGCCTTCATCCTTTACCCTTTAGCCTTATTCCTGTCCCCTATTCCCTAAGTATTGGCAACTCCTTCCGCAACAGGTTTCGCAGCGTGTTTTCGGCGACGCGTGCCAGGTGTTCAGCGAAGACGCCGTCGTAGCGGAAGCGCGCGGTGCGCATCTCAATTGATTCCCAGGTAATCTCGAGGTCCCAGGTTTGCACTTCCGCCTCGGGCTCGCGGGGGGCAGTGACGGGGCGCGCCTCGAGTTCGCGCACCCGGATCACCGGAATCTCCTCGAGAGTGTGCTCGCGCTCGTCGACCACAAACAGCCGATCGGGATTCACGAAAATACTGACGAGTCGAGAAGGGCGATCAGCTCCGTGGGGGATGAACGCCCCGCCATTCAGGACCACGAGGGCGTCGAACTCGCGGGCCTGAGCGTCGACTGATTTCGCTTGCGGCTTGGCGCGCACCAGCAGACCGAAAGCCATCAGCGCGATGCCGAGAACCAAATCCGCGAGCCCGCCGTTGGCGTGCTTATATCGCCAGCCCAGCAAGCACCCCAGCGCCGCCGCCAGGAGCCGGACCGCCGACCATTCCCAGATTTTCCGGCGCAGCGCCCTGATTTTGGGAATTATGAGGATCGCGGTGAAGAGCACGGAGAGCGCGGCTCTTTTTAGCGCCAGCCGGAACCGGACGCTGGTGGGAACGACGGCCTGGGTTGTGGTTTTGTCAACCATGTTGTACGTGCGTGCCCTGCAAGGGCACAAGTTAGTAGCCGGGGGCAGCGCCCCCGGTACGCCTTAATGAATCCCCTTCGGGGATAGCGAACACATCGATCGCCCCTGTGTCCCGTGAAAGCTACCGGAGACGCTCGGCCTCGGGCGAGGCGGTGGTCGCCCAGCGCTCACCAGTAGTTACACGCGTTGGCGGTTCTTGTTCAAGTACTCGACCACCTGCTGCGGGCTGGTCACCAGTGTCACGATTTCCATTGCCGGCGACTTCCAATGCGGGCAGGCGGAATTGAGCTGTCCCTCCTGCTCAAGGCAGGCGATCACCGGCTGCCAGTAGGGCGACATCACCAGCAGGGGTTTGCTTCCGCCCACGGTCTTAGAGAGGCTGGCCTTGTTCATCATCTCCCAAACCAACGCTAATTCCGCCAAGGTGCCTGTCCCGCCCGGAAGCACAACATAAGCATCGCCGCGCTCGATCAACGTCATGATGCGCTCGGGGAAAGATTTCGTGCGCACCTCCTCGACGATCCAGGGATTCTCCTTGCTGGTCCAGATCTCGCAAGTCACGCCGATGGTGTGCCCGCCCGCTTCGCGAGCCCCCCGCGCCGAGGCTTCCATCAATCCCCGGTATCCGCCATTGCAGACGGCAAACCCTGCTTCAGCCAAGAGTTTCCCCAGCAGCCGAGCTTCTGCATAAGTCTGGCTGGCTTCGCCAGGCAGTGAACTTCCAAAGACGGTTACGACCTTCATTGGCTTAGCCACAGATTAACGCACATCAGGGCGGTGTAGCACTGACCATCAGGTCGGCGTGTGTTCACCTAAGAAAGTGAAACGCCAGACGGTCTGTCACCCTGAGCGCAGCGAAGGGTCTCTGCAGTTATTCTCTGAGTCAAACTGCGGGGATGCTTCGCTTCGCTCAGTATGACAGCATACTCCTGGCGTGTTTTGCCTGTCTGCGTAACGTAACACTAGTTTCCGCCCCGCCGGGAGCCCGGGATCAACGCCTTGCCCCGAGAGAACCAATCATAAACGGTCGTTGCGATTTGGTCGAGTGTGGCTTCGGCTTGCGCGTCCTCGAGGGGGTGGCTATTTCCAATGATGGAGAAGGCAAGGCGTTTGCCGGAGGGCAGGTCCATATAGCCGGAAAGCGCGTTCACTCCCTCGAGAGTCCCGGTTTTAGCGTGGATTCTGCCCTTCAGGCGTGTTCCCTTGAAGCGATCCGCCAAAGTTCCGTTCACCCCGGCCACCGGCAGGCTATCAAGGAAGTCGTCAAAGGACGGTCCGCCTGCCATGTGAACCAGCAGTTTGACGACGGTTTCCGGCGTCACCAGATCATCTCGCGAGAGGCCAGAGCCGTCTGCGAATACTGTCTCGCCCGGTTTGGCGCCGACTTGCTGTACAAAATCATTTAGCACATGCAGGCCGTCGTCGAGGCTGCCACCTTGCTTCACTTGGCGCCCGAGCGTGCGCAAAAGCAGCTCCGCATAGAGATTCCGGCTGTCCTTGTTGGTCAGCTTCACGATTTCCCGCAGGGGTTGGGAGTCATGCTCGGCCAAGACCACGCGTGGCGGGGCTTGCGTAGCGGTGCGGCGGGCCAAAGCTGCCTCAAGCTGTGTGACCTGCCGAACCTCGACTCCACCTTTAACCATCGTTCCGGAATCTCCGAGGGCCTTGCGGAAGAGTTCGCCCACGAGCTCCGCCGGATGAGCGATGGCCACGTGCTCGTCAGCCTCGCCCGAGCCCAAAGGGATTTGGCCCCAAACGTCCAGGCGTGTGGAATCGAGAGCGCGTTCGACGAACAAGTGGCTCTCGCTTCCTGATGCGGCAGTTCCGAGACCGTTGTTGATCTGGTAATAGTCCGGCAGCGGGTCGAGAGAAACCTGGGCAGGGTCGCCGAGCTTCAAGCCCGGCTTGATTCTAAGCACCAGAGCATCCGAATTGAATGCCAGAGCCGACACCGTCGCCCCGTAACCCCACTCGAGATCCTCGGCAGTCCAGCCGTGGGTGTAGGGCTCGAAATCGAAATAACTTTCGTCGGCCAGCAAGGGGCCCGTGACCTCGATCACGCCATGCGCTCTTACCTGCGCCGCCATATCCTCGAGAGCCGTGCAGGTGTGATTTCCAGCTTGGCTGGCGCTCGCAGGCGGCAACTCGTCGCCGCAAAGTGTAGGGTCTCCTCTCCCAACAAGGTAAAGGCGCGGCACGATTCCCTGGGCCGGCGGGCCGGAGTCGCTTTCCACGGTGGTGCGGAAGACGAAACCCGGACCAAGCTTCTCGAGCGCTGCTGACGTGGTGAACAGCTTCATATTCGAGGCGGGGTGGAAAAGGTGCTGGGCATTGAGGTTGAAGAGAATTCTCCCGCTCGGCAGTTCCGCAACTTCGATGCCCCAGAAGCCGCGTGAGGCGTCGCTCGCGCGAAGGATTTGATCCAGACGGGCGTTCAGCGATGGAGCGGGAGGTCGCTTCGGACGCTGATCCGTGGCAGCGCCGGGCGCGCTCACCGCGAGCAGGCACAATAGCGTAGAGGCCATGAGGCCACTAGGGCGAAGCAGGCGGTCCAAAAAGCGGTTGCGGGTCGACGGCCGACAGTCGACAGGCACAGAGGGCAGAATAACGGTCATGCCTGCCATCTTAATGCACCCATGAGTCGATAGTCGAGGTAGCACAGGCACTCTTGCCTGTGGCCGCGTTTGCCCGGGGTGCTCGAAGGACAGGCAGGAGTGCCTGTCCTACTGCCCGGCACAAGTTTGCCAGTCCAGGGGAATTCCAGTACGATGGCTCATCTGATATTCAACTGAGGTCCGAACTTATGTGGCGCCTTGTGAAACGCCTGATTATTTCCATATTGATTCTGCTTGTGCTCTTGGTGGTGGGCGGGGGCGGATGGTTTTACTGGCGCGCCCGCGCCTGCCTTCCCCAACTCGACGGAAAGGTTCAAGTGGCCGGACTTTCAGCGCCTGTCGAGGTGTTGCGCGACGCGCGGGGCGTGCCTCACGTGCGCGCTTCGTCGCTCCAGGATTTGTTCTTCGCTCAAGGCTACGTGACCGCTCAGGACCGGCTGTGGCAGATGGATCTGAGCCGACGGCTGGCGGAAGGAGAACTCTCCGAAATCTTCGGCGAGCTGACGCGGAGGCTGGACATTGAAAACCGCACGTTGGGTTTCCGGCGGGTTTCGGAGCGCGCCTTGGCGGAACTCAGCCCTGAGGCGCGGGCTCCGCTTACAGCGTACGCGAGCGGCGTTAACGCGTTCATCGCCACCCACCGGGGCCGCTTGCCTATCGAATTCCTCCTGCTTCGCTATCAGCCTCGGCCGTGGGCAGAGGTCGATTCCCTGGGCGTGGCGCTGAATATGGCTAAGACCCTCAGTACAACTTGGGGAGTGGACTTGATGCGCGAACGCATCCGGGCGAAGCTTGGGCCGGAGCTTTCGACGGACCTCTTCCCTGACCATTCGCCGCTTGATGAACCGGTAGCGGAACTGCCGCCGGGCAGCAAGTTGCCGCCCCAATGGAAAGACGCGTACCCGCCGCCGACCTGCCTCGACTCCAATGTGCTGCATAGGCCGGTGGCGAGCCTGGACCAACCACCCTCTCACCCCCTCCTTAGCCAAGGAGGGGGAGCCGTTGCCCCCCTCCTTAATCGTGGAGGGGAACCATTTGAAATTGACCCTACGCTGGCGGCGTTGGTCTCCGAACGGGACGAAAGCACAACAGCAGTGGGAAGCAACAACTGGGTTTTCAGTGGCGCGCACACCGAGTCCGGCAAGCCGTTGCTCGCCAACGATCCGCATCTTGGTCACAGTGTTCCCAGCGTGTGGTACATGATTCACTTGAAGGGCCCGGGGCTGAACGCGAGTGGCGTGAGTTTGTCCGGGATGCCGGCGGTGATCATTGGTCACAACGAGAGAATCGCCTGGGGCATGACCAATACCGGTCCGGATGTGCAGGACTTGTATGCGGAGACTTTCAATCCCGCCGCACCCAATCAATACCTCCACAATGGCAACTGGGTGGACGCAGACGTGCGTGACGAGATCATCAAGATCCGCGGGAAGCCGGATTACCGGCTCGCTGTCAAAGTTACGCGCCACGGGCCGATTGTCTCCGAGGATTGTGGCCGCGCACTGGCCTTGCGTTGGACGGCGCTCGAACCCCACGCGCTTTCATCGCTTTTCAACGGTGCGTCCAACATGGGCATGGCCCGGAATTGGCAGCAGTTTACCACCGCCTTGCACGACTATACGGGCCCCATGCAGAACTTTGTGTATGCCGACGTGGATGGGAACATCGGTTACTATGCTGCTGCGTGGGTGCCGCTGCGAAAACAAGGAACCGGCGCTGTACCGGCGCCTGGCAACACAGACGATTACGACTGGACGGGCTACATTCCGTTCCAGGATCTTCCCCATTCCTACAACCCTGCGAGCGGCCTGATCGCCACGGCGAATGGGCGCGTGGTGCCGGATGGTTACCCATACTTCATCACCAGCGATTGGGATCCTCCCTATCGCACGGCCCGCATATTTCAATTGCTACGCGCGGGCAAGGCGTTCACCGTGGCCGATATGCTGCGAATTCAGACGGACATTCTGAGTTTGCAGGACAAATGGATCGCCGGACAGCTTCTGAACGCAGCCTCGCACGTCGAACCACGGAGCCCTGACGCGCAATACGCCCTCAGCGTACTGCGCGCATGGGACGGCGAGGCCCGGATGGATTCCGCCGCTCCCCTGGTGTGCCAAGAGACCCGCGCCGCCCTGCGCGAGCGAATCCTCAAGCCCAAGCTCGGTGATGGCTGGTCGGGCTATCGTTGGGGAACGAGTTCTACCTTCTTCGAGAATGTCTTGACGAATCACTGGACGCGTTGGCTCCCGCCCGGTGACGCGTCGTTTGACGACACGCTGATGAAGAGTCTCGAAGAAGGCGTAGAACGAATTCCCAGGCTGGTGGGGAGCCAGAGCCGCGAAGCTTGGAAATGGGGCAATACCATTCCCCTGACCTTCCACCATCCGTTGGGCCAAGGCCTGCCCCTCTTGGGCCGACTGCTCGACGTCGGCCCGTTTCCCCAGGCCGGAACCAGCACCACAGTGAAAGCTACAACCGCCAATCACGGCCCTTCCATGCGCATGGTTGTTGATTTCTCGGACCTCGAACGGTCGGTTCAAAACCTGACTCTCGGAGAGTCGGGCGAAGTGTTCAGTCCTTACTACAAGGACCAGTTCGAAGCCTGGTACACCGGCCGGAGCTTTGCCATGCCCTTCGGCGATGCGGCCGTTGACCAGGCGAGTGTTAACAAATTGGTTATGATGCCGGGACGGCGGTAGCGCTGACCTTCAGGTCAGCAGCGTTGACGCTGGCCCTTCGCGGTGCTCAGGGCAGGCTCTAAAGATCGGCGCTGCAGGTCGCGGTGTATTTTCTGATTGCTTTTGTAACCGCTTTGACGATAATACCTCCCGACAACTTCTGCCCCTTTGGAAGCGAAAAAGGTCCGGAACCAGGAGATCCTGCCGAGGAGAAAACAATGCCCTACGCCACCCAGTCCAGTCCGGCGAAAAACCGCGTCACCATCGCAACTCTTGTCGTGTCAGCCCTTGCTTTGCTGTTGCCGCCTTCGACGGTATTTGGCCAGCAGGCTTATGTTTCCCGTTTCGATACGTATATTGGCTACACGTTCCTCGACAGCCCCCATGTAAGCCTTTTTGAGAACGGACTTCAGTATCAATTCGGAGTGAGGCCGAAAACGTGGTACTCATTGGGCTTCGACTATAGCTTTTCGACCGGGAATTTGACTCTCACTCCCAACCTCCTCACCACGACCTTGCAACAGGAATTGGGGGAAGAACTATCGATAATTGCCCCTAGTTATCCCTTGTCGTCCTTGTCCATAGTGAGTCATTCCGCGTCTCAGACATTTGCGGCGGGACCTCAGTTGGCATATCGTCACTTTTCCAAGATCACACTCTTTCTTCGACCTGACCTCGGTGCGATTTACGAGCGCGCGACGCCGCACCCGGTCGGCGAATTTCCCGTCCTCGTCGTGGGGCAATTGGCGCCACTGGGATACAAAACGGACTGGACTATATTCGGTGGGTTCGGAGGCGGCGTTGACTTCCTTTTCTCCAAGCACGTAGCTCTGCGCGTGCAAGGCGACCTTGTGTACGACCACCTGTTCAGCGATCTGCTGAAGGACGGCCGTCTGACCACCCGCTTCTCCATTGGACCATGCTTCAATTTTGGAAGTAATATCAGGAAAGCGGGGAGTTTGTAGCCGGCTCTTTCAGGAGCGGCTGGTAACGGTCCCGTGCTTCTCGAATTCTGCGGGAGTGTGAACGAATAGCCGCCTGAACCTGTGACTGCATCGAAGGACAAACAAATCTGTCATCCTGAGCGAAGCGAAGGATCTCCGCAGTTCGTTTCCAAGCCTGACGGCATACAACAAACTACAGAGATCCTTTGCTGCCATGAAAATGGCGGCGGAAGGACGGGGCTTCAGAGTCTGTGTGAGAACTCGTTCTTGCTGTCATTCCGAGGAGCCGCAGGCGACGAGGAATCTCGCTCTGCCCTTGAAAACATTCAGAGCGAGATTCCTCGCTTCGCTCGGAATGACAGCCTGTATCAAGTTTTCACACAGACTCTTCAGCCCTGCCACGCCTGGCAACTCCCTCTCCCCCGACTTCAGCGGGCTTCAGTTCAGATTCTGCTCGCCAGTTTCTTGTTGGTCGCGTTGGCAGCGCCGCTGCGAGCGATTGAAGAACCTACTCCTCCGCCACTCAAACTTGCGTTTCACCTTGTCTTGACGCATCCCAACTTGCACCTTGTAACCGTCGAGATCGCCGCCGGCGAAGTCTCCGGCGAGTTCATTGACTTCGTCATGCCGGCCTGGGCGCCCGGCCGCTTCGCCATTTACGACTTTGCCAAGAACGTGCAGGAATTCGAGGCCGAGGGCGCGCAAGGGCAGTTGCTGCCGTGGACAAATCTCGATAAGCAGACCTGGCGAGTCGACGTGCGACAGGCTGGGGGCAGCGTGAAAGCGCGGTACCGCGTATTCGCCAACGACCTCAGCGGCTCCTTTTCCCAGTTTGACTCGACGCACGCCAACTTGAATGGCGCTTCGATCTTCATGTACGTCGCGGGGCACAAGCCGGACCCGATCGCGCTGAGCGTGGACGCGCCGAAGGACTGGCAGTTAATCAGCGGCTTCTCTCGCGACACAAGCGTGCGCGCATTCCACGCGCCGAATTACGACCGCCTGGTTGACACTCCCATCGAGGCTTGCGCCGAAGCCAGGCTGGCCCAATTCCAGGAACGGGGGAAGACTTTTCGCGTCGCGGTGCACTCGTATGGCGAGGAAGACATTGACTTGTCGAAGCTGCGCGAAGGCCTTCAGAAGATAGTGCACGCGGAAATGGCGCTGATGCCCGCTCCCGATTTCGAGCACTATACGTTTATCTTTCACTTCGCTCCCGGTATTTCGATGGGCGACGGCATGGAGCACCTGAACTCGACGGAGATCATCATCCGGGGCACCCTAAGCGTTGGGCTAACGGAGGCGCTCGAAACGGCCGCGCACGAATTCTTCCATGTTTGGAATGTGAAGCGGCTGCGGCCTGCCGCCCTGGGGCCCTTTGACTACACGCACGAGGTTTACACGCCCTCACTCTGGCTTGCCGAGGGGGTGACCAGCTACGTCAGTTATCTCAGCCTATTGCGTGCGGGCCTGTGGACGCGCGAACAATTCCTGGGCCGGCTGTCGGATGAAATCCGCGCTTTCGAAGAAGAACCCGGCCGAACCCTGATGTCCGCGGAGAGTTCCAGCTTTCACGCCTGGTTCTACGACCGCGCGCCGCAAATTCAGGAAACCAATTTCGCAAACTCCACAATCTCCTATTACAACAAAGGCGCGCTCCTCGGCATGTTATTGGACCTCGAGATTCAGGCGCGGACACAGGGCGCAAAATCGCTCTTGGATGTGTTGTCGCGCCTCTACCATAAGTTTTACGAGGCGCCGCAAGCAACTTACTATGGCCCCGGGCGCGGTTACGAGGAGCGAGACGTATTGGAAGCAGTAAACGAAGTTGCGGGGAGCGACTTCACCACGTTTTTCGATAACTACGTTCGCGGCACGGCGCCGCTGCCGTACAATAGCGAACTCGGCACGGCTGGACTCGCGCTGCGGGTGAGCGTCCCCGCAGGTTCCCCGCCCAGCATCGGAATAACCGGCGTACCCGAAAACCTCGGTGTCAGGGTTTTCGCCGTTCGGCCCGGCGGAGCGGCCGACCGTGCCGGGCTAGGCCGCGACGACCTGCTGGTTGCCGTGGATAACCAGTCGCTCGCGACCGAGGATTTTGATACACGCCTGAGAGCTTATCTGCCCGGGGCGAGCGTTCCGTTCACGGTCGATCGGCAAGGGCGGCGGGAAATCATCAGTGTGACTCTTGACCCGCCTGTGCCGAGTTCGTATGCGATTCAGGACCTGCCGGACGCGACGCCGCAACAAACTGCCACCCGCAACCGTTGGCTGGGGGGTGGAAAATAGAAACTGGAGAATGGAAAGTGGATAATAGAAACTGAAAATGAAACCTCGTCTCCTGAGTCTGAAGTTCGTTCAACAGTTCAGCCCGTCAGCTGACGGGCGGCAGCCAGTAGCCCACGGCGTGAGCCGTGGGTCAGCTAATCATCCCTCACCCCCGTCCCCTCTCCCGCGCGGGCGGGAGAGGGGCGCCGAAGGCGGGGTGAGGGGCCTCCGACCCAGGGCTCACGCCCTGGGCTACTCTATGTCGCCCCTTCCGGGGCTCAAGCCACTTCAGAAGACAGCGGACAAGTTCGCGAATTTCCATTTTCCGCTCTCTAGGTGTCCCCATTTTCCATTTTCCAGTTTCCAATTTCTAATTTCCACTTTCTGCGTTCTGCTTTCTGCCTTCTGCTTTCAAATTTCCGCCCGTGCCGCCGATCCCGGCAGTGCCGAAGCGTTGATCCAAGCCGGGCACTGGAAGCGGGCGCGGGCAATAGTGGAGCCGCGCGCGGCCGCCAACCCGCGGGATGCGCAGGCGGCCTGGCTGCTCTCGCGCATCAAGCTGGCTTTTGGGGATTTGGACGGCGCGCTCGTCCCCGCGCAGCAGGCGGTGGCGCTCGAAGACGGGAACTCCGATTACCATCTACAACTGGCGGAGGTGTATGGGGAGATGGCGGCGCGAGCCAGCATGTTTGCCGCGGCCGGTCTGGCCCGGAAATTCAAAGGCGAATTGGATGTCTCCCTGGCTCGCAATCCCAAAAACCTGGAAGCGCTGGATGCTCTGATGCAGTATAGCTATCAGGCACCGGGCCTGATGGGTGGGGACAAGGGCAAGGCCCGCTCCATTGCTGATCAACTCGTGCGACTCAGCCCTGTCGACGGTTACTTAGCGCAGGCAGAGTTGGCCGGGGAAGCGAAGGACCAAGCCAAGGTTGAAGAGAGTCTTCGCCAGGCCGTCCAGGCGGATCCGAAGAACTACGAGGCGCAGACGGCGCTCGCAGGTTTTTACACCAACCTCTCTCGAAGGAACACTGACGAGGCAGAGAAGCACGCGCGCGAAGCGCTGCGGCTCGAGCCAGGCCGTGCGAAGGCGTATTCGGTCCTGGCGAAGGTTCTGGCTCTCGAGCGCCGATGGAATGAGCTGGAAGCTGTTCTAGCTGCTTCTGAAAAAGCCGTCCCGGACGACCTTGCCCCTTACTTCCAATCCACGAACGCCTTACTGGAAGCCGGCGTCGAACTCCAACGCGGCGAGGCATACGTGCGGAAATACCTTGGGCAGGAACCGGAAGGTGAGGAGCCGGACCGAGCTCATGCCCACCGGCTCTTGGGGCTGATACTGGAAAAGCAGGGCCGTAGGGCGGAAGCCGTTTCCGAACTCGAGGCCGCCGTCGAGATGAATCCCCGCTTCAAAGAGGCGAAAGAAGATTTGAAGAGAGTAAAGGCCGGCTCGCGCTGAAGACCGCAGCGCGCCACCACCCCCTACCCCCTCCTCTTTGAGGAAGGAGCAGGGGGGCATAGGCGCAAGAATTGGCTCGATCGGGTTCCGGAGCCCGTCAGCTGACGGGCGCAAGAATGTGGCCCACGGCGACAGCCGTGGGGAGAAAGCCGTGCCGATGCGCCTGATAAGCCCCGGGAGGGGCGACAGAGCAGTCTTAATAATCGCAGATCTTCTGTCGCCACTACGTGGCTCAGGGTGCTCTCTGTTTGCCGTGATCCCACGGCTGGCGCCATGGGCCACATTCTGTCGCCGCTGACGCGGCTTGGTGTGGGGCGACGGGCTTGTTCTAGCGCCTATGGGGGCGGGGGGTGGTGATGCCGTGCTACCCGGTCTTTGCACGGCGCCGCAAATAGATAATCAGCGTCACTAAGGCCAGCACCGCAACCAGGCTCAGCGTCACGCGGTGGAGGTCTTTGACGACGTGAGCCAGGTTATCCCAATTGTCTCCGAGCAGAAACCCCACAAAACCGATGGCCGTGGCCCAAATCACCGCTCCCGTGAAATTGAAGAGTAAGAAACGGGCGTAAGGCATCTTAAAAAGCCCGGCCAGCGGTCCTGCGAATACCCTCAGCCCGGTGATGAATCGGCCTGTGAACACCGCCCAGTGCCCGTGTTTGAGAAAAAGCGACCTGGAATACTCAAACCGGCGCGCCACGAATTTGAAGCGCAAAATGTAGCGATCGAAAAAGGGGTTGCCTCCGTAACGGCCCAGCGCGTAGCCGAGGCTGTCGCCGAGCGTGGCTCCGGCAATAGCAATCGCAATCGCCCATTCCAGTCGAAGCTGCCCTTGGTAAGCAAGGAATCCCGCAAACAGCAGTACGGTTTCACCGGGCAGAGGCAGGCCGCCGTTTTCGAGCATCACGCCGATGAAGACCACCCAGTAGCCGTACCGGGCGAAGAAATCCGTCAGAGTCTGGAAAAGTGATTGAATCACGGGCCATAGAATTATGCACCAAGGCAGAGTGTTTGGCGAATTGCGCTATGGCAGGGTCTGTGATTCAGACAGTGGGGGGAGGGCGCGAGGCTGGCGGGAGGCAGGAGAGGCGAGACGAGGGAAATTGGGCGCTGGAGTGGGGGTGTGTTGAGACGGGTGGCGGCTGTGTCG
>Ga0187852_1001033_pt1 | contig 27760 bp, 26 predicted proteins | sample June2016WEW_6_40_FD_134511 | JGI IMG/M metagenome (GOLD analysis project Ga0187852, IMG submission 134511) | Peatland microbial communities from SPRUCE experiment site at the Marcell Experimental Forest, Minnesota, USA - June2016WEW_6_40 | ecosystem: Environmental > Terrestrial > Soil > Wetlands...
CGATCGCGGGATGATGCCGCCGACCATCAACCAGGAATTTCCCGACCCCCAATGCGACCTCGATTACGTGCCCAACAAGGCGCGCCCCGCCAGGATTCGGATCGCGCTCAACAATTCATTCGGGTTCGGCGGCACCAACACGACGCTGGCCTTCAGGGCTGCCGTCCAGAGCTGACCGGTACGTCATGGGCTCAAGAATTGTCGCCACCGGACGGGCCGTCCCGCGCACCGCCCTGACCAACAAGGATCTCGAGCGCTACATGGATACGTCCGACCAATGGATACGCTCGCGCACCGGAATCGGCAGCCGCTACGCGATGCGCCAGGGCGAATCGCTGGCGGATATCGCGACCGACGCCAGCCGCACTGCCCTTGAGCGGGCGGGCGTCAAGCCGGGCGCACTCGACGCGATCATAGTCGGCACGGTTTCGTCGGAGTACGCGTTTCCGTCGCTGGCGTGCCAGATTCAGAAGGGCTTGGGCATTTCCTCGATGCCGGCCTTCGACGTTGCCGCCGCGTGCTCGGGCTTCGTGTATGCGCTTCAAGTGGCGGACGCACAGATGCGCGCCGGCGACTTCAAGCGCGTACTGGTGGTCGGGGCCGACGCGCTCTCGACGATGGTGGATTGGAGCGATCGCCGGACCGCGGTGCTGTTTGGCGACGGCGCGGGCGCGTGCGTGATGGTGACCGAAGCGGGAAATCGCGGAGTGCTGTCGAGCCTGCTGCGCTCGGCCGGCGAGCATTGGAACCTGCTCTCGCTCCGCTCCACTGGAATCCGCGCCACAATCGACTCGGAAGTGCGGCGATGCGCCGATGACGCGATTCAGATGAAAGGGCCCGAGCTTTTCAAAATAGCCGTCAAGCGAATGGAAGAAATCAGCCGGCTGGTGGCCGCGCGCGCCGGCGTCAAGCTTGAAGAAATCGACCTGTTCGTGCCGCATCAGGCCAACCTGCGAATTATGTCCGCGGTCGCCGAGCGGCTCGGGCTGCCGCCGGGAAAAGTTTTCACCAACATCGATCGTTACGGCAACACCTCGGCCGCGTCCGTGCCAATCGCACTCGACGAGGCTCTCGAGCAGGGGCGAATTCACGACGGTAATATCGTGATGCTGAACGCATGCGGCGGCGGCCTCACCTGGGGAGCGAATCTGATCCGCTGGTAACTTCTGGCTGGCTCCGCTTCTCTCCAATGCTAAACGAAATCCTCGCACGACGCGTGCTGATCGTGCTCGGCAAGGGCGGAGTCGGCAAAACTACCGTGAGCGCCGCGCTCGCCAAGCTCGCGACCATGTCTGGCGTGCGCGCCCTGATTATGGAATGCGACGCGCGGGCGCCGCTGGCCGCGACGTTCGCCGTCGCACCGTCGTTCGTGCCCACCGAGGTCGCGCCCAATCTCGCGCTCATGGCGCTCGACGGGCGCAGCGCACTCGAGCAATATCTGCGAACCGTCGTGCCGGGCCGGATGCTGCTGAAAGCGGTGTTCGCCAGCCGCCTCTATCAATTTTTCGTTCAAGCGGCGCCGGGGCTGCGCGAACTGATGGCGCTCGGAAAGATTTACCATGAAGCCGGGCTGACCGACCCCAAGCTACCCGGCCGCCGCATTATAGTCGTCGATGCGCCCGCCAGCGGCCAGGCGATGAGCCTGCTCAAGATGCCGACTGCCGCGCGCGCGACTTTCGGCGCCAGCATCGTCGGAGTGGAAGCCGGCAACATTTCGCGGATGATGCGTGACCGGCGGATTACCGCAATCATCCAGGTCACGACCGCGGACAGTCTTGCGATATCGGAGACTATCGAGACCTACGCCAATTTGAGCCGCATTCATCTCGCCCCGGCGGTCGTGCTTTTCAATCGAATGCCGCGATCCGAGTTCGACGCCGATGATATATCGGCGCTGATGAGCCGCCGCGGACCCCATTTGCGAAAGAAAGACCTCGAGCATCTCGCCGAGCTGGCAAAGTCGGAGCTCAATCTCGCCGCCGACGCGCGCAAGGCGGTCGCAAAAATCCGGGCCGAGACCGGGGCGCCGGTGTTCGAGATCGCCGAGCATGGCGGTCTCTCGGGAATCGATCTCATCGAATGCATCGCCGCCGAGCTTGAGCTTGCCCGCAATCGTGAAGATGAAACCACCGCCCGCGCGACGCATCGCCGCTGATCGCGGCCCGTCGGAGTACTGGCGTCATTTCAGCCCCGCTGACGGGAAGTGGCGTCATTTCGCTAGGCGCGGATCGTCGGACGCAACGCATTGAGAGTTGGAGTATTGAATCCAAAAGGTCCGCGCCTTTTCAAAGTTCTCGCGAAGTGTCCGCAAATTGTCCTCGCTTGGAGTAGCTTTCTGTTGAGCCAACGCATCTATCTTTTCATTCATCTCGTGGATTGTACGTACGCCCAAATCGGTCCGGCTATCACGCATTCGTTCGCACTCCTCGGCGCTGTCAAAGCTGCCAGAATCGGTCCATTGTAATAACGGGGCGCTGAGGTCGGGTGCGCCATTGTTTGGGCCGGGCGGCACCATCAGATGCCAGACCACAAGCGCGAGCGCGGCGGCGTGGCGGGGATTCATAGTCTCGCTTTTATCGCATACAGATGGCATCGTGAAATAGGTGGCCGAGCGAACGGAGTTTGCGGTTACCTCGCTTGGCGGAGAGGGCGCGGCCCGCGCGACGCATCGGCGCTGATCGCACGCCGTCGGGACAGTGCTCTAATTTGACTCCATGATCGAACGCTGGTAACTTTACCCTCTCCCCGGGCTTGGAGCCGGGTCCGATCCTGCGAAGCGGCTGCCGACCCGGCAAATAAATTTTGGCAGCTACTACAGGCCGCCGCGAAAGCGGCGCGAACTTCCAATTAATCCATCCAATTAATACAGAGGGGAGGCTTTAGGCCTCCCCTCTCCTATCTTTCGATCACAGAGCCGCTTCGATCAAATCGCCCATGCTCCACAGTCGGTCGCTGATGGCCGCCGCCATCGCTGGCGTAACGCGCAGCGTTTTATGAATCCGAACCAGATTATAGTGCGCGAAGTGCAGTGCGACCGCAGCCTGCGTGGCTACGGACAGTCGCGCTACGCGAGGCGAAAGCAGCCGCGATGTTGGCGCATCGCGCTGCGTTGGCTTAGGGGAAATTTAGTTTCCCCCTTGTGCCGATCCGCCAAACCGCTACCCTTTTATTCAGAGGGTGTGGATATGTTGCTTGTTGAAGATTACTTGGCGCGCTAAACTAGAATCAGAGCGAGGGAGGGACAGGCAGAGTGTGCCGCACGCCAGCGGCGCTACCGAGCCTGAGCCCTCGCTCCAACGGCGGTGGGGTGGGTGAATTGGTTCAAACCGCCCGACTTAGGATCAGGCATACCGCGCGAACGGCATCAAGGGTTCAAATCCCTTCCCCTCCGCCAACAGAAACGCTACGATAAATTAGAGCCGAGGCCCCTTTAAGGTTTGCGCGCCTCCGCCGATGCGTGCACCGGCGTTGTGGGCCTCGGTTCTCTTACTTTCCGCTTCCTGATCCACCCTGCATGGCATTGAACCTCACTTGTCTTAGTTCTCTTGACACCAAACAAGCACCAACAAGTCAATTACCAACTTGCCATAATTTACAGATTCACGTCAAGCAGGATAGTACATCCCGCGTATACATCCGTGTGCACGCTCCTGTATGCGTTCCTGTACACACCACTATCACGTACCAAGATCATGAGCATTGCAAGCCCGTGTTTGTCCGTTAGCCGATGCGAGATCACGGCGATCTTCTTGAGTTGGAGTGATTGCGATCTTGCCGGGCATGATTCTCCTTAATTTTCGCGGTCTTCCACAAATTAGGGCACTACCGCCGTCGGATACCGGCTGGAATCGCGGCGCTTCGGCAACTAACCTTGTGTCAATGCCCGAGCCCGGAAAAAAAACTCGCCCTGAGACCCGTGAACCGTGGATCATCCGCACCTACGCCGGCTTCGGCGACGCGCGCCAGGCCAACGATCGCTTCCTGGCAAACTTGAAGCAGGGCCAGCGCGGGCTTTCCATCGCGTTCGATCTGCCCACCCAAAACGGCTACGACCCCGACGCCCCGGTCGCGCGCGGCGAAGTCGGCGAAGCGGGCGTCTCGATTTGCCACTGGAACGACATGGAGCGGCTGTTCGAGGGAATCCCGCTTCAGTCGATCAATACCTCGATGACGATCAACGCGACCGCGCCGTTCATCCTGGCGCTTTACCTCGTCGTCGCGGAAAAGCACGGCGTGCCATGGACTGAGCTGCGCGGCACGACGCAGAACGATCTGCTCAAGGAATTCGTCGCGCGCGGCACGTCGATTTTTCACCCGGAGTTGTCGTTTCGCCTTTCCACCGAGTTGATTCGATTCACGGTCGAGCGCGTGCCTAACTGGAATCCGATCAACTGTTGCGGCTACCACTACATGGAGAGCGGCGCCGGTCCCGCCGAGGAAATCGGCTACGCATTCGGCAACGCGCTGCTGATTCTCGACGCGCTCCGCCCCAGGCTCGACGCGGCCGCGTTCGAGCAGACCATCCGCCGCATTTCATTTTTTATCAACAGCGGCATCGAGCTGGTCCCCGAGATCTGCAAGATTCGCGCGTACTTCAAACTCTGGCCGGAGCTTTGCTCTTCCGAATACGGCGTCGATAACGTCGCCTTTCGCGCCGGATGCCAGGTGCGCTCGCTCACGCTGACCGAACCGCAGCCCGAAGTTAACATCATCCGCATCGCGTACGAGGCGCTCCCGGTCGTCATCTCGGCCGACGCGCGCGTGAACGCGCTCCAGTTGCCCGGCTTTCGCGAGGCGCTCGCCATCCCCGACCAGTCCGAGCAGACGCTCAGCTTGCGCACCCAGCAGGTTCTGATGCACGAGACGGGACTCGCAGGCTATGGCGATATTTTCGAGGGCAGCAAAATTATCGAGAAGCTTACCGCCGAAACCGCGGCGCGCGCGCGCGAAATCGCCATCCGGTTGCGCGAGGCCGGCTACTCGCGCGCCATTTCAATAGTCAGCGGCGAACTGACGCGCCAGCTCGCGGAGCGTTACAGGAAAGTCGAGTCGGGCGAGATCGTGCAAATAGGCGTCAACGCGTTTACCGGCGAAGTCGGACTCACGCCCCCGTCCAAACAGAACACGGATCACGCCGCCGATGCGCTCAAGGAAAAAGAACGCATCGAGTCGATAAAAAAATGGCGCGCGGCGCGCGACCAGGCCGCCGTGTCGAAAGCCCGCGAGGCGCTCGAACGCGCCGCCGCAAATAACAACGACCGCGACCGCGGACTAATCGAGGCCACTATCGAGCTCGCCCGCGCGGGCGGCACCGTCGGCGAATGGACGGATTCGCTGGTGCGCGTCAGCCGCGGCCGCTATACGCCGCCGATTCTCGAAACCAGCGTCAGCGTCGGCGCGCTCAACGTGCCGGCTGCGCGGGCGGCACGCAAAATCCGCATCGCGCTGGGCAAGGCCGGCCTCGACGGACATATCAACGCGATAAAGCTGCTCGCACACGCGTGCATGCAGGCCGGGATGGAAGTGGTCCTCGCGGGATTCAAGCAGACGCCGGAGCAGATGGTTGCGACGGCGCTCGAGGAAGACGTAGACGTACTAGCGATCTCGAGCCTCGCGGGCGCCCACATGTCCATCGCACGGGAGACAATCGGCCTGCTGAAAAGTCGTGGCGCCGGCGACATAAGCCTCGTGATGGGCGGAATAATACCGCAAGCCGATCGCAAAGCGCTGCTCGAGCTTGGCGTCAAGGCGGTCTTCACGCCCAAGGACTCCAACCTCGGTGAGATCGTCGGCCGTATCATCGCGATCGCGGGTCCGGATAGGACATGAAAATTTTGAGAATTGGACGATACTTCTCGATCGCCGCGACGATTGCGATGCTGATCGCAAGCCCCGCCTTCGCGGTGGAGGCGCGGCCGTGGCTATGCCGCGATAAGCCGGTGTTCTCGTACAATCGCTCGATGGAATACCAGGTGACCGCGCGGCCTGGACGACAATGGCGAATTTTCTTCATGCAGTATTCGCCGGACGCGGCGCACGACGGATTCGATATCGTCAACTCGCGCGACATCGCGACGCGCGGCGATCCAGTGGCCGGGAATCTCGCGGCGGGCAGATATTTCGCGGTCGCTCTTTACCGGGGATCGGGCGGCCATTGGATATGTCCCGACTACACACACGACGACCGCGATTCAAAACTGGGCGAATTAAGCAACCTCTGTTACGGCGAAGACGGCCCCCCCTGCCTCGTCAAGCTACAGGTGAAACCCGACCACCACCTGGCTCAGCCGTCCTCCCCCGCCCCCTAGAACCGCCCCGCGTGAAGATAACTGGAGGCGGCGATCGGATTCGAACCGATGCATGGAGGTTTTGCTCCCCCGCCCTGAAACTTGATCAGAGCAAGCAGACGGCTGCGAGCGGTCCCACGGCGTTCCCTCGGTATCCCCTTTTATCAGGGCTGCTCGGTTGGGAGTTTCTCCCAGGGGCGCAGCCTTCCGTCGTCGAATACCTCGAAGAGCGTCTGACGCCAATCGCAAGAGAAGTACTCGCGAACTGCCTTGAGCCAAATCTCGACGCGTACCGCTATCGGCTGACTTTGGGTTACCCGCGAGACTATGACACGCGAGCGAGAGAGTGACAGGTCAAGGAACTCCTGGTCATGCGTCAGCAAGAGAAGATCCTCGGAGTTCAGCCGATCAACGATGTCACGATCGGGCGCGCCACGCAGGCCAAGCAGGATGATGTGATCGACCTGATGCCCCTCTTCCTGCAACCTACGCAGCAGTGCTAGCGGGAAATTTTCATCGAGAAGGATTCTCATCCGAGCTTCCCACGGCCGGCGGCAAATGCGCCGCCACGTGAGCGGCGTAACGGAGAGCCGCGGTGATTTGCTCGCGAGAGATTCGGTGCTCCGCCTCGATCTCCTCAGCGGAAGCTCCGGAGGCTAGATCGCCAAGAATCGTCGCAACATCGATTCGGGTCCCGGCGAGGCAGGGCTTTCCGAAACGAACTGCGGGATCCATCGAAATGCCTGGAAAGACTTCCATCCTTGCGCCTCCTGCGCTTGGAAAGAAGCTACCACAGATTCAGCACTGTGTCGTTCCCCTGGCGTTGTCATGGGAAGATACCTGGAGGCGGCGATCGGATTCGAACCGATGCGTGGAGGTTTTGCAGACCTCTCCCTTAACCACTTGGGTACGCCGCCCTGTCGTAGTCGCGACCGGACCCAATCAACTATCACGCGCGCGAAACCGCATCAATTGAGCATCCGTCCGCCTGGCCACTTCGGATCGACAGACTCAGTGCCTCAGTGGAAAAGCTGTCCGGCGGGCTCCAGCAGATCCGGCGAATCGTTACGTACATTGTTGATCTTGGGCGAGACCGGAGTCGCGATCAGCAAGTCAGCCGGCGCGGGAACCAGCAGCCGCTTGAGCGCAAGCGGATCCGGCGCGCGCGGGTCCATCCAGTCGTCGGCGTCGCGATCGGCCAGTATCACCGGCATCCGATCGTGATACGGCGCGACCACGGCGTTGGCCGCCGTCGTCAGAATGGTGAACGTCGTCTCCCACTCGCCCTGCTCTCTCTGCCATGCCTCGTAAAGTCCGGCGAACAGGACGAGCCGGCTATCCTCGCGATGGAACCAGGCCGGCTGTCGCGCAGTCTTCGGCCCGGTCCATTCGAAGAATCCGTCGGCCGGCACCACGCATCGCCGCTTACGGAACGCGTCGCGAAATGCGGGCCGCGCCTCGACCGTCTCCGACCGGGCGTTGATGCACTTGGCCGCCATGCTGGCGTCTTTCGCGCCACTTTTGGCCAAACCCCACCTGGCGGGAATCGCTTCGCGATTTTCGTACTTGATCCTGACTATGAAATGTTTCTGCATCGGCGCGACGTTGTAGCGCGGCCGATAATCGACAAACGAGTCCGCCGGGACGCCGAGCTCGGCCGCCAGCGAATTGCCGTCGCGGCGCGTGATTGTGAATCGTCCGCACATAGGCCAGCAAATAGTTGGGTCAGCCGGCGGGAAATACCAGCCGCGCCGCGTGCCGCGCGACCATTAAATTTTCATTGGTGGGGATGACCCGCACGCGGCATCGGCTGTCAGCGGCGCTGATCGTGTCCTGGTTGGAGCGGTTGCGCTGAGGATCGATCGCAAGCCCGAGATGCGCCAGCCCCTGGCAGGCTTCCGCGCGTACCGCGGCGGCATGCTCGCCAATCCCGCCGGTGAAGACGAGCAAATCCAAGCCGCCGAGCGCGGCTGCCAGTGCGCCAATCGCTTTTCTAATCTGATAGCAAAACATCTCGATCGCCTCTGCCGCATCCGCGTTCGATCCCCGCGCGTCCAGCAATGTCTTCACGTCGGAACTGAGTCCTGAGACTCCGAGCAACCCGGACTTCAGATTCACGAGCCGGCTTAGTTGCGCGGCGTCGTAACCCTTGCCCTCGAGCAGATAAAGAATCACGCCCGGATCGAGATCGCCCGGCCGCGTCCCCATCATGAAGCCGCCCGCCGGCGTGAATCCCATCGTGGTGTCGAGCGGACGGCCGTTTTCGACCGCGACCATGCTCGCCCCGTTGCCCAAGTGCGCGATTATCAGGCGCGGCGGGACGTCGGTTCCCAGAGCTTGCATGATGTACTCATAAGAGATCCCGTGAAAGCCGTAGCGCCGCACTCCAGCGTCCCATAGTTCGCGCGGCAACGGGAAGCGCTCAGCTCGCGCGGGCATTCCACGATGAAACGCGGTGTCGAAGCACGCGACCTGCGGAAGTTTCGGATGCCGCGCGGCAACCGCCTCGATACCTTCGATTCCTCCCGGCATGTGCAGCGGTGCGAATGCGATCAGCCGTTTCAAATCGGCGATCAGAGCGGGCGTGACGATCTCCGGGGCGGCATGATGCGCGCCGCCGTGGACGAGTCGATGTCCCACCGCGTCGAGGCGCGGCAGCTTCAAGCGCTCGAACTCCTCGAACAGCGAATCGACGGCGACTTGCGGGCGCGCAAGCTCGCGATCCGATTCGGCGATCGAGCGGCCGTTGGCGTCGCGGACCCTGATTTTACCGCCGCTCGAGCCGATCCGGTCCGCCACGCCTTCGGCCACAACCAATTCGGCGCCGCTGGAAACCGAGTACAGCGCGAACTTGCACGACGACGAACCGACGTTGATGCAGAGTATGGTGTGAGGAGCCGGCAAGCCTGATTCCTCAGTTGCCGCCGGTCGATTCGGCCTGCTTGAAGACTCGCGCGATGAGTTCCTGCGCCTCGGCCTGAATCCGATGCAGATGATCGACCCCGCGAAAACTCTCCGCGTATATCTTGTAAACCTCTTCAGTGCCCGACGGACGCGCCGCGAACCATCCGCTCTCCGCGATCACCTTGATTCCGCCGATTGCCGCTCCGTTGCCGGGCGCAACGGTCAATGTTTTGAGAATTTTCTCACCCGCAAGTTCGCGCTCATTCAGTTGCCCGGGTGTCAGCTTCTTTAGAATTTCCTTCTGCGCGAGCGTGGCAGGCGCGTCGATGCGCTCGTACGCTGGCGCACCGAACTCACGCGTCAAGTCATCGTACGTCGCGCCGGGGTCGCGGCCCGCGCGCGCGGTCATCTCGGCCGCAAGCAAGCCGAGGATGAGTCCGTCCTTGTCTGTGGTCCACACGGTTCCATCGGTGCGCAGAAATGACGCGCCGGCGCTTTCTTCGCCGCAAAATCCGACCGAACCATCGATCAGCCCGTCCACGAACCACTTGAAGCCGACGGGAGTCTCGACGAGCTTGCGTTCAATGCTCGCCGCGACGCGATCGATCATGCTGCTGCTCACCACAGTCTTGCCGACCGCCGCATCTCTGCGCCAGCGGGTGCGATTGCGAAACAGGTATGAGATCGCAACCGCAAGATAGTGATTCGGATTCATCAGTCCGCTCGAGCGAGTGACTATTCCGTGCCGGTCCGCATCGGTGTCATTGGCAAACGCGACGTCGAAACGATCGCGAATCACAAGCAAGCGCGTCATCGCGTACTGCGACGAGCAATCCATCCTGATCTTCCCGTCCCAGTCGGCGGTCATGAAGCGAAATGCCGGATCGACCACGTCGCTGACCACCGTCGCCTTGATTCCGTACTTTTCGATCACCGCCGGCCAGTAGCGCACCGCCGCACCGCCGAGCGGATCGATTCCGACCCGCACGCCCGTGGCGCGAATCGACTCCATGTCGACGACGTTGCCCAAGTCGCCGACGTAGGCGCCGATGTAATCGTGCTTATGAAGCGTCGCGGCGTTGCGCGCCCGCTCGTACGGAACGCGCAGCACCCCGGCGAGGCCGGCCTTGAGAAATTCGTTGGCCGTATTCTGAATCCGATCGGTGACGGCGGTATCAGCCGGGCCGCCGTTGGACGGGTTGTACTTGAAGCCGCCATCAGACGGCGGATTGTGAGACGGCGTGATCACGATCCCATCCGCCAGCCCGCTCTTGCGGCCGCGATTGTAAGTCAGGATTGCATGCGATATCGCCGGCGTCGGCGTGTACCCGCCCTCGCTATCCACCATCGTCTCGACCCCGTTGGCAGCCAGCACTTCGAGCGCACTGGCGAACGCCGGGACCGAGAGCGCATGCGTGTCCATTCCGAGATAGAGCGGACCGTTGATATTCTGACTTTTGCGGTAGAGGCAGATCGCCTGGCTGATCGCCAGGATGTGCGCTTCGTTGAACGCGGTGTCGAACGAGGAGCCGCGATGCCCCGAGGTGCCGAACGCGACTCGTTGCGCGGGATTGCCGGCGTCGGGCTTGCAGGCGAAGTAAGCGGTGATCAGACGGGGGATATCGACGAGCTGCGATTGATCGACAGGTTTTCCGGCCAGTGGGCTTACTTTCATCAGATTAATCCGGAGTCCATTTCCAGTTGCGAATCGCAGGCATGTCTTCGAAAGCCTCGACTATGTATTTGCGGTGGGCGTCGAGCGCGTTGGCGTCGTGCTCGCGAATCAGCCGGTTGAGGTGCACGTAGATAAAGTTTTGTCCCGGTGAGGTCCCCCAATGGCCGAGCAGGCGCGGCTTGATGTGGTCGGGCCGCAGAGGCTCGCGCAGCAGAGGATTCGCCATCAGGTAGATTTGGCCGACGGTCAGGTAGTTGGACGCCCGCCAGTAGGCGTCGATGAGAGAAAACTGCTCGTCTGAGAGCGGTTCCGACATAGAGAAGAGACCTCATCCCCCGGTGTGATATGCGTCGATTCACAAGGGGTGCATAGCCGGGCGAGGCCGTCCATCGCGATTTACATGGAGCGGGTGATCGGTTTCGAACCGACGACCTCGTGCTTGGCAAGCACGCGCTCTACCAACTGAGCTACACCCGCTCTCCAAACCGGCACGACGAATCCACTTGATTATCCGGCGCGGGAGCGTCTGTCAAATCGCCGCCCGCTTACCCGCCGCAGTCACCGGCTTTGGACGCAGCGCCGCGACCACGCGCACGTAGTAATCGACGCACGACCACACACTCACGGCCATCGCGATCCACAGCACGAACATCCCGGCGGCGAAGAAGTCGACGTGCAAATACGTGTAATGAATCAGCAGACCCTGAATCGCGATCGACTGCAACGCCATCTTGTACTTGCCGAGCTCCTCGGCGCCCACGATTAACCCCTCGACCGCGGCGACCGCCCGCAGTCCCGTCACCATTATTTCGCGCGCCACCAGCACGACCACCATCCACGCCGGCACGTGCGGCGTTCGCGTCATCCCGGCGAGCATGATCAGCGCCGTCGTGACGACCAGCTTGTCGGCCATCGGATCGAGAAACTTGCCGAGCGTGGTGACCGAGTCGTAACTGCGCGCGAGGTAGCCTTCGAAATAATCGCTGACCGTTGCGATGAAGAACACCCCGGCCGCAAGCCACGAAGCGGCCGGCCCGCTGTGCATCAGGACCCAGACCAGGATCGGCGCGGTCGCTATCCGCAGCAGCATGACAATATTTGGCGGCGTCATCGGCACGGGCTTGGCCTATCGGGGGCGCGACGAACTGTGAAGCGGAGTTTTCGTTTTTCGTTTTTCGTTTTTCGTTGTTCGTTGCGATCCGCACCTTCGAGAATATTTGAATCGGATCAAGGTGGCAAATCGCAGCCGCTCGATCGCCTTGACTGGCCGAGCGCAGACCGAGTAGCGTCATTTTGACACAACGCGCGCTCCTCGATTCACCCCGCGGGCGCGCCCGAGGCCACCTGATGAGGCATAATGCGCAACTGTCCAGCGACTTCCTGGTAATCGGCGGCGGCATCGCGGGCCTGACCTTCGCGATCAAGGCGGCCGGAGCGGGCACTGTCACCGTTCTCACCAAGGCCGGCAGTTCCGAGGCCAACACCGCTTACGCGCAGGGCGGTATCGCCAGTGTGTGGAGCGTCGACGACTCGTTCGAATCGCATATCGAGGACACGCTGCGGGCGGGCGCCGGCTTGTGCGATCGCGCCGCGGTCGAGACCATAGTTCGCGAGGGTCCCGAGGCGGTGCGCGAATTAATCCGGCTCGGCACTCGCTTCACCCGGGTTGAGACCGGCGGACCCGACGACAGCGAACTCGAGTACGACCTGGGTCAGGAGGGTGGGCATAGCCATCGCCGCGTGCTTCATGCGCAGGACCTGACCGGCCGCGAAATAATGCGTGCGCTGACCGAGGCCGCTGCCGCGCGGCCCAACATCCGCACTTTGGAAAATCATGTCGCGATCAATCTGCTGGTCGAGACTGCCACCGCGGGAAAGCCGGGCGCATGCTGGGGCGTCTATGCGCTCGACCGCAACACTCACGAAATCCGCAAAGTGATTTCGCGCGCCACGATGCTGGCGACAGGCGGCGCCGGCAAGGTCTATCTCTACACCACCAACCCCGACATCGCGTCGGGCGACGGTGTCGCGATGGCGTATCGGGCGGGCGCGGCGGTCGCAAACCTCGAGTTCTATCAGTTCCATCCCACCTGCCTGTATCATCCCGCCGCCAAGTCCTTTCTCATCTCGGAGGCGCTTCGCGGCGAGGGCGCGATTCTGAAATTGCCCGACGGCACCGCGTTCATGAAGCGCTACCATCCGGACGCCGAGCTGGCGCCGCGCGACGTGGTTGCGCGAGCGATCGATTCCGAGATGAAGCGTCGCGGGCTGGACTTCGTGTATCTCGATTTGAGCCATCGCGACGCCGATTTCATCCGGCGGCGGTTCCCGACTATCTTCAAGCGATGCTTGAGCTTTGGATATGACCTGACCAAAGGACCAATCCCGGTGGTGCCCGCGGCGCACTATATGTGCGGCGGCGTGCAGACCGATCTCGACGGACGCAGCTCGATTCCGCGCCTGTACGCAGCCGGCGAGGTCGCGATGACCGGGCTGCACGGCGCCAACCGGCTCGCGTCGAACTCGCTGCTCGAGGCCGCCGTGATGGGCCGGCGCGGGTTTACCGCGGCGCGCGAAATCGTCGCGTCGGGAGGCGGCGCGCCGCCCGAGTTTCCCGAGTGGGATCCCGGGCGCGCGATCCGCAGCGAGGAGCGCGTGATGATCACGCAGAGCTGGGACGAGATTCGCCGCCTGATGTGGAACTACGTCGGCATCGTGCGCAGCGACCGGCGACTCGAGCGCGCGCTTCGGCGCATCGAGATGATCAAGGACGAGATCCACAGCTACTACTGGGACCACCTGCTCGACGCCGACACGATCGAGTTGCGCAACCTGGCAAAGGTCGCGGAACTGGTCGTGCGATCCGCGATGAGCCGGCGTGAGTCGCGCGGCTTGCATTACAACATCGATCATCCCGAAACGGGCGGCCCCGAATGGGTCCATCCGACGATACTGCAAAAGCCGCGGATCAGATCTGAAAAAAGTCCCGCGCCGCGAAATCGATCTCATGCAAGCGAAGGAAGTGAAGATGTACTCGGACTACAAGAGTCCGTTCGCCTACCTCGCATTCGATCCCGCCTTCGCCCTCGAACAGCGATTTCGGATTCGCATCCGATGGATTCCGTTCCAGCTTCGAATCAAGGGCAAAGGCGAGCGCAGTCTCTACTCCGAATACAAGGCGCGATACTCGTATCTCGACGCGCGGCGATGGGCCAAGCCGCGCGGCCTGGTGATTCGAGGGCCGTTGAAAGTTTACGACACGACGCCGGCGCTGATCGGCGGCCTCTTCTCGCAGCAGCACGGCCGCCTGCTCGATTACAGCCGTCGAGTGTACGAGATGTTCTTTCGCCGCGAACTCGAGGCCGACGAGCCCGACGCGGTCGCGGACGTAGTCGCAAGTCTCGGCATGTCAGCCGACGACTATCGCAAATATCTCTCGGGCGAGGGCGCCGTCGCCTATCAGCGCGCTCAGGACGAGGCCGCCGCCGACCACGTCTTCGGCGTGCCGATGTTCTTCTTCGACGGCGAACCGTTCTGGGGCCACGACCGCCTCCCGATTCTCGAGCGTCGCCTCACCGAGGCAGGACTGGCCGCGGATTAAATCACGCCACCGGCGCGGGCTGGCGGGCCGCATTCGGTTCGTACGAAAACTTAAGCTTGTCGCCGTCGAGATCCGCCGTCGCCTTCCCGCCCTTCGTCAGCTGGCCGAACAGCACCTCGTCCGCGATTCTAGCTTAGACGGCCGGCGCGCGTTAGGGCGCAGTTCACTCGCGATCGAAGGGCTCGACTTCAAGCGGTTCTCCGCGCGCGGCCTTCTCTTCGATAATCAGTTCGATGACCTCGCGGAGATTCTCCCGCAACTCATCCATCGTGGCCCCCTGGCTGTGAGCGCCGCTCAGCCCCGGAACCGTACCCACGTACAATTTCGCGTCAGGGTCAAATTCGACGTAAGCTGTGAAGGTGCGTTCCACGAGGTTGGTCCTCCTCACCTGTCTGACGCCCAGCTTACACTTTTCGACTCAGGGCCGCACGCACGGTTGACGATCACGCCACCGGCGCGGGCTGGCGGGCCGGATTCGGCTCGTACGAAAACGCGAGCTTGTCGCCATCGAGGTCCGCCGTCGCCTTCCCGCCTTTCGTCAGCTGGCCGAACAGCACCTCGTCCGCGAGCACCCGCGCGATCTCGTTCTCGATCAACCGCCCCAGCGGGCGCGCGCCGAAGCGCGGATCGTGACCACGCTCCGCCAGCCATTTCTTCGCCGCCGGCGTCACGATGAGCGTGACCTTCTGCTTGTCGAGGCGCTCCTGCAATTCCGCGATGAACTTGTCCACCACCCGTTCCATAACCGGCGGACTCAGCGGAGCAAATTCGATCGTCGCCGACAGCCGGTTTCTGAACTCCGGCGCGAACATCCTCTCGAGCACGCCCTTGGGGTTTCCCTGGCCGGTTCCGCCGTGGAAGCCAATCATCGCGCGCGACAGTTCTTGTGCGCCGGCATTCGTCGTCATCACGAGGATCACGTTGCGGAAATCCGCCTTGCGCCCGTTGTTGTCGGTGAGCGTCGCATGATCCATCACCTGCAACAGGATGCTGAACAAATCGGGATGCGCCTTCTCGATCTCATCGAGCAGCAGCACGCAATGCGGCGTCTTGTTGATCGCGTCTGTGAGCAATCCGCCCTGGTCGAAACCGACGTATCCCGGCGGCGCGCCGATCAAGCGCGAAACCGTATGCCGCTCCATGTACTCGCTCATGTCGAAGCGAATGAATTCGACGCCCATCACTTTGGCGAGCTGGCGCGCGACTTCGGTCTTGCCGACGCCCGTCGGTCCGGCGAACAGAAACGCACCGACCGGCTTGTCGGGATGGCTCAGCCCCGAGCGCGCGAGCTTGATCGCGCGCGCCACCGAGTTGATCGCCTCATCCTGGCCGAACACCGCCTGCTTCATGTCCTCGTCGAGCGTCTGCAGCCGTCCGCGATCGGTCGCCGACACCGTGCGCTCCGGGATCTTCGCCATCCGCGCGACCGTCCGCTCCACGTCGCGCGTGCCCACCGTCACCGGTTCCGTCGTCCCCGCGCCGCGCAAATGCCCCGCGACTCCCGCCTCGTCCATCACGTCGATCGCCTTGTCGGGCAGGAACCGGTCGTTGACGTATCGCGCCGATAGCTCGACCGCCAGTCTGATCGCCGAATTCGTGTAGCGGACGTTGTGATGCTTCTCGTAGTACGACTTGATGCCGTTGAGAATCTGAACGGCCTCGTCCTGCGTCGGCTCGACGACGTCTATTCGCTGGAAGCGCCGCGCCAGCGCCTTGTCCTTGTCGAACGAGCGCTTGTATTCCTGGTAAGTCGTCGATCCGATACATCGCAGGTCGCCGGACGCGAGTGCGGGCTTGAGCAGGTTGGACGCATCCATAGTCCCGCCGGAAGCCGCGCCGGCGCCGACTATCGTGTGGATTTCGTCGATGAACAAAATCCGCTTCGAGTCGCCGACCACCGCCTTGATGACCGCCTTCAGCCGCTGCTCGAAGTCCCCGCGAAACCGCGTCCCCGCGAGCAGCGCGCCCATGTCGAGCGCGTAAATCTCGACGCCCTTGAGCGCGTCGGGCACGTCGCCCTTATGAATTGCCAGCGCGAGTCCCTCGGCCAGCGCGGTCTTGCCGACCCCTGCCTCGCCCACGAACACCGGATTGTTCTTGCGCCGGCGCAGCAGCACGTGCACCGCGCGCTCGAGTTCTTTCTTGCGGCCGACGAGCGGATCGATTTTTCCGTCCGCCGCGCGCTTGGCCAGGTTGATAGCGTAAGTGTTGAGCGCCTTCGACGGCGACAGCTTGCGCTCGCCTTCTTCGTCGCCGCCTTCGTGTTCGTGCCCGTCGTGATCGACCGAGTCCTTGTCCGATTCCTCGCCGTCCTCGTCGTCTTCCGCGCCCGCCTTCGAAACCCCGTGCGAGATAAAATTGATCACGTCGAAACGCGTGACGCCCTGCTCTTGCAGAAAGAAAATCGCCGGCGATTCGGTTTCATGGAACATCGCGACCAGCACGTTACCGCCCGTGATTTCCTGCCGCCCCGCCGATTGCACGTGCAAGGCCGCCCGCTGCAGCGCCCGTTGCACCCCGATCGCGTAGCGCGGCGACACTTCCTCGCCCTTGGGCATCCGCTCGACCTGCTCGTCGAGGTAATGCGCCAGCTTGCGCCGCAGTGAATCCAGATCGGCGCCGCAATGTTTCAGAATCGTGGTCGTCGTCACGTCGTGGAGCATCGCGAACAGCAGATGCTCAAGACACACAAACTCGTGACGCCGGTTGACGGCTTCGCTCATCGCGAGTTGCAGCGTCACCTGCAGTTCGCGGCTGATCATGATGTTGTTATTCGACGGAGGCATCGATGTTACGGCCTGGTCACTCCTTTTCCATGACGCACTTGAGCGGATACTCGGCCTCACGCGCGAGTTCCTCGACGGTATGCGCCTTGGTCTCCGCGACTTCGAATGGATACACGCCCGCCACGCCCATCCCGTTCTGATGCACGTGGAGCATGATTCGGGTCGCGTCGGCGTGTTGCTTGTGGAATACCGCTTTCAACACTTCGACGACGAACTCCATCGGCGTGTAATCGTCGTTGAGCAAAATCACCTTGTACAGAGGCGGTTTGGCAGTCTTCGGCTTGGTGCGGGTCTTGCGCTCGGTAGCGATATCGCCGCCGCCGGAGCGGCCGTCGCCGTCAGCGCCGGTGATTCGCGCCAAAACCATCCGCTTGCGCACGAAATCCACCATCGCACCTCTGTCGCGCGGAGCGCCTCGCTCCGTCTGACAAATATAATAACAAATTCGAGCATGGGTGGTGAGCATCCGGCAAAAGTCGGTTCGGTTGCGATAAGTCTGATATTTTGACCGTTGTGATTTGCGCAAGCGATGAGATCGAGACTTTGCCATGAATGATCCCGCGCCCCGACTCGAAGTCGCCATCGTCGAGGGAATCGACAAGATTCCCCGCGCGGCGTGGGACGCCCTGCTCTCCCCCGACGATTCCCCGTTCGTCGAATGGGATTGGCTGTATGCGATGGAGCACTCCGGATCGGCTGTGCGCAGCACCGGATGGGCCCCGTATCATCTCGTGGTTCGAGAGGCGCCCCGAAAACGAATCGTCGCCGCAGCCCCGCTCTACCTCAAGACCCACAGCATGGGCGAGTTCGTCTTCGACCATGGATGGGCCGACGCGGCCGAGCGCGCCGGCATCCGCTACTTTCCCAAGATTCTGGTCGGGGTGCCGTTCACGCCGCATACGGGACGCCGATTTCTAACCGCGCCGGGCGTCGATCGAGCCGGCCTCATCAATCTGCTCGGCCTCGCGCTCACCTCCATCTGCGAAGACAACAAGCTGTCGAGTGTGCACGTCAATTTTTGCGAGCCCGACGAAGCTGCCGCGCTCGCGCCGATCGGATTCATGGAGCGGCTCGGCTATCAGTACCATTGGCATAACGCCGGCTTCGCGACCTTCGACGACTATCTGAACCGGCTCAAGCACAAGCGGCGCACCGCGGTCCGCCACGAACGCGCAGCGATGGATGAGCAGGGCATCCACATCCGTGTCGTCGCGGGCCAGCAAATTCCCGATCGGATGTTCCCCGAGATGTATCGAATCTATTGCTCGACGATCGAGAAGCTTTACTGGGGCCGTCGATATCTCACCGAGGAATTTTTCGACCTCATCCGCAAATCCTTCAAACGCAATATGGTTTTCATCGGCGCGTACGCGGGCCGCGAACTGATCGCGGGCGCCGTCAACCTGGCCAAGGCGAACGTGATGTACGGCCGCTATTGGGGATGCTTCCGCGAGGTCCGCTTCCTGCACTTCAACGTCTGCTACTACGCGGGCATCGAGCATTCCATCCGCAGCGGCATTCAGCGTTACGAGCCCGGCGCCGGCGGCGAATACAAATGGCTGCGCGGCTTCGACCCCGCGCTCACCCGCAGCATCCACTACGTCTCCAACCCGGATCTCAGGCGCGCGATCGCGGGATTCCTCAAGCGCGAGCGTCACGAAGTCGAGCGATGGATCGTCGCCGGCAAGGAGCGCAGCCAACTGAAGCCTCCGCCCCCGTCCGACGCGGAGATGGAGTAGGTGAAAAACGCGGGCGCGATTTCACCCCTTCCTCGGTTCGCCAATCATCGACGCCGGAAGCTCGCGCGTCGCGGTCTCGATAAACTTCGTGTCCGCGATCTCTTGTTTGCTCGCGACGCCGAGTTCCCGGAACTTACGCGCGGTGACCAGAACTCGCGACTCCAGCGAGTTCAGCGTGCGGTTGTATTCGCGCAACGCCCTGTCCAACGCTCCGCCCATGTCGGCGAAGTACCCTGCCATCGTCGCGATTCGCTCATGCAGCTCCTGCCCGAGCGCGCTGATGCGCTCGGCATTCTCGGCGAGCCGCTCCTGGCGCCACCCGTAGGCGACCGCGCGCAGCACGGCGATCAGCGTCGTCGGCGAGGCGAGCACGACCTTCTTCGCGGCAGCGTCCTCGATTAACGCGGGGTCCTGTTGCAGCGCGGCGCTGAAGAACATCTCGCCCGGCAGAAACAGAACGACGAATTCCGGCGTCGGTTTCAGCGCGTCCTGGTACGATTTCGAGCTAAGCTGCTCGACGTGCTTGCGGATCTGTGATGCGTGCTCCTTGAGCTTAATCCTGCGCGCCGCGTCGTCCGCCACCTCCAGTGCCTCCAAGTAAGCCTTCAGCGGTGCCTTCGAATCGACCACCACATTCTTTCCACCGGGCAAGCGCACAACCATGTCGGGCCGCAGCCACCCGTCATCGGTCGTGACGCTTTCCTGCTCAAAGAAGTCGCAATGGTCGGTCATTCCGGCGATCTCCACCACGTTGCGAAGCTGAACTTCGCCCCACCGGCCTCGGACCACAGGCGTTTTGAGCGCGTCGACCAGCCTGCCGGTCTGTGCGCCGAGCGATTCAAGCTGAGACTTGAGGTTCCCCTGCGATTCGCGCCGGTCGTTCTCGATTCTGCGCAGTTCGCCGTCGAGCTTGGTCAGCGACTCCCGTGCCGGCTTGACCAGTTCATCGATCGACTTTTGCCGCGCTTCGAAATCCTTCCCCGCCGTTTCGCGCTCGGCGCGGAACTTCTCGTCGGCGCGCTTGATAAAGTCGTCCGATGTGGTGCGCAGCGCATCGGCCGCAAGCAACTTGAACGTGTCAGTCAGTCTCTTTTCCGCGTCATCGAGCAGCGTGCGTTCCTGCTCGATTCTCTCTTTTGCGTTCCTGAGCTCCGTGTCTGCTGTGACTTTTCCTGACTGCGCTATCGCCAGTTTGTCGCGCAGTTCGCCAAGAGCCCTCGCAAGTTCTTCGCGCTGGGCGCGTTCCTGCGCCGCCGTTGCGATCGCGCCGGCGGCGTTTGCGCGCGCAAAGAGCCATCCGATCAGCGCTCCGAGCGCCACGCCGGCAATCAATGCAACAATCAATTCCACCCCTGATTCCCCGCCAGGATTCTATTCCCCATTCGTCAGACCGTCTAATCGACTATCCGCACTTTTACACCGCCCCGATGACAACCCTTGTCCTGCGATGCGCCCCTTCGCCGCGCCTGCTATCGTGACCCTAAAATGGAGTTGCTGCTTGAAAGACCTGCTGACCAAAGGCTCGATCCCGATTCTGCTCGGCACCGGCGGCGTCGGTAAGACCACTATCGCCGCCGCGCTCGGACTCGCGGGCGCATCTGCCGATCTCAACACCGCGGTGATAACCGTCGATCCTTCCGAGCGCCTGCGTGACGCGCTCGGCCTAGCGCACCTCGGCGGCCAGCCGACCCGAATCGGCGGCCGGCAGCTTGCCGCGGCCGGACTTGACCGCCAGCTTCGGCTCTCCGCGATGATGCTCGACGTGACAGGCGCCTGGGACGCCATCGTCGAGCGCCTTATCGCCGACCCGGCGACGCGCCGCAGGATTTTCGACAATCCATTCTACCGAAGCCTGACCGCCGAGTTCGCCGGCTCCGAAGCCTTCGCCGCGCTCCAGCAACTTTATGATCTTCATCAGACCGGCGCCTTCGAGCTCGAAGTCGTGGACACTCCCCCCGCATCGCACTCCTTCGAGTTCCTGCAGACACCCGCGCGGCTGATTCGCCTGCTCGATTCGCGGACTGCGCGATGGCTCTTTACGCCGTCGCTCTCTGCCGGGCGGATTGCGATGAAAGTCGCGAGCAAGGCGGCGAGATTTGTCGTGCGTGAGCTCGAGCGCTTTGTCGGCGCCAACGTGCTTTCGACCATCACGGATTTCTTCGCAGCCGCCGCCGAGAGCATGGACGCAATTGTCGACCGCCTGCACAAGACCGAAGCGCTGCTGCATTCGCCTGCCGTCCGGTTCGTGATGGTGACGACGACGGAACCCGATCGCATCCGCCAGGCGCGCGAGCTGCTCGGCCAGATGGACTCCGAGGGACTCAAGCTCGCCGCGATAGTGATCAATCGGTTCCTCGATGAGCGCACCTGGTCGGCCGTCGCGGATTCTGCCGAGCGTCCGTTGAGTCATCTCGCGGAAATTTCGGAATTGAGATCGTCGCTCACGAGAGGCGATGGGGATGCGGACGGATTCGGGCGGCTGATCCATCACTTCGAGGAGTATCGCGACCGGACCCTCGACGAGATCGAGCGCGTCGCCGCCTTCGCGCGCGAACTTCCGCCCGGCGTCAAGCTCGCGATAGCGCCCGAAATCGAAGCCGGCGTGCGCGACCTGGCCGCACTCTGGCGAATCTCCCGCTACGTGACCTCAGGCACCGCGATTCTGAAGCCGCTCGAGGCGGCTGCATCGCGACTGCGCGCCCGCCCGCGCCCGCATCAAGGCGACGGTTCCCCTTCGCTCAAGGGAAGCAGTTAGGTTTCCCTCCCCGCGATTGTTCCGGTGCCCCACGCAGGCGCGCGCCAGGAGAGAGGATGCATTCGACAAGGCCGGCTGTTCTGCGCCAGCTGTTCCGCCGATTCCGGCACCCTGCACGACGCCGGCACATTGCACGTTCATTGAAAAAGCACGTTCACTGAAAAAACCGGAGTGAGTCTGTAAGCCGGGTTCTGTGCCCTTGCGGGCGGCGATCATTCCTCTAGGCCGTCGATTGCTCGCCGGCTCATGCGACCATACCCGAGGCCTTAAGAGCGGGCCGCTCAGCCTCCTATTTGGTCTTGCTCCGGATGGGGTTTGGCATGCGCGCACGATTACTCGCGCGCCGGTGGGCTCTTACCCCGCCATTTCACCCTTACCCTTTCGGGCGGTGTATTTTCTGTGCCACTTTCCGCGAATCGCTTCGCGCCGTCGTTAACGGCCATCCTGCCCTATGGAGCCCGGACTTTCCTCTTCCCTGTTCAGGAAGCGATCGCCCGACTCACTCCGGCCCGATTAGACTAGCATCTTTTCGATTCCCACTCCCCCTTGGGATCTTTGCGTAGCTGACGCCGGCTGCTCTTATTTTGTGTCATCATCCCGAGCGGTGCCTGCGGACCCGAGTCCTTCTTCTGAATTGCCGGTTGAGAAACCTAACTCTCCTTCAACAAGGTGACAGAAGAGCGCCGGTCATTTGTCTGCGGCCTTATGCAGGTACGTCTCGGGGTGCGCGATGAACGAGTCGCGCTCCTCCTTGTCGCAGAAGTAATAACGCTTCCCCGCGTACTCGGCGGCGGGCGTGTCGCTCTTCACATGAAGCTTCATTCCGCAGGCGGCGCACTTGGTGGTCGTGCCGACATCCGCCGCGGGCGGCGAAGCAAGTACCTTGGCTATCGCGGGTGAGTCGGCGCACCACGCCGGCGTGGAGAGCGGCGCGATCGCGAGAATCGAAAGCGCGAACAGGATCGCGAGCATGATCGGGAAATTTGAACGTGTCATTTTTGCCCTCGGATTGGCCTTTTATCTAAACGCGCTATAACTTTTTCGTTCTTACAGCATCGCGGATCAGTTTGGCAAACGAGATAACACTGTCGGTCCGAAGTCCGCATCCCGCGGCGGCGCCGATTCTTTTGCTTTAATCACACAGGAAGTCCGAAACCCAGTTTGAGTTTCAGGAGGGTGGATGGTCCCGCGCCCATGGCGATCGCCCCTGCTATAATCGCTCGATGCCCGATCTCGACGTAATCGTCGCCCCTGCGCTGGCTCCCGATGATCTCATCGGTCTCGAGCTCCACTTTCTCGACGCTATCGCCACGCGCCAGACAGCGCCGGTCCTGCTCATCTACGCGTCGCCGGGCCGTTCCATCTCGATCGGCCGCTATCATGCATTTGGCGGAGCGCCCGAGCGCGACGGAATCAACGTGATACGGCGTCTGACCGGTGGTCGCGTCGTCGGCGCGGGCAATGGATGGCTCGGGCTTGCGCTCATTCTTCCGACTCGCACCGCACTGCTGAAAGAGGACACCGCGCCAGCGAAAAAACTGAATAACCTGAAACCCGAGCAGATCATGAATCGCTACGCTCGTGGCCTCCTGACCGGGATGCGCGCGCTTGGAATCGATTGTTTCTACCCCGGCCGCGACGCGATAACCGTCGAGCAGCGCGAGATTGCCATGTGCACTTTCGAGACTGACGCTTCGGGCGCGATGCTTTTCGAGGCGGCGATTGCGCACAATCGCGGAATGGAAGAACTCGTCCACGATTTGGAACGCATCGACCCCGACGGCGCGCTTTCATGCCGCATGTATGACGCTGCGTCCGCCACCAAGGTGGTGCGCGAGCTTGCTCGCGACGTCTCTTTCGACGAGCTCGCCGGCGCGATCGCGTCCGGCTACCGGAGTTCGCTCGGCCCGACTCGACGCCGCGAGTTGACCGCGATCGAATCTGCCCAGGCGGATCACCGCGGGCAACGAGGCGGGCTTGACATCTCAAACTGGATACACCCACCCGTCGCGGGAGCATCGCCGACGCTCAGGAATCGAATTGCATCGCAACTCGGCGCCATCGAGGCTGCCGTCGTGCTCAAAGCCGACGGCGCCATCGAGGCAGTGCGGCTGAGCGGGGATTTCATCGCCAATTCGCCGGCTGTCGCCGAACTCGAAAGCGAACTTTGCGGCCGCCCGCTCGACCTGGCATCGGTTTCGCACGCAGTCGCGAAGACATTTGGCGACAACGAAAACAACAACAGCAATTTCTTTCTCGGCGCGGGCGAACTGTCCAATCTCGTGCGCCTTATCGCGGGTGTAAATTGAAAGGCAGGGGTGACCCCTGCACCCAATGTTAAAACAAACCGACACAGCCCTAGTCGGGAAACTGATGCGGGAACTTGGCGACGCGCGCAAAACCGTTCAACGCCGGGCGATCGATGAACTCGTAGCAATTGCCGGGTCAGGCAACCCAGTCGTCACTGAAAAGCTTCGCGAGGCAATCGCAAGCGCCAATCGCCGCGTGCGATGGGCTGGCGCGTTCGCGCTGGGCCAAATCGGCGCAGGCGCGTTTGCGATGGAGTGCGCGGACGCGCTGTGGGAGGCGATGTCCGACGACGACGGCGATGTCAGGTGGGCGGCGACCGACCTGATGGTCCGCCTCGGACGCGAAAATCTCCAGCAAATTCGCGCGCGCCTGCTCAAATTCGCTGCCGATCCCGACACCGACCGCAACGCGCGCAAGATGGCGCTCTACTGCATCCGCGACCTCCGTATCGCCGGCCCTGAACTGTTCGCCGTCGTCGAGCGCGCCGTGCACGACTCGAATGTTCACGTGCGGCTGGCGGCGTTGGCAGTGCTGTCGCGGATGCGCGATGCGCCGGAAGCGGCGGCGAGAATCATGCTCGGATGCCTCAAATCCGATCCGGATGCGGGCGTGCGCCGCGCCGCAGCCTCGGCGCTCGGCAATATTCAAAGCCCAACCGAGGACGCCATGACCGCGCTCGCGTCCGCGGCGGCCGACCGCTCCGACGAGTCGCTCGCGCGTGCCGCGCGCGGCGCGCTCGACCGTCTGGAAAAAGATCGGCAAGAAAGCGCGGCTGGAGAAACGGTGATGGCAACGAAAGCGAAACGCACCGCGGCAAATGTTCCGGCCGCTCCACTTAACGATATGGTCGCTCGGCTTGCCGATCCGCGCGTGCAGCAGTTTGTCGCCGGCGCCCGCGTCGCCCATCTGGCGACCGCCGACGGCGTCGGCGCTCCGCACAACGTCCCGCTCTGCTACTGGTTCGACGGCGAGCGCATCTACTTCGCGATCGACGAGAAACCCAAGCGTCAAACCGGTTTGGCGCTCAAGCGAATGCGCAATATCGCGGAAAATCCGCGCGTCGCCATTGTGATCGATCACTATGAAGAAGATTGGTCGCAACTCGCGTACGTGCTGATTCGTGGAAATGCCCGCGTGGTCGAAGACGCCGAAGAATACCTCCTCGCGATACGTCATCTGCGCGACAAATATCTGCAGTACCGCGCGATGAGTCTGACGCCCGAGAAAAATCCAATCGTCAAGGTCGAACCGGTCAGCGTGCACGTGTGGGGTGCGCGATTTGAACCCAAGCCGGGTATCACTTAATTGAATGCGAAACCCACCGTGGGTTCCGCACCCCCTTGGGCAGGGGTAACCCCTTGTATCTTGCGGTCAGGGTCGCAAGATGGATTCAAACCTGGGCGCGGCAGACCGATACCCCTGGGTCCGCAACGAGCGAGACCGCGGTGCATCTTGCCGTCCGCCCCAGCGTAGGAAGCCCACCACTTGCCGGAGGCTTGCGGCCACTCCATTACTCCTCGATCCTTTCCGCCTTTGCGCGCCATTGGAGCCTCCTAAATCAGTGCCCACTCAACTCCAGGACCACTTCAAGAACTCCCACAACCCCGACCTCGACAACCACAGAACCCGCAATAACCATACGAGCAGTCCGAGCGACATCAGGGCCACGAGCACTGCTCCAATCTCGTAAACGAACCAGGCGACGTTCAAAGCCCGCTCGCTTGAAAGCCGCAATCCGCATCGCGAACAGAAGCGCGAACGCAGCGATCGCCTCTCAGCGCCACAGCGCGGACAGCTTGTGAATGCGGCACCGATCGGATTCGTTGCCATCGCGATCACCTCACTTGAGCGCCTTACCGATCAGCACAAACACGCCGAGCATCACCGCGAGCCAGAACAGATCGACGCCAAGCTCGTAGAGCGCGGCACGCGGCCCCTTTACAAACACCCGCACGTGATACGGATGGAAGAGCCGTGGCACCATCACCAATTGCGCGCCGCATTGTCGGCAGACCTTCTTGAACCCCCACATCATCGGATAACCGCACTCGGGACAGCTCATCGCTCGCCGGCTCATCACGACGTGGTGATACTTGGCCGGCGCCGGCCGCTGCCAGTCAGGCAAGTCAGATTGACCGCCGGTTAGCGGCGCGCCGCAATGGCCGCAGAAACGGGCATTGGGAAAAAGCGCCGCCGCGCCACACCGCGCGCAGTTTGGTAGACCAGAAGGGACCGGGTTACCTTTCGCTATCATCTATCCATTTACCAGATCGGTAATGCGCTTGAAGTCGCTCTCGGTGATGACCCGAATGTTCTGACCTTGGGACATCAGTTCCTCAGCTTTGCGGTGCTTTGAACTCATTTCGTAGCCCGCGAGTTTGCGAATATCCTGGTCGCCTACCACAAGCAGGGTCGTGTGCTTGCTCACGCTGGTAGCGACTTCGCAACCCGCAGCGGACGCTGCGTCAGCCGCCTCATGGCGCGGCATTGACAAGGCGCCTGTGAAGACTAGTACTTCGCCAAAAAGTGGTCCTTCTGGATTTCCACAACGAGCGACTGCGGGCGCAGGCCTCGGCAAAGCCCTTGGTGGGCGCGGACTGGCGAGCTCAGTGGTTGTCCGTACCGGCAGGTTAATCGGCTGCTTTACCCGCTCAAGCCACGCATCAATGCTTATACCGGACTCCGCGATTGCTCGAAGAAGAACCTCGCCCGCGCAGCAAGCGTCTTGTAGGGCATCGTGCGGCGTATACTGAATTCCAAACTCCGCCGCCACATTTGAGAGACCGTAGCCTGAGCGAGAAAACATCGGCCATGCGCGCCTGACCACCATGGCAGAGTCAAGCCACCGATACTCGGAATGAACGAGTTGGTATCTTTCGCACGCTCGGTGCAAGGCAACGCGATCAAAGGGCGTGTGGCTAGCTACGATGTTGCTTTGTAAAAGCCTACTCACTTCTGGGTAGACCGCGGCCCAGTTTGGACAACCCCTAACCTTCTCTTCGTCGATGCCGTGAATAGAAACATGGAGAGGGTCGAACTCATCCTCGGGGTTGACAAGAGACTCCCACGAATTTTTCAGCCTCCCGTCACGGAAGCATGCAATGCCTATTTGACAGATGCTCGACAGGTCGGGGTTTGCCGTTTCCACATCAACCACGACGAAGTTCATCGGCCTGCGTCCTTGCGGCGTTTCCCGCCGCCGTGGCCGCGACCGCTCCGCGGCTTGGTGAACTTCCTTCCCCGGCGCACGCGCTTCATGATCTCGCTGCGCTGGCGCTTGCTCTTGACCTTCGTCCATTTCTTCAGGCCGCCCTTCCGGCCCGCGTCTTTGGTGTCCATGCAAGCGAGCGCTACTACTTACGTACGGCTACGTCAAAGGGCTATTGAAGCGCCGGACGCGCCCGGCGCTCTTGCCAACCGATAAGATCAACCACGCGCCAGCGCGAGAGCACCGCGATCCTCGCCCCGCCCGCTTCCAAGGGCGGGGCGGGCATGTAAATCATAGTTCGAGAATGATTCGCGCGGTCATATTCGATCTCGACGGGACCCTCGTCGACACCGAGCCGTTGCATTTCGCGGCCTTCAACCAAGTTTTGCGGCCCGAAGGAATCGAAATCCCACGTGACGAATACTTCACGCGGCTGATTGGACTTAACGATCACGATTGCTTCGCCATGGTGCTGCGCGAGAATCGGATGGACGC
>Ga0187852_1001036_pt1 | contig 27689 bp, 24 predicted proteins | sample June2016WEW_6_40_FD_134511 | JGI IMG/M metagenome (GOLD analysis project Ga0187852, IMG submission 134511) | Peatland microbial communities from SPRUCE experiment site at the Marcell Experimental Forest, Minnesota, USA - June2016WEW_6_40 | ecosystem: Environmental > Terrestrial > Soil > Wetlands...
CATGTCAGGGGGAATGTCAGGAATGTCGTTGGCCATCGTCGGTTCCTCCTCGCCCCGCTGTGCATGAGACCGACGTTAGCACTTCAGGAACGTGGAGTTAAGCAGCCTTGCCGAAGGGACACAGTTCTTTCACCTCGATCCGGGACATGGCGCGACGCACGTTCCGCATTCCGCTATTCGAATACATCCCCAAGAGCCGATTCAACTCACTGGCCAAGCTTCAGCGGGTTCGGGCCTCCATCTTGATCGTCCATGGGACGCGCGACGAAACCGTCCCGTTCACCATGGGGCAACGACTCTTCGCCGCAGCCCCCGAACCCAAGTTCTTCTTCCCGATCGAGGGCGCCGGGCACAATGATGTCATCGAGATTGGGGGAGATGTACTTCTCGAACGATTCAAGTCCTTTTTGGAACGGCCCGCGGCGCAGGATGTGATTGACGCAAACACCAGGAATGATTTACCTCGCCCATAACCCCGAGGTGGCAATGGCCACGCCGATTAGCCCCGCCAGGCATCCGAGTTGCCAGAACAGCTTTCGACGTGTCAGTAAGGTAAGTGAGACCAGGACAATTCCCACTTCCAGGCAGACTTCGCCGAGGTCAAAACGGTTGGCCTGGTGCCTTTGAGTCGCCACTTCCCTTTCGAACTGCTGAGCCTCGGCCTGGATATCGTTCAAATCGCCCATGTAGCGTTTGATTTCGTCGCTGTACTTCTCTTTGAGCTTCTCTGCGGCCCCCACGTCCTTCGCATTCGTAACGGAAAGGAAATCCAGAAACAGTTCGTAGGTGTGGCGGCGAATATTCTTGGCCTGGAAATAGGCCCACTGGTCAGTGGCTTTGCTTTGCAGGAGCAGTTCTTCGGTGTGGGCGCGATGGCTGAGGAGCGTGATGGCAGCCAGTACGACGGCAAGGATCGCCATTGATAGCGTAACCGGAACAAGACTCGGATCGCGTTGAGCCTCTTCCGCGTGTTCGTGCATCTCTTGAATCTCTTCGGTCATTGGCACCCTCGGTACTCTGGTTGTGTTGCGGTAGAAAAGAGCCTACTACAAGGAAGAATAACAGAAGGGCAGCCTGTGTGTCCTTATCAGAGTTGGCCACAGACCCTACGGAGGATTGCAGAATTAAGCGACATCACCCCCTCACCCCCCGACCCCTCTCCCCCAAGGGGGCGAGGGGAGAAATAACTCGTATTTATACCCTCGCCCCCTTGGGGGAGAGGGTGTCCGTCAGCCGACGGACAGGTGAAGGGTTTGGTCCGTCACGATATTATGTAACCCTCCGTAGGTCCTACGCGCTGGGGCGAGGGCCAGCGGAGTTGCCGGAACCTGATGGCTTTTGCCCGCCGGCGGGAGGGGTATTGGGAGCGCCGTGGCATTTCTTATATTTCTTGCCGCTCCCGCACGGGCAGGGGTCGTTGCGCCCAATCTTCTCGCGGCGAATCACCTGTTGCGGCTTCTCTGCGCCTCCGCCGCCGACCATCTGCATCTCGGCCTGCTCGCGGCGTTTGCGGCGCTGGTACAGGCGGATCATTTCCTCCTGCTCTTCCGGAGTCTTCATCAGGAAGAGGAAGCGCAGTGTTTCGTCCTCGATTCTGTCCATCAAACTCTCGAATATGTCGTAGGACTCGCGCTTATACTCAACCAGCGGGTCACGCTGCCCATAGCCACGCAGGCCGATGCCTTCCTTCAAGTGGTCCATGGTCAGCAGGTGGTCTTTCCACTGCGCGTCCACAATCTGAAGCATGATCATGCGCTCGTGGAAGCGCATGCGTTCCGCGCCCCAGACCGCTTCCCGCTCATCGTACCGCTGGTGGGCCAGATGCTTCAGCTCGTCGGCGAGCTGGTCGAGAGTCTTGGGGTCATACTTCTTCAGATCGTGTTGGCGCAGGTCGATTCCCAAGCGGGTCCAGAACTCGGTGCGCAGGCCGTTCAGATTCCACTGGTCGGGGTTCTGCGACTTGGGGCAAAACTCGCCAACCAGCCAATCGACCATGCGGTCGCAAATTCCCTGAATGTATTCCTTCTGGTCTTGCCCCTCGAGTTGCTTTCCTTCCAGCAGTTGCCGCCGCAGGCCGTAGATGGTCTCGCGCTGCTTGTTCATCACGTCGTCGTACTCGAGCAGGTGCTTGCGCGATTCGAAGTTCTGCGCCTCGACGGCTTTTTGCGCGGCCTGGATGCGCTTCGAGATCATTCTCGACTCGATGGCAACGCCTTCTTCCATGCCCAGGCGCTCCATGAACTTTGAGACCCAATCCTTCGCAAAGATGCGCATCAGGTCGTCTTCGAGCGAGAGATAAAAACGCGACGAGCCCGGGTCGCCCTGGCGTCCGGCGCGGCCGCGCAACTGGTTGTCGATGCGCCGCGCCTCGTGCCGCTCCGTGCCCAGGATATGTAGCCCACCTAACTCGACTACGCGTTCGTGCTCGACATCGGTCACGGTCTTGAAGCGGCTCACAAAGGCGTTCCACTTCTCTCGCCACTTCGAATACTCCTCAACGTAGGCCTTATAGATCTCGTCCGCGGAGCCTTCCGGCGGGCGTTCGGGCGGCTCGGGATTGATGCCCTGTTCGCGATATTTCTCCGGCAACTTGCGGAATTCCTCCCGCGCCATGGATTCCGGATTGCCGCCCAACAGGATATCCGTGCCGCGCCCGGCCATATTGGTCGAAACCGTTACCGCTCCCTCGCGGCCGGCCTGCGCCACGATGTGCGCTTCGCGCTCGTGCTGCTTGGCGTTCAGGATGTTGTGCCGCACCTCCTTCAAGCCCAGCACTTCCACCAGGCGCGCGAGAGGACAACGAATTTCGATCAAGTAATCCAGCACCGGCAGGTGTTTCTCATCCGTATGCTGGAAGAGTGTCGCAATGCCTTCCGCGGAAGCATCATCGATCGAGGGAAGCAGATGAGCGTGGTAATCCTTGGGAGCCCGCTTCAGGACGGCTTGGAGGAAAGCGGTGCGCGTGCCGTTGCCGCCCGCCATTGTCTTGTAGCGGTCCTCGCTGAGCATCTTCTGAATGGCGGTGGCCGGAACTCCCGCGCGCACCAGCCATTCCACGGCCGGCCCATGGTGCGACCCTGCCAGTTGCTCCGCCCAGATGCGCAGCTTGGGCCCGTCCAGGCCCGCTTGCCGCGCCAACTCCTGGAGCCGCTGCGGGGCCACGCCGGCCTTCTTCAGCGCCGCGCTCAGCCGCTCCGACTTTTCGATGGCGATGCTGCCCACCAGCACCGGCTGCCCGCGCAGGTGATACTCCTTGATCTCCTCGATCGAGGCATTGAATTTCTCTCGTTCGGTGCGATACACCACGTCCGGAAACTCGTGCCGGATCAGCAGCTTGTTGGTGGGGACAACCACGATTTCGAGTTCATAAATCTTCTCGAACTCAGCCGCTTCGGTCTCCGCCGTTCCGGTCATCCCGGCGAGCTTATCGTACATGCGGAAGTAGTTCTGGAAAGTGATGGTGGCCAGCGTCTGGTTTTCCTTCTCGATCTTGACGCCTTCCTTCGCTTCGATGGCCTGGTGAAGCCCGTCGCTCCAACGCCGCCCCGGCATCAGGCGGCCGGTGAATTCATCCACAATGATGACTTCACCTTCTTTGACCACGTAGTCGCGATCCAGCTTGAAAAGGGTGTGAGCCTTGAGGCCCTGCTGCAAATGGTGGACGTACTCCATGTTGGCAGGGTCGTAGAGGTTCTCGAGGCCCAGCAGCTTTTCCGCTTTGGCGTTGCCGGAATCTGTAAAGGTGGCTTGCTTCATCTTCTCGTCCACCTCGAAATCGACGCCTTCCTGGAGGTGGGGAATAACCTTGCCGATCTTGTAGTACTTGTCCGTGGACTCGTCGGAGGAGCCGGAAATAATAAGCGGGGTGCGCGCCTCGTCAATCAGGATGGAGTCGACTTCGTCGACAATCGCGTAGTGATGCTGGCGCTGCACGTAATCCACCAGGTCAAACTTCATGTTGTCGCGCAGGTAGTCGAAACCAAATTCGTTATTGGTGCCGTAGGTCACGTCGGAACCGTAGGCGGCGCGGCGCTCTTCGTCCTCAAGGTCGTGGACAATCACGCCCACGCTGAGGCCTAAGAGCCGATAAATGGGGCCCATCCAACCTGCGTCGCGCCTGGCCAGGTAATCGTTCACCGTCACCACGTGGACGCCCTTGCCCCCGAGCGCGTTCAGGTAGACAGGCAGGGTGGCCACCAGCGTTTTGCCCTCGCCGGTCTTCATCTCGGCGATCTTGCCCTCGTGCAAAACCATGCCGCCGATCAGTTGCACGTCGAAATGGCGCATGTTGAGGGTGCGGCGCCCCGCCTCGCGGCAGACCGCAAAAGCTTCCGGCAGCAGATTGTCCAGAGGTTCGCCGTTCGAAATCCGTTCCTTGAACTGTGCCGTGCGAAGCGGAAAATCAGCGTCCGTTAAGCCCTGCATTTCGGCTTCGAGCGCGTTGATTTCAACCACACGCTCGCCGAGGCGCTTCAATTCGCGCTCGTTCTTGGTGCCGATCACCTTGCCTAAAGCGAGTTGTAAATAGCTTCCCATAAGTTAACACGACCGCCGCGCCCGACGCGCGCAGCACACTCTCCTATTTTAAGGCCCCGCGACGACATTGACAAGAACGGTCCCCAATCCGTCGATCAGGCGCATCGGGCCAGCCGGAGGCCGGGCCGCGACAATGCAAATCTCACGTTTGTCTAGCCGACTAATTGTCACCGTCAGGGGATCGTGACACGACTCGCCTGTCCTGACTACGTTCTCGCAAAATGCGGCCTCAGTTGCTCCGTTTTCGGTCAGATTTCTGTTAATTTGCGCGCGAAACGCGCGCAACTTGCAGCATTTCGAAAACTGATTCCCTTTGTTTTCAAACACTTCTTAGCTTCGTTTCCACTATTTTTGTATTTCCTCGCAACCCTCCGGCTTTCTCGGTTTCGGACAATTTCGGCCTCTGCCGCACTGCCCCATCCCAGGCCGACGTTGGAACAGGTGCGGTGTCAAAACGCTCGAATTGTGCATTCGATGTGCGCATTCAGCAGTCAACTTGGGTTCGTTTTGGGTTCGTTTTTCAACGCTCTTCCTTTGTTTTCAAGTACTTCTTAGCTTCGTTCCCACGATTTTTCTTTATTTGAACTTCCCAGCTTCCCCGAGCACTGGATCCATTCCAGCCATACCTCGCGCCTGGGCGCTCACCGGCCCTCGACTACGACAATGTGTCCACAAAATGACCACGATAATAGGCTATCATAGGTCACAGAGTTCGTCAAGCGAAAAATGCGGACCTACCCACTTGGCGAAGCTAGCCGCGGGTGGCGCATACGTCCCGACGGTTTTCGTCGGGATGTATGCGCCTTTCGTGCCGCTAAGACCCCCCGGCCGCCTTCTCACGGCACTCTGTCCATAGCCAACCGCGAAGCGCCTTGCAGAAAATAGAACCTCCAACTCGACCACGGCCAATCGCCGGGCTCCTTCACCAACCCTCGCTTCACCGGGTTGTTGTGCATGTAGCCCCAAATAGTGTAGGTGATTAAAACCGTAATAGTGCTTTAGGTTGGACACGGGGTGATTATACGCTCAGCCAGGGCGCATACATCCCGACAAAGAACGTCGGGACGTATGCGCCACCCGCGAAATACCAGCTCTTAGTATGGTGTAAGCGTCGCTGCTTTTTCGACCGGACATTCCTCGTTATCAACCTGCTATGCTTGTACTCAAATTTAACGCTCCCCTTTTTGAAGTCGTGGCCAGAGCCATCGGCTTTTTCACAGTCGAGAAATAGCCGCATGCGCTCTTCTGGCTCTCGGCCCCTCCTGCCTAGAGCGCCAAATGGCCCTTCCGAGAAGTCAGTCATGCCTCTATCCTCCTACCTTGTGGGTGGCGCATACGTCCTGACGTACTTTGTCAGGATGTATGCGCCTCTCGTGCCGCCAAGACCCCCCGGTCAATAATGCAGGTGATTAAACCGTAATAGTGCGCTGCGTTGGACACGGGATGATTATGCGCTGAGTTAGGGCGCATACATCCCGACAAAGAACGTCGGGACGTATGCGCCACCCGTGTATGCGCCACCCATCACGCGACGGTTGCGCTACTTCCAGTTATAGGTCGTTAACAAATCCCCCTTATCGCTGACCAGCAATAACGCCGCCCGGCCCGGCTCGAGCTTGCCGGAGAAGACCTTCCCGCTCCGGTTATCGCGGAAGGAAATCTCCGGCGAGGTGGACTCGGAGGTCAGCACGTAGAGCGTGGCGTGTTCGAACTCGGTGGGGCAGATCAGCATACCGGGGTCGCTGGTCTCGGTGGAGTAGGCCTCTGTCACGTGGGCGCATTGCAAAGCGTAGCGGTAAACATCGCCGATGACTTTGAGATTGTCGTTGAGTTCAAGCGGTAAAGTCACAAACAGAATTCGACCGTTGCCCAGCGACTTCTCCAGAAAAGTCTGATCGTGAGGGAGGAGCGCCTGTTCCAGGAATGTCGTCTTCTCACCTGAATAACTCAGCAAACCTTTTCCGCCTGGCCAGGAGATGGGGTTCTCGCGCCGCATAAGGAAAGCGTGGTGAAGGTCGACTCCCAGTTGGCTGGCGCGCTCTGTTGCGTGGAAATGCTCGTCGTTATCAAAACTCCCTGTCACCAGCAGCGTGGCGCCGTCGCGGACTTTTGCCAGGATGGCCTGCCAAGCCGGTTCGCTGAGGGTCCACGGCGAAGGCAGCAAAATAAGCTTGGGATTGCCCAGCGACTGAATCTGATATTCGCCCACGGCATAGGCGGACGAGCGCGCGTATTGGTAAAGCGCCCGGACCGAGTTCTGCTGGGCCTCGAGAGCCGTAGAGTTGAACACCGAAAGTTGCAGGGATTGCGGCAGCACCAAGGCGACTTCCGGCAGCTTCAACCCCTGGGCATGGGGGGCAGCCTCAGCAGCGAACTTGCCCATGTTACGCATGACATCTTCCCAGGTCTTGTCGGAACCATCACTGCGCTTCATGCCGAAGTCGGCGCCCAATCCCCACTCCCATTGCAGCGATCCGCTGCTGGCGGCCGCGAAGCCCAGCGCCCATTTGCGCTCGATCAGGCCTAGCCCCGTCAGCTCGTCGTATCGCTGTTCCCCGTCCGGCCGCCACACCGGTTGGTAGCCCGTTTCGCCCACGAAGTTCGGAACGCCCACGCGCTTGGCGGCCACCGAATCCCAAAGCAAAGCGTCATCGCGCCAGTAGGTGTGGTTGACCGTGAAATCCACGCCGGCGTCGGCAAAGAACTGGTTAAGCACACGATCGGTGACTCCGCCCTCGTCGATGCCCACGTCCACCAGTTGATGGCTGCCCGTGGAGCGGATGGCCGCCACCATCTTGCCCACCCAGCGCCGAAACATCTCCTGCGCGAACAGGTTGTAATCGACGGCGCGGACCAAGCGAGGGTTGCCGTAGCGCTCTTGCGAAAGGTCTTCCTGCCCCGGCAGGGGAATAGCCTGGAAGCTGCCCAGTTCCTCGGGGGTCACGTTCCAGGCGCGTGCCAGCACGTCAAGCTTCCTGTACTTCTCCGCCAGCCAGGCGCGCCACGCGGCAAGCTCCGTCGGATCGTTGTTGGGAGTGTTGCCGCGCCACAACCGCTTAGGGTTCGAAAAACTCGGCTCATTGATCAAGTCCCAGCTCAGATGCGGCACGTCCTTGAATCGCCGGACGATCGAGAGCGTGTAGTTCTGCTGGGCGCGGATGGCGATGGGATCCGTGTAGGGGTTAGAGCCTGGACCGGTGAGGAGCGATTCCTCGCCGGGATGGCGCATGACGGTCTGCGGGTCGAAGGCACAGAAAGTGAAGTTGACATGAATATGATGACGCGCCGCTGAAAGAAGAAAGGCCTCCAGGTTGCGCAGGAAGCGCACTTTCACCTGGCCGGACGTGCCGTCGAAGATTTCCATATGATCGAGCCACACGCCGGTGCGAATGAAGCTGACGCCGTGCCGTTCCATGTCGGCAAAGTCGCGCTCCCACACCCAGGCGTTGCCCGCGCCATGAAATCCCCAGCCGTAGCCCTCGGTCGTGAAGTAGTTGGTGCCTAAGGGGAAAAAGGGAGCGCCGTCTCGAGTCAAGAAATCACCCTTTACGCCGTAATGCGGCGCGGAGTGCAAGAGCGCCTCGTCCCTGACCCAGAAGCCGGTTTGGTAGTAATCCCGCGGCTTGCCGCTGTCTTCATAGGCGGCGTGGACTTCATAAAATCCCGGCGACAGCGATTTCTGATCATCAAAGGCGACCGCCTCGTCCACCGCATCTCCCCCACACTCCACGCGACGCGTGGCGAGAACCCGGCCATCAGCCTGCAACTCGATGAGCACTCTTCCCGATTGCTCCTGCCCTAGACGTTGCTTGCGAAGGTTCGTCATGCGCACCACAAGCTGCGGGATCTCGCCCGGCAGCAGCGTGGCGTTTTGCATTTCGACACGAAAGGCCGTTGCACCACGGCGGGCGTACTCAGCGGCTTCTTGGAGCAACGTAACGGCTTCCGGCGAGGTCCAGTATGCGGGCTCAGGCTCGAAGTTAAGCATCACGACACGCGCGCCCAAAAGTCTCGTTTCACCTTCCAGGCTCGTGAAATCCGTGGCCACGACCGGCGCCGCCACTCGTTCGCCGGCGGAGTCCTGGAGATAACCCAGGCCGCGGCCGACGCGCTCAACGACAAAGACCCGCTTCGCTCGAACGTCGCCGCCCGAAAGCGTGGCGTCCTTCCACACGAATTTTAGCCCGGTCGCGAGCGGTGCCTCGTACGTGTGCTCAATGCCGATCTCGCGCGAATATGCTGTTTCAGACAGCCCCGCCACAAACCGGTCCCCCTCGCTCCATACGGGGATCGTAAGAGCGCGGCCCCCTATTACCAGCAGGTTCCCGCCGGTTTCGAGATACCTGCGGATGGCAGCCCAGTCGTCCCTTGGAACCGCAGAGCCGTAAGGCAGAACCAGCAACTCAACTTCACGCCAGTTTTCTATCTGATTCAGCTCATTGAGATCCACGAACTCAGGCTGCATGCCGTCCAAAGCTTTGCGCAAGGTTTCCTGCGGCACAGGCGGGCTTTCAAGGGCAGGAAATCCGTTTTGCCATAACACCACGACCTTGCCGAATGCAGAACTCGCTGAAACGCATAATGCCAAGGCAATAATTATCTTCACGATGCTTCGCATATTTCGGATCCTCGGAATGCTCGACTCGCTCGGCACGTGATACGCACCGATCAGCGCAGTTTCGAGCCCTCGAAGATACGCCTTTCCGTGCGGACTGCCAAGAGTTTGGATGGTCGAAGTTGCATTCTGTCATCCTGAGCGAAGCGAAGGATCTCGGTAGTTCGTTTTGGTCCGACGAGGCAGGAGAAACTGCAGAGATCCTTCGCTGCGCTCAGGATGACATAAACGGTGATTTCGTCGACCGTTCAACGTGGGCCACACACCGCTGGCCGCTCCGCAGAACGGCATTTTCACCAGTTAGAGGCCCAGGGCCGAGCGCGTGGCCGGGCCCACGATGCCATCCGTAGTGAGGCCCTTTTGCTGTTGAAACTGCCGGACGGCTGCGTCAGTGCTCGACCCGAAGGCCCCGTCGACGTTGACCGGAAATCCGGCCTTGGTCAAAGCCTGCTGAAGGGCTCTTACGTGGTCACCCTGCATGGGAGGAGTCTGGAGCTGGAGCGTTGCCTCGCTCGGCGTGGCCGCTGAGACGCGCAGAGTGGCAGTGGCCGAGAGGAGTTCCTCCGTAATCACGACTCCCCGGACCGTGAGCGGCAGAGGCAGATCCCACTTGCCGCCGCTGACGAGTTGGAGAAACGCATCCATCCTGTACACGGTGGGGTGCAAGGCGGAATTGGGATTGTTGGCCAGCCAATTCTTTCGTTCGTTGACGTAAGCGCTGATCCATGCCTGCTCACTAATCTGGCTGGCTGGGCCATGATTGGCGACGGTTCTGTCGCGCATAGCCACCCAGGCCCCTTGAATGTGGCTGTCGTAAACCACGTTGGTGCCCAGCGCGGAGCTCACGCCTGCGCCGGCTGCGCCCTGCACGCTCGGATTCCAGAAATTCCGGTCGAAGAAGGCGTCCTGAACGGAGCGCATCACCGGGTCGTCGCCGGCTCCATGCAATACGCCCCGAAGGGTCATATCCGTGTCGAGAGTGAGATCAGGGGCGGCAAGGCGTGGAAGATAGGGATCGAGGGCGGTGGCGAACTGCGCCCCGGACGCCGTGCAGTAGGCCTTGATCAGGAGATACAAGTTTCCGCTGGCCAGGGTCGTCTGAGCACGGCCATAGGTTAAGTGCCCCGAGTCACCGGAGATCAGGGTGACACTTCCGTATTGTCCCTGTGCGCTGCCGGTCTCGAAAATGTTCACGACTGCCTGCGCAGTCCTCTTTTGCAAGTCAGTAATCATTTCGGGCCTCCTTTAGGATTAAGAGATGGTCAGCAAGGGCCGAAGTTTTCGTGCTTGGCCGAACCCGCCGCTACTTCAGGTCTTCGGGCTTGTCGGCCAAGCGGCCCAGCATATCGTAAATCCGTAACACCGCCTGGTCGAGCATGCGCTCGCCCGCTCCGACGGCAATGTAGGTATCGGAATCAGCGCCGCCGTAGCCGCCTTCCGCGGCGGCCCGAATCGTGGGGAAATAGTCCAGGTAGCCATTTGCGTAGCCCACAAAGAACGCGTCACGAACCGGGCAGCGGTTGCGCCAGTTGATTTGGAAATCAACAAAAGGCTCTCCCGGGAGGCCCACCAAGGCGATCGTCCGGTTGATCAGGACTGTGGTCACCGGCACGGAGAGTTCGCGCCGCGGGTTGTCGCTGTCCAAAAGGTCGGCATGATCCTCGTAAATCCTCGCTCCGTAAGCTGCCAGCATCCCCTTGCGGAATTTTTGCGCATCCCAGCGGACGGGAAAAGTCATAACGTCCTCGCTAAATTGCAGGCTGGGCTGGGCGGCAGAGACTGTGTTGATCGTCTTCGCCACGCGCGCGGCCTCCAGGCCCAGTTGCTCGCCTGTCCAATCACGCTTCTTGACCGCTCCTTCAGCCAGGGGAGTCGTAGCGTAATAGGGATTGATGTCGCCGTCCCCGCCTTGCAGGAAGAGGAACAGCGGAGAACCGCCGTTCGCACTGCGCACCGCGTCCTCGACGGTCCGCGCCATCACGCCCACGTAATCGGCGGAATACTCGAGATTGTCAGGGCCAAAGACGACCGGATGGCAGGCGTAGTTCACCAGGATCGCGAGCGGCTTGCCCGCAGCCGTATCGACGCGCAGCACCGAAACCGTCGGATCGACCGGGGAAGTCGGTATCTTGTCGGGATTCGTCCAGAACATGCTCACCGAGCCGTCGGGAAACACGCGGCGGCGGTTGTAACCGATGTAGGCGCGCCCGTACCCCGTCCCTAACCGCGCTTCCGTGAGGTGTGCGCAGGCCTCCGCAACAGCGCCTGCGATTTTGTCGAGATCGGCCGACTCCCAGGAAGGCGGGCGGCTAGAGGGATACTCGTCCACGATATTGGGCCCTGAGTGCGTGTGCGAGGCTGTAATAAGAAGCAGCGATATCCCGCTGGTCTTGGCCAGTCGCTCACGCAAGCCAGCGAGAGAAGAGGGCCCGAACACGCGGCCCAGGTCGAGCGTAACCAACGCCAGCCGTTTTCCCTCTGCTTCCAGCACCAGAACCCGCGCATAAAGAGGGTCCAACGTCCCCTTGGAAGGTTGCGTGCGATCGAAGTAACCGTACATGGGCAGGCCCGGCGGAGGCGTGATATCCACTCGCGCCACGCCTGCTTTGAAGTCCGAGCCTCGGATCGGGCATATCGCGAATAGGATCAACAGAACCGTATCCCGTGCAATGCTCGCGATGCGTGATATGTTTTGTGCCAAGTGACCCCTCACCTGTCCCGCTCCGGCTGATGAAACCGCCGGACCGGGACACCCTCTCCCCACGGGAGAGGGTTTTCGATTCGTCTAACGATTGCGGCGTACGCCCACATTGTATATGCTGGCGACGAATCGGAGGAAAGGAAAACGGCTCGACAAGGCGGCGCGGTAATGGTAACCAGCGAGCAAGTTTATGAAGTTTTGCGAAACTGCTACGACCCCGAAATCCCGGTCAATCTGGTGGACCTGGGGTTAATTTACGGCGTGAAGGTTGACGACGACAACGTGAACGTGGTGATGACCCTGACGCAAAGGGGTTGCCCAGCACACAGCTTCATTAGCGAACAGGTGAGGCAGGAGGTGGCGAAGATCGCCGGGGTTAAGTCTGCCAGCGTGCAGGTGGTCTGGGATCCGCCGTGGGATATCAGCCGGCTGAGCGAAGCGGCGAGAAAACAGCTTGGCATGGGGTAGGTGTCAGGTGCCGCTGGCTGGCGCTGAGCGTAGCCCTGCGGTGCGCGACGTCGCCGGTCACCCTCCTGGCCCCCCTGCACTCATAGGCTTTCGCCCTTGGCGGGCTGACCAGGAAGCAGGAATGTGTTCGGATACGGTCCCTTACCGCAGATTTTGAAAGATCCGAAGTCCTTGTACCATTCGCCCTCAGGAACAAGCGGGTGGGCTTCAACCCACAGTCGAAGCTTATTAAGGTCAGCGATGCTGATGCGTCGATCCCGCATCCTGTCCATCAGGTGTTGGCGGATTGCGGGTGGGAGCTTGTTCCAGGTTTCAAGGCGGGGCATCAGTCGCCAAACACCATGCGGCCCAGATCGTCGCCGAGGCGAGCAACATCTTTAGGATCGGTTGCCGCACGGTAACGCTCGGCGAGTTCAAAGAACTCTTTTTGTTTGCGCTTCTGGGCCTCGATCCCCTCTTCCACGAGCTCAATGATGATCCGGTTGGCGCTCAGGCGTCGTTGCTTGGCCAGGCTCCGAACATGCCGCGCCGTGTCTGCCGGAAGGCCCACGGTCTGGCGAACGACTTTATTAGAAGCAGGCATGGCACCATTATACACCAAAATGGTGATGCACGTTCCACGCCGTGCGAAATCGCCAGGCGAACGATAGTGGCGCAGGCCTGTTCCCTATTCCCTAATCAGGTTACGCAGCAAGAAAACCATATTCGCCGGCCTCTCCGCCAGGCGGCGCATGAAGTACGAGTACCATTGATGTCCATAAGGAACGTAAAGGCGCACTCGCTCGCCCTGGCGGAGCAGGTCGCGCTGCAAGTCGCGGCGAATCCCGTACAACAATTGAAACTCGTAGCGGTCAGGGGGGATGTTGTGTGCGCGGGCGTACTGCCGTGCCTCTGCAATCAGGCGTTCATCGTGCGTGGCAATGGCGTGATAGATGCCGCTCGAAAGCATCTTGGCCATTAACCGCGAGTAGTTCTGGTCCACATCCTTCTTGCGGTGAAAGGCGATTTCCCGAGGCTCGTCGTACGCCCCTTTGACCAGACGTATCCGCGCCCCGCACTTCAACAACTCTTCCACGTCCTTCTCACTGCGGTAAAGATACGACTGAATGACGACGCCCAACACCTCCCGAGGCGCATTAACGGCCCGGAAGACCCGCAGCGTCGATTCCGTGAATGCCGAACCCTCCATATCCACGCGCACGAAGTTGTGATGCCGGGAGGCGCAGTCCGAGATCATGGTCAGATGGCGGCAGGCCAACTCTTCGTCGATCGCGAGACCCAGTTGCGTCAGCTTGACGGATACGTGGGAATCCAACCCTTCCGCCGCCAACCGGTCGAGCAGCCGCACGTAGGCCTGGCAAGCCGCTTCCGCTTCCGCGGCTTCCTCAACGCTCTCACCCAACAGGTCGAGCGTCACCGTAAAGCCTTCGGCATTCAGTCTCCGGATCACTTCGAGCGCCGCTTCCAACTCTTCCCCCGCGATGAACCGCGCCGCCATGCGGCGTCCCAAGGCGTGGCCTGTGAGGATTTTCTTGGGGGTTTGTTTCTGAGAAAGGTAAATCAGGATGGGACGAAGCATAAGTGCAGGTTCCAGGTGTCAGGGTTCAGGTGTCAGGGGAAAGCACCGGGTGTCAGTCCCTTGACACCTGACACCTGAAACCTTCTATTCAGTGTTCCGCTTCCAAAAACCGTTCCGCGTCAATCGCCGCCATGCAGCCGGAGCCTGCCGCAGTGATGGCTTGACGATAAATATGGTCCTGGACGTCCCCTGCGGCGAAGACGCCGGGCACGTTAGTCTTGCTTCCATCGTGCGTAATCAAGTAGCCCGTCTCGTTCATCTCGAGCTGTCCGCGGAACAGCGAGGTATTAGGCGAGTGGCCGATTCCAATGAACACCCCGTCGCAGTCCTTGGTTGTTTCGTCCCCGGTTTTAGCGTCCTTGAGCTTGATTCCCGTCACCTCGCCCCGCTCCACGTCCAGAACATCCGACACTTCCGAATTCCAGACAAACTTGATCTTGGGGTTGCGGAAAAGCCGGTCCTGCATAATCTTGGAGGCGCGCAGCTGGTCGCGGCGGTGAACAATGTTCACTTGATTGGCGTAACGGGTGAGAAACAGCGCATCTTCCGCGGCCGTATCTCCGCCGCCCACTACTACTACTTCCTTCCCGCGATAAAAGTATCCGTCGCAAGTCGCGCAGGTCGAGACGCCGTGGCCGAGCAGCTTGCGCTCCGAATCCAGCCCCAGCAGCCTTGCCGAAGCGCCGGAAGCAATGATCAATGTGCGCGTCTCGACCGTCTCGCCCTCCGCTTCAATCACGAAGGGTCGCCGGGAGAGGTCAACTCGAGTGACGTGGCCTTCCTTGAACTCGGCGCCGAACACCGAGGCTTGGTTTTGCATCAGTTCGATCAGCTTCGGGCCCTGCACGCCTTTGGGAAAGCCGGGAAAGTTCTCGACCAAGGTCGTCAAAATCAATTGTCCACCGGCCTCGAGGCCGCGGATAACCAAAGGCTTCAAATTGGCACGGGCGGAATAAATCGCCGCCGTTAATCCCGCGCACCCGGAACCTATAATCACCACATCGCGCATAGCTCACGTTTCTCCCTTAGCGAACTCGAAAACCGCAGTCGCTTATCTTACTCCCTGAAAATAAGTTAGCACAACGTGTTTTGCCGTTGCGCCCGAGTCGGATTTGATGCTACAAACGTATATCCGTTTCACCTACAACATGATCATTGGCAACATCACAGGAGTCATGACAAAGCTGGCTTTAGAAGCATGCGGGGGATGCGCTTTTTAACCGCTCGCAGGCAGGATGGGTTCATCCATGGATGCAGTGGTCTTAGAGAGAGTTACCAAGCGCTTTGACACGCTGACGGCGGTCGATCATCTGAGCCTGCGAATCAGGGAAGGCGCTGTGTTCGGACTGTTGGGCCCTAACGGAGCCGGCAAGACCACCTCACTCCGCATGATCATGCAGGTTTTGATTCCTGACAAAGGATCCATTCAGGTGCTCGGGGAACCCCTCAGCCAACGCAGCCAGGACCGCATCGGCTACCTCCCTGAGGAACGCGGCCTCTACGCCAAAATGAAGGTGGGAGAACACCTACGTTTTCTTGGAGCCTTAAAAGGACTTTCCGAGGCTGAGGCCATGAAGCGCGCCCGGTCGTGGCTGGAACGTCTGGAATTATCCGAGTGGATACAGAAGAAGGTGCAAGATCTCTCCAAAGGAATGCAGCAGAAGGTGCAGTTTATCGCCGCGGTCATTCATAAGCCTGCGTTGTTGATTCTGGATGAGCCTTTCGCCGGACTCGACCCGGTGAATGCAACCTTGATCAAAGACATCATGCTGGAGTTGCGCGAGCAAGGTTCCACCATCATTCTTTCCACTCATCGCATGGAGCAGGTGGAGATGATGTGCGATGCCATTTGCCTTGTCAACAAAGGCTGCAATGTCTTGAGCGGGGAACTGCGCGCCATCAAGCAGTCTTACGGGAAAAACACCTTGCGCATCGAATACTCAGGAGATGGGGCCTTTCTGGAAGGAACCGGCCTGGTCGAAAAAGTGAATCACTTTGGAGCGGTCGTGGAGGCCCGACTCAAGCCGGGCGCAGATCCCCAGGAAATCCTCAAGGCGGCGGTCGAGCGCGCCGTGCGCATCAACCGCTTCGAGCTGGTCGAGCCGCCGCTGAACGATATTTTCATTGAGAAGGTTGGCGCGGTCCCCGCCTAGTGTCGGTAGTGATATATAGTTGCGTTGCTGAGAAAAAGAGAAAAGTGAGCAAAAGTGTACAGACGTATTGTCTCAGCCGTTATTATATTTTTATTACACCCAGGAAGGCTTGCCATGAAGTCCCAACATGGGCCCCCGCTTCGATGACAGGGGCCCTCTCTCCCCGTTTGGGCAGTGTCTTAAGGTGGCGCTCCCTAGTTTCGCCGTGCTTGACAGCGCCCGTCGTGCTGCGCCATTCTGATGGGCGATGCGGCTTTCCCCAATTTCCATTGCCTGCCCTCAGTGCGGATCCAAGGATGTGCTTTACTCCTGCCAGCCTACGTGTTGTTTCAACCACGTCTGCAACAATTGCTATACGACTTTCGAGCTCGAAACCACCAAGGTGGGTGAACTGCAGGATCCATTCACGATGCCTCCCGATCCCGAGGCTTCGAATCCCACCGCTCCGTGCGCGCGCTGTGGCGAAGCTAAAGTGTTTGCCATTGTGGATACCCCAGAGCCTGCATACTTCTGTATATCGTGCAAGGCGCTCCTCACGCTGAGCCTTACCGAAATCGCACCGGGACAATAAGATTGCCGATGACCGATGGACCATTGCGTGGCGGAGTGCCTAGGATCAGACACCCTCTCCCCACGGGAGAGGGCTATCGACCCGTTTCTACGCCCTGCGGCAGCACGCGCCGGGCGGGATCGGGGAGCCGTGCGGGCAGGTGCGAGGATGCGCGAGGAAGATGCAGATTTTCTCGGTGACCTGCGGACTTAGCGTGTGCTCGATGCGCAGAGCGTGCTCGTCCACCACGCCGTTATCGATGTCGAAGGTATCATGAAGCAAGCGTTCGGCGAGGCGGTGGCGGCGGAGAGCGTGCATCGCACGCGGTTGTCCGAGCTTGGTGAAAGTGATTTCGCCACCCTCGAGGCGGATCAACCCCTCCTGCGCCATGCGCATAAAGGTAGCCCGGTTGGGCATGAATTCGGGCACCTCCTCGGCGCTCACCACACGCTTCCCGGTATCTTCCTGGGCGTGCCATATGGCTTTGAGAAGGTTGTCAACCAGCTCAACTTCCACCGCGGGCAGAACCGCAGGCGCGGCCAATCGGCCGTGATGCAGTTGGATGTGACGCTCCGCTCTGCGACCCACCTCCGCATCGTGCGTCACCATGACAATGGTGTGACCCTCACGATGCAATTCCGTGAGTAATCCCAGAACCAGCGTTTCGTTCACCTCGTCCAGGTTGCCCGTGGGCTCATCGGCCAGGATCAGATTAGGCTGATTGATCAGCGCCCGCGCCACGCAGACGCGCTGCTGTTCGCCCCCCGAAAGTTGCGAGGGAAGATGCCGCAGTCGGTCCGCCAAGCCGACGTGGCGCAACGCTTCCGCAGCTTCCTCCTCGTCGGCGAGGCTGTGAAAATACTGGGCCAACATCACGTTTTCGACCGCGGTGAGGTAAGGGACCAAGTGAAACTGCTGAAAAATGAAACCGACTTTTTCCGCACGGAAACGCGCGAGTTCACTCGAGCGGAGGCTCGACAATTCGCAGCCTCCGATTGAGACGCGGCCGCTGGTCGGGGAGTCGAGGCAACCAAGGATATTAAGCAGAGTGCTCTTGCCGGAGCCGGAGGGGCCCATGACGGCAATCCACTCTCCCTTCTCCACGCTGAAAGTTACCCCTCTCAGCGCTTCGACGGAATCGCCGTATTTCTTGCTCAGGTCTTTTACTTCTATAAATGCCAACCTGCTAATCCCCCTTCAGAACTACCGCAGGCTGAGTTGCCCGCACCACGCCGACCAGAAACACAGCGGCAGCAAGCGCCAGCAGTGTGGCAAGGCCACAAACCAGGGGCAGAGTCCACCAAAGCACGTTGAGCGTAACCCCGAAAAGGCGGTGCGCAAGCCCTAATGCCCAGAAACTGCCGATGACGAAGCCGATGCACCCTCCCGTTGCGCCAAGCGCGGCGCCTTCCGCCAGAAACAGCTTCATCACCCCGAAATCGCTTGCCCCAAGGGCCTTCATCACGCCGATATCCTTACGCCGTTCGAGCGCGATTGCCGTCATCGTCGCCGTAAGGCATATTACGATGATAACTAGAATCAAACCCGTTACCGCCAGAAGAAACCATCGAATGACGCCCAGGACCCTCCCTTCAGAGTAAACAATCTGGCGAATGGGACGAACATCCACCCCGGGAAGGGCTTTCGACATTTCTCGAATTGAACGTTCGATTTCTCGTGTGCCGCCGTCGAGCCTGAGCTGAATCAGGCTGATCCGGCCCGTCATCCCCATAACCTCTTGCAGCTCGCCGAGAGGAAGAAAGACCTGATCCTCTTCCGATGATCCAGTCTTGAGAACCGAATCAAGGCGGCAGTCGACGGCGGCTGTAGCGCCCCCGGTATTGAATGAGGCCAACGGCCCAAGGTGGATCGTGTCTCCCTCCGCAATTCGAAGGCGCGAGGCGAGGTGTGAACCCACAACGCACTCGAGGGTGGTGGCGCGGGCACTCTTGCCTGCGGCCGCCGCACGGGATGCGTCAGTACTAGCCGCAGGCAGGAGTGCCTGCGCTACGTGGGTTTCGCGCCAACCCGGGTTCATCCGGATCATGGCCGCCAAGTCCGTTCCAACGGCCACGACGTTTACGAAATCAGGGGAGAGCGGGTCAGCCGGAATGCGTTCGAGGCGCACGACGACGTAGAGTACCGCCAGCGCCGCGGTGCCCTGACCTTGCCGGACAATCTCATGTACAGAGTTCAGTACCGCTTGGTCCATCGTGCCACCCCACCCCTTATTCCCCTCGTTAGTAGGAGAATCAGGGGAATTCGAGCCTGTCATTCTGAGCCCGCCGCCTTTTGCGGGCGAAGAATCTCCGCAGTTGCCGTTCCCACTCGCATCGGCGCGGAACTGCAGAGATCCTTCGCTCCGCTCAGGATGACAGGGCCTCGGGGAAGAAACCAATTCGTCGGTTGGAGTAAATGAAGCAGAGGAGCCCGGCGCCAGCACCACGTTCGCCCCGTAGCCGCGAAACTCCTGCGTCATCTTGCGGCGAACGCCGCCGTACAGATTGAGCAGCATTGATATCACCGCCGCCCCGACCATCAAGGAGAGAAGCGCCAGGATGGCCTGAGGGCGCTTGACAGACAGTGCCCGCCACCACAGACGCAACGGAGCGCCACCCTTTTTTCCCCGGTTCAACGGGGGCGCCGGTATATCAATGACAGCCCTCTCCCCTGGGGAGAGGGTGTCCCGCGGCGGTGCCTTCATCAGCCGTCGCGGGACGGGTGAGGGGTCCCTTCCGTTCCATAAGGAAAAAACGAATTCAAATGGCAACTGGCAAATGGCGAAATTCAAATGGTTTGCAATTTGAAATTTGCCAAATTGCAAACCATTTGCCATTTGAATTTTGCCGTTCGCCATTTGAATTATCCTCGGTTTCGCCTCCACAATTAGAGGTTTGGCCCGGTCTATTACTCGCGGAATTGACCCCTCACCCGTCGCGCGCCGGCTGATGAAGTGGCGCAGGCACTCTTGCCTGCGAGAAGGCGTGCCATGTGCCACACTGAGAGGACGGGCAAGAGTGCCTGTCCCACACCCTCTCCCCAAGGGAGAGGGCTACTGACCTCCGTTAATCTCTCAGAACCACCGCCGGCGACACTCGTAAGGCTCGGCCTAGGGGGAACACGCTGCCGGCAAGCGTGACAGCCAACGCCAAGCCGAGGCAAACCGGGAACATCACCAAATGGACGCCCACCGGAATCCCGAAAACCGCCAGCGACACTCGCCACGCCAGCACGCTGCCTACGAGATATCCAGCGACTCCTCCCACCAGGCCCAACATGCCGGCTTCCAGGAGCAACAGTGTCGCCACCCGCGCATCCGTTGCGCCTAACGACTTGAACAACCCAATCTCGGCGCGGCGCTCAATTGCCGTCGCGAGCATCATGGAAGCTACGGCCAGCCCCGCGGTAACGAGAGCCGCCAGAGCCAGTACACCCATCAGGATTCCTACCCGGTTCAGTATCTTTCCTTCCGTATCAGCCACCTGGTAGATGGGTGTCACTTGAGCTTCGGGAATCGCCTGCTGGATCTGGTATGCGATCGAACTTGCGTAGGGCGTGCAATACCACCGGTCCAACTCTTCCGGGCTGAGCTTGCTCAGGTCGGAGCGCGCAAACGCATCCTCGGGTTTGGTCAAGGCGCTGACTTCAACGCGGCGGACTTTTCCCTCGAGTCCAGCCAGACGTTCGACGAGCGCAAGCGGCGCCAGAATTTGATCGTCCTCGGCCCCGCCGGTCTCGAGGATGCCTCGCACCTGAAGACGTAGCGCGGGCGTCTCGCCCGCTGTGGCGCGGGCATCCTGCCCGCGCTGTTCCGTAGTGGCGGGCCTTGTGCCTACCCATTCAGGGCGCCCACAAGGGACGCCCCTACAAGAGAAGGCGACGGTGCCGCCAGCGCGCACCCGCAGCTTTGCTGCAAGCCGGCGGCCCACGAGAACCTCCGTTGCACTCGCGTCATCGGGCCATTCACCTTCAACCTTCCAGGAAGGGTGCAGCTTCTCGATGCCGGTTGCGAATACTTCGGACTTGTCCACACGGAGGAGCTTCTCGAACCAGGTTCCGATCAGTACGGCGCTTTGATCATTCACTTTCGCAGGCACATAAAGGAAGGGCGCGAAGGCAACGATGTTATTGCGCCAGAAAATCCTCTTGAGCTTGACCAGATCATCTTCGGCGATAAAGGCGCCGCTTCCCGCAGGCCGGTAATCGACACCCCCGACGCTGATAGCGAGGCTATCGGCCGCGGGCGTTATCGAGAGGTTCGCCCCGTAGGAGCGTAGTTCGCGGCTGATCTTGTCTCCGATGTCGAGCGAAAGGATTCCCGCTGTCGCAGCAGCGGCAATCCCGAGCGCAATGGCCAAGATACTCAGCAACTTGCGCCGCCGGCGGCGCGCAAGGGATTCGAGGAGGATTCTGGCTAGCATTGTTAGTGGAAGAACTTTTGAGCGCTGTCGAGCGCGGATGCGGCAATGCGAAGCGTGTCGCCCTCCACACGGTAATCGATGTGAATAGGGTTGCACCCGCCGGCCAAACCGATCGTGGGCACGTAAACCGCTGCGGAGCAATTGCGGCAGATCACGCTCTTGCCGTCCTGGTAGTAACCCTGGCTGCCGCAGATCGCGCAGGCGTCCAGAGCGGCGCGGACGGTGTCCGAGGCGTCGAGAATGGCAATGATCCGCACCTCCGTGCCGCCCACCGCCAGCGCGTAGCGATGGAGCCTATGGTCCGTCAGCCCGGCGGTGGGAATCTCGACTTCGCCGTTCACAATCGACACCTGCTCCGGAGGCGTCATGGCGTGAGCCGTCCGCGAGTAAATGAATTGAGAGCATATCAAAACCATAACCAGCAGGCCGACACCTGCGCCCGAAAGCTTCCAAAACCGTTCGCGATGCTGACGCGCCAGGAGCTTACGGCGCTCCGGGGCAGACGAGGCGGCAGCCTCCATGCCGCGCGGGCCGGCAGATGAAATGCGCTGGGCGATGATTAGAAACAAGGCCAGTGCCACGATTATCACAAAGAAGAAGGCGTCGTTGTTGACGATGGGGCCCACCAGCGCCATCTCTCGACGGCTGGAGGGGAGAACTTGAGCCTCCGAGAGTTCGTGTACGCCCGACACGAGCAACTGCGCCGCAACCACCAGGAGCACCAGGCTCGTGACCGAGAAGAACTTTCTCAGATCAACCTTCACGCTGCCCTTGAAAAAAGCCACCCCCAGCGCGATGGCGAGACCGAGTCCGATCAGTCCGCCCATGAAGTTCAGCAACTCGCTGGTGCGCAGCGACACCGCCGCGAGAAATAGCACGGTCTCGATACCTTCGCGGAAGACCATCAGGAACACGAAGAGGAAAAGGCCGGCAGCGGCGGCGCGGGAAGGTTCACGATAGAGGTCCTGAAGCTTGGTCTCGATCTCCTGCTTCATGCGCTTGCCGGTGCGCCACATCCACACCACCATCGAGGCTACGAAGACGGCGCCCACGAGCATCAGCCAGCCCTCGTAGGCATCCTCGCCCACCTCAAGACGATGGACTAAGTACGCCGCCCCAATACTCGCCAATACGGCCGCAACTACACCCCAAGCGACAATCCGGTTCCAGCTCTCTCGGCCGGTCTTCTCGAGACAGCCCAGAACGATGCCAATGATAAGCGCCGCTTCGACACCTTCACGGAGTGTAATGACCAGAGATTGGAACATAACCACAATTGGGCGGGAATTCAGAAGCCCTGACTTCGCGCAACCAAAAGCAAATACGATGTTAAGCCGGAGAGGGACGAAATGTCAATGTTGGCTCTTGACCGCTTTCAGCAGTACGGATATGCTTGGTCGGAGGGAGTCCAGATTCCCGACTTCCACAAAGGGAGCATGATGGCCACGCTCGTCAAAATACAACGCAAAGGCCAAGTGACCATCCCAACCCGCCTCCGCGCCCAGTTGGGCCTGACTGACGGCGACGTTGTGGAAGCTAGCGCGCACAGGGGCAGGATTGTTCTCACTCCCAAACCCCACATAGACCGGGAATATAGCTCAGACCGGCGCCAGGTCATTGACGCTCGCTTGGCCAAGGCGGAGGCAGACGTCAAGGCTGGTCGTGTGTCGAAAGCATATTCGGACCATAGAGAATTCACTGCCGACCTCCACAAGGCGGCCGCAAAGCTCACTCCTCAAAAAGACTGAACATCCGCCCAATGAAGCTCCAGTGGACTTCCCATTTCGTGCGGGCCTACAGCAGGGCGCCGAAGGAAATTCAGCAGGCCTTCGACAAGCAGTCCCTTCTCCTCCTCCAGAACCCACGCCACCCGTCACTCCGAGTGAAGAAGTACGACGAAGGAGAAGGTCGCTGGCAGGCCCGTGTGACCCGTGACTGGCGGTTCTACTTTCGGATAGAGAACGACACTTACATACTTTTAGATATTCTTTCCCATCCCAAGTAAGCCCCGAGTGAACCCGAGTCTACGAAGTGCAACAAGAACCGGCAGAGCGTCGCTTTGCGCGAGCCCGCGCAATCCGGCAATCGCGTTCACGGCATGTGTAATGGGATGGGTTTGGGGGGAGAGGCTTTGTGCCGAGGCCTGCCGTAGTTCGATGGTTCGGTCTGAATGGAGGTCTCATTGAACCCCCACCCATCCCAACGGTACGTAACCACGTCGAACCAAGACACACAACAGTGGCCATCACCCGGTTGGTAGTGAGCCGAGCGAACCGTAAAAGTGTTGGCTTTTTCGTCGAAATCGTCGAGAGGGCCGTACGGTCCCCCGTAGTGAAGGTCCCAATCAATCTGCTCCATGACCGTGAGACGCTCGTCGGCGAGCTCGAAAACTTGGGCGATGCCGTCTTGGCTTGAGCTGCCGCCAGCGTTGTCCTCCTCGTACACTGCCAACGCATACTGCCGCCCTGGATCTGCAGATCTGAGGGAGTGAACGGCCCGGAGGCATATTGAATCGTAGGCGCCGTTACGAAACCTTATTTCCCAGCCACCGTTTTTCAACTGATTCAACATTGGCCTTCCATTCTTGTCATTCCAGAAGGTTACTTTCAGGTTCTCGAAATCCACATCGTGAATCGACCCGAAACCGCTGGGATACGCATAGGAGGAAGAGGTCATGTGAAACCGAGGGCCCTCGGAATCGTAGGGGACCCCCGATGTCTGAGCCGACACTGAGGTGACGTGGAGAGAAACCGGCCAGAGCGCGCAAGGGATCATGAAATAGCGGAATAAGACTTGTGTCCAGCGGGGGAGGATTTGGCTGCTCATTTTTGACTCTCAGTACCTGCGCGGCGGGCGGCCACAAGGGCCGCCCCTACAAGAGCATCAGTACTTGCGCAGCACGCCGACCACCTTGCCCTGAATCTTCACCTCGCGGGCGGGGACGATGATGGGGTCCATTTGAGCGTTGGCGGGTTGGAGGCGAACTTTGCCGTTGGGCGCTTTATAGAACCGCTTGAGCGTGGCATCGGTACCCTCGATGAGGGCCACCACGATTTCTCCGTTCTCAGCCGTCTGGGCACCTTCCACGAGGATGTAGTCTCCGTTACAGATGTGGTCTTCGATCATCGAGTCGCCTTTGACGCGCAACACGAAGAGACTTCCGCGTCCGGCGGTGAAGTCGCCAAAGGAGAAGGTCTCGGGGTTGGGTACGGCTTCCACGGGCTGACCGGCCGCGATCCTCCCCAGAAGCGGGAATTCCATATTGCCCAGGATCGCAGCGGGTGCAGGTGCAGCGTCCGCCCCGTCCGAACCGGCAGCGGATAGCACCTCAGCCGTCGTCATTGCCTTTCTTCGACCGAACGGACGAACCGCAGTTTTGGCGAAGGGCACGGGACCCGGCACGGCCACGACCTCGACAGACCGGCTCTGGTTGTAGCTGCGGCGGATGAAGCCCTTCTTTTCGAGGGTCTGCATATGCTTGTGCACCGTCGCGAGCGACGATAGCCCCAGACCTTTGCCGATCTCCTCAAAACTCGGCGAGTACCCCTGGTGATTGATAAAATCGACCAGGAAGTCAAAGACCTGCTTCTGCCGACGCGTCAAAGCCATGTCCGCACCTCCACCGAGTCGAAACTCGAAAATTGAAACTCCAAAATTGTCTTCGCCCTTATGACCATCGATGCGATCATAGGCGAATAAAAAGCGAATTGCAAGTGAAAAAAAGAAGGCGGCAGCTTTGCAGCCGCACGTCACAGCGCTTCGCACGCGTCTTCCGCTAAAATAGCGGAATGACGAGCGACGTTAAGATCCGCGTACTGACGGAACGCGATGCTGAGGTGTATTGGAATCTGCGGCGCGAGGCTCTCGAGCAGGAACCGCAGTCGTTCACCGAGTCGGCCGAGGAGCACCTGGCGATGCCTCGTGAGCGGAGTGCAGCGCGGCTGCGCCGGAAGAACCACGCAAGCCTGGTCATGGGCGCGTTTTTCAACGGGGAACTCGTGGGCATGGCGGGATTCTTCCGGGAGGGGCAATTGAAGACACGGCACAAGGGGCGAATCTGGGGCTTCTATGTGAGGGCGAATTGCAGGGGCAAGGGTGTGGGGCGTGGCTTACTTGTGGCGCTGCTCGAGCGGGTTAAGAAGCTGCCAGGGCTTGAGCAGGTGAATCTTAGCGTTTCCTCCAGTCAAATAGCAGCCAAGAAGCTCTATCGGTCGCTCGGGTTCGAATCGTTTGGGGTTGAGGAGAAGGCGCTCAAGATCGGTGATCAGTATCTCGATGAAGAGCACATGGTGCTGCGGCTCAACCGGCGCTTGAACAAGGCCTAACGCAAGTTCTCAATGATGGCCGGCCCCTGAGCTTCCGCCGCCGCTAGGATGAGAGCCGCCACCCGACCCGCCACCACTGGAATGCGAACCGCCGCCCGTTCCGCCACCGCCGCTCGAGCCACTCTTCGCCCCGCCGCCCGAGGGAGCGTTGCCGCCGGATGTTCTCCCGCTGGTCGTTGCGCCTTCGGTCCGAGGCGGCGCGGCGGAGCCGGAACCGGAACTGGGAGAAGACTGCGGTCGCCACTCCGAGCCATAGCCCGTGTGCGCTGGTTGGCCTTGCGGCACGGGCGCCGGCTGGCTGGCTCGCGGCGCCGCACCTCCCTGAACTGAATAGATCGGACGAGCCGACTGTCCGTTGTTCCCTTGCGCGGCTGCTGAGGACGCGCGAGTATAGTTCACATAGCGCCCCGTTGCCGGGTCATAGACGATTCCTGACTGCGGTCCAGGCGCTCGATGCCGGGCCGGAGACGCTGCCTTTGAGCTGCCATAAATCACGGTAATGCCTGCGACCGAGTCAGACGCCGGAGTCGGCGCTTTCGTGCTTTTGACCGGCGGATTTAAGCTGGCGCTACGCGCGCCAATTATTGACGCCTTGCCGTTAGCAATTTGTGAGGGCGGGGCCACTACTCGACCGGGGTGCATCGCTTGCCGATCCGGCGGAATCTCGGGCCGGTCTATCCTGTTGCCGGAAGTGAGAGTCACAGGAAGCGCACTTCCGGGACGCACCGGACGTCCGCGCTTGAACGAACCGATGCTGATGGCGGTTCCGCACGCTTGACCGTGCGGGCAGGGATTAATGCCAGTTGGCCGTGGTAAGCCGTGACGCGGCGTCCACGCAATCCATCCAGAGCCGCCGTACCAGTTAACCAACCCGGGCGACCACGAGCCGAAGATCCCGGGAAACCACACCCAGCCCATGCCCGGTATGAACTCCCATCCGCCGAAGTGATAGGGCAGCCATCCCCACGGTTCGCCGGAGATCCACGTGTAACCGTAACCCGGGTACCAGCACCAGGAACCCGTCGAGTAGGGATACCACCCGGCGTCGACAGAGGGCGCCCATCCGTATCCATAACCCGAAATGTCCTGCCAGTTTCCGTAATTCGCCAAATCCGCCCAGCCGTAGACATCGTCGCTGCCGTCGTTGGTGTAGCCGCTGGGCGAAAGGGCGCTGGTGGCGGCTTGCGCTTCGTTCTCCCGGTCCTGCACCCAATGATCCCAGTCGTCTTTCGTGATGCCCTCTGAGAGTTGGGCGGGCTGCTCGGCGCTTGGGCTCAGGTCGAGCACGGAGTCCTTGGCCAGCGACCAGGAACCGAGCGCGCTTGAGACGTCCACATAGCCGCTAAAGACCTCTACTCGTTCCTCTGAGGAATCGCCATCCACCCGGAAGAGCGACTTACCGCGCGGAGTAAGGGTAGTATCCGCCGTGGTTATTTCGTAAGTGTCTTGTCCCTCCGGGGTCACACTGAAGGAGGCATACCCAGCGATCAAGGTGAGATGGTTGATCCTGCTCCCGTCGGAGGCGAGGCCGAGCTGAGTGAATTCAAGCATCGACGACTGGCCGATTCGGGCAGTCGAGTCATTTTCGAATTCGACCTCGGCGAAGCTGCCTTCCGCCGTCGCCAGCTTGAACCCTTCCTCAAGGGGAGTGTTCATCGGCGCCTCGGTCCACTCCGTGTCCCCTGGTCGCTCGAGCGTGACTTGGCCCTCGATGAAACTGAGACGAACGACTCGAGCGTGAGAATGAGTTTGGCCCCAGGCTGCCGCAGAGCCCAGCCAAACCGCTGCACCCAACCCCAGCAGAACTCTTGCTACCGATTGTATCTTGGGTGTCATGGACCACCTCCCGAGCTTTCCGGGCCCACTCACATCCTACATCAATCTAGACGAAGCGGGTAGCCGCCAGGTTGCCACGAACGGAAAATGGAAACTGGAAAATAGAAACTGGTAAACGGGAGCCGGCCGGGGGGCTGGAGCGCGCAGGCGCTGAAAAAACCGATGAACTTCAGACTCTGGTTTCCCCTTTCTGGTATCGTATTCTAGCCTCGGACACTCGGCTCTCGATTTTCCAGTTTCCAGTTTCCAATTTCGGTTTAACCGCTAGGGGGCCGGCTGCACCTGATCGATGATCTCCTGCGCGCGGGTTTGGGCCAGATGCAGAAAGCGCGAGCCGTGAGCAATCTTTTCGAGCGTGGGAACGAGCATCTGAGGGTCGGTCAGGGTTTTGTCCCTAAGTTCAATCTGGATCTGGAGGAGTTCCTGGGAAAGGCCAAGAGGATCGTACTTCATCTCAAATTCAAGCGCCCCAACGTGCTGTTCGACCGTTCCTATAGCTTCAAAC
>Ga0187852_1001038_pt1 | contig 27663 bp, 24 predicted proteins | sample June2016WEW_6_40_FD_134511 | JGI IMG/M metagenome (GOLD analysis project Ga0187852, IMG submission 134511) | Peatland microbial communities from SPRUCE experiment site at the Marcell Experimental Forest, Minnesota, USA - June2016WEW_6_40 | ecosystem: Environmental > Terrestrial > Soil > Wetlands...
CTCCAGCGTCTTTCTCAACACATGCTGCACGGGCGTGTCCTCCCAAAAGTGTCCTTGAATCCAACCGGAGGATACGCCCTTTTCTTTCTCCCGACAATTTACACACGATAGGGTACACTACCAGTTCAGCCGCGCGGCTTGACACCGCGCGCATCGGCTCCTATAGTCGAAGCCGCGAGTCGGGCCGCATCCGGGGCTGCATTCTCGGAGACTGGGCGCATGTCCATCCGGCTCATCTGCGTCTGCGGCTGCGTCATGGCCTTGCCCGAAAAATACGCCGGGCAGCATGTGCAGTGTCCGGACTGCCAGGCGATGCTGCGCATTCCCACCCCCGAAGAAAACCTGTCGCTCACCCGCTGGGTCTGCTCCTGCGGCCAGCGTCTCAAGGCCCGCTCTCGAACAGCCGGGCGGAAGCTGCGCTGCCCGAAATGCTCCTCCGAAGTCACGGTGCCCTTTGCGAAGGAACACACTGCGTTCGTCGAAGAGTATTTCATGCTCGATGACCGGAGCGGCGTCGTGCAGCGCGTTTCGGAGACGCCGCAAGTTGATCTCCCACCGGCGGAGAACACCCCGCCGCCGCCCGCGGAACCGCTCGTGAAGAACCTGCTTTCGGCATGGCCGCCGGAGGCGGATCAAATGCAGGTGCCCGTCGCTTTGGAGCCGGATCCCAGTTCACCCGAGTCGGCGCCTGTCCACGATGCCGACGACGACGTGACGAGAATCAGTCCCAGAGGGCCGACTTTCCTGGGTGAGATGGGGCGCACGCCGGCGAAGAGCGAGACGGGCGGCGCGGGCGAGCCGCCGAAGAAGTCTCCCGCGCAGCCCGATCGCGTCCGAGAGCAAGCGGTCCGCCCCGCGAAGCCCGCGGCGAAGACACCGCAGCCGGCCGCGGCGGCCCTGGTGAGCGAAGGAGAAGCTTACGCGCAGGACCTGGAAGAAGAGGGCATCCACTCGCCCGAACTTCTTTCCTGCTTCAACATGAAGACCGGCATCGCCGCGGCCAGAGCCGCCGTCATGCAGGCGCCGAACGGATACGGGCTCTGCGTTCTCTGCGCGCTGCTCGCCGCGTGCATGGTCAATATCGCGCAACTGGCTCTCAGCGCGACGGCGGGGAACACGCCCGCGGCTGTCGCGTGCCTGGCGTTGCCTTCGCTCTTCAGCGTCTTCCTTTGGGCGGGGTTCGTGGCCTCCGTGAAGGACGGTGTCTTCGAGCGCAAGATGGGCATCGAACGCATGTTCTACAACGCGGGCATCCATTTCCTGCGGTTCACCGCGACCTCGGTCATGGTGGCCCCGATTGCAATCGGCCTGGCTTTGGGCGGCAACGCGGCGATTGAAGCGCTCTGGGGTCCGGCGCTGTTCATCGGGCGGGTCGGCATCGTGGCGCTGGCGTTCGCCGCCGGGCTTTTCGCGCTGGAACTGCTGCTCATGCCGCCGGTGATTTCCGTGCTGGAGCATCGGAGCGCGTTATCCTCGCTGACGCGCGGCTTGCTGTTCGGCCTCCGCCACTCCTGGGACCTGGTCAAGATCGCCGCGGCCTCCATGGTCCTCTTCTGGGTGGCAGCGGGCGCGATATATCTTATCGGGTGGGTGTTCAACTTGCTGCTCGCTTCCGCGCTGCCGGCCTGGCTGTTCGACGCGGCGAAGCAATTCCTGGGCGGACTGCTCGGCGCCGCGCTCATGGCACAGGTTGTGGCGTCGCTGATGTTCCTCTACCTTTCCCACGTCGGCGACGAGGAGCGCCTGCAGGATATCCGGGACAAGCTGTGTGGGCCGGCGGCCGTTCCCTTGCGCCTGTACGGGACCATCGCGGCGGCGGCAGTTGCGCTCCTGGCGCTGAGCTGTTTTCGGGCACATTAGCCGCGCCAACGGCTGCGCGGCTGGTGCATCAATAGAAAATGCGTGCCGAGCGCGCATTTTCTTAGGGGTTGAGCCGAAACCCGCCGCCGGCGACAGGCTCGAAGCCGCGCCCGCCGTCCGCGAAGCTGCGCCGGACGCCGCCGTGCCGCAGGCGCCCGCGCAGCCGTGAGGCAGTCCTCCGCGTTTGCAATCAGTATGTCCCTCTGCTACGATCTTTCCCCGAACCCTGCGTGTTTGCCGGCGATTCCACCCGAGTGCGCCGCGCACGGCGCACGACTCGTTGACGGGCTCAGTGGAGAGCGGCGTGCAAAAGTTGTCCATCCGCAGCCGGGCTCGGACGGAGATGATTGACATCAGCGCCGAGGTCCAGTGCGCGCTGGAGCAGGAGAAAGCCGGCGCGTCGTTGTGCATGGTCTTCGTGCCGCACACGACGGCGGCGGTGACGATCAACGAGAACGCCGACCCATCGGTGCGCGCGGACATCCTCGCGGAACTCAACAAGGTCATCCCGTTCGACGACGGTTACACGCACGGCGAAGGCAACTCCGCCGCGCACGTCAAGGCCAGCCTGGTCGGCTCGTCGGTGAGCGTGCCGGTCGAGGAGGGCCGCCTGTGCCTGGGCACGTGGCAGGCGATTTACTTCTGCGAATTCGACGGACCTCGACAGAGACAGGCATGGATCCAGGCGCAATAAATGACGCGGGCTGGATACACAACTGCGAGATTGACGCGCCAAGCGATTTCGCCTTTCGGCTGTCATGCCCTGTTGATAGAATGATGCGCGCGCCTACGGTTTGGCAGATTATCTGACAAGCTTCATGAGGTGGTTGCGTCATGCCATCGGCATGTCCCAAGTGTAAAGGGGAGATGATTCAAGGAAGGGTTAGTGCCGGTATCCCCTTCGCCTTCAAGACCGACCAGCAGGGATTATTCCCTTCTGGCGAACTCATCCAGAAGGCATTCGCTTGTCCAGCCTGCGGCTACGTGGAGTTGTATCTGGATGCGGCAGAACTCAAAGCACAACATGCGGCGGAACTCAAAGCACAACGATGATAGTGGCAGGACGATTCCACCTGTTACTCGGTATTTTCTGAATACTCAGCAAATAACCGGCTGGCAGGCCATTTACTTCTGCGAATTCGACGGCCCTCGGCAGAGAGAGGTATGGATACAGACGCGATAGATGGCGCGGGCTCGGCTGGAACGAACGCGGGCGGCAAGCCGGCGCGCGCGCCCGCGGAAAAGGTCCGCGACTTCCTGAAGACCCAGGCGCTCTACGTCGCGGTGGTCCTCCTGGTCATCGTCCTGGGCGGCATGAGGACCTGGAAGGAATTCCGCGCGCAGGAAGAAGAGCGGCGGACGGGGCAACCTCGGGAGAATGCGGGCCCATACCCGCTCCTTCAGAAAGACCTCGATAAGCAAGCGAAGGACCGCCTGGCCGTGGCGCTGACTCGTCCCGAAGACCGGTTCCGCCGCGCGGCGGCGTTCGTCGAGGCCGTCGAGTCGCTGAACCAGTACCTGCTTTGGGGCGGCGCCGCGCTGGCGCTGGCGCTTGGATTCTCCTGGGCGCTGCGCGGCCGAAGCGCGGCGCAGCCGGCCTGGCCCGATCCGCCGTGGGGACTGTGGGACGTCGCCAAGGTTGCGGCGCTGTGGGCGGCCGGCGCGGAGCTGCTCCACACGAGGCTGTTCTTTCCTCTGAATCCCGCACGGCCGTTCGCCGTCCCCGGCGACTGGGTCGCCGAGATCTTCATCGCCGCCCTGCTCGCGGGCGCGACGATCCACATCGTCGTCGCGGAGCGCGGCGGACATCTGCGCGATCTCGGCATCCGGGGCAAGTTCTTCGGCGGCGTCGGGATCGGCCTGATCGCGTTCGTGGTGGTTCAGCCGTTCCTTCAACTGGTCGTCCTCCTGGAGGAGCGCGCCGCGCGGAGCGGATGGATCCCGGAAATCCCTGTGCAGCAGATTATCCAGGTGATAGCGAAGACGCGGTCCGCATCGGTGCTGGCGCTCGCGGCGATTGTTGCGGTCGTGGCGGCGCCGATCTCGGAAGAGCTGCTCTTCCGCGGTTTCCTTCAACCGGCGATCGGGCGTTGGACCGGGCGCGGGTCGGCCATCGTCCTCAGCGCGGCCTTTTTCGCCGCGGCGCACATGGACCTCTACGCAATGCCCTTGCTCCTGATCCTGGGCATCGCGCTGGCCTGGGTCTATGACCGGACCCGGTCGTTGGCGGCGCCCGTGGCGCTCCACATGGCTTTCAACGGCATGACGCTGCTTTCCGTCTTCGCGTTCCGCGGCCTTGTGACCGTGCTGCGCGGGCCACATTAGAAATGGAGCGGAGCACCGTGTTTGCGGAAACCGCCGTTCAGTTGAAACAGATCGAACGCGGGGTCGCCGAGATCTTTCCGCGCGAGGACCTCGTCTCGAAGCTCGAGAAGCCTCGCCGGGAGAACCGGCCTCTCCGGATCAAGTTGGGCATTGACCCCACGTCCTCGGACATCCACCTCGGCCACGCCGTCCCGCTGAACAAGCTCAAGCACTTCCAGGACCTCGGCCACCAGGTCGTCCTGATCATCGGCGACTACACCGGCATGGTCGGCGATCCCAGCGGGCGCGACGCCACGCGGCCGCAATTGACGCACGAGGCGGTGATGCAGCACGCGCAGACCTACCTCGACCAGGTCGGCAAGGTCCTGGACCGCGCGCGGACCGAGGTCGTCTACAACGGCGACTGGTTCTCGAAGATGAGCTTCCTGGACGTCATCCGCCTGGCGGCGAAAGCGACGGTGGCGCGCATCCTCGAGCGCGACGACTTCCTGAAGCGCTACAAGGCCGGCGAGCCGATCTCGCTGCATGAGTTCATGTATCCGCTCATGCAGGGGCATGACTCGGTGATGGTGCGCGCGGACGTGGAGATCGGCGGGACCGACCAACGGTTCAACCTGCTCGTCGGCCGCCAGTTCCAGAAGGATGCCGGCCAGGAGCCGCAGGTGGCGCTCACGCTGCCGCTGCTCGTCGGGACGGACGGCGTCCAGAAGATGAGCAAGAGCTACGGGAACTACATCGGCATCAGCGAGCCGCCCGCCGTCATGTTCGGGAAGACGATGTCCGTCCCGGACGCGCTGCTGCGTTCCTATTTCGACCTGGCCAGCGACCTGCCGGCGGAGCAGGTGGAGCGCCTTCTGGCCGGCGACCCGATGAAAGCCAAGCTGGCGCTGGCGTGCGCCATCGTCGAACGGTATCATGGCGCGGACGCCGCGCGCGAGGCGGCGGCCCGGTTCGACCGCGAGGTCCGCCACAAGGAAGCGCCGGCCGACGTGCCGGAAGTGCGCGTGCCGCCGGAGCTGCTCGCCGACGGCAAGATCTGGATCGCGCGGCTGATCGTCCATTGCGGAATGGCCGCCAGCACGAGCGAGGCCAAGCGCCTCGTCGAACAGGGCGCCGTATCCATGGACGGGCAGGTCGTCACCGATTCGGGCCTGGAAGTGGCGCCGCATCCCGGCTTCCTGCTCAAGGCGGGGAAGCGCAAGTTCGCCCGGGTGACCGCGCAGGAGAAAAAATGACATGAAGACCTACGGCTTCGCCATCGTCGGATGCGGGATGATCAGCGAGTACCACGCCGCCGCCATCGCGGATCTGCCGAACGCGCGGCTGGTCGCCGGCGCGGACATCGTGGAGAAGAACCGCAAGAAGTTTTCGGAGAAGCACGGCTGCGACACGGTGGCGGATTACAATGACTTGATGAGCCGCAAAGACGTTGACGTCGTGTGCGTGTGCACGCCGAGCGGCGCGCACCTGGAGCCGGCCGTGGCCGCCGCGCGCGGCCGAAAGCACGTGATCGTCGAGAAGCCCATCGAAATCACGCTCGATCGCGCTGACGCGGTCATCCGCGCTTGCGACGAGAACCGCGTCCAGGTCTGCACGATCTTCCCCTACCGTTTCACCGAAGGCGCCATCGCGCTGAAGGCGGCCATCGCCCAGGGCCGGTTCGGGCGGATCACGGTCGGCGACGCCTACAACAAGTGGTGGCGCACGCAGGCGTATTACGACAGCGGCGCGTGGCGCGGCACGTGGAAGCTCGACGGCGGCGGCGCGGTGATGAACCAGGGCATCCATGCCGTGGACCTGATCCAGTGGTACCTCGGGCCGGTCGCGAACATCTGCTCGTTCGCCGGCTGCCTGGCGCACGAGCGCATCGAGGTCGAGGACACCGCCGTGGCCGCGGTCCGGTACCGCAGCGGCGCGTTGGGCGTGCTCGAGTGCACCACTTCGATCTATCCGGGCCTGTCGCGCAAGATTGAAATCCACGGCGACAAGGGCACGGTGATCATGGCGGACGAGACGTTCATCCAGTGGGAATTCGCCGAGGAGCGCCCGGAGGACAAGGATATCCGCGCGCGGCTCGCGTTCGGCAAGGGCATGGTCGGCGCCGGCGCGGCCGACCCGAGCGCGATCAGTTACGTCCACCACCGGGAACAGATCAAGGACTTCCTCCGCGCCATCGAGACCGGCACGCAACCCGTTTGCGACGGCCGCGAGGGCCGGAAATCCGTGGAGATCATCATGGCGCTCTACCGTTCGTCGCGCCAAGGCCAGTACGTCACATTGCCGCTCGCGCCGGAAGCCTGAGCGGCCGGATGCCACATCGAAAAAAGGATCATGAGATGAGAAAAATGAATCGCCTTCTCCTGTGCGCGTTGCCGCTGTTGCTGGCAGCCGGGTGCATCACGTCGAGTTCGAAGGAGCAAGCCGTCAAAAAATGCCTGGCCCAGGCGACCGAGCGGGAAAAAGACGGAGACTTTCAGGGCGCGCTGACCCAGCTCAACCAGGCGCTGGCGCTGGATCCGGAGAACGGAAGCGCCCTGGCGCGCCGAGGGATGGTGAAGACCAAGCTCAACGACACCGATGACGCCCTCAAGGATTTCGACTTGGCGATCCAGCTCCAGCCGGACAATTTCAGCGCCTATCTGGGCCGCGGGCTGCTGCACCGGCAATTGAAAGACACCGCGGCGTCGCTGGCGGACCTGAACGAGGCCATCAAGCTGGCTCCGAAAGGAGCGTTCCTCTACCTGGCGCGCGGCCGGACTTACGCCGAGGCCGGCCTGACGAAAAAAGCGATCGAGGACTTCACGCAGGCCCTGCAACTGGACCCAGCGGCGTATGGCGCGTACATGGAGCGCGCCTACGCCAACATGACGCTCAGGCAGAACGATCGCGCGATCTCCGATCTCCGGTACGTTCAGAAAAATGCAAAGGATCCGGTGTTCGTCCAACGCGCCCGCGAACTTCTGGATCAACTGTCTGAAACGCCGGGCAACCCGCGTTGACCGACCGCCGGCAAGGCCAGCAATGCTTCGACAGCGCACACGCGCCCTTCAAGCCGCCATCGCCGTCACGGACGCCGCCGCGACCGTGGCCGCCTTCTTCGGCACCTATTACGGCGCGGGCTTCCTGCCTGAGCGCTGGCTCGGCCTGAAGGCCGTCCTCCCGATTTCCCAGTATCTCTGGGTCCTCATCATCAGCGTTCCGCTCTGGTGGGTCCTGTTCGGGTTCTTCGGCTGCTATGACTTCTCGCCGATCGAGCAGGCGCGCGACAGCCTCCTGCGGATGGCGGCGCCGCTGGCCGTGGGCGCGCTCTCCATCGGCGCGGCGGCGTTCTTCTCGAAAGAGCCGCTCTTCAGCCGCCGCGTGGTCGGCGCGTTCCTGGTCGGCAACATCGCGCTGCTTATCGCCGGCCGCATCGCGGCGCTCAAGACCGCGTCGCGCTTCTACCGGGCCACGGGCGCGCTGCGCCGCGTGCTCGTCGTCGGCGTGGGAGAAGCCGCGCGGGAATTCGGCGAGACCGTGCGCCGCGCCGGCTGGGGGCTGGAGTTCGCAGGGCACGTCGCCCCGTCGGCCGAGACGAGGACTCCGGAATGCGTGGGCGTGATTTCCGAGCTTCCGAAAATCCTCGACGAGCGCGCGGTGGACGACGTGGTCATCGCCGACACGGGCGGCGACCTCGCCGCCGTCCAGCGGGTGATCCACGACTGCGAAGAGGTCGGCGTCAGCATCCACATCCCGTCGCGGTTCTTCGCCGCGGCGCCGAGCCGGCCGCACCTCGAGGCGTTCAGCGGCATCCGCATGCTGACCTTCACCACGGCGCCGTACAACCCGGTCGCGCTGGGCATCAAGCGCGCGGCGGACTTGGTTGGGGCCATCGTGCTGCTGGTCCTGCTCGCGGTTCCGATGCTCATCTTCGCGCTCATCGTCAAGCTCACCTCGCCCGGCCCGGTCTTCTTCAAGCAGCGCCGCAGCGGGCTGTACGGGCGCGAGTTCACCCTGTACAAGTTCCGGTCCATGGTCGCCGACGCCGAGCAGCGCCGCGCGGAACTGGCGGCGGCCAACGAGATGGGCGGCCCCGTCTTCAAGATTCGCCACGACCCGCGCATCACTCCCTTCGGGCGCGTCCTCCGGCGCTACAGCCTCGACGAGCTGCCGCAACTTTGGAACGTACTCAAGGGCGACATGAGCCTCATCGGCCCCCGGCCGCCGCTCCCGAGCGAGGTGCAGCGGTACGAACGCTGGCAGCGGCGGCGGCTCTCCATGCGGCCCGGCCTCACCTGCATCTGGCAGGTGACCGACCGCAACCGTGCCACCTTCGAGAAGTGGATGGAGTACGACCTCGACTACATTGACCACTGGTCGCTCTGGCTGGACTTCAAGATCGCGCTGCGGACGATCCCGGCGGTGCTGAAGGGAACGGGCGTGTGAAGGGACTTATGCCGTCACGCGCCACTCGGTTCCGGCCCGGCGCAGGCGGACTTTCTCGAGACCGAGCATTTTCATTTTGAGGTTTATCCCGCCCGCCGCCGAGAAGCCGACGAGCGACCCGTCGGACCCGACGACCCGATGGCACGGGATGAGCAGCGGAACCGGATTCGCTCCGACGGCCCCGCCGATCGCGCGAGCGGCTTCGGGCCGGCCGATCTCCACGCCGATCCACCGGTACGTCCGAACCTGCCCGCGCGGGATTCGCCCGATCATGCCCCAGACCCGCTGCTGAAACGACGTGCCGGAGGAGAGGTCCACCGGGAACTCGTCGAAGTGAACGGTCTCGCCGTCGAAGTACCGCGCGGCGGCCTCGGCCAGCCGCCGCAACTCCGAAGGAGCGCGCCGCGGCGCGGCTGCATCCGGCCGGAGCGAGCGAGCGGCCAACGCCAGGATTTCCTCCTCGGCGATTTGCGCACTGCGGACCGGCAGCACGAAAGCGCAGATGCCCTTCCCGCTGTTCGCCCCGGCGCACCAGCCGAGCGAGACGTGAAAGACATCATAGACCGGCCTGCTGTCTGCCTTCGACATCGTCATCCTTCATCCTTTCGCAATGACTCCGATCTGCCGCAGCAGCCGGAGGTGCGGCCGCAAGTCGCCGACCTCGCGCAACTGATGGCCGTCGCTGCCCATGACGATCCGCGTTCCTTCCTCGCGGCAGACCCTGAAGAACTCAGGGTCCGGCTCATTCAAATGAAAATTCACTTCAGCGGCCACGCCGCGCTCCTTGAGCAGACGCGCGAGCGGCCGATGGAGTTCCGCCGGAACCGGCATGTGTTCGTGCCGGAAGATGCGGAACGGGTGCGCGAGGACGTGAATGCCCTGCGAGACCAGTTGCTCGGTGACGGTCATGAACGCGGTGGCGAATTTTCCCGGCGTGTTGGAGGGAAGGTTCGAGGGCAGCCAGTGGAGCGCGCCGAGCAGCACGTCCCAGCCGGCGCCGTCTTCTTCGAGCAGGTTCAGCTTGCCGTCGCGGTCGCATTCGACCTCGAGGCCGACCGCGAGCGTGGGCGACCGGAACTGGGCCATGGCCGACCGGAACGCGGCCATGCGGTCTCTTCCGAGCTTCCGCGCCTGCGGGATCGCGGCCGGGTTCTCGACGTGCACGCGATGCCAGAAGTCATCGGCGGGAAGGTAGAGCTGCCCGGCGTGCTCGACGCACGCGACGCCTTTCAGCCCGAGCAACTCGATGCGCTCGCGCACCGGCACGGGATGCACGTCCACCGCGCAATAGCCGAAGTGCGTGTGAACGTGGCCGTCGGTCAGTTCGAGCCTGGGCTCGAACTGAAGCTGCCGGCGCTCGATCCGCACCTCGCGGCCCTGCACCCGGATCAGGTGGAACGGGAACGGCGGGCAGACCAACGACGCGCAGGTCAGATACGTCGTGCCGTCTTTCTGCGCCGGCGGCTGGCCCTCATGGAAGTGTCCGCTGAGCGAGAGCAGCACGTCTTTCCGGCGGTACGATTCCATGATCTCGGCGGCGTTCGCGGGCATGTAGGGATATTCGGTCGAATCCACGGCGGGATAGATCGGGCTGTGCTGGATCGCGATGACCGGCCCGGAGGACGGCTCGGCGGCGAACCGCTCGATGGATTCGCGCGGGCGCGTGCAGGTGTTATCGGCGGCGTAGGGATCGGCGAAACTGTAGAGGGTATAGCCTTTAATCCCGTGCGCGCCGGCGTGGTCGCCGAACAACCGCAGGAGCCGCACGGCCTCGATGTCGTGGTTCCCCGGCGCGACGATGATCGGCAGCCCGGCCTCGCGCACCGCCGCGGCCAGCACCGCTGCGTCCGACTCGGCGGCGGGCGAGGCGCCGTCCTCGAGCAGGTCGCCGAGGAGGACGACGACGTCGGGCGCGCTCGCCCGGCAGGCTTCACGAATCGCGCGGACGGTCCACTCCAGCGCCAGCGGATAGACGCGCGAAGGCTCCGGCCGGTCCTCGCGCGCCCGGCGCAGGTAGTGCAGGTCCGTCATCGCCAGAATCGTGAGCGGCTCGGTCAAACGCTCTCCCTTTCCGTAGAGTGGACGCGCCGCCATGGAGCATAGCGGCGCAAAAACGTCTTTGTCAACAGGCGGATGCAACTATGCTGGAGGCGGCAGAGGCAGATACGCGCGGCGCCGGTCCTGCCGCCGGGCGAGTTCGCTGGCGTAGCGTTCGCCGAGACTGTCCGCGTGCTCCCGCGCCCAGGCGGATAACCGGGTCTTGCCGAGCGGGGGCGAATCGGCGCATAAGAGGCCGGCCATCAGGCCCTTGATTTCCTCGCGGGTGATGATGACGTCGTGGACGACCTTGCCGGTCAGCCACGTGGCCGCGTACGCGACGGAGGGCGGGAGCGAGACGATGCGCCGCGGTTTGCCGATCGCCCGGCCGATCTCGCCGACCAGGCCGCGATAGGTGAAGGTCTCCGGGCCGATGGCGTTGACGATCACGTTCGAGTCGCCGCGCCCCGCCGCAACCGCCTGCTCGGCGAAGTCCTCGACGTGGATCGGCTGCAGGCGATATTGCCCGTCGCCGAACACCGCGTATACGGGGAACCGGCGCAGCGCCCAGGCGATGTTATTGACCAGGATGTCCTCGCCGCCGAAGAGGACGGCGGGACGCAGGATGGCGTGCGACAGGCCCGACTCGCGCAGGGCGCGTTCCAGCCGCGCCTTGCCGCGGAAATATTCCAGCGGCGAGTCCTCGGACGGGTTCGTGATGCTGACGTGCACCACGCGCCGGACTCCGGCGGCGCGGGCCGCCTCGAAGAGCCGCAGGCTGTTCCGCACCGCCGCCGCGAAACCGAACTCGCCATGATTGAAGCGCACCCAGTAGGTGTTGTAGAGCACCGAAGCGCCGCTCAGCGACGCGGCGAGTTTGCCGGGCTGGTCGAAATTGAACGGGTGCGCTTCGACCTTCCCGCCGAACGGATTGGGCCGGTCCGGCGAGTTCGTCAGCGTCCGCACGCGGCAGCCGGCCGCCAGCAGCCGCGCGGCGATGTACCGGCCGGAATACCCGAACGCGCCCGTGACGACGTGAAGCTCCGGCCCGGCCATCAGGCTTTGACCTGGTCAAACACGATCTTGGTGTGCTCGGGGTCGGCGAAGCTCGCGTAGTGGAGCTCGACCGGGAGTTTCAAGTGAGCGAGCAGGCGCCTGAAGACTTCCGCGATCACGGGTATGTCCTCGCGCGCGTGGTCGCCTGGCACGGAGTGCGCGCCGGCGAAGCCGAGCACCCGCTCCTTGAGCGAGTTGTAATACTTGCAGTCCTCGTGGTTGATCAGGATGATGCGGCGGATCGAATGGAAGAACTGGCTGTAGAGCTCAAGCCGCTCCTTCATGAACTTGAATTCCTTCGGCAGCCGCTCCGGGTGCGCGAGCACTCCGGCGCCGCCGCCGACGATCATGGGAATGTACTGTCCCTTGGCCAGCTTCAGCTCATTGGCGATGAACCCTTCGAAGGCCTCCTGGAACCTCGGGTCACCGCAGTAGACCACGATCGCCTGCGGCACGGGATTCTGCACGGCGTTGTAGATTTTCGCCTCGCCTTCCGTCGGCATTGCCCTCAAGCCTCCTCTGTTCTCCCGCCTCCGCGAAGCGAACGCCAGCGTGGCGTTTCAGAAGCAAGTCCCGTAATACGCCGTCATTCCGAGCGAAGCCCTTCGGCGGTGAGCTCAGGGCCGAACGGCGAGGAATCTCACACGCCGCTTGTAGTGGCGCCGTCAGGCGCTATTTCGTATGCCCTGACGGGCACACTACGAGCAGCCAGAGCGCGCAGCGTACTGCGCGCGACATGACGCGGGCTAGACTTATGTATGTCATTTCCGGGACACTATGCTACGGCTTCTCCTCCGGCACGGGCGCGCTGACCACCGGCGAGGCGGACTTCTGGCCGACCATGCCGACGATCTCGTCCATATTGATGCCCAACTTGCTCATGAGCTTGCGCACGTCCACGCCCTGCGCATGGAGCAGCGAGAGCGTCTTGAAAACGGTCTGCGGGACGATGGTGCTGAGCTGGTCCACGCCGCGGCCGGTGCCGCCCACGTCAATGATCCGCAGTTCGTCAATATTGCCCAGCGGCGCGGCGACGCTGGAGAAGATGGCGGTGGCGACTTTGCTGGCCGCGTCGCCGCCCTTCTCGAACAGGAGCGGCAGGCGGTCGAGGACGAGGATCAGCTTGGCGTCGGTCGTCATCTTGGCGAGCGCCTCGGCCAGCCGCTGCGTGCCTTCGGCCTCGGCGAGGAGCACTTTTCCCTTCATCGCGGCCTGACCTTCGGCCTCCGCGACGAGGACCTGCTTCTTCCGGGCCGCCTCGCCGTCGGCGAGGGCCAGCATCGTGGCGCGAGTCTTGGCCGCCTCGCCTTCGCCGATGAGGGTGCTCGCCTGCTTCTGGCCTTCGGCCTCCCGGATCGCCCGTTCCCGCGTGGCGTCCGCCTCGAGAATGGCCTGCTGCTTCATGGCGTCGGCGTTGATGACGGTCTGCTGCCGCGCCGCCTCCGCGTTGATGACGACCTTCAGCCGCTCGGCGTCGGCCACCTTCAGGATGGTCGCGTTCAACTCGCGCTCCCTGCGAAGCCCCTCTTTTTCCTGGACGGCGATCTGGGCCTCTTTCTCGGCCGCGTCGCGCTCGGCCTGCTTCACCTTCAGCGTCTGCTCCTGCTGCGTGGTGGCGATGGACATGGCGAGATTCGCCTTGGCGGTCTCGCTGTCCGCGGTGACCTTGAATTGAGCTTTCTTCACGTCGCGGTCCCGCTCGGCCTCGGCGATCTTCACGGCGTTCTCGGCCACCACGACCGCGGCCGTCCGCTGCGCGTCGCTCACGCGCTGGTTGGTCTCGGCCTCGGCCTCGGCCACCTTGATGTTGGCATCGCGGATGGCCTCGGCGACCGTCTTCTTGCCCAGCGCGTCAATGTAGTGGTACGCGTCGTTCACGTCCTGGATGACCAGCGTGATGATCTGGATGCCGAGGCGGTGGAGTTCCTCGGCGGACTCGTCCACGACCTGCTTGTTGAACGTGTCGCGCTGGCGCAGGATCTGGTCAATGTCCATCTTGCCGATGATCGAGCGCAGGTGGCCGATGAGGATGTTCGTGACGATGTGCTCGATCTCCTCGTCCTTCTTGCCGAGGAACGCCATCGCCGCGTTGTGCAGATCCTCGGGCGCGGCGGAGATTTTGCAGGTGGCGACGCCCTTCACGCTGACCTTCACGTTGTCCTTGTTCGGGATATTGGTTTCGTCAATGGTCGTCTGGAAGGCCGCGGTGGACATGTACTGGAGGTTTTCCACGATCGGCCACAGGAGGGAGCCGCCGCCGGAGACGATCCGAAAGCCGCGGGACTTCGTCTTGCCGTCGGCAGCGTCCACGAAGGTGTATTTCCTTCCGAAGAAGATGCCGACCTGGTTGGGCGGAATTTTCTTGTACCGGCTGGCCATGACGCGGATGACGATGATGAACGTCAGCACGACCAGGATGACCAGCACCGGGATGAGCCACGTCTCCAAGGAATCGAAGATGCCCGCAAAGACCAGCATGCCCATTGTGCAGTCCTTTCTTCGGAAAAAAGTTAGCCCTGGACCTCCTCCACGAAAAGCACACCGCCGGACATCCGGACGACGCGGACTCTGCGGCCTTTTTCGATGCCTTGCGCGGCCGTCGCGCGCGCGGAATAGTTCCGGTACTCGCCCTCGGCGGAAACGCCGACTTCACCCACCGCGTTCGCGTCAATGCTCGTGGTGACGACGCCGACGCAGCCGATCACCGCCTCCGACGCGATCAACGATGAGGCCTGTTCCCTGACGAACATGAGCAGGATCACGTACATGATCGCGCCCAGCACGACTCCGCAGCCCAGTCCAGCCAGCGACGACTGGGTGTAATCCAGATTGTAGACCTGGCCGATGGCCCCGGCCGCGCCGAAGCCCATGACGAAGGTCCCGAGCACCTTGGTCGAGAAGATGCTGATCGTGCCTTCGCTCTCGGGATGGATGTCGTGGCTGACGTCGCCTCCGACGTCATGGCCCACGTCATGGTCATGGCCGAGCAGGAATCCTCCCGCGACGAGGATGAAACCGGCGAGCGCGAGAGCAATGAATATGATCACGGGCGCCTCCTCCAAATCGCGCGCAGTACGCTACGCGCTCTGGTCGCGCGCAGTACGCTACGCGCTCTGGTCGCGCGCGGTACTCCGCGCGCTCTCGAATTCCGTCAGGGAATCCCCACCGTCGCCTTGATATCGAACGGGACTTCGATGTCCTTGAATTCCTCCCAGCACGTGACCACGATCGTGGCCGCGTCCACCTGCTGCGGCAGGATGAAGGTCTTCGCCGCGGTCAGCACTTTCCCGCCCGCAGTCGCCGCGGCGATCGCGCCGGGCTTGGCGCCGAGGTCCTTGCCGTCCGCGTCCAGGAAAGTGACGCTCGCGATGTCCGACCAGTCCTGCTTGGTCTGCAACGCCACCTCGAAGACCGGCAGCGTGTTGGGCGCGGCCTCATCCGACTTCGGCAGTTCGAAAGCCCTGGGCACATTGCTGGCTCTCAAGACGGTGAAACTCATCCCGCCGGCGCTGAACTCCGTCCCCGGCTTGAGATCCACTTTCGCCTGCCGGCCGGCTTCCTTCTTGCCGCCGCACTTGAGGCTGAGCGTCCCGGCGACCGCGATGTATGTGGCGCCCGTGGCGGGAACTTCCTGGCCGTTGATCTCGATGATACAGCTCCTGGAATCGGCGCTGACCTGCGTCCCGCGGCTCACCTGCGCCTCGCGCGTGATCCCTTTCGAAGAAACCGTCAGGTCGGTTCCCCGGTCATCGGTCATTTTGGCGACTTTCGTCTCGTCCCTGTTGACCGAGATCAGCCCGCCGTCTGGGACCGTCACCAGCAATGCCACGGTCGTGCCCTTCCGCCAGCGGAACGCGCGCAGGACTTCGTCGTCGGTCTCGTAGCCTGCTCCGACGACGCGGACGCCGCAGACCTGGACCTTCGGCTCGGCGGCGGCCTGCGCCCGGGCGCATCGCGCCCCGCCGAACAGGATCGAAAGCGCCCCGCCGAGAATCGCCGCCCACGCCGCGGCCGACCGACCTGCTGCACGACGATCACGCATCACCAACCTCCTGTTCGAGACCCACACGGCGACACGAATGACGCCGAGACACTTCCTGCGGCACGACAGTATCATACGCTCCTCGGATGATTTGGCAAGTGGGAATCGCGGGTTTGTGCGACGCGGCCGAAGGTCCGTTGGCGCGCCCGCCCGGTTATGCTAGAATGGTTCAGTTCGGATGGCACGAAACCGTTCTCCACGAGGGACCCCTATTGAACCAGGCATACTGCGGCGCCTGTGGCAAGCTGGCACCGGCCGCGCCCGTTGAACGCGATGGCCAGATTTTCCTCGTCAAGAAATGCCCGGCCTGCGGGCCGACCGAAAGCCTGATCTCCGGCGATGCCGCCCGCTACAACGCCAAGCGCTCGCTGGACCTCGGCCACGATTTCAAGGGTTGCGCGCTCGACTGCACGCATTGCGGCCGCGGCAAGCAGCCGAACATGGTCTTCCTCGACGTCACCAACCGCTGTAACCTGAACTGCCCGATCTGCATCAACAACACGCCGAGCATGGGCTTCGTCTTCGACCCGCCGATGGAGTATTTCGACCGCATCTTCAAGCACTTCTCCCAGGCCGACCCGAAGCCCGCCGTCCAGCTCTTCGGAGGCGAACCGACGGTGCGCAAGGACCTGTTCGAGATCATCCAGCTCTCGCGCTCCTACGGCCTGCCCACGCGCGTGGTCACCAACGGCATCAAGCTCGCGGACGAGGCATACTGCCGCAAGCTGATCGAGAGCCGCGCGACGATCCTGATCGCCTACGACAACGATAACCCGGAGACGTACCGCGTCCTTCGCGGCAGCGAGAAGGCGCTGGGGCTCAAACTGCAGGCGCTGGAGAACATCCGCCGCATCGGCGGCGCCAAGGTGGCGCTGATGTCGCTGGTGGCCAAGGGATTCAACGACCAGGACCTGCCGAAGCTGTTCGAGTTCTGCCATGAAGCGCGGGAGCAGGTGCGCGGAATCTATTTCATGCCCATGGCGCACAACTGGACGCCCGACCGGCTGGACCTGGAGGCGGAGCGGATCACGAGCGAGGACGTGGAGAACCTCGTGGCGCGCATCTGGCCGGAGGATCCCGTGGATTTCATCCCGGCCGGGTTCTTCGGCCAGCTCCGGGTGCTGTCGAAGTATCTGCATCTCAAGCCGATGCCGTTCGCCGGCGCGCATCCGAACTGCGAGAGCATGTACCTGCTCGTCTCCGACGGCGCGCGCTACCTGCCGCTGAACCACTACCTGCGCGCCAGCGCGGTCACGATGGGCCGCGACCTTCTCGACGCGGAGCGCCGAATGGCCGCGCGCGAGCAGGCGCTGCAGACCGGCGCCTTCGGCCGGACCCTCGGTGCGCTGCGGCTCCGCAACGCCTGGCTGTGGTCGAGCGCGGCGCTCGCGATGAGCCGCATCTTCCTGCGGTCCTTACGCCTGGGAAGGCTCCTTAAAGGCCGCGGGCCGGTCAAGCTCTGGCACGGAACGATGGTGCCGCTCAAGCTGCTCTTCGGCGGTCACAGCCGCATCGTCCTCGGCCGCCACACCAACATCCAGCGCAGCTTGCAGTTGATCGTTCTGCCGTTTGAGGACCGCTCCACTCTGGAGACGGACCGGCTGGAACGCTGCCCGGCGGGATTCGCATACGTGGACCCGAAGACCGGCCGCGTGCGGTCGGTCTCGACGTGCGCCTGGGGCATCCACAAGACCGCCATCATGCGCGAGATCATGGCCGCTTATAAGGCCGCCGAACCGGCGCCGGAGCCGGTGCAGCCGGCCGCGCCTTCCGACAGCCGTTAAACGCCCGCACCGCGGCGCGATGAGTCCGCCTTGCGACATGTGAGGGGGCAATGAAACGCATCTCCGCCATCGAGGCGCTGCAGCGGCTGAAAGCCGGTTCGGCCGTAATCAACGCTGAAGTGCTTGAACCGATTGACCTGCTCGCGCTTTGCCCTCCACACCCGCAATTGAAGCCTGACAGCATCCCCCAGCGGATCGAATTCCGCGCCTGCCGGCTGAACTCCCTGGACGCGATAACGGCGTTTTTCCAAGAGCGCCTGACGCTGATTGACACACGCGTAGAGGCGCAGCACGGAAGCTTCTGGTGCTGCTACTTCCTAAAGGGAGCGCAGATCGAGCGATGTGAGTTCATCAGTCAGGTGGATTTCAGTTGCGGCGAAGGCAACAAAGACGGCAGCATCTTCGCGCTGAAGGATACGGTGTTTCACGAGTTCGTTGATTTCACTGACTACATTTTCGATGGACCTGTCGAAATCCACGGGTGCCGGTTTGAAAAAGGGACCAACCTGCTGGGCAACCGCGGCCAGCCGCACGTCGTGCGCTTCCGTGTGCCGCCGATCCTCGAGGCAAATGAAGGCCGCATGGACATTGACGGCTACCGTCCAGGCCTCAAAGGCGTCTGACACGTCCGCGAATAATACCGAAAGGACACTTGACACGGCTCAAGGCATAGGCTAGGATACATGCGTTGTGAAACTTGTAACGCTGTTAGTTTTGTAACGATGGCTGGCTCCGATGCCTGAAAAAACTGCCATTATCTCGGAGAAGATCGTTGCGCGGCTTAGTCTGTATCGCCGGCTACTCGCATCGGAGGCGGCGGGCGGCGCGCGGCACATCTACTCCCACCAGCTCGCGACGATGGCGGGCGTATCGGCCGAGCAGGTCCGGCGCGATATGATGGCCGTCGGGTACAACGGCACGCCGATCCGGGGCTACTGCATCGCTGAGCTGATGAGCTGCATAGACGGACTTCTCGACGCGGCGCAAGGACAGAGCGCGGCGATTGTGGGCCTCGGGCACCTCGGCCGGGCCATCACCGTTTATTCCGCGGGCCGGTGGCCGAAGCTCTCCATCGTCGCCGCCTTCGATAACGATCCGGCAAAGGTCGGGCAGGTCGTCAACGGCTGCACCTGTTATCAGGACACCGATATCTCCCGGATTGTGGCGGAACGGGATATCCGCGTGGCCATCATCACGGTCCCCGCTTCGGAGGCGCAGAAAGTCGCCGACACGCTCGTGGAGGCCGGCGTGAAGGGAATTCTCAATTTCGCGCCGGCGCGGCTGCGCGTTCCGCCGGACGTGTACGTCGAGAACATGGACGTCGCCGTCTCGCTCGAGAAGGTCGCCTACTTCGCCCGGCAAGGCCCGGCCCGGAAGGTGGCCGCGGTCGCCCGAGAGATGGGAACCGAAGATGCCATCCAATAAGTCATTTGTCGAGACGATCAAAGAGCGCTGCCGGGTGTGCTACACCTGCGTGCGCGAATGCCCGGCGAAGGCGATCCGCATCTCGGACGGCCAGGCGGAGATCATCGGCCAGCGGTGCATCAACTGCGGCAACTGCGTGAGGGTCTGCAGCCAGCGCGCGAAACAGGTGATCGGTTCCATCGAGGAAGTGCGCGCGCTCCTCGACTCCGGCGCGCCGACGGCGGTCTGCCTGGCGCCGAGCTTTCCCGCCGAGTTCACGGAGATCAGCCCCGAACGGCTCATCGGCATGTTGCGCCGACTGGGCTTCAGCAAGGTCGCCGAAGTCGCTGCCGGCGCGGACCTGGTCGCCGACGCCTACCGGAAATTGCTGGCGAAGAACGACGGCCGGCGGTACATCGCCACGACGTGCCCGGCGGTGGTGACCTATGTCGAGCGCTACCATCCGCAGCTCGTGGACCACCTGGCGCCGATCGTCTCGCCGATGATCGCCACCGCCCGATGCCTGCGGCGGCTCTACGGGCCGGAACTGAGGATCGTCTTCGTCGGCCCCTGCATCGCGAAGAAGCAGGAATCGCGCACCGTCCACGTCGGCAGCGAGATGGACGGCGTCCTGACTTTCGTCGAGCTGTGGCAGATGTTCGCGGAGGCCGGGATCAGGCCCGACTCGGTCGAGCCGAGCGAGTTCGACGCGCCGCGCGCCGGTTCCGGCGCGCTCTTCTCCATCAGTCGCGGCTTCCTGCAGGCTGCGGCGATCGGCGAGGACCTCATCGCCGGGCAGGTGATCGCCGCCGACGGACGGCCCAATTTCGCGGACGCGATCAAAGAGTTCGAGGCCGGCACGATGGACGCGCGGCTGCTCGAAACGCTCTGCTGCACCGGCTGCATCATGGGCGCGGGCATGACCAGCACGCTGCCGCTGTTCGCGCGGCGCGCGCGCATCAGCGAATACGTCCGCGCCCGCCTCCGGCCCGAGGAGCGCCGCGGCGGGCCGGCCGTCCCGAAGGAGCTCGAGGGGCTCGATCTCTCGCGCGGCTTCGCGCCGAACGACCAGCGGATCCCCGTGCCGTCGCCGGACGAGACGACGAGCATTCTCGCCCGGATGGGCAAGCTCAAGCCCGAGGACGAACTCAACTGCGGCGCCTGCGGCTACGACACCTGCCGCGAGCACGCCACCGCCATCCACCGCGGCCTGGCGGAAAGCGAGATGTGCCTGCCGTACACGATTGACCAGCTCCGCAAAACGGTCAAGGAACTCGGCATCTCGAACGAGCAGCTCGCGAAGGTGCAGGAAGCGCTGATGCACACGGAGAAGCTCGCCAGCATGGGACAGCTTGCCGCCGGCATCGCCCACGAGATGAACAACCCGCTCGGCGTCGTCCTCATGTATGCGCACCTGCTGCTGAGCGACGTCCATGACGTCAAGTTCCGCGAGGACCTGACCCTCATCGCGGACCAGGCCGACCGCTGCAAGAAGATCGTCTCCGGCCTGCTGCACTTCGCCCGCCAGAACAAGATCGTCCCGCAGCCGACGGACCTGCGCGAACTCGTGGACCGGAACGTCAAGGCGATCCACTTCCCCGCGAACATCACGGTCCGATTCGATCACCTCGCCGCGGACACGGTCGCGGAGGTGGACCCGGACCAGGTCGTGCAGATCCTCATCAACCTGGTGACCAACGCGCAGGCCGCCATGCCGGACGGCGGCACGCTCACGCTCCGCACGGACGGCGACGAGCGGACCGTGCGCCTGGTCGTCGCCGACACCGGCGTCGGCATCCCTAGGGAGAACCTGCGCAAGATCTTCGAGCCGTTCTTCACGACCAAGCAGGTCGGCCGCGGGACCGGCCTGGGTCTGTCGGTGACATACGGCATCGTCAAGATGCACCGCGGCGACATCCGCGTCGAGTCGAACGCGAACCCCGCCGCCGGACCGACCGGCTCGACTTTCACGGTCATCCTGCCGCGGCGCGAAAAGGAGGAATGAGATGCCGGAAACGCTTCGGGTCCTGACGGTGGATGACGAGCCCGGCATGCGCACCGGCGTCGTGCGCGTGCTCAAGGATTACGCGGTCCGCATGCCCGAAGTGGAGGACGAGGTCGCCTTCATCACCGACCACGCCGCCACCGGCGAGGAAGCGCTCGAAAAGATCCGCGCCATGCCGCCGGACATCCTGCTGCTCGACTACAAGCTGCCCGGCATCAGCGGGCTGGACGTGCTCGACCAGGTCGTTTCCGACCAGCCGGACATCCTCGTCATCATGATCACGGCATACGCCTCGCTCGAGACCGCCGTCGCGGCCACGAAGCGCGGCGCGTACGATTTCCTGGCCAAGCCGTTCACGCCCGAGGAACTGCGCAACGCCGTGCGCAAGGCGGCCGGCCGCATGATCGTCACGCGCCAGGCGCGCAAGCTCGCGCAGGAAAAGCGCCAGGCGCGTTTCGAGTTCATCTCCGTCCTCGCGCACGAGCTTAAGGCGCCGATCTGCGCGATCGAGGGCTACCTGCACATTCTCAAGGACCCGTGGACGCGCCCGGACCCGGCGGCGCATGACCGCATGCTCGACCGCTGCCTCATCCGGGCCGAACAGATGCGCATCATGATCCTCGATCTGCTGGACCTCACGCGCATCGAGTCGGGCCTGAAGAAGCGCGAGGCGGTTGAGCTGGACCTAGTCGAGGTCGCGCGGGCGGCGCTGGAGATCGTCGCCGCGGAGGCCAAGACGCGGAACATCGCGCTCGAACTTCACGCGGCTGCGCCGCTGAAGCTCACCGCCGACCGGCTGGAGATGGAAATGATCCTCAACAACCTCGTCTCGAATGCCGTCAAGTACAACCGCGATGGCGGGCGCGTGGACGTCACGCTCTCCGCGTCCGACGGCCGGATCACCATCGCCGTCGCGGATACCGGCATCGGCATGGCGCCGGAGGAAGCCGCGCGGCTGTTCACCGATTTCGCCCGCATCCGGAACGACAAGACGCGGCACATCCTCGGCAGCGGGCTGGGACTCTCGATCGTCCGCAAACTGACCGACCTCTATCACGGCCAGGTCAGCGTCGCCAGCAAGCCGGGCGAGGGAAGCACTTTTACTGTCGTGCTGGAGCCGAACGCCCAGCCCTGACTTCACACCGGGAAGATCGGCAGGAATGGAAAAAAGCGAGATCGTCCACTGGCTGCGCGAAGAGCGCGCGCCGCGCCTCGAGGAACTCTATCGGCTCGCGGATGAAACCCGCCGGCGGAACGTCGGCGACGAGGTCCATCTGCGCGGACTGATCGAAATCTCGAACTGCTGCGTCCGCGACTGCGCCTACTGCGGGCTGCGCGCCGGACACCGGGCGCTGACGCGCTACCGGATGACCGCGGAGGAAATCCTCGGCTGCGTCCGCCAGGCGGTGGATTACGGATACGGCACGGTGGTGCTGCAGTCCGGCGAAGATTACGGCATCGCCACGGAACCGATGGCGGCGATCATCCGCCGCATCAAGTCCGAGACGGCGCTCGCCGTAACGCTCAGCTTCGGCGAGCGCCCCGACGAGGACCTGGCGCGCTGGCGCGCCGCCGGCGCCGACCGGTACCTGCTGCGCTTTGAGACTTCGAACGCGGAACTCTACCGGCGAATCCATCCGCCGCTCGCCGCGCCGTCGGACCGCATCGCGATCCTCCGCCGCCTCGGCGAACTCGGCTACGAGGTCGGCAGCGGCGTGATGATCGGAATCCCGGGCCAGACTTACGAGAGCCTGGCGGAGGACATCGGGCTGTTCCGGACGCTCGACCTCGACATGATCGGCGTCGGCCCATATCTGCCGCACCCGAACACGCCGCTCGGGCGGAGCCCCGGTGATTTCCCGGCGCCCGAATCCGACCAGGTCCCCAACACCGAGGAGATGACTTACAAGGTCCTGGCGCTGACGCGGCTCGCCTGCCCGCGGGCGAATATCCCGAGCACCACCGCCCTGGCGACGCTCAACACCGCCGGCGGACGCGAACTCGGCCTGCGGCGCGGCGCCAACGTCGTCATGCCGAACCTGACGCCGGTGAAGTACCGCGCGCTCTATGAGATTTACCCCGGCAAGGCCTGCATCGCCGAGACGGCGGAGGCGTGCCAGGGTTGCCTGCGACAGAGGATTCTTTCTATCGGGCGGAGAATCGGGACCGGACCGGGCGGTTCGCTGAAGCGGCGCCCAGCCACGGCGGTCGGCATTACGTGAAAGCGCGAGACATGACAACGAGAATGTCGGCGACGATGAAATTGAGCGAAGGCGCGGCGGACTTCATTGACGATGCGCGCCTGGAAGGGCTGCTGGCCGGCGCGCGGCCGGACGACCGGCAGGTGGACGACATCATTGCCAAGAGCCTGGCCAAGAGCGCGCTGACGGTGGAAGAAACCGCCCTGCTCCTGAAAGCCGGCCAGCCCGGCCAAGTCGAGCGCATCTTCGACGCCGCGCGCGAACTCAAGCGCGCGGTTTACGGGAACCGCATCGTGCTCTTTGCGCCGCTCTACGTCGGCAACCGGTGCGTGAACGACTGCCGCTACTGCGGCTTCCGCCGCACCAACCGGGCGCAGGTGCGCCGCACGCTCGACGGCGCGGAGCTGCGCCGGCAGGTCGAGGCGCTCGAGCGCGTCGGCCACAAGCGGCTGATCCTCGTCTTCGGCGAGCATCCGCAGTACGACGCCGAGTTCATCGCGCGCGCCGTCCGGACGGCCTACGCGACGCGCGCGGGACGCGGCGAAATCCGGCGCGTGAACATCAACGCCGCGCCGCTCGACCATGAAGGCTACGTGACCGTCAAGCAGGCGGGAATCGGTACGTACCAGATTTTCCAGGAGACCTATCACCACGAAACGTACGCGCGCGTTCACCCGGCGGGCACGCGCAAGGCGGACTTCCTCTACCGGCTCGACGGGCTGAGCCGCGCGATGGAGGCCGGCTGCGACGACGTGGGCATCGGCGCGCTGTTCGGGCTTTACGACTGGCGGTTCGAGGCGCTCGGGCTGGTCTCGCACGCGCTTTATCTCCAGTCGCGCCACGGCTGCGGCCCGCACACGATCAGCTTCCCGCGGCTGCAACCCGCGTGCGGCGTGGAACTCGGCGGCGAATTCCGGGTGAGCGACCGCGATTTCAAGCGCCTCATCGCGATCCTGCGCCTGGCCGTGCCGTACACCGGCCTGATCCTCACCGCGCGCGAGCGGCCCGAACTCCGGCGCGAGGTGATGGCCTTCGGCGTCTCGCAGATTGACGCCGGCAGCCGTATCGAGATCGGCGGCTACACCGAGTCCGGCGACGCGCAGCGCATGGAGCGCGAGCAGTTCTCCCTCGGCGACGTGCGCCCGCTCGACGCGGTGATGCGCGGCCTGATCGAGGACGGATACGTGCCGAGCTTCTGCACCGCCTGTTACCGGCTGGGCCGCACCGGCGAGCATTTCATGGAGTTCGCGATCCCCGGTTTCATCCGGCGGTTCTGCACGCCCAACGCTCTCTCCACGCTGACGGAGTACCTGGTGGACTACGCTACGCCGGAGACGCGGGCCGCAGGCGAGAAGGCCGTCGCCGCCGAACTCGCGAGGATGGAGGAAGGAAAACTTAAGGAGCAATTGGGCGATCGGCTCCGCCGAATCCACGAGACGGACGACCGGGACCTTTACTTCTGAGACGGGCGACCATGACGGAGTTCCGCACGGAAAAGGACCTTCTCGGCGAGCGGCCGGTTCCTGCCGGCGCGCTGCATGGCGTGCACACCGAGCGCGCGCTGGAGAATTTTCCGCTGGCGCTGAGGCGCGTGAACCCGGCGCTCATCCGCGCTTACGGCGCCGTCAAGCTCGCCTGCGCGCGGACGAACCACGAACTCGGCTGGTGGGACGATGCCAAGGCGCGCGCCATCGAACAGGCCTGCTCGGAAATGATGGAAGGCCAGCTTGACGGCCATGTCGTCGTGGACGCGCTGCAGGGCGGCGCGGGGACTTCGACGAACATGAACGTCAACGAGGTCCTCGCGAACCGCGCGCTGCAGCTCCTCGGGAAGCCGCTCGGCGACTACGCCGCGGTCTCGCCGCTGGAGGACCTGAACCTCCACCAGTCCACGAACGACACGTACCCGACGGCGCTGAAGGCGGCGGCGATCCAGCTTCTCCGCGCGCTCGAGCGCGAGGTCACCGGCCTCTTCGAGGAATTCCAGCAGAAGGAGAAGGCGTTCGCGCACGTCGTCAAGGTCGGCCGGACGGAGATGCAGGACGCGGTGCTGGTGACGCTCGGGCGCGAGATGTCGGCCTACGCCGAGGCGTTCGCGCGGGACCGCTGGCGCATCTACAAGTGCGAGGAGCGGCTGCGCGTGATCAACCTCGGCGGCACGGCGGTCGGCACGGGCCTGCTGGCGCCGCGCGAGTATATCTTCCGCGCCGTCGAACACCTGCGCGACATCACCGGCCTGGGGTTCGCCCGCGCGGAGAACCTGGTCGAGGCCACGCAGAACGCCGACGTGTTCGTCGAGGTCAGCGGCATCCTCAAAGCGTGCGCCGTGAACCTGCTCAAGATCGCGTCCGACATCCGGCTTCTTTCCTCGGGGCCGGACGCGGGGATCGGCGAGCTGCGGATTCCCGAGCGGCAGGCCGGCTCCTCGATCATGCCCGGAAAGGTCAACCCGGTCATCCCGGAGGCCGTCTCGCAGGCGGCGATGGCGGTGATGGCCAACGACCAGGCCATCGCGCAGGCGTGCTCGCTCGGCAGCCTGGAGCTGAACCCGTTCCTGCCGCTGGTCGCCGACGCTTTGCTCGGCAGCCTGGACCTGCTGCGGAACGCCTGCTCGATCTTCCGGCGATTCTGCGTCGCCGGACTCGAGGCGGACGAAACGCGCTGCCGCCGCAACGTCGAGGGCGCCACCGCCGTCCTCACTGCGCTGGCCGAGCGGATCGGGCACCAGGCCGCGACCGAAGTCGCCTGCGCCGCGCGCGAAAACGGAAAGAGCGTCCGCGAAATAGTGATCGAACGCGGCTTGGTCAGCGGACCGGAATTCGACCAGCTCATTTCCCCGGAACGCGTCATGCGGCTGGGGCATCCACTGGGGAAACAGCAGAAACCGGAAGATGGAACCACAGATAAACACAGATGAACACAGATGAAAGAAATTCGCTGAAACGGAAGTCCAAGCCGCCGTCTGGTCTTATGTGTGTTCATCTTATCTGTGTACATCTGTGGTTACAAACTTTCGTTGGTTGGCATGTAGCGTGAGAGGCACCCCCAAAAGTTTTCGGCTGCACATCGGCATCTTCGGCCGGCGCAACGTCGGTAAGTCGTCGCTGCTGAACAGCCTGACGCGGCAGAACGTCTCGATCGTCTCCGACGTGGCCGGCACGACCACCGACCCGGTCGAGAAGCCGATGGAGCTGCTGCCGATCGGGCCGGTGCTGTTCATTGACACGGCGGGCATTGACGACGCCGGCGCGCTGGGCGAGCTGCGCGTGCAGCGGACGCGGCAGGTCTTCGACCGGACCGACCTCGGCCTGATCGTCACCGAGGCCGCGACGTGGGGCACGTTCGAAGAGGGCATTCTGGCCGAACTGGCGGCGCGGAAAACGCCGGTCGTTGTCGTGTTCAACAAGACGGACCTCGCGGAGCCGGATCCGAAGGCGGTCGCCGAGTTGAAGTCGCGGAAAATCCCCTGGGTCGCGACGGTCGCCTGCTCGGGGAAAGGCGTCCTGGACCTGCGCGAGGCGCTGATCCGCGCGGCGCCGGAGGATTTCATCAACGCGCCCTCGATCCTCGGCGACCTCGTCCCGCCCGGCGAGCTGGTGGTGCTGGTCGTGCCGATTGACCTCGAAGCGCCCAAAGGCCGGCTGATCCTGCCGCAGGTCAACGCCATCCGCGACGTGCTCGACAACGACGCGTACTGCGTCGTCGTCAAAGAGCGCGAACTGCGCGACGCGCTCGACCGGCTCAAGCGCCCGCCCGCGCTCGTCGTGACCGACTCGCAGGGCTTCCTGAAAGTCGCCGGGGACACGCCGAAGGACATCCCGCTGACCTCTTTCTCCATCGTGTTCGCCCGGTACAAGGGCGACCTGGCCGAATTCGTCCGCGGTGCGCTGGCCATCGAGGAGCTGCATCCGGACGACAAGGTCCTCATCGCCGAGGCGTGCTCGCACCACCCGATCGGCGAGGACATCGGCCGCGTGAAAATCCCGCGCTGGCTGATGCAGTACGTCGGCGGCAAGCTCGATGTCCGCAGCGTGCAGGGGCACGATTTCCCCGACGACCTGGGCCCGTACAAGCTGATCGTTCACTGCGGCGGGTGCATGTGGAACCGGCGCGAGATGCTCACGCGCATTCTCCGCTGCCGGCAGGCGGGCGTGCCGATCACCAACTACGGCATGACGATCGCGTATTCGCTGGGTATCTTCGAGCGCGCGCTCGCGCCCTTCCCCGGCGCGCTGGAAACCTATCAGCGGTTGAGGGGGAAATCCGCGGTTGAAACCCGTTGATTTCCCGCGGCCCCGGTGATAGGCTCTAGTGTGGCGTCCAGAAAATCAGCTGCGCAAAGTTCGGTCATTCCGAGCGGAGCGAGGAATCTCATACGCCGCGCGCCGGCAACGATTCAGAGTGTGAGATGCTTCGCTGCGCTCAGTTATGATGAAGGCCGTTCCTCCTGCGAAGGAGTACAATCCTTCGCGGCAGAAACATTTCTCTGATAGGAGGAACGGCCATGAGTCATCGTACTTGGAA
>Ga0187852_1001040_pt1 | contig 27631 bp, 22 predicted proteins | sample June2016WEW_6_40_FD_134511 | JGI IMG/M metagenome (GOLD analysis project Ga0187852, IMG submission 134511) | Peatland microbial communities from SPRUCE experiment site at the Marcell Experimental Forest, Minnesota, USA - June2016WEW_6_40 | ecosystem: Environmental > Terrestrial > Soil > Wetlands...
GAGCGCCGTGAATTCGCCGGTCAGAGTCGGCTGGTTCCAGGAAGTGGGGACAAAAGACTGCGACGCGAGATTATAGACTTCCTTGGGTTCGCATTGCTGGAGAGCGCTGATCAGTGAATTCTGGTCAAGCAGATCCCCCGGAATAAGCTCGATCTTGTCTTGCAAGTGGTGGAGCCGCTCGAAGTTCACCGTGCTGCTGCGCCGGACCAAGCCGCAAACACGATAGCCCTTGGAAAGCAGAAACTCAGCCAGGTATGACCCGTCTTGCCCCGTAATGCCCGTAATCAGCGCCGTGTTCGCCACCAGTTTCTCCCCCTTGCGATCCGCAAGAAGAACTCAGAAAAGCAGATCCTTCGCTTCGCTCAGGATGACATGTCATTCTGAGCCCGTTCACTTCGCTCAGGGTAAACTTCGCGAAGAATCTGCATTTGGTTCCGGCTCCGCGCGTCGTAACACTTCCGCCGCTGCCGCGGCTTCATAGCTAGTACTTGATGACAGAATTTGCCGTCAAAAAGTGGCGCTCTGGAAGGGCGGGGCTTCAGCCCCTAACGATATGCGGTTTTCCGTGGCGGGGCTGAAGCCCCGCCCTTCCCTACACTCCCGAAAATGGCGCGGACTTTCGTCAGCAAGCGCTAGCCTCCCGTTTCAACATGCTTATTTCTAAATTCTAGCATTCTAGCGCCAATAAAGGCACGCATCTCCGCTTTGAAGCGCGACGCATCGAAGCGTTCTGCGTGCAGTCGAATGACGGCGGGCGAGAAGCGGCTCTGGTTGGACTCGAAAAAGCGAACTGCGGCAGCCAGGGAATCGGCGGACTGCTCGGAGAAGAAAACGCCGGTGGAAGCTTCCGGGGCGAGGGGGTCTTGAGGGAAGCCACCAACTACGGTCTCGAGCGCTCCACCTCGGCCGAAGGCGATGACCGGCCGGCCAAATGACTGGGCTTCAACCGGAACGATCCCCCAGTCTTCTTCGCCCGGAAAGAGCAGGGCGCGGCAGCGCGCGTAGTTTTCACGTAATTCCTGGTCGGATAGGTGTCCCAAGAACTCGATGGTGGGGCCGGCCAGGCGCCGCAATCGCTCGAACTCGTCTCCCTCGCCTATAATCCGCAGAGGCCGCCCCAGGCGATTGCACGCTTCGATGGCCAGGTCGACACGTTTATAGTCCACAAGTTGGCCCACCACCAGGTAGTAGTCTTCCACCCTCGGCGCGATATAGCCTGCCGAGACATCCACGGGCGGATTGATCACCGTGGCCTCGCGGCGATAGTGTTTGCCGATTCGGCCCGCAACATTCCTGGAATTCGCCACAAAGTAGTCCACGCGCGCAGCAGCGGCATAATCCCAGAGTCGCATGTAATGCGCCGCAAGAGAAAAAATCAGGCGCGCGACCGCCCCCATCCCTGGCTTGGCGCGATACTGATGGTACATATCCCAGATATAACGCATGGGCGTGTGGCAATAGCAGATGTGGCAGGTCTGCGGTCGAGTTAGAACGCCCTTCGCCGCTCCGGACTCCGAACTGATCACCAGGTCATAATCGTTCAGATTGAACTGCTCGAGCGCCAGAGGGAATAGAGGGAGAAGTTTCTTGTAGTGCCGTTGGATCCCCGGAACGTTCTGCAGGAACGAGGTGGCGAAATTGCGACCCCGCAGCGACGCGGGGAGCGCATCCGGATCGAGGACCAAGGTGTAAAGATCGGCCTGCGGGAACATTTCGGCCAGGGCTTCCACCACACGCTCCCCGCCCCGGAACTTTACGAACCAGTAATGGACAATGGCCACCCGAAGACCCGCGAGAAAGTCCCGCTCCGGCCCGCCTGGATTCGCCCGGCTCACGGGGCTCCCTTCTTCCGTCCTTCTGGGATCATCCATAAGTGCACCTGGCAGCTTGTGGCAGGATCAGGGTCGTTCCACAATCGAGACAGACTGGCGACCCGTTCTTACGTCCACCCACGATGTTGGAGTCAAACGCAGGTCGTAAACTTGGTAGATGTCTGAGCGATCGTCCCGGTCTTCAGTCTTGACCGGTTGCGCGCTTCCGCCCTTCGCGTCTACGTCGAGGAGCAGACCTTTTGAGTAGAGCATCAGCACACGGTCTCTAGCCACCTCCAAAGTCGGCCCGCGTTCGCCCCCTTCGCTCTCTTGTAGCGGGCGGGCTTCGTTGGGGGAACCGGCTTGCCGGACAGGGAGCGGACGGCGAAATCCCGGAATCGGCTCGCTGGCACCCAGGGCGGTGTAGAAAGGTACGTTGGGAAAGTAATACTCAAAAATCCGTTCGTTCAGGCAATCCGGTGGTCCGAGCTGTATAAAGAGGACAGCCGAATCGCCTTCCAGACGAAGTTTCCAGATCTCCTCGAAGTATCTCTTCTTCACCGCCTGGTCGAAGCGAAGCTGGTCATACACGCAGGAAAGCATCGAGCGGTTTAGCGCATCGGGGATAATCCTTGAAAGGCTGAAAGACTGGGACGTGACCTTGGTTTCCGGAACCCGGGGGATAAGGAAGAAAACTCCCCCATTCGCGACAACCGCCAAGAACGGGAGCAGCCAGAACCGCGCCTTGCCGTCCCGACGCTGGCCGGCGAAGTTGATGACGGCCCACCTCGAAACCAGCAATAGCAGAGGCGGCAGGCAGGCTAGACTGTAGGAGACCCTCCCGATGAAAATCAGGCTGTAAAACAGCAGAAACGGAACCGCCCAAACAGCCAGAAACAGGGCGTCGTCCCCTTTTATCCGATCCGCTTTCAGGTTGGACCTGCGCAGCGTCCACAGGATGGCGAGAACAAGCAGTAGAGGCAACAGCCCCAGCGCCAAGCCGCTGGCCAACCTTATCAACATCCACATGTGCGCCACCAGTGAAGCGCCGAAAAAGATGTTCTCCCTCCTGACGGCGGTGGAGAGTTGTGTACTCACAAGACGGCTGTAACTGCCGTAGCCGCCGGCGGAAATCACTGTGGGAATGTACCATGCACCATACACAACCATTGCGGATATGAATGCCAGAGGAGCCCCTCGCCGGCACGCCTGAGAGCGCCAGAAGGGAAAAAGGAAGAGAGGGGCGAGCAGGAGAACCTGGTCTGGTCTAAGCCCCGTGGCCAGACCATAGACAATGCCGGCGCATGCTGCCGTTAAGGCGCTTGGTGATCTCAACAACACGAAGACAGCAAGGCCAACTGCCAGGCTGCTGAAGCCGGCCGAGGCGTAGATTTCCCCGATGAGTCCGTGGAACCACACGAGGGGGCACGTGGCCCACACGGCGGACGCAAGCAGTGCTGTGCGCCGGTCATACATTGAAAAGGCCAGGAGGAATATCAGCACCGTGGAAAGGGAGGAGAAGAGCGCGGAGAGCGTTGTAAGCGTTAAGTTGTCGTCATGGAGAAGCCCGAACAGCAACCTTGCCAGTCCGACGTAGACAATATACCCCGGCGGCTGGGGGCGGTCATGGCTGATATCAAAGTGGTGAATGGCTTGAGCAAATTGGACGGGGTCCCAACCGGATAGCAACCTGGACCGCAGCGGGACCCTGGTGGCGAGGCAGAAACAGAAAAGGACTACGCTCCCGACGATGAGAAAACGCGAATTGGACCGTCCCTTTGCGCTGTTGTCGTCTTCCCTGACAAGCGGCGCGTCGACGGCAGCAACAGGATTCTTCGCAACAAGATTCATGGCGTAACCTTGCTCAGGTCCCCAGCGCCTTCCGATACACCTCGCAGTGCCTGCGCGCGAATTCCTCCCAGGAGAAGAGCTTAGCTCGCTCCAGACCTTTCGAACGCAGTGTTGCTTGAAACTGGCTTGATCTTAGAACCCTCTCTATGGCCATTGCAAGGTCATCCACACTTGCCGGTTCACAATACTCGGCAGCATCCCCTGCCACCTCGGGCAGGGAAGCAGCCCGCGAGCACACTACCGGCGTGCCGCAGGCCATAGCCTCCAAAACAGGCAGGCCAAAACCCTCGATCAAGGAAGGCATCACCAGTGTTTCCGCCGCCGCATACACCCACGGAAGGTCCTGGTAAGGGACATGCGAAGCAAAGATGACCCGCTCAGCAAGCCCCAAACTCGTGGACTCACCCACCAGGCCCGGCTTCCATTTTCGGTCATCACCAAGAATCACCAATTGGAGATCGAAGTCACTGTGAGCGCATATTTGAGCGAATGCCCGAAGGAGGGTTTTGAGGTTCTTGTGGGGTTTCAGATTTCCGACAAAGAGTATATAAGGCCGGCTAACGCCCAGCAAAGACGCGGCGCGGAGAAACGCCTCATTGCGGTCGTGTGGCCGGAAGTGCTCGCTAACCCCCAGGTAAGCCACACTCACTTTCGAGGGTGAGACCGCGAGGTGTTCAACGATCTGCTGCTTTGTGAATTCTGAATTCGCGATGATGCAATCGGCCCTTCGCGCCACCAAGTGGAACATCGGCCGGGCATAGAACCGCGCAGCAAGAGTTCGGCGGAAGGTCGAGTCCGTTAAGTGAATAAGGTCATGAATCGTCACTACCAGTTTCCCTCGATACGGTAGTGGGGCGTTATAGTGCGGGCTGTGGAGCAGTTGAGCGTGCCGGGCGAGCCGCGCTATTTCCCATTGCTCGCTCAGGCTGTAGATTGGCGAGCTGGCCGGGACGAATCGGAACCTGGCGGGCGCGAGGCCATCCAAGACTTCCCGTCGCTGGCAGATCACTTCAAACACATATTCGTTCTCCAAGGCTGCAAGTTGCGCGAGCAAATTCCTGAGATAGGTCCCGATGCCGGAGTGCTCGAGCATTCTGGCATCAATTGCAATTACGCGCTCCATCTTTTCGCGATTCATTGACCGGGAATAGGAGACGAATCCATGCGGTAGTTCCCTTCCAGTTTGACGGTTGATCTGGGACTCGCCTGATCCTGCCGGAAGAATACCCCTGCCCCCATAAGGTTGTTCCGAATCATAAAAACAGGCGTCACGGAGGTATTCGGGCTCGCGCCCCCCACGGAGATATCAACCGGGAAAGGGTGAAGTCCGACTGTGTGATTGCCTTCCACGACGGTCAATGGAGCGATCTTTGGATCGTCCTGATACACGAAAATGGCTGCGCTTTCGGGAGGCTGCACGACATTCGAGCGCACCGTGTTATTCGAGATGTCGCAGTAACCGGGGTCGCCAGGTGACAAGGAGTTCGTATGCGCAGCCCAAATGGCTCCATGCACCCGGGTAGCAACCACATCAAACAGGAAGTCATTACCGGAAATCACCACGATATGCTTGGGGTTAGCATCGGAAAGGAACAACGTGACGTTGCGCAAGGTATTGTCCCTAAAAACGAATCTCTCCGGCAATCCGCTCGTTGAACTGATGAAGCACGGAGAGGTGTCGAGGCAGGTAAAGTGATTGCCCACCACTTGCGCGTCGCGATCATAAGGCGCGGTTTGGCCGGTGGTATAAGTGCGAAGCAGCGGTTTATCCCAGCTACTGGAAACCACGGTGTTCCCGGTAATCAGAACGTCCCGGTTGTAATAGAAAGTAGCGATGGCCCCGTTATTCCCGTCCTTCACGTAGTTATTCGAGAAGACGACGGAATTGCTCCCTTCCGTATCAAGGCAAACGTCGCCGCACGTCTCGATAATGTTGCCGGAAGCGACAACGCCTTCACCCATGCTTCCCCAGATGCCCGCACCCCCGACATCGGTAATCTTGTTGCCAATGAAGGAGAGATCGCGGGCGCCGCGCTTGGTCGTCACTGCTCCCTGACCTGTTTTCGGGTTCGCATCGCCGCCCCACCACTGGAAGCCATGCACGAAGCCCTGAATGAAGTTTTCACTGGCGACGACGCCCTGCGTGAAGGTAATGTTAACGGCTGCCCCTGAAGGGCTGTCAGTGCGGGTTGAGAACGCCGTATTACCGGTCAGCTTGATGTCCGAAGAGGAGTTCAACTCACTAAGGCGAAGGTTGCTCGTGTGGCAACCCGTTACCTCGACTTCCTGTGCCGCGTCAACTCGCACCAATACAGATCCAGGCGACTCGCGCGGGGCCTGGGCACAGAGGTTCGATACTTTCAGATTGTAAATGTCTTTCCCGTAAATCAGCGGCCCTGGAGAAGCGAAAGACAAAGTCATCAATGAGGCGCAGCCTTCGCCTATTACCGAATTTCCATTCTGCAACTGGATTCCGGCTTTCCACGTCGTGGGCGCAAGAAGGTGCAGGACGTGATTCGAGGATAGAGTGACCCGAGTTTCCACTGTGCCTGTCCGGCCCACCCGGATTTCCCCGGCTCCACTTCCTAGCTCGGAGTTTGCGGCATTGATCTGAGCGCCCAAATCGTTTCCTTGGTATTGCTCAGCCCAGCGAATGTTTCCGGACACCCCCGGATGCCCCGGCGCGCGGTTTTCCTGAAAAGCGGCGCCGGGTTGCCGGATCAAAAACGGTGCGAGGAGCACCATTTGCAACGGGTTCTTGTGCGCGGGGTTCGACCCCCACAGTGGACTGTGTCCCTCGGTGAGGCTGCCCTGTAAGTACAGGAAAGCCATCGCGACGGCGAAGGCAAATTTGAGAATCCGCACGATGTGGAATGACTCCTTGGGCTGAAACTGCAAGAACTCAACGAGACAGAGAAACAACTTGCGCATGCTTGGCTTCCTCCTTTCGCTCCGCCGCCCCTCTCGGTTTATGATCGCGCGAGTCCAGGCGCCAACTTTCGCGTCGCTCCGCGGGCAAGCTGTTGCTGAGGCCGGGCTGCATGCATTGCAGCGATTTCCTTTTCACTCATCGGTTCGCACCAGATGATGGCTACGAGGAACCAGAAATAGAAATTCGTAGGGAAACTGTCGAGATAGGGAATGAACAGACAAGCAAATGCGATCCCGGCCACGCCTAGGAAGGTGGCCAGGAACAAGCCTCTCCTTTCACGATCTCCCTTTGCCACGCGGTACCTATGATGGCTCTCGTAAAGCGACAAGCCGATAATAAGCAAAAGAATGACAAGGCTGGCGCCCCCCCGAAGGTAGAATGTCCTCAGGTAGTATGTTTCCGGCGCCAGAGCCTGGTTGCGCGAGTCAAATGTGCCGAAGACGTACTCGGCCGGCTCAAACCGTGTGATCGCGTCCTCGGCCATAATAACGCTGTTGTAGTGCGAACTGGCGCTCTCCTCCCTAAAGTTGACTAGATTCTCCACACGTATGACAAGGAATCTGGCAACCCCGACATTGGGAAATGCGTAATAGAGGCCGGCAACCAAGACGGCGATCGCAATTACGGTCAAGGCGCTCTTTATCCTGTCTTTCGTAAAAAGCACCAGGTTGATTGTGGTGAAGATCATAGCAAAATTGGCGCTCAGGGATATGGTGGCCGCCAGCGCGCATAAGCAGAGGATTGAGAATGCGACAACTTTGGGAGTCCACCTTATGGCCCGTTCAGCCAGAAAGGCCAGCACGGTCGCAAGGGCCAGCATCATGAACACTCCGTAATCATTGGGAGAGCCAAAGATGGAGCCATAGCGGGTGTACCATCCACCGTAACCGAAGCCCGTTCGCCGGCCTGAGAACATCTCAAAGCCCAGGAATATGAGGGAGAGCCAAACCAGGGGAATAAGTGTGCGGAGATACTTGATTGAGCTTTCGCCCCGCAAGATAAAAGGAAAAATAAACACAAAGGGAACATACTCGAGAGGGTATCTCATTGCCATGAGCACGATATCAAACACCTTGCCTCGCGCGTAAATCAAAGCGAAAGTCGGCAAGACAAGATAAACCAACGTCAGAAGGATTAATATCGATCCTCTAGCGGTCATCCGCAAAGGCATGTTTCGGTCATACCGCGGCCGGGTTAATGCTCTGAAAGCAAACACTCCCACAAATCCTATCCACACAACATCCTTGATGAGTTTCACCCAGTTCGGAGCGTCCTGCCCGTAGATCGTCGTGTAGGGGTTCCCCCACCCCATCACCCATCGCGAATAATAGAAGATCACGCTGAACGCGAGATAGGCGTTCATGAGGTTGGGCCTCAGGAAGAGTTCTCGATCCAGGAACGAATAAACGAAGAGGATACCAAGCAACCATGCGGTCCCCTCGTTGCGCGAGTAGTAGTTGTACGCGGCCCCGAAAAACAAAGCGACCCGAAGCAAATGAAAGGCGAATATCTTCCAGATGGCAGATTTCAGGGCCCTGCCTTCGAGTCTCAGTTGGTCCTGATCCGCATTACGGGCAATCGCCTCGGTACTGTATGAGCTCGCCAACCTTTCCACCCGTCCTCCTACATCATGGGAAGCTCGAACATCGAAAAACCAAAATCGAAGAGCGACAACTACGACTCATCTGTTGCCGGGTTTTAAACCCCGGTTTCTCATTTTCCACTTTCGATGCGCATTACTCACCCGCGCCGTAAATTCGGGTGAGTTCCGAACAAGATCGGCCAATGTTGAAATCGGTTTGCTCGATGACGCCCAGTGCCACGTTTTTGTCCATTCGTCCACTCTCCAGCATTCTCAGCAAGGTCGCAGCCCAAGGCTTCGGGCCTTCGGACAAAGGAAGCTGTTCCACGCCTCCAGGCACCACTCCGGCTTCAGCGGGGACTGCGCTGGAAGCAAGGCTGTGTAGTCCCGCAGCCTGGGCCTCGGTCAAAACGATTGCTAAACCCTCTTCCAAGGACGGCAAAGCGAACACGTCCATGGCTGAGAGCATCAAGCGAGGGACGTCCGACCGCTGACCTGCGAAGACAACATTCTTTTCCATGCCGAACTTCCGCGCCATGGACTCGATCAGGGGGCGCAATGGGCCGTCGCCCACCAACAAAAACCTCACCTCGGGCCGCACTTTCAGGAGCTCCCGTCCCACTCGCAACAGGAAGGCCTGATTCTTTCTGCGCTCGAACAGGCCCACGTGTCCGATGACCGGAGCGTCGACGGGAATTCCAAATTCCCTGCGCATTTCTTCCCGTGATGGAGCGGTCTCGAACGGCTCCAGATTGATTCCACAATGGAGCACGCGAAAGCGCGGGTCCAACCGCCATTGGGGGCCGAACAGAAATCTCGCCGCCGCTTCGGAACACGCCAGGCCGGCGGTCGCATACTTTCGAACCGCCGTCCGCATAGCTGCTCGCCAGGCGCCTCTCAAAACGGAGCGCGGATGGAGATCGTCACTGTTATGGCTGTGGGCTATACGTTTTGGAACACCTTCAAGCATCGCCGCCCGCAGCACTATCCCTGAAGGCAAACCTACGTGAGAATGCACGACATCATATCGCTCCGCGCGAAGCAGACGGCGAAGACGCCGAGGGAAGGTCGGCAGGCCGGAGGTCAGAGGGCAGAGTAAGATACGTCCTCCCGACTCAGCAACCTCATCGCAAAAGCTTGCTGTAGGCATCCAGAGGCAGCAAAAATCGGACTTGATATGATCGCGGTCGATCTGCCTCGTAGCCTTCAGGAGCCAAGCCTCGGCTCCGCCGCCCGGAACGGCCCGCACGACATGGAGAACCCTTACTGGTCCGTGGTGCAATTCCATTGCCCCTTGCAATCCTGGTCTTGGCGAAGTCGCACTCCTCGGGGGAAGCAAGTCAAATGGCGAATGGAAAACCATTTGAACGTTGCCATTTGAAATTCCCTTACTAAGTACTTCGTTTCATAAATACGATAACGTATAATATCGCTTGAAATTGACCTCCTTAGCGTGGCAATGTGTGGGTGAGGTGCGCAGCCATGCCAAGGTCGAGCCCATTTACAATCACACTCTCGCCTGCCGAGGAAGAGGAGTTACGCAGGCGTGCGGCGAAATATACGTTGCCGTATTTTCAGGTTCAGCGTGCCAAAATGATTCTCCATGCTGCCCAAGGCATGCCCAACGACGAGATCGCGGCTTGTTTGGACACCCGCCGTGAGGTCGTTTCCCTTTGGCGGAAGCGCTTTTTTGCTGACCGCCTCGCGGGGCTGGAAGAACGTGCTCGTCCGGGTCGCCCCCGGACTTTTTCCCCCAGACCTCGTCGTGCAGGTTAAAGCGTTGGCCTGTGAACTGCCCGCCCAGCACGGTCGGCCTCTGTCCCGCTGGAGCACCCGAGATTTGATTCAGCAAGTCCAGCAGAGCGGTCTGGTGGCCTCGGTCAGTGGCAGCACGCTGTGGCGTTGGCTGCATGAAGACGCCCTGCGGCCGTGGTATCACCGCAGTTGGATCTTCCCTCGTGACCCGGACTTCGCGCCCAAGGCCGGGCGCGTGCTGGATCTCTACGCTCGCCAGTGGCAAGACCGACCGCTGAAAGATGACGAGTTTGTGATCTCCGCCGATGAAAAGACCAGCATTCAGGCCCGCCGCCGCAAGCATGCCACCCAGAACTGCCGACCGCGTACTCCTATGTACGTCGAGCACGAGTACGCCCGCTGCGGGGCCTGGACCTATATCGCCGCCTTGGACGTCCACCGTGCCCGCGTCTTTGGCCGCTGTGAAACCCACAATGGCATCGCCCCCTTTGATCGGCTCGTCGAACAAGTGATGACCCGACCCCCTTATCACGACGCCCGTCGCGTCTTCTGGATCGTGGACAACTGCTCGGCGCATCGTGGCGCTAGAGCCGTCCAGCGTCTCCGCCATCGCTACCCCCGCCTGACGCTCGTGCATGCCCCGGTGCACGCCAGTTGGCTCAACCAGATCGAAATTTACTTCTCCATTGTCCAGCGGAAGGTCCTCACCCCCAATGATTTTCCTGATCTCAACGCCGTCGCCGAACGCCTCCTGGATTTTCAGTATTACTGGGAGACCACGGCACGTCCCTTCGAATGGAAGTTCACCCCTCAGGACCTTGCCGCACTCCTCGTCAAGCTCGGCACTCCCCGGTCACCCCGAAATACGTTAGCGAACTTCTGAAGTGGGGGACTAAGGACTGCAGAATCAAGTGACATCACCTCCTCACCCCCGGCCCCTCTCCCCCAAGGAGGCGAGGGGAGAAATAACCGGAGTTTATGCCCTCGCCCCCTTGGGGGAGAGGGTGGCGCGAAGCGCCAGGTGAGGCGGTTGTTCCGTCACGATATCATGTAACCCTCAGTAAGTCGTGGGTCGTCTCGTGCCTTGTTTTTCCGCGACCACGCGCCCAAAACAATCTAAGAGTTGACTAGCCGCCCTTCCCCAGCTAAAACCAGCCGCCCGGCTAAGCCCCTTTTCGATCAATGCCTTCCGCAGGTTCTCGTCATTTCTCACCCGCAAAATGGCTGCTGCGAAGGCCTCGGGCTCGGTAGGAGAAACCAGCAGGGCCGCGTCCCCGACAACCTCCGGGACGGAAGATGTGTTTGAGGCTACGACGGGGATCCCGCAAGCCATCGCTTCCACCAGAGGCAGTCCAAAACCCTCATAAAGCGAAGGAAATACAAACACACCACTTCCTGAGTATAACACGGGCAGGTCTTCCTCCGGCACGACGCCGAGGAAGCGGATTTCATTGCCGGTCAATCCCAATCTCCTGACGGTTTCGTCGAGTTGAGTGTTCTTCCAGCCGCGCGCTCCCGCCACGACAAGCTGGAAATGGTCTTTTGTACGATCGCGCAGTATCTTCCACGCTGCGACGAGAGTCGCCAGGTTTTTCCGTGGCTGCACGGTTCCAACCGCGAGTGCGTAATCTTTCGACACCCCGTACTTACCAGCCACATATTCCGCGGCCATCAGGCGGTCTTGAGGCTTGTAGGCTGAGTCGACCCCTAGATGAATGACCTCCATCCTCGATGCAGGAAGGTGCAACACGAGTTGGAGATCGCGCGCCGTCGACTCCGAATCCGAAATGATCCAGTCCGCTTTTTGAACCGATGGCCAGACCAGCAGCCGATGGGCATAGTAGGTCTTCCGGCTCATCGTCTGCGGATAAAGGCGCCATTCGAGGTCGTGTACCGTCAGAATGGTTGATACGTGCGAGGGAAGGGCGAGGTGCGGGATGTACATTGCGCTCCAAAACACGTCCAAGTTGTCTTCGCGTATCGCCCGTCTCCCTTCCGTCAAAAACCAGACAATACCTGGAAGGCGAGAGACGCGTGACCCGATTCTTTTGTGCCAGCGCGGGTTCCCGAAAGGCAGGGTGAAATCACGGTGCGAATAGAGGTAATAGGAATTTGCCTGGTCGGCTTTTTCAAGCTCACGGACCAGGCCTCTCACGACCCGAGGGACCCCCGCAGCCGGTACTGACAGCGGCCTGGCGTCAATGCCGATTCTCATCTTGTTCTCGCGCGTGTAACCCCTGTGGTTGCTTGGGGGTAGCCGCAAGTGCCACGGCTACTGCGGTTGCAAATGCTTCTGACGCACCACATTGCGCATGCATTCCAATATCTCCCGAGCTGCTTTGTCCCAGCGGAAGCCGGCCGCTTGCTTCAGCCCCTTCTCGATCATGGCTCTCCGCAAGCCCTCGTCGCTTCTCACGCGCAGGATCGCTTCCGCGAATGCTCCCGGCTCGGTAGGTGGAACCAGCAGACCCGCATCGCCAACAACCTCTGGAATGGAAGATGTGTTGGAAGCAATGACCGGGACCCCACAAGCCATGGCTTCCGCCAGGGGGAGGCCGAATCCCTCATAAAGTGAAGGAAGTACAAACAGACTGCTCCCTGAATAGAGCACGGGCAGATCTTCATCCGGCACAAATCCCAGGAAACGAATGTCTTGGTCGTTCAGGCCAAGGGATTTGACAGCATCGAGAAAACTCGCAAATTTGCTGCCCATTGCTCCCGCCACCAGGAGTTGCAAGGAGGATTCGCCGGCCCCGCGCAGAGTTTTGAGAGCTCGAACCAGGGTGATCAGGTTCTTGTGCGGCACAATCGTGCCTAGGGTCAAAATATAGTCCCTTGACACCCCGTACTTGGCGGCTATACGCTCGGCGGCGGCTCGTGAATCCTGTGGCTTGTGGGCTGTGCCGACCCCAAGATAAATGACTTCGACCTTTGACTCAGGCACCTTTAGCACTCGCTCGAGGTCTCTCGCCGTGGAGCGAGAGTCCGTCATGATCCTGTCCGCTTGTTGCGTCGACCGTTCGAAAAACAGCCAAAACATGCATCGGTGGAACAGGCCCGCGAGTTCAGAGTAGAGAGGCCAGGTGAGGTCATGAACCGTGAGTAGTTTCGCTAGCGCTGAGGGAAGCCCGAGAGGCAGCATATCAACAGTGCCCCAGAATAGATCGAGCCGGTCACGAATGATCGCCCGCCGGCCTACGGTTTGCAGCCATAATGTTCCCGGCAGGAAAGGCGGCCCGGGAATGATCCGTTTATGCCAGCGGCCGTCCTCCCAAGGGAGTTCAAAGTTGCGGTCGGAATAAAGGTAGTAGAAATTCTCGGAGTCGATCTTGTGCAACTCCTCAATGACGCTCTGGATCACCCGAGCCGTCCCCGCGCGCACGCGTGATAAAGGAAGAGCATTAATCCCGATTTTCATCAAGCACGCTAACTCCTTCCAGCGCATGATTTTGCGCCCGCGTTCTTCCATAGCCGCCGGCAATCCCCCAGGCCGAGTTCACAATACCATCCGGTCAGCTTCCGCGCCCAAAGACGACAATCGGCGGAGTAGCTGGTCGCATTCGGGAACCCGCTTGTCAAGCATAAAGACGTCAGTATACCCGGGCTCGCGGCTGGCCACCTCGGTCACAAATCGGCGAATTTCAGTTGGGGCTATGAGTTTGAACCGGGTGGGATTGGGCACGTAGAAGAGGTCGAACAGGTGAAAGGATTCACCTAGGCTCTCCAAATAGGATCGCGCCTGCTCGAGACCGCCGGCCACCTGGGTAGGCGCGAGTTCGAAAATGATGGAAACAAGCCTGGTGGGAAGGAGCTGCAACAGGCGACTGATGATCATCGAATCGGACCCTTCGACGTCAATCTTTACGAATAAGTCTTGGTCGCAATGGTGCTGGTCCAGGTAGCTTAAGATATCGACGCTATGGACAATCAGAGTGCTCGATGAGATGCGCCGGCTCCCCGGCGCTAAGCGGCTGAGTTTGCTGCCTAGCACCTTGCTCACACATTCAATCTTGCTTTTCAGAGATTTTCCTCTCATCGACTGGCGCCAGAAATGGCTCAGCCGGCCGGATCCTCCTTGAGCGCGGGAATCTTCCCGAATGATGCGGCCCCCGTCGGAGTACCCCGGCGTGTAGGTGAACAACGTCAGGCCATCGAACTCCGAGACGGCCAGATCTTCATGCGTTACAATGCCTCCCAAGCCGTTGAGCTCTATACTGTAGCGCACCAACTCTCCGATTGCGGTGGGTTCAAAGGCGATTACCCTGTTGGCTCGCGCGAAGGCTCGGATGCAGTTTCCCATTTTCAGGCCGAACTCCCCAACGTGGCTGCCAATGTCCAACACCACAAAGTCGACTCCGTGCTTCCACAAATGGTCCAGAAAAACATAGACCCCGTAACGGGCCAGGGTGAGCCTTTCGACGTTTTCGGGCGTGACCACCGACTGAGGGTAGCCGTGTTGGCGGACGGATTGTTGGTAATCATGGAGTGACTGATTCTTTCGATCTTGGGGAATTGCGTGGTCATACAAGTAGTCATGCTTGAACATGAAGAGCTTCAAACCGTCAAAGTCAACCAGATCGATCTCTTCGTTGCCCAACCGGCGATTCACGCACGCACCCCCGCAGGAAATCAGGGTTTGGCTAGCACCTGGTTCTGCCCTGCTCGCTGTCTCAAAATCGGTCCTTTTGAAGTACCCAAGCTAATGGCCGTTTGCAGTCTGGTCGGCGATGCCGCGCGACTCGCTTGCCCGTGCCGGCGTGCTGCCTCCGTTTGCGTCCCGCAGCTCATTTGTGCATTGCTCGCGCCGCCGACCAGACTGACGCGAGCCGCCGAATGTGGACCCTCTTCAGCCATCGAACTACGGATGGAGGAAGAAGTGCCAATGCGAAATATAGCATAAACCGCAGATTATGTAGGACCTGCGGATGAGCGCGCGCGGCCGCCTGGCCATACTGCAAGACGTGCGGCAGGGAAGCGTTCCATCTGCGGAGTTCGGGCAAGTCAATGGCTAACTGCAGTGATACGTGGCGGCCGATTTCGCGGTCCAGGTTCCCCCCGTGCTTGGCTACCAGATCGTGAGTCGCTCGGGCGAGTTTAAGCCGCTCTTCCAACATCTGCAGGGAATTGGCAAGAATCTTCTGCGTAGTTTGCGACGCATGGACACGGTTTGAGATGAGCAATTCGTCCAGGAAAGCTACCTGCCCCTCAAACGCCAGGCGCTGCCAGAGGTCCGCATCGGCGCTGAGTCTCAAGCTGGGCTTGAATAACCCGAGTTTCAGAGCCAGCGACCTCCTAAACATGGCGCTCGGCATAACAATGTAGCCTCTTGTCCAGTAACAAGCGACAAAATCAAGGCCGCCGGAAAGCGGAGGCCAAGAATGCGGGCGAGTTACGCAGAGAACGGTCCCGCCGGCATCGATGGCCTGGGCGGCAGTGTGGACCAGCACCACGCCCGGATTCGATTCCAGAATCTCTACTTCACGGCGCAGGAGTCCCGGCAGCATGACGTCGTCGTCGTGGAAGATCATCGCGTAGTCGCCGCGCGCCATCCCCAGGCAGTGGTTCCAGTTCTCTACCAAGCCGAGGTTATGCGGGTTGCGACTGTACCTTATCCTCGAATCCCGAAAGCTCAGGACGAGGCTTGTCGGGTCGACGGGGGAGGCGTCATCGACGACAAGGAGTTCATAGTCGCGAAACTCCTGGGCCAGCACGCTTTCGATGGCCGCGGGTAAGTAGCGGGCTTTGTTGAAGGTGGGAAGGCAGACAGTTACCTTCGGATTGTCCATGACCGCTTAGCCTCGTTCCCGCACGTCATTCCCGCGCAAGCGGGAATCTAATCAGCTCTTGCGCCGCGTACACGCCTGCCGGTGGGGTTGATAACAGCGGCGGCTTATGAAGCCCGGCGTGCCTCGCGCTCCGCAGGCAATACTGCGAAATAATGGTAGATCTTTCGGTAGATAAACCGCGGTAGCACAACCCGAGTGTCTACGAACGGCTTCAGGAGTGCTGCCAACGGAATCAGGGGCATTCCGAGCCACCGTTTCACACTCAAAGCAACCATGCGCTCGCGACGTTCCTGCATCTCGGCAAGGTATCGGCCGGCTTCTTTCTGTTCAAACAGCCGGCGGGCTGCGGCCAGAACCTTGGCACGACGGCAGACATCTCGGAATGACACGAACTTGTAGTGGTAACCAATCGCGCGCGGATTGTAAAGCAGTTTCAGGCCCTTTTTCTCCAGCCTATAACCCAGCTCCGTGTCTTCGAATCCGTAGGATTTGAAGTCTTCGTCGAAGAGACCGTTCTCTCGAAGAAAGCCAGTCTTCAGACTCAGGTTACAGGAGTAAAAGCAGCCAAACCCCGCTTCTTCGTCCGCCTTAAGGCGTCCGTACTCAAAGAGCCCTTCTTTAGCCAGCCAATCCATGAACGGCGTGGGCTTGACCTCGGGTGACCACTCCACCAAGCCCAATATCGCTACGCAAGGCTGCGGGTACTTGGTGTGCCAGGAGAGATGTTCCGCAACCAGGTTCGGGCCAGGGAGAATATCATCGTCTCCAAAGAGAATGAGCTTCCCCTTCGCTTCACGAATTCCGTGGTTTCGTGATGCAGCCTGACCGCCGTGTGCCAGCCGGACGCATCGGACCGGAAGCTCGCCGCGGGCGGCGAACTGCGAGACAGCTTCCGGAGTGCCGTCCGTTGACCCATCGTCCAGGACGAGCACCTCCAGGATTTCCGCGCGGGCGGACTGCGCCTGATAAGCGGCTAGGGTCTTCAGGAGAATATCCTTGCGGTTATAGGTCGGGACGAGCACGCTAAGTTCAGGGGCGGCCATGGTTCCTACATCACTCCATCGTCCGGCGAGTAACGACAACCATCATCCTGTAAAAGGGAGCACGGTCCGTCAAGCGCAGCGCGGCCTCGAGCAAGCGTGGCGCAAACCGCAAACAGGCGCGAAAGACAGCACCCCAGTAACGTGACACTTCTCCGTGGTTGACCCAATCGTGGAAGCGGAGATGTTCGTTGCCGTAGCTCTTTACTGTCCAGCCGCCCACGAACCCCTGGAATAAATCCTTCTCGGGGAAAGGGTACTGCATGTGCTCTTGCAGCCAGGGTGGTGGGGGTATGCTATGCTTTCGGTGGAAGTCCAGGAACCTTTCATCTGCGGCGTGGGCGTCCCCACCGGAGGGGAACGCAAAAACTGCCAGCTTTCGTGTTACCCGCAGTGCCTCGTTGATGACTTGCCGCCGTAGAGCGGGAGGGACATGCTCCAACACATCTGAGGCGACAACGGCGTCAAAGCTGGAATCCGCAAAGGGCAGTGCCGTTCCAGAGCATCGGACGGGAAGCATGTTGTCTTTGGGCGGCTGAGGAAAACTTACATCGCAGCCAACAACCTGCCCGCCATAGAAGTGTGCGAGCCCGAAGGAGCCTGATCCGACCTCGAGAATCGTCCCTGCACCGGCGGCCTGCCTCCTCAGGACACGCAGAATGGGAAAGTACCGCACTGCCCAATTAAGCAATGGGGATAATCCTCCGCGCGAAGCGCGCCGCCGGCAAGACGCTTTCAGCCTTCGCAAGGTCGAACTGATCAAAAAACCTGGTGAATGTCACTCCCAAAAGATAGAGCACGCCGAAAAGCGCAACCCTCAGGCACATGCCCGGCCATCCCATTGCCCGATGCCCGTCCGCTGCCAATAGTAATAAGGCCGATGCCAGCGAGCAGAGGATGGGCTTCAAATAGGCCCTCCGGACCGTTTCCCAAAGGGGATACCCTGTCTGGTGGTGTAAAACATAGATGAAGTACACTGTGCCGACAAACACCGCGATGGTAGTTCCCCACACCGCTCCACTTAACCCCAGGAAGTAAATCAGAACCAAGCTTAGCACAAGGTTGAGTATGACGGCGAGGAAGGCGGAGTAGATTCCGGGGCGAAGCACACCACGGCCGATGTAAATGAGATAACCAGGACCACACATGAGGTTAAGGAAATCAATGGTCGCCAGAATGGCCAGCGGGTATGCGACCAAGGCCAACTTCGGCCCGAGCCAAAGTTGAACCAGCGGCTTCGAAAACACCACGACAAAGACTAGCGCAGGAACTCCGCACAGTGCCATGTATTTATGGCAGCGGAAGTAAAGCTCCCGAAGCTTTTCCTGCGCTCCATGGGCGTCCAATTCGGAAGCGGCGGCCATGATGGGACTCAAGAGCATTTCGGGGATGGTGCGGATTTTCCAGGCGGTGTCGCTTGCGATATTGTAAAAACCTGCTGCCGCAAGGCCCGTAAAAAAGGCGAGATAGAGCTTATCAATTTGCATGTGAACGGTGGTGGCAATCTGCGTGATGTACATCTGTAGGCCGAAGCTGAAGATGTGTTTCATCTCCCGGAAATCGCTGCCCAGTGGGTTAAGGTTCAGCTCTGGAACAAGTCTATGCACGATCCAGATATAGCAGACGAGGGTCAGCAACGGCGCGAGAAGGTTTGCAAGCACCAGACCCTCGAGTGCCAGCCCCTTCCACAGGAGCGCGACAGTCAGTACGGCCCGCGAAACAACATTGACGGACGTTGCAATATTGCCGAGGTCCATCCGCTGCAGCCCGTTCACTATAGAGTAGAAAGGTATCGTAACGGTGTTGATAGCGACAATACAGCTAAAGAGATACCAAAGCGTTTGAAGCTCGGGGCGGGGAATCGAAGGCTGGCGAAAAAAGAGCGGGATCAAGGGAGCCGAGGCGAAACACAATGCGCCCGCCAGAACCATCGCAATCAGAATGTAGAGCGCGAGGCCTGTATCGACCAGGCGATTGAGGGAGGGGGTATCTTTGCGGGCGTAATGCTCCGCGACATGCTTGGTGAGCGTCCCCGCCAGACCCAAATCGCTTAGTGAAGTCAGACTGATGATCGCCAGGAAGACGGCCCAAACGCCATAATTCGTCACGCCGATTTTGCTGAGGATATAGGGAATGAGAATGAGGGGAATGGGCCAGAGTAAGGCCGCTCGGAAACCGGAGAAGAGGACGTTGCGGATGATCTTCTGGCTTACGGGTTTTTGTTCGGGTAATACCAGACTCTTCAGCTTTTCCAAAAACTCTCTCCCGCCGTTTCAGCCGAGAATGTCATTCCGAGCCCTTCGCTGTCATCCTGAGCCCTTCGCTTGTCATTCTGAGCGGAGCGAAGAATCTCGCTCTGCCGCTCAGGGTGAACTCCGCGAGGAATCTGGCTCCCGTTTCTTACCTGCTTGTAGGGGGACGGCTTGCCGTCCCCTAACGAACAGGGTAGGGAAAGCCCAACCCCTACACCGTTTCAAAGCCTAGCAAGATTCCTAGCTGCGCTCGGAATGACAGCCGGCCCACCGGTTTTTTTGACGGTGCAAGGCATCATGTGAACAGAAGTGACCGGAGGATCTTCGAGTAGATCGAAACGGTCCTCTTCCCTCTTTCCCGGTCCCCGCTCCGGGGGCTCAACGAAAGCAAAAAGGCCAGTGGCATCTTAAGACAGAGCAGGGCGGCCAGGGCGAGCTTGAAGATCAGAAAGCGGAGCGGGTTGGAATGCTTTCTGAAGTAACAGATCAATCCCTCGAAATACAGGGTGGCCATTCGCGCGCGTGGTACTTTATAGAATGATTGCGAACCGTGATGTGTGATCTGGGCCTCCGGATAATACAGGAGTCGCCAGCCAGCCTGCTTCAGGCGATAGCACAGATCAGTATCCTCGAAGTAAAAGTAGAAGTCTTCATCGAAAAGGCCGACGGCTTCCAGGGCCTCTCGCCGGGCGAGAAGACAGGCCCCGCCAAGCTGGGCCACGTCACCGCCGTGCTCAGCGTCACAGTCAACGTTCACGAGATCCCTCGTTCGCGGAAACCTTTCGAGAATGCGATTCAGTTTTGCAAACCCCAAAACGACGGTGGCTAAATGCGGAAACTTTTTTAGTGTGTAACCCGCCTGGAACGATCCATCCGAGTTGAGGAATTTCGGGCCCACGCCCCCCACGCGAGGATCGGCATCGATTACGCGCAAAAGCATGCCGAGGGTCCCAGGGTAAAACTCCGTGTCGTCGTTCAAAATCAACACGTACTTCCCGCTGCTCGCCCGGATGCCGATATTGTTAGCCTCCGAAAATCCCAGATTCGCCTCGTTGCGGATAACGCGCACCAGGGGAGACAGCTTTGCGACCTTTTGCGGGCTGCCGTCGGAAGAGGCATTGTCAATGACGATGACCTCGGAAGCGATTCTTTCCCTTTCGATTTCCGCGAGGCAGGAAGCTACGCAGCGCGGGAGCAAATCCGGCTGATTCCGTGTCAGAATGCAAATCGAAAGATCCATACCTCATGCCTCGACTTGGTGAAAGGCATCCTCCGCAACCCTCATCCGGCACCCTGCGTCATGTGCCCAGCAGGGACCGGAGGGTCTTCGAGTACGTCGGAACAGTCCCCTTCCAACTTCGGCGGACCCTGCCTAGAGGGCTCAGCGAAAACAGAATGGCGAGCGGCATTCGGAGACAAAGCGTAGCTGCAAGGGTCAGCCGGAAGAGCAGAAACCGGCTGCGGCTGGAGTGCTTTCTGAAGAACCGAATAAGCCCCTCGAAATACATGCGGGCCCTTTCCGATCTCATGACTTTCTTGAAGGACGCGCCACCGTAGTGAATTACTTGGGCGTCCGGGATATACCATAGCTTCCAGCCGGCCTGCTTAAGGCGGTAGCATAGGTCGGTGTCTTCGAACAAGAAATAGAACTCTTCGTCGAAGAGGCCGACCGCTTCCAGAGCTTTCCGCCGCGCCAGGAGGCAGGCGCAGTCGATCTGTTCCGCCTCGCCGCCACGGTTTTCATCGCGGCGATTAGTCAGCAAATCCCGTGTGCAGGGGAACTTCTCGAAAACCAGATCAAGATTCAACAGTTCTGAAACTATCCCGCGCAAGCGCGGAAACCGCTTGGGTGCGTTGCCCCGCTGGAACGACCCATCGGAGTTGAGGAACTTAGGACCTACGCCTCCCAGGCTCGGGTTGGCGTCGAGCGATGCCATCAAAAGCCTGAGAGCGCCTGGGCGAAACTCTGTATCGTCGTTCAGAATTAATACGTACTTTCCGCTGCTGGCGCGGATGCCGATGTTGTTGGCCTTTGAGAACCCCAAGTTATCCTCATTGCGGATAACCCTGACCAGCGGGGAGAGACTCGCAGCTTGTTGAGGACTTCCGTCACAGGAGGCATTGTCAATGATGATGATTTCGGAAGCGATTTTCTCCCTAGTGATTTCCCCGAGGCAGGAGGCCACGCAGCGTGGAAGCAAATCGGGTTGATTGCGAGTCAAAATGCAGATTGAAAGATCCATTCGGGCCATAGTCCACGAAACCCAAGCGCCATCAGAACAGTCCGCCTCGGTAATTTCCCCACTGAAGAAACGCCGCAGCCAGCAGCAAAGCGTCAATGTCTTCAGTCAGAAGTCTTCAGCCCGTCAGCTGACGGGCGGCAGCGAGTAGCCCACGGCGCAAGCCGTGGGTCGCGAGAGCCCACCCTCACCCCCGTCCCCTCTCCCGCCCAGCGGGAGAGGGGTGCCGAAGGCGGGGTGAGGGCAATCTAACCCAGGGCTGACGCCCTGGGCTACTCTATGCCGCCCCTAACGGGGCTCTAAAGAACGGTCGAGCATGAGAAGGACTCTGTAGACGAACCTCAGACCCAGGACTAGAGTCCGTAGAGTCAATCTCTCCCTTCCACGGCCGCCTTCAGCGGACTGTCGCTTGGCCTTTTTCGGCCTTCCAAACTGAAGCGTCGGTTCGTCGTGCCGGAGACTTACAATAGGCGTAATACAAAGCACGGTAGGCGAACCGGGGAAGCGGGACATGCGTGTCCAGCAGGGGCTTGAGGGGAGCAAGAGCAAAGGCAATCCGCCTCGCGAGAAATTTTCCGATTCGAATCCCTAACGATTGCCGGCTTCGCGCAGCTCTTTCGGATAAATACGCTCCGGCCTCTTTGGTTCTAAGAACCTTTTCTGCGTCGGCCACCTGTTGTGCCCGGCGGCAAACGTCCGCAAACGACACGAACTTGTGGTGGTAGCCCACAGCGTTGGGATTGTAGAGTAAACGCAGTCCCTTACTCGCCAAGCGGTAGCCGAGTTCATAGTCTTCATACCCGTAGGCTCGAAAGTCCTCATCGAATGTTCCGTGCTCCCGGAGGAACTTCGCTTTCAAGCTCAAGTTGCCCGTGGCGAAGAACTCGAAGCCCAATTCCCTTCGTTTTGAGCATTCGCGCAAATTCAACATGGGGCCGCCAGTTATGAGCCAGTTCATGAACGGAGTCGGATGGACTTCCTCGTCCCAAGGGACGGGGCCCAGAACGGCCACACCTGGGTCGGGGTTTTCCCGATGCCACTTGCAGTGTTCAGCAACAAGAGTGGAGGAGGGTATCACGTCATCGTCGGTGAAGAGTACCAGTTCTCCCCGGGCTTCTTTTATGGCCAGGTTGCGAGCCGCCGCGGCGCCGCGATGCTCCTGCCGCAAGTAACGAATCGGCACCGGCGACGCTTTCGCGATCTCGGAAACGACAGACGGGGTCTTGTCAGTGGATCCATCGTCAATCACAAGAATCTCAGCAACCCGTTGCAGTGCGGTCTGCTTCAAGTAGGCTTCCAGCGCCCTTTGCAAAATCACCCATCGATTCTTAGTTGGAATGATCACACTGAGCATTTCAGTAACCCGATGAGACTGGCCTGTGTCACAGCATATAACAGATCAGTTAAACCCTTCCAAGCAATGTCGAAGCCAGTTCACGTCAGTGAGCTTCTTCACAAAGGCGTAGATATCGTCCGGAACGGGCGTGACTTGCCGGTGAAAGGTTCGAACCCGCTCGAGCGCCGTTCCTTTTAGCCCCCGTAGCCTGTGTGAGGCCGAATAGAGCAGGAACCGGCCGGCGTGGAAAGGATGATAACGCCGGATTTGCCGCCTTTTGCGCAAGACGTCCCACGTACTCAGTTTGTACCTGTACACAGTTGAATTGTCACGAAGGAGGACAGCCCACATGGCATCATAGTTGAATGCCATCCCGCTATAGAAATCAGGGAACTTGTCCATGGCAACTAAGAGGCTGTCGGCAGTCAAATTCAGACCGATGGGAATCTCGGGGAAAAGGGTAGGATGGATCTTGTATCCATCGTACTCCTGAAGAAACTTGTCAAAGTACTCAAGGCGGCCGGACCTCTGATTAACCCCGCTATTCGACTTCTCCGACTGGCCCGCCACGGAGACATAGTGGCCAACATCGTGGGCTTCGCTTGCGAAAACCGGAACGGCCATGGCCATGAAGACGTCCGGCTGAGTGGTGTGGAACACTCGACCTGTGTTTTCCCGGATAGCATCTGGAATGCGTTTCGCCACGACTGAGTGATACATGGAGGGGACGAGAGGGTCCCAGAGTCCCTTTGAGGCTGACAGCCGGGCCGCGGTCTTCAAATCAATCTCCGAGGGGCCATGCGGAGGCGGGAGACGGACGATGTTAGCGGGCTTGCCGTCCATGGGCCAATTGTAAATAGGCCTGGGCCAGCAATAAGTGAGCGCCCGCGTGGTTAATATGGAGGCTTCCAACTGGTCAAGCCCGCCCGGGACGATTGCGTCATCGTCGCCGATGAACATGATGTAATCACCGGTGGCCCGCAGCAGGGCAAACTCCCAGTGACTGCTCATAGACAGGCGACGGCCGGGATTGATCAACCGCAGGCGCGGGTCGGAAAAACTCTTCACAACCTGCGCTGTATTGTCCTGGCTGAAATTATCGCTGACAATCACCTCAAAATTCTGGCTTCGCTGGTCGAGCGCCGTTCTGAGCGTATACCCCAATGTCTCGGGGCGTTCGCGAGTGGGGATGACGAGTGAAAGCAGCGGATGTGTGCTGTTGCTCAACGGTTGACTTGCCCTCCATTAATCTCAGACTTCAAACTCGGAACCTTCGCGTTACCTGATCTCCACTACTAAAATAGCCCCGGCACCGACCGTAGATCAAGCCTGCCAATTTCAATAAGCTGGCTCTCGAAATGGCGAGTCGTGCCTGAGGAACTGAATACGCGCCAAGCGCTTACGGCTTGAAAATCAGACCTTGACCGGTAGGCAACACAAGAACCATCACACCCTTGCGGGCGGCAAAGCGGTCGAATGCTAACTTCTGTTCGAAGTGCGCGTCCCAGCCGTAGTCGTCCAGCACCATTACGGCGCCCGGGACCAATTTATCCCAGAAATACTCAGCCGCGGCAATCTCCGGGGCCGCGCAATTCATGTCGATGGAGAGGTAACAGACCTTCTCTGTTTTCACCTGAGGCAGCGTCTCAGGGACGACACCGCGCACGATGACGACCGGCAAGCCTTCAAAAGTCTTACACACCGCGTCGTAACACTCCTCGTACTCGAACCATTTGCCGGTTCCGACTCCCCGCTTCCGCTCCGCTTCGGAGATCAAGCGGTCCTCGAGCCCGCGAAATGTGTCGAGGAGGTAGAACGTCTTACCGAGCCTGGGGAAATCGACGAAGTGCATCACGGCCTGCGAGAAGCCGCCTCGATTCACCCCGCATTCCACAAAGTCGCCCTCCAGGCGGCTCGCTTTGTCGGCCGCCCAGCACAATACATGGATTCGCCATTGGATTCGGCCATCCTTCCAGGACCGCGTTTGCTCCCCCAGGCGATACGCTTCGGCAAAGCGTGGGTCGTTGATAAAGTCACAATTGGTAACCGTGGCCAACCCGTCCTGGTTATAGGTGAACTGCCCCGGAATTAACTCCCAGGAACCTCCCGGCATATGCCGAAGCAGCCACCTTGCCGCGCGCCCGGCCTGCCTCTTCAGCCGGCGGCATTGATTCAAGAGGAATCGTTTCATTGTGCATGCGCCTTAAAGAATAGCACTAGAAGCTGTTTCAAAACTGCCCGGCAAAGGAGAGATTACTGAATGCCGCCACGGATCTCCGGCGGCTGCTCGAGAGTTCAGCCCCGCAGGGGCTGGACATGCGTAGCCGGGGGCAGCGCCCCCGGAAACGCCGCCCCCCCCTCACCCCCTTTCCCCTCTCCCCGCCTGCGGGGAGAGGGGTGCCGAAGGCGGGGAGTGGGGCCTTGGTCCGGGGGTTTCACCCCCGGCTACTCATCTTGCTCCCGTCCGGGGAGCACCGCTTCACGCCCCGTCGACCCTTCCCGGTGCAATCGGGTAAAGAAGGCTTTGAAACAGCTTCGAGACACCCGGCTTCCCCGTAGCTAGACTACGGTGCTCACGGGCGCCGGCTTCAGGAAATTCATGCGCCGCAAGGTCGCGCGCACCTCATCCCCCAGCAGCCGGTAGGCGGCCGCCCCATAGACGATCGACGCTAAGACGTAGCCTAGAACCAGCGAGAGAAGCGATGCAGGCGCAACGAAGGCGATCATAGCCCACGTACCGCCGTAGGTCAAGCCGGCCAGCCCAAACACCTTGAACACGTGGACGTACCATCTCCAAACGGGCATATTCAGGCATTCCGAACATGCGCGCGGCACGAAATACGCGTAGGCGAAGAGGTGGTAGACTATCCAGGAGAACCCTGCTCCGGCGATCCCAAATCTGTACACCAGCCAGCCCGTTACGGGCAGAACCACGAACAGAGCGTAATAAGCCGTGCGGGCGGCGATTTGAGGTTTACCCACCGCCAGCGTAAAGACGTAGGGGATACTGACCGTGGCATGCATCCAAAAACCAATAGACAGGAACGTCACCGGGCAGACCAGCATTTGCGCCGCTTGCGCATTGAGTACGAAGGTGAAAAGCGGACGTGCGGCAAAGGGAATGGCCGCGAACAACGGCACGATCGCATAGCAGAGAAGATCCTGCACCTTATTATACTGGCGCAGAAGCCCATCACGATCGCCCTGCTTGTATAAAGCGGAAAAGGAAGGGAAGACGGCCTGAGAGGCGGAAGCCGTCACCACCATCCCTCGCGACACGCCGCTATAGGCCATGCCGTAGTATCCGAAAATCCCGAGCGGGAGTAGCTTGCTCACGATGGCTTTATCGGTTTGCGTGTGAACCATGGAAAGGACCGTGATCCCGGCCAGCCGGTACGTAAAACCGGCGTTGCGATGGATCACCGATGCCGAGATGTTGGGGATGAATGCCCGGGCGCCAAAGAAATGGGCGCAGGCGCTCAGGTAAAGCACCAGGCCTAAAAGGTAGCAACCTGCCATCCACAGGGTGACCGGAAGTAATCCGCCGCCCAAAAAGAGAACCATGATGGCGCCGAACTGCTGCAATGCGCTGACGCCCACGTCGATGAGATTGATGAATTCCATGCGTTGAAGGCCGCGCAGAATACTCGCACAGAACGAGCGCGGCAGCGCCACGAGCGTGGCGATTCCGAGCACACGCAGAACCGTCGTAGCGGCGGAAGGACTGAGCGTATCCAAGTTGATCCACCTGGTGACGAGCCAAGGAGCCACCACGTAAAGCACCGCTGCCGCCAGAACGTAAAGACCCCAATAAAACGTGGAGGCGGTTTGCAGCAGACGCCTTATATAGGCCGGGTCATCTTCATGAAAGGCAGCGACTTCACGAACCGTGGTTTCGTTGATCCCCAGCGCCAAAAGCGCCGTGAGAAGGGCATTCAACGTGAGGGTGAAATAGATGATGCCCAGGGCGTCCTGGCCCAATTGCTTAAAGATGAACTTAACCGCCACAAAGCTCAGGACGATGGTGATCCCTTGGCCAACCACATTGTAGAGAATATTCTTTGAAACCCTTGACATTCACCCGCCTTGAGCACGTTCGATCACTTTCGGCGTAGATACGCGTCCGGCCAGTAGGTCACGTCGAGCCGGGTAGGCTCCGGGTCAAGCTCGAATTCAGAGTGCTCGGCCAGGAATTCATGCGCCGCCGCCTTAGGATTATCCTTTGTCCAATTCGCCTTTCCGCCCGGCACGTCGTCGAGGTCCTCCATGATGCCATCGCTAGCCACGATGTAGCTTCCGGAGGAGACCAGCGGACCGTAAAGCTCAAGCTCCTCGCGGACGTGCTTTTTGGAGTGATTTGAATCCAGAATCACCATGACCTTCTCATCCGGGGAGAGCAGTTTGCGCACCTCTTGAAGTGTCTCAGGCGCGACGGAGTTCCCCTCGATTAAGGTGATGCGCTTCTTGAGGGGATGGGCCTCGATGGCCCTACGGTTATGCGGTCTGATCTCGATGTCGATCGATAACACACGACCTCGTCCCAGGACTTCCAGCAGACTCGCGTAGAAGACGCCCGAGCCGCCATGCGCCACACCGGTTTCGATGATCACCTGCGGTTCGACCTTGAAGATCAACTCCTGGATCCTAACCAGGTCTTCCGGCAATTGAATGACTGGGCGGCCCATCCAAGTGAAATTGTAGGAATATTTCGCCGCCCAACCTGCCTTTATCCACAGCCTGGAAATGGCGTGGAAGGCTTCAGGGCTGTATAGCGGCAACGTCTGCGATTGATCGTCCGCATATGTCACCGAGAGGGTCTGACTCGCCAAATCAGCAGTCAGGCTTCGGATCTTCTTCACCAACCCTCCTTGCGGCCGTGCCTCCCGCCGTAAGGGGACGGCTTGCCGTCCCCGCATTTCTGCTGGCCCCGACGAGGGTAGGGCAAGCCCCATAAGCGTTCACTTAACGCCTCAACTGGTCAAGTGGTGGCAATTTGGGTCTCGTTCGCCACTAAATTCAGGCCCGGAGGGCCGACAGGGAGTAGCC
>Ga0187852_1001045_pt1 | contig 27522 bp, 22 predicted proteins | sample June2016WEW_6_40_FD_134511 | JGI IMG/M metagenome (GOLD analysis project Ga0187852, IMG submission 134511) | Peatland microbial communities from SPRUCE experiment site at the Marcell Experimental Forest, Minnesota, USA - June2016WEW_6_40 | ecosystem: Environmental > Terrestrial > Soil > Wetlands...
CCAACCGACCCCGTTCCTCTCTTCGACGGTCTGGCCAGTGTCAAACGCTCAACATCCGGTTCGAGGAGAACGAGAGTCGGCAAAAAGTAAGATTGTGGGGCCTTATCTCCGACGGGCTCCTAGAGGCCCCCGACGTTGGCAAAATTCACGTGCCCTGTATTGCGGACCGATTCCGCGAGCAACTTGAGGTGCAAATACGGCCGCATGTCGAGCTCGTACCGGGTCGCCGCAATTTCCGGCTTCAGCTTCCAGTCCACCAGCGCGCCGCGGCTCAGTTGAATTTCAACTTCGGCGCTGCCGTTGGAAAACCAGGCGCGGTCAGTGGCTCGGTTCAGGCTCAATTGATAGGATGCGCCAGCGAGCGTTCCGTAGATGGTTGTCTCGTCGCCCTCGAACGCGATGTAAAAGCCGTTGCGGCCCGCATACTTCCTGTAAGTTTCGAGGCTGCCGAAAAAGCGCGGCTTCTCGATGTACGGGCCGCCGTCTTCGGGGCAAAACACGTCGCAGTTGCCGCAATCGTTGCAGGCGTCGGCGTAATTGGCCAGTTGATGCGCCTTCGCCACCTTGAAAACGCCGCCCGTAATCTTCTGCGGTGGTTCATCAGGCGTGAATTTAATGTTGGCGTAGTCAATATCCACGGTCGGGGTCTCGTATACGAAATTGGCAACATTGGGGCACACAGGCACGCACTTGTCGCAGTTGATGCAGTCGTAAAGCCAGAGCTTCGACCCGATTTTGCGCGGCACGCCCTTGTTGTGCTCCCAATTATAGCGCGGGTTTTCCGTTGCCGCTTTAACGAGAATGGGAGTGTTGAGCACGCCAGCCTCGTCCACAATAGCTTGTTCGAGGCCGGCAATGATCCCGCGCAGCGCGTCCACCATGGCGGGCGGAAATGTGGAGACATTTTCTTCAAACTTGCCTGCGATCCGCTGGCACAGATCACGGATCGGCACGTCATGCTGTACCGCTCCGCCGGCCCCCAAAGGCGACAAAACGTCCGGTTTCAGCCACGATTCGACCCGGGCAATTTGTCCCTGATCGGCACCGACAAATTGCCCGCGCAGTTTGGCCTTCATCTCTTGTCTTGCCAAAGCGAACGCTGTCGGGCCGTGTCCCACTCTGCGGACGACGAAATCCGAAAGGTGGGTTGCCCCCACCGCTCGCATTTTTTCGCCCAGCTTCTCCATGTAGCGAATCAGCCGCGCGTAGCCGCCGGGCCGAAGCAAATCCGTGCAGGCCGTCACGGGAATGAAATTCATGGCCACGCAATCCGCCATGTTGTTGGAGTCGAGTCCGGCCGAAAAGGAAATGGGAATCTTCGCGCCCATGTGCTCGCGAAACTTTTGCACGAGGTTCAGAGTGAGAACGTGCAGCGGCGCGCCGGACATGTACATGACTTCATCGGTGAAAAAGGTGCGATGATTTTTCACGACCAGCGTGTTGCTGAACTTCACCGCCAGACGCTTGCCGCGCGAGCGCGCCAACCGGTCCAGGCGCGGGATCATCTCCATTGCCTCGGCCCATTGTAGGTCCTTGTCAAACGCTTCCTGCGTCACCAACAGGTCGTGGTAACCGAGCACATCGTGCAGCAGGTGCTCCACGTGCGCCTTCCCCAGCAGCGTGGGGTTAAGCTTGACGCAAACGTTTAGTTCCATCTCCGTCAGCAGAAAGCTGACGATGCCTTCGATTTCACCGGCGGGACAGCCATGAAACGTGGAGAGCGTGAGGGTATCGCTGATGCGCGTGGGAAACGGCAAATCGCGATAGCGCGCCCAAGGCCCAGCGAGCGTCGAGCGCAATTCGTTCACGATGGCGGTGGCGTCCATCATCTGCTCCATCCACGCCCGCACGCGCGGTGAGCTAATTCCCTTCAGGTCGTAGCCCACGCTCATGTCGAAGATGGTGTCGCCCCAATTGCCGGGGAAATCCTCGCCCAGCAGCTTCGAGGCCTTCAGAATCTCGATGAACATCGCCGCGCCCACGTACTCGCGCAACGACTGCTCCAGTCGCAACTCCTGCGACCATTCCACGTTGTAACCAACGTTGATGATGTCTATGCAGGGGCGGGGGATTTTCAGCTCGTCGAGGATTTGCACTGTTTTGAGCTCGATGATGCGCGAGCCGCCCAGCCACGAAAGCACGATGTTCTGCACTAGTTGATCGTGTGGTCCGGCGGCCGGCCCTAGGGGTGTAGAGGCGGCGTGGCCATGGAAGCGGACGGAGGTATCGAGCCCGGGAAGGCCGCGGAATAATTTGGCCTTCGGCAGGTCAAAGATCTTTCCTTCCCGCTCGTGCTCGAGAAACGCCCGGCGCAGGAGCAGTGGGAGCGGAATGGGAACCAGTTCTGACATAGGAAGGCAGTGGTCAGTCGTTAGTGGCTAGTGGTATCAGCTAACCACCATCCACTGGCAACTAGCCACTGGTCATTGTACTCACATAGGTCAGTGGAAACGCCGCGTAAAACTTGGCTGCTTCCACCAAGTGACGAATGGGCACGCGCTCCATGACACTGTGCGCAACTTCTTCTTCGCCCGGCCCAAAGCCGATGGTGGGCACACCCATCAATCCCATGGAGCCGACTCCGTTGGTGCTGAACGTCCACTTATCAACGACCGGTGGCCTGCCGTGTAAGGCCGCATAGGCACTGACGCCCGCTTGGACCAGCGGATGAGTTTCTTCGAGCACCCAGGTAGGGTAATACTTTTCCATTGGGTAAAGGAGACCCGTATAGCTAGGCACTTCGTAATTCAGGATTTCCACTTCAGCCCCCTGCGCGCCCGGCAGAGCCTTCACTTCCGCGATCGCGCTTTCCTTCGTGTCGCCCGTAGTTAGGCGCCGGTCCAGATGGATGGAGCAGGCTCCGGGCACTGCGCACATCGAGGGCGACATCGAGCGGATGTCCGTGACCGCAATCGTCCCCTTACCCAGGAATGCATCGTCGCGCAGGCGGGTGTTCAGAGCTTCAATCTCACGCACCAGGGGAGTCATTTTGTAAATTGGATTGTCGCCGCGTTCCGGTGCGCTGGCATGGCACGACCTGCCGCGGAAATGCACCTCCATCTCCATCCGTCCGCGCTGGCCCCGGTAGACTTGCAGATTGGTGGGCTCGGTCAGCACCACGCAATCCACGGGGATGCCATCCTCTTTCAGGATGTAGAGCCATGCGAGGCCATCACAGTCTTCCTCCATTACCGAGCCCACCACGTAAAGCGCGTAATCTCCGAGGAGGCCGAGTTCCTTGATGATCTTCCCCGCGTAAACCAGGCTGGCCATTCCGCCTCGTTGGTCGCTTGAGGCTCGCCCGTAAACAAAGCCATCCTCAACTTTGCCTTTGTAGGGATCCCACGCCCATTCTTTTGGGTCGCCAACCCCCACCGCGTCAGTGTGCGAGTCCATCATGATGATTTTCTTGCCGGAACCGATGCGCCCGAACAGGTTGCCTATGGGATCGGTGCGAATCTCATCGAAGCCCACCTTCTCCATTTCATGGTGGATGCGCTCGATCACCGGCTTTTCATGGCTGCTCTCCGCGGGAATAGCAATAAGATCGCGCAAGAAGCTGACCATCTCGCCTTCGTACGATTGAGCGAGGCCGGCGATGCGGTCGCGATTGTTGACGATTGCCTCTGGTGCGTTGGACATGCGTTTGATAGCTTCTCCTTTTTTGCATCAGAGGCCCGTCGAAAAGGTGTCAGGTGTCAGGAATTCGACAGGCTGCGGAAAGTCGCCTCGATGCTGCCACTCTGAGCCAAGCGAAAAAACCCGGTATTGCTGGGATCAAGCAAATGCGGAGCTCCCTCGTTGGCTCCACCTCCTCAGGATGGCAGCCCTTGCGAGTTCTTGCCCAGCCTATGGAGTTCTGGCTCTTCCTGACACCTGGTACCTGACTCCTTCTCTCTGCGCCTCAGCGCCTCTGCGGTGAGGACAATTCCTTATCGCGCAAAGCGCGCAACACATCTTCCGGCCGAATGGGGAGCTTTTGGAATCGAACTCCAATGGCATGAAAGACCGCATTGGCCACGGCCGGGGCCGGGGCATTGATCGGGATTTCGGAGATCGACTTGGCTCCGTACGGCCCTAAGGGCTCCTCGGTCTCCACCAGAATCGTTGTGAGCTTGGGCATGTCTTTCGCCGTAAGCATCTTGTAGTCGAGGAAGGAGGGGTTAATCACGCGGCCGGAGGCATCGAGCACCATCTCTTCGGTAAGCGCGTACCCCAGGCTTTGAGCGACGGCGCCTTCGCTCTGCCCCTCTGCCTGCATGGGATTTATGGCCACGCCGAGGTCCACCGCAGTTACCAGGTGCACCACGCGAATCTGGCCCGTCTCCGTATCCACTTCAACTTCGGCAAACTGCGCGCAGAAGGGCGGCGGGCTGTCGGTATTCCAGTGCGAGGCGTTTTCCATGACCTGCACTTTTTCCTTGCACATCGCGAAGTGAGCCAAATCCTCCATGCTCACCGACTTCTCACACTCACACTTGGTGACGACCATGTTCTCGCGGCAGGTCAGATTATCCACGGGGATATCGAGCATCTTGGAAGCGAGGAGCAGAAGGTGATCACGCACCTTTTCCGACGCCTTCTTCACCGCGCCGCCGGAGATGATCGTGGTGCTGGAAGCGTAGGCACCGACGTCAAAGGGAGTGAAGTCAGTGTCGCCGGAGCAGACAATCATCTTGTCCAGGGTGACGCCCAAGGTTTCCGCCGCGATTTGTCCCAGGACGGTGTCCGCTCCCGTCCCCAGGTCGGCGGCGCCCACTTGCAGATTGAAGGAGCCATCTTCATTGAGCTTCAGCAAGGCTGCGGCCCAATCGACGCCGGCAATGCCGCTCCCCTGCATTGAGCAGGCCACACCCACGCCGCGCCGCAGGTGGCCGCTTTCCGGATGTAGGGGCGAGCGGCGCTCGCCCAAAGGCCGAACGCCGTTCGGCCCTACATTCGAGAATTCCTGGCGTTTTCGCACCCAGTCAATGGCCGCAGCGCCGCGCTCCAGGCATTCCGGCAAGCCGCAGCTACGAATGTGCCGCGGCAGGCCTTTGCGTCCCTCGCCGAGTTGGGCGGAAAGTTCGTCAATATCGCCGAGCCGGATCATATTTTTCTTGCGCAGTTCGACGGGGTCCATTCCCAGTGTATAAGCAATTTCGTCCATCACCGATTCCTGGGCGAAGTAACCTTGCGGGCACCCGTACCCACGGAACGCGCCTGCCACCGGAGTGTTGGTGTATACGACATGGCACTCAAACCGCATATTGGGAGTGCGATAAATCGGAAGGACTTTGCTTCCCGTATTCCCTTGAACAGTATTGGCGTGACTGCCGTAAGCGCCGGTGGTGGCGAGGACCGTCATCTTGTTGGCCATCAGCGTTCCGTCGCGCTTCACGCCCATCTTGATGTTCAGAATTTGCGGATGCCGGCTGCGCGCCATGTAAAATTCTTCTTCGCGCGTGTATTCGATTTTCACCGGCCGATGCGTGGCCAGGGCGAGCGCTCCGCAAATGTCTTCCAGCAGCATTTCCTGCTTGCCGCCAAAGCCGCCCCCAATGCGGGGTTTGACGACGTGCACCCGCTGCACGGGGATCTGAAGGATCATCGCCACTTGACGGCGAGTGTGATACGGCACCTGCGTGCTCGTGCGGATCACCAATCGGTTGTCAGAGTCCAGCCAACTGATGGTCACGTGCGGTTCAATGGGGCAATGCTGTTGGCGCTGGGTGCGGAATTCACGCTCGATGACCAGGTCTGACTCGAGGAAACCGTCTTCCACATTCCCGATTTCTTTCAGAATATATCCGGCAACATTGTGTTGGGCATCGTGGATACCCGTGGCGTCGGGCTCATCATGAATTACTGGCGCGCCGTCGGCCGTGGCCTGCTCAATCTCGAGGATGGCAGGTAGCACTTCATACTCGACTTCAATGAGCCTCAGCGCCTCTTCGGCAATGGCGCGGCTCTCGGCTGCGACGGCTGCCACGCGATCGCCCACCAAGCGCATCTTCGAGTCGAGAAGATAGGTGTCGTAAGGCGAAGGCTCGGGCCAGCTTTGACCGGCGGTGGTGTGGGGCACGCGCGGAACATCTTTGTAGGTCAGCACCGCGTGCACGCCCCGAAGCTCCTTCGCCTTGCGCGTGTCAATCCGCTTGATGCGTGCGTGCGCGTGCGGGCTGGGGAGAATTTTGCCATAAAGCATTCCGGGAAGGTAAATATCGTCGGTGAACGCCGGGCGGCCGGTGACAAGCTTGAACCCGTCCACCTTTTGAAGGTTCTTCCCGACGATGGAATGCTTGGAGCTCATCGTTTCTTCCCAAGTAGGGCCGAACGGCGTTCGGCCTTGGGCCGAGCGCCGCTCGGCCCTACTTGCCGATAAACACGGGCTGCAGCCATGATCGCTTCAACCGGCTTGAGGTAGCCGGTGCATCGGCAAAAGTTTCCCCCCAGCGCTTCACGCACTTGCGCTTCCGTGGGATCGGGATGTTCCGCCAATAGCGCTTTGGCGCTCAGGATCATTCCAGGTGTGCAATACCCGCATTGCACGGCGCCGTATTCCAAAAATGCTTCTTGAAGGGGATCCAGCTTCTCGCCCTCCGCCACTCCTTCGATGGTCAGGATTTCGCACCCCTCCGCTTGCGCCGCAAACATCAAGCAGGAGTTTATCGGTTTGCCGTTTACCAAAACCGTGCAGGCACCGCACTCGCCCGTCTCGCATCCTCGCTTGACGCCGAAATAACCTTCGCGGCGCAAGACGTCCAGCAGGAGGTCGCCCGGCGCGATGGTCCAGTGTTTAATCTCGCCGTTCACAATGAAGTCGAGATGGAAATCGCTCATAGCTTGCACCCAGCTTGGGTTGCGCACTCGCGCAAAGCTCGTCGCGCTAGCACCCCGCTCATCTCACGGCGGTACTCGGCCGACGCCCGGCCGTCGCCAATGGGGCTGACTTCGCGCATGACAGCTTCACCCGCACGCGCCAGCAGATCTTCGTTGAAGGTGTTCCCCAACAGCAGGTCTTCCGCAATTCGTGCTCGCAGCGGAGTGGGTCCCACCGCTCCCAGAGCGATACGCGCCCACTTGATGCGCCCGCGGGCGTCAATCTGTAGCCCTGCCGCCGCGTTCACCAGGGAGATATCCGTCTCCGTCCTCCCGAGTTTTTGAAACGACCAGCCCAGCCGACCACCGCCGGGCAAAGCCGGGATGATGATCTCCCGAAGCAATTCGCCATTTAAGACGGTCCGGTGCGGGCCGGAGTAAAATTCGGTGAGCGCAATCTTGCGGCTGCGGCGCGAATTAGCCACTCGAACCTGTGCGTCGAGCGCCAGAAGCACGACCGCGGTATCCGCAGCGGGAGAGGCATTCGCCAGGTTTCCCCCCACGGTCGCCATGTTGCGGTTTTGAATCGAGCCGCAGGTGGAGGCCGCCTTGGCTAGGATGCCGCCGGCGAAAGCGATTGTTACCGGCGAAAGTTCGATCCCGGCCATCGTCGTTGTGGCCCCGATCAGGCATCCCCTATTATTTCCGCGAATATAGCTCAAGCCGAGGTGATTGATGTCGATGAGGAAGCGCGATGAGCGGTCGGCCTGCGTGACGATGTCTGTCGCGCCTGCCACAACTCGTCCGTGCTTCCCCACCTTGCGGAGCAACAACAGCGCTTCGCGAAGGGTGGTAGGCCGGTAGAAACGCTCAATGTGGTCAAACATGGATCGAAACTCGAAAATCGAAACTCGAAAATCGAAACTTACCGCGACTTTCGAGTTTCGATTTTCGAGTTTCGCGATATCCCGAACATCAAAGGGTTGGAGTATATCAAAGCAGTCGTTGGCTTCCAACCATTTTGGCGGCAAAACGGCGATGGCGAGCCAGGATGGGAGCCAAGGCAATGGTCTTGAGCTCGTGGTTTTCCACTACCACTTGCCCCTCCACGATCAGGGTTTCCACGCGAGTGGGCGCGCAGAGTACCAGGGCCGCCGCCACATCTTCAGCCCCGCTGTAACTTACGTCGCGAAGGTCGAACAGCGCGATATCCGCGCGCTTGCCCGCGGCGAGACTTCCAATGTCATCCCGGCCGAGACACGCGGCGCCTCCCATTGTCGCCATGCGCAGAGCCTCGCGTGCCTTCAGCGCCGCCGCCCCGTGCGCCAGGCGATTGAGCAACAAAGCCTGCCGCGCTTCCGCCAGCATGTGGGAACTGTCGTTGGAGGCGCTGCCGTCAACACCCAGACCCACGGGCGAGCCGGCACGGCGCAGGGCCAGAGCCGGGGCTATGCCGGAACCCAGTCGCATGTTCGAGCTGGGGCAATGCGCGATTCCCACGCGCGCGCGGCCCAGGCGTTTGACCTCGCGGGAGTTGAAATGGATCCCATGCGCGACCCAAGTGGTCTCACCCAGCCAGCCCACATCCGCCATAAAATCCAGGGGGCGCTTGCCGAAATGCTTCAGGCAATAATCCTGCTCATCGAGGGTCTCCGCAAGATGGGTGTGCATCCGCACCTGATGGCGCTCCGCCATCGCGGCGGTTTGGCGCATCAATTCTTCCGATACGGAGAACGGCGAGCAGGGCGCGAGCCCCATCCGCAGCAGGGAGCCCGGCGCGGGATCGTGATATTTGCGAATCAGGCGCTCGCAATCTTCCAGGATTTCGTCTTCGCTTTGCACCACAGAGTCCGGTGGCAGGCCTCCCTTGCTTTGTCCCACACTCATGCTTCCCCGCGTGGGATGAAACCTCATGCCGATTTTGCGCGCGGCGGCAATTTCCGCATCGATCAGCTTCGTTTGGCCACGGGGGAAAAGGTAATGGTGGTCAGTGGTCGTCGTGCAGCCGGAGAGCAGCAGTTCCGCCATACCCACTAGCGCGGCCACATGCTCGGATTCCTCATTCAGGCGCGCCCACATAGGATAAAGCGTGCGAAGCCAGCCAAAGAGTTCCATGTCGGCGGCAGCCGCGCAAGCGCGCGTCAGGGTTTGGCAGAGATGGTGGTGGGTGTTGATCAATCCCGGAAGGGCAACCGCATATCGAGCGCTGATCGTGCGGTCGGCGCGCAGCCGCGCCGGTGGCCGTGTTCCGATCTGCTTGATTTCCCCGCCCTCGGCGTAGATGAACCCGCCACGCAGGACGGTGTCACGCGCATCCATCGTAATCGCTGTGTGGATGTCACGGATCAGCAGGGATGATTTGGCGTTTTTAGGGTTGATCATGGCTCATCTTAAGGGCAGATATTCAACCCGGCTGACCCACTCTTCTTGCTTCGAAACACGGGAAATGAGTTCCAAATCAACGACCATTTCTCCCAGGGTTACGCGGAGGGCGGGTGCATAGATGACGCCCAGAAAGGGGAGTGCCTGATTCTGGCGTGACGCCGCCTCATGCAAAAGATCGTCATCCTGAGTCACCAGCACGCGGCCCAAATCCGAGGCGCGGTCAAGCAGCCTCGAGTCGTCCAGCGTCTGCGTGCGATCCTCTTGTGATGTCAAAACGTCCACGCCCCGGCGGCGCAACTGCAAGGTGATGGCGCAGGGGATGTGGACATCCATGTAGAATCGAAGGGTCAAGAGTGCTTCTTGAGCTGGAGAAGTTTGCGGCGGAACGTGGGGTTGGCAGCCTGCCTTGCTATTTCTTCGGCCTCGCGGCCCCGACGGTCGATTTCTCTGTCCACTTTCTCCTTGTTCTCGTAGTAATACGCGAACGCGGAATGAATCTGCGCGAGCGAAAGATGAGGATGTTCACGGTGGATTTCTTCCGGGCCCCAGCCGTTTGCAAGTTTATCTCGCATGACTTCGATGACCTTGGTATTCGCACCTGTAATCCATGCGACACCATGGTCGTCGATTTCGATGTGGGATGTAACGGTCGTCGGCATCGAGGGCAACCCTTCCTCCCTGAGAACGCATTATAGCATTCGATTACGACTTTCAGTGTTTGTCGACCATCGCCTACACGTCTTTGCGCAAGGCAGCCTGGCTGCCCGGACGGCTATAGAACATGTGGCCGCCGGGGTACTCATGTACGGCGACGCGCGTCGGATCGCCCATCACCGGCATCTGGTCCACCGTCAGCACCGAGCCCATGAAGGGGCACGAGAGGTCATTCCAGCCATGCGCAATGATGACGCGCAACTTCGGGTCGGCCGCCACCGCCTGCCTGAGATCGGGTACTGCACCCCTGCGCAAGGCGCGGCTGTCGTGATCCCACTGGGAGCCCACTTCGTAGCTAAGAGCGTTGTAGCGCGCATCCGTCTTCCAGCCCACGACGCGTGTCACAAAATCTACCATCGCCATGGTGGTCGGCGCGATGATGCTCGACAGGAGCGGATCGTTGGTGCGCTGCTGGGGAGCGAAGGGATAAGGGTCATACCCGGTCACATTCGAGTCGTACACGCTCCCGATCTTGCCGTTCTCGCGGAAGACCTCACGCAGATAGGCGTCGGTCTCCAACCGGCCGCCGGCCCGCCGCACAAACTCCTCCTCCAGGCCGGTCATCTGGGTCACGTGTTTCACGATCCGCGGCGTCGCCTCCGGGTCGGAGCGGCCTTTCAGCAGGTCGGCGGCATACTCGCCGCGAGTGTAGGCAATTACCGGCGCCATTACTTCCGGCGTTAGCTTGTTCTCGCGCTCGAGATGCGCCGCCGTAATCGATGGCAGCGTCAACATCCACGGAAGGGGAGAGACGTCACCATTGTCCTCCAGCCCGGGATCCAAGTATGGCGAGACCAGGACCACCCCGTTCATTGCCACGCCGAGCTGCGTTTGCAGGTAATGCGTGATCCGCGGGCCGCGGTAGCCGCCGTAGCTCTCTCCGACAAAATATTTTCTCGAGCCCATACGCCCGTTCGCCGTCAGCCAGTCGTAAATGATGCGTGAGAGGTAATGAATGTCGGCATCGGTACTGTAAAACTGCTTTTTGCTCTCGTCCGGCGGAACCAGCGAACGGCTGTAACCGGTGCCGATAGGGTCAATGAACACCAAGTCGCTGAAATCCAGCCACGTCCCCGGATTGTCGGATAACTTCGGCGGATCGGACGGGCTGTCTCCCTCCATGCCGAACTCGATGCGCTTCGGGCCAATGGCGCCGAGATTTAGATAGACGGATGCCGCGCCCGGACCGCCATTCAGCGCGAAGGTGACAGGCCGGTCCTGCCCTTCGATGATGTAGGCGGTAAAGACCACCTCACCAATCTTCTTGCCGTTGTCGATGACCGGCAGCTTGCCGACGGTGGCCGTGTAGTGCAGCGGTTTGCCACCAAGTTGAATGCTCTGCGCCACATGCGCGTCCGCTGGAAGGGGAGCCTCCTTTTCCGCGGCTTTATCTTTATCCTTATCCTTGGCATCGGCGGGAGCAGGCGGAGGCACAGGCTTTTCTTCTTGGGCCCAGGCACGGAAGGAGCCAAATGCCAGTATGAGCATGACAATCATGCCCAAAACGGCACGGTCACGGACGGAATGGAGTGAAATTGAACGCATGCGCGTAAAATAGCACAAACCGGATGTTTCTTGACGGGACAGCAAGATTAAGTCCTCACGGTACAAGGTTTTGGTTTTTCAGGATGTCATTCAGCCCGGCACCATCTGGCGATATGTCAAATGGTTTGGTGACTGCGGACTGCGCACTTCGAATGTCTTTCAGGCCATTGCCGGTAACCACCGCGAGAACGCTCTCCTTGCGGCCAATGACGCCGTCCTCAACTGCGCGGCGCACGCCGGCCAAGGCCGTAGCCGCAGCGGGTTCGGCGAATATGCCGGTCAAGCGGCCGGTGCTCCGCATGGCTTCAAGAATCTCTTCGTCCTCCACGTTGAACATGGTGCCGGCGGAGGCTCGAATGGCGAGCACCGCTTTCTTCCAATTGCGCGGCACGCCCACCGCGATGCTATCGGCGATCGTCTTTGGCTCGATGGGCTTCAGAGGTTCACCGCTGCGAAAAGATTCGGTTACCGGGGCTGCACCTGACGCCTGCACTCCAAGCATTTTGGGGGTGCGATCGATGAGCCGTAGCGTCTTCATTTCGTGGAAAGCCTTCCACATGCCGGCGATTGTACAGCCGTCACCCACCGAAACCGCCACCCAGTCGGGAACCTGCCACGCGAGTTGCTCGCAGATTTCGAGCCCCGCGGTCTTCTTGCCTTCGACCAGGTAGGGATTGATGGCGCTGTTGCGGTTGTACCAACCCCAGCGTTCGCACGCGCCCTGGCACATTTGAAACGCGTCCTCGTAGCTGCCACGCACGCGCAGGACCGTGGCGCCGAAAATGAGCAGTTGCGTGACCTTGGGTTCAGGCGCGCGCTCGGGAACAAAGATCACGCTCCGGAGTCCCAGCGACGCCGCCATTCCCGCGAGCGACGAGGCCGCGTTCCCGGTGCTGGCGCAGGCGATAATTCTTTGCCGCTTCTCGCGTGCTTTGACCACGCCTACCGAACTGGCGCGGTCCTTCAGCGACCCGCTGGGATTGCGTCCGTCATCTTTGAGGTAAAGAGTTTTCAAACCCACGTGCCGTGCTAGTGAATCCGCCCGCACGACCGGCGTCCACCCTACCTGAAGACCTGGCAGCACCGCGTCCTTGCGGATGGGCAACAACTCGCGGTATCGCCAGTGCGAGTATTCGAGGCGCTTGGCCAGGCTTCGGCGGGTGAGGCGCTTTGAAATCGCCGAGTAATCGTATTGAACATCCAGTATGCCGGTGATTCCACACGACGGACACGTGTAAGGAACGCGCGCCGAATACGTCGCGCCGCAAAAAACGCACCTAAGTCCCGTTACGAATTCCACATTGAGATCCTTGCTGTTGAAGAATATAGGTTACCCCGGATTGTGTTGGAAGCCAATGATAATGGGCTGTGTGCAGAGAGGCTCACAAATATGGTACTGAATCTGAGAACTCTCTCGCTCTCTCCGTAAGGAGCCAGATGTACAAAATCTAATCAACGCCCATACGGTGCGGAGTTAATTCCGCCCCAGGTCGAGAACAATTCCATATAATAAACATTGCCCCACTGGGCAGTGGAGGTAACCCCTGATGTTTCTGGATAAGGCCACGTTGCGGGCTCTTCCCAAAGTTTTGTTGCACGAGCATTTGGACGGTTCCATGCGTCCTCAGACGATTATTGAATTGGCCAAGGACGCCAAATATACCAAACTGCCGACTGCCGATCCGGCGGCGCTGGCAGACTGGTTCTATCAGGGAGCTTACCGCGGGGACTTGGCTGGCTACCTGGAGGGATTTGCCCACACCATCGCAGTGACCCAAACGGCTGAAGCACTGGAGCGGGTTGCCTACGAACAGGTTGAGGACATGAAGAATGATGGCGTGGTCTATTTTGAGACGCGGTTTGCTCCCATTTTTCACACTAAAAAAGGGCTGACCAACATGGACGTGGTCTCTGCCGTGCTTAAAGGGTTGGAGCGGGGACGAAGAGACTTTAAAATTCCGGCGGGATTGATCGTCTGTGCCATGCGCAATATGAAAATATCACTCGAGATGGCGGAACTCGCCGTGGATTTCCGCGACCGCGGGGTGGTGGGATTTGATCTGGCAGGTGAAGAGGGCGGCTATCCACCCAAGAAACACGTGGACGCATTCCATTACATCCAGCGCCAGAATTTTAATATTACCGTGCACGCCGGCGAAGGCTACGGAAAGGAATCCATCTGGCAGGCCATTCAATACTGTGGGGCGCACCGCATCGGTCACGGCACGCGGCTGATCGACGATATCGCCGTAACGGACGGAGCCGGAGTGAAGCTCGGCGGGCTGGCACAGTACGTCCTCGACAAGCGCATCCCGCTGGAAATCTGTCTTTCGAGTAATGTCCACACCGGCGCGATCCCTACCATCGCCGACCACCCCTTCAAGGTGCTTTATCGCGAACAGTTCCGGGTTACGCTCAACACCGACAATCGGCTAATGAGCCGCACCAGCATGAGCAACGAGTTTCAGGTGGCCATGGACACGTTTGGACTGGGTTTGGATGATTTCGAAAAAATCACGATCAATTCCATGAAGAGCTCTTTCCTCCCCTACGCGGAGCGCATCCGCATCATCTATACGGGTATCAAATCGGGCTACGCCAAAGTCCGCTACCCTGAGAATCTGCCTGTCGGCGGGGTATAAGCCCCATTTCTCGCGACGGGTTTGCAAGGGCGGGACATCACAGGTTGCGGGAAACTCGCAGGCGCTGCATTCTGAAGACCCGCAGGGGTCTTGAGCATGAGTCTTTCCAATCATTATCCCTGCGCAATGCCGCTTTTTAGAGAGAACTCTGATCAAAAGGACGCGGGAAGATTTCTGAGAGCCGGAGGGTTTTCCTGAAACCTTGCAGATTGGCGAGAATGACTTCAATGTCGCCACAATATTCCCAGAGGAGCTGCCGGCATGCTCCGCAGGGTGAGGCAGGGGGCTCGCTGGAGGTTACAACAACAATTTGCGTGAACTTCCTTTCGCCCTCTGAGAGGGCCTTCCACAGGGCGACGCGCTCGGCGCAGACCGTGAGGCCGTAAGTGGAGTTTTCAACGTTGCACCCCGTATAGACCTTGCCGCCCGATCCCTGCAACGCCGCCCCCACTTTGTAGTTAGAGTAGGCGGCGCAAGCGTTCTCGCGCACTTCCGCCGCGCGCGCGATGAGTTCTTCTGGATTCATGGCGTCTCGCTCCCCCCACCCAAATTCGGCAGGATCGCATCGAGAAGATCCGCGAGGTGGCGCGAAGCGGCGCGCCCAGCGGCGAGCACCTCTTCGTGCGATAGGGGCTTTCCGGCCAGTCCCGCGGCGCGGTTGGAAATGGTGGCGATCGCAAGCACGCAGCATTTCAACTGTCGCGCCGCCATCACTTCCGGGACGGTGGACATTCCCACCGCATCTGCGCCCATGCCCCTTAAGGCACGGATTTCCGCAGGTGTTTCATACGTAGGTCCCAGCAAGGAAGCGTAGACGCCTTCGAAGCACGGCACACGCAGCTTGCTGGCAGCCTTTCGGGTGATGGCGCGAAGACCGGGATCATAGGCCTCAGTCAAATCCACGAATTGCGCTCCCCAGCGAGGGTCGTGAATCCCCGCGAGAGGATTTACCCCTTGTAGGTGCAGGTGATCAGAGAAAATCATGAAACCACCTGGCTTCGACTTCGCGGCGATGCCACCCGCGGCGCAGGTCAATATGAAGGTCTCGACTCCCGCCAGCGCCAGTGCGCGCACGGGAAACACCACAGTGGCCGGCGCATGACCCTCATAACAATGCACGCGGCCTTCAAGAATGGCCAGCGGAACACCCTTCCAGGTTCCCAGATGGAGGGTGCCTCCGTGTCCCTGCACGGTCGTCCCGGGGAAGTGGGGGATGAGATTGTAGGGAATTTGTACTTGCGCATGCAATCGGCCGACTACCTCGTCCAAACCGGAACCTAGAGTGATGGCAACGCGCGGGGCAATCCCCCGAGAGCGAATGTATCGAGCGGCTAGCTCCGCCTCCTCATATCCGTGCGGCAAGCAGCGAGCGGCAAGTGATGTGCGACCGGCCATTATTTTCACCGTTTCTGCATCTCAAAATTAAGGTGGTGCGAAACTCGAAGCTCGAAAAACCGGTGACGGGGTGAGATTCGATTTTCGAGTTTCAGTTTTCATCTTATGTTCACGCCAGCAGCAGTCCCGCAATCGCCGCCGCAAGGTAATTAGCTAAGGTGCCCGCGAGCAGCGCTCTGAATCCCAGCCTTGCAAGGTCTTGCTTCCGAGTGGGAGCCAGTGCGCCGATGCCGCCGATTTGAATCCCAATGGAAGAGAAATTGGCAAACCCGCAAAGAGCAAAAGTGGCAATCGTGAAAGAGCGCTCGGCGATATGGCCCTTGAGCGGGCCAAGCATGGAGAAGGCCACGAATTCGTTCACCACCACTTTGGTTCCCATCAGATTCCCAATCGTCGCGGCGTCCTTCCAGGGAACACCCAGCAGCCACGCCACAGGCGCCAAAGGATAACCAAGCAAGGTTTGAAGGGTAGTGTGGATGCCGCTCAAGCCCAGATTAATCAGGTAAATGAGCGCCACAAACGCCACCAGCATGGCGGCGACGTTCAGAGCCAAGTGGAGACCGTCTGAAACCCCGCGGGATGCGGCATCCAAAAGGTTGATGGGCTTTCCTTCCTCGGTGAGTTTGACGTTGCCTGAGGTCTTGGGATGTCCGGTTTCGGGAACCAGCATCTTGGAGAGCACAATGGTTCCGGGAGCGGTCATTACCACTGCGGTCAACAGGTGGCGCGCCTCTGCCCCGAACAAAACATACGCGCCGAAGACCGAGCCGGCGATATGGGCCATTCCCGTCGTCATGATGGTCATCAACTCGGATTCCGTCAGGTCCGCCAGATAAGGGCGGATTACCAGCGGCGCTTCCGTCTGTCCCATCAGAATGCTGGCGGCCACCTCCAGGGATTCGGCTCCGCTCGTCCCCAGCAATTTGGCCATCGCCCTGCCCGTCAATAGGACCAGTGTAGGGATGATGCGCAGGTAATAAAGTATGGACATCAGCGCAGCAACGAAGATGATCATGGGGAGGGCTTGAAAGGCAAAGATCATCCCAAAGCTCCCTTGTTTTTCCCCAAGCGCGCCGAAAACGAAGGACGAGCCGGCAAAGGAACAATTCAGGACGCTCACGAACGCCCCCGAGATCTTAGACATCAGCCAATAGCCCAATCCCGTACGCAGGACGAATAACGCCACGAGGATTTGTAACGCCAACCCCCAGCCCACGGTGCGCCAAGGAATCGCTTTCCGGTTCTTGGAGAGCAGGACGGCAGCCGACAGTATCACCATCATGCCGAGTATCGGAATCATCTGGGTCATTCGCTAGCCTCTGCTCGCAATTGTTGGCGCATTGCTCTGTTGCGGTGGTCTGTGACCTCCGCTCGGCGCTCATAGAGCGCCGCTACAACTCCACAACCCGCTCCATCGGAGCCGCTGCGCCCTCAGAGTGCAGCACTCGCTCCAAAACTAAAGGCGGGGGAGAAACCGGCTCCGGGGAAATGGCAATCGCCTCGCGGATCATGTCGAGCGCCCAGGGCACGCGCGAGCGGTCATTGGAATAGAGAATGCAAACCCGCTCGCCGGCGCGCACCGGGTCTCCCACCTTTTTCTCGAAAACCAAGCCCACCGCGGGATCAATGGTTGCGTCCGATCGTTCACGTCCCGCTCCCAGAACCATTGACGCCGCGCCCATCACTCTCGCCTCCAATCCGGCTATGTACCCGTCCTCGGGCGCCACGACGGAATCCTCATATTTGGCCTGGGGCAAAAGCGAGTAATCCTCCAGTGCGCGCGGATTGCCTCCCTGTTCCGCCACTACGCGCGCAAACCTCTCCAGCGCCTGGCCGCTCGAGATGGCGGAATCATACCGGGCACGCGCCTCATCGAGAGAATCCGTCGCGTTTCCCAACACCAACATGTGGGCGGTGAGTTCGCGGCAAAGCTCCACCAGGTCGCGAGGGCCCCGACCCTTCAACGTTTCCACTGACTCGATGACTTCCAGCGCGTTTCCAACTGCATTTCCCAGCGGCTGGCTCATGTCAGTAATCAAAGCGTGAACGCGCTTGCCATGGGCCGCGCCGGTATTTACCAAGCTCTTTGCCAGCGCCCGGGCATTCTCCAACTCTTGCATGAATGCCCCAGAACCGGTTTTAACGTCCAGAACCAGGCCGTCAATTCCCTCCGCCAATTTCTTGCTCATAATGGATGCGGTGATGAGTGGGATGGACTCCACCGTGGCGGTGACGTCGCGAAGGGCATAGAGTTTCTTGTCCGCCGGAGCGAATTCCTCCGTCGCTGCGCCTAAGGCGAGGCCGCAGGCTTCCAACACCCGGTGGAATTCCTGCAATGACAAACGAGGGCTGAAACCAGGGATCGCCTCCAGCTTGTCGAGGGTGCCGCCTGTGTGTCCAAGGCCGCGTCCGGAGATCATGGGCACCAAGACACCAGCCGCGGCCGCCGCCGGGGCAATAATCAAGGAGGTCTTGTCACCTACCCCGCCCGTGGAATGTTTATCGACCTTGGCGCGGGGCAAGGCGGAAAAGTCGAGCTCGCGGCCCGACCTCAGCATTGCCTCCGTCAAATCTGCCGTCTCACGCCGGTCCATGCCGCGAAAATAGATGGCCATCAGCAGGGCCGAGGCTTGATAGTCGGGGATTTCGCCCCTCGTGTAGCGCTCGACGAAGTCAAATATCTCCGCCTTGGTCAGAACCAAGCCGTTGCGCTTTTTCCGGATTAATTCGGGCGTGTCCATGCTCGGATGCGAGTGTGCGACTCTGGGCATCACCCGCAATTCCTCTCCTAGCCTGGCGGAAATTAGGAGTATACACGCTTTGTAAGCCCCGCTGCGGGATTCCCCAATGCCGTTCCCCGCATTCCCTCAGAACACACCGCCGCAACCCGAGTTTTGGGTTCCCAGTGCACTGTTCCATCGCGCAATTGCAGTTAGGAGGATCCGCCCTTGAGCCCACCGGGCCGCTCGGCATACAATCTTAATTTGAGCGGAGATTGAAAGCGAGTGTTCCCGCGAGCAGTGGGAAGGGACACGCCGCAGCACGACGGAGCCCGATATGGATTTCAGCTATCTAGACATTGCCAAGATGATCGACCACTCTTTGCTTCCCCCCCTGCTGACTGACGAGGAGTTGGAGCACGGTTGCCGCATGGCGCTGGAATACAACTGCGCGAGCGTCTGCATCATGCCTTATTACCTCAAACGGTGCGCGGAGATTCTGCAAGGCAGCACGGTGAAGGCCAGCACTACAATTGGGTTTCCGCACGGCGGCCACACTACGGCCATCAAGGTCGCGGAAGCGGAGCGGGCCCTGGACGACGGCTGCCAGGAACTGGACATGGTCACGAACATCAGCAAAGTGTTGAGTGAAGATTGGGACTACGTTCGCCAGGACCTCAAGGCTGTCATCGATATCGCGCACGCTCGAAATCAAAAGGTAAAGGTGATTTTTGAAAATTGCTACCTGAAGGATGACCACAAGATTCGGTTATGCGAGATTTGCGGGGAAGTCGGCGCCGATTGGGTAAAAACCTCGACCGGCTTCGGCCCCTCCGGGGCCACGATCGAGGATGTGAAATTAATGCGCGCCCATTCACCCGCTCACGTTCAGGTGAAGGCAGCAGGAGGCATTCGCAACCTCGATCAACTCCTGACTTTCCGTGCCTTGGGCGTTTCGCGCGTTGGCGCATCGCGCACCAAAGATATTCTGGAGGATTGCCGCCGGCTGCTGGGTAAGTGGTGATGCGAAACGACGGAGAATTCTGAATTCTGAATTATGAATTCTGAATTATGAAACCGTTCCTCCCGTCCCCATAGCGCCGTGGTCATCATGCTCTTTGGACAACTCAGAATTCATAATTCATAATTTTCCGTTTCTCCCACTCCTTGTCGAACTCTTCCCGATTCGGAAATGATTTCTGCGTTCCTACCCGCGTTGTCGAAAGTGCCGCGTATAGACTGGCCCGAGTGAGGGCTTCCTTGTCGGTCAGACCTTCCGCCAAGAACACGGCGAAGCTGCCAATGAAGGCATCGCCGGCGCCGGTGGTGTCAATGGGATCGACCTTGAAAGCGGGAATCAATTCCAGACCGCTTGATGTCGCCAGCAGTGATCCACGCTCGCCCAGGGTGATGACGACGCGGGATATGTCCTGCGCAAGCAAATTTTCTGCGCATCTCTTTGCGTCTTCGATCGAGTGAACGGGAATCCCCGTCATGGCCTCCGCCTCACTTTCATTGGGTACGAAGTAATCCGCCGCGGCAACTTCCTTGAAATCCGGAGGCCGGGTGGGGGCAGGATTCACGATACAGCGGATGCCATTCGACTTGGCGAAGCGGATTGTGTAATAGACAGTGGCTAGCGGAATCTCGAATTGCAGCAGGATCGTGTCCGCCTGGGAGAGAAGTGGCGCGGCGGCATCCACATCCTGGGGAGAAAGCGTTTCGTTAGCGCCCTGAATGACCAGGATGCGGTTCTGGCCCGTCGGATCTACAAAGATGGGCGCGACGCCGGTGGAAATCCCTTCCACGATCGTCACATAACGTGCGTCGATGCCCTGGGACTCGAAGTTCTTGATGGTGGCGGGACCAAACAGGTCGCTGCCGACCTTGGCGACCATGCCGACGGATGCGCCACACCGGCTCGCAGCCACGGCTTGGTTGGCGCCCTTCCCTCCGAAGCCCATGTCAAATTTCTTGGCAAAAATCGTTTCGCCCGCCCGCGGAAATGTGTCATTGAAGGTGACAAGATCAACGTTCGCGCTTCCCACCACCACAACTTTCTTTGGCATGCTTACCTGCTTTCTGATGGGTTGGGGATACGGGGCACGGGACATGGGAAAGTAGCGCGGACCTGTTTTCTAGGTCCGCGGCTCGCCCCAATGGGCAAGCGAAGGCCGCGGAGCTACCGCGCTACATCTGCTTGCGTCCCGTGATCCGAAGCCCGTGTCCCCTTGCCGCTACTCGCCGTCCGTTACTGCGATATCAACCCGGCATCCGGCTTGGCGCAACTCCTTTATGAGCATGACAAAGTCGCCGGCGATGCTTGTTGCTCCCTCACCCATCGAGGAGTAGTTCTTTATCCTGATAAAATAGGGCACTTCAATCCTATTTATTCCGCCGACACCAATACTATCGCGGAGAGCATTAAAATTGCGGCCATGCCAAGGCGGAGCTCCGACCGCTTCAAAAAAGGCATCATAAAGGTCATTCGGCCCGATCCAATTCCTCGCGTCAATTGTTATTTCCCGCATCATTCTAACCGTGTTCGTCACCGCTTGGCATGCACGCGCGCTTGGGCCGGCCGGGAAGCACGAAGTGCTTTGCGCATCGCGGCCGGTAGGAATCGCCGGGCATCAAGGTCGGACTCTCGTAAGACGCCGGCTGATCGTTGATGAGCCGCTGCGAGAAAAAGGCTCTCGCCCCGCACTCACAATAGGCAATGCACCACGTGACGTTTCCTCCGTAGGTGTTCACCAGCCAGGTGAGCGCCAGCATATCGCCAAACGGTTGACCGCGGAAATTCAGGTCGAGGCCCGCGACAATCACGTCATAACCCCGGTCGAGGAGCGCGCGCGCACAGTCAAATAACTCATGCACGAATTGTCCCTCATCAATGGCAACGCAATTGACCGGTTTGCCGATAATCCTTTCGCGCTCGCCCATGAACGTGAACATTTCCCACGGATTGGCGGAATCGAATTCCACCGCATCCATCTGCCGATGACTAAGCTGGTTGCGGCTCTGCACCATGCCCTGGGCGCTTTTGGTGTCATCCTTGGGTTTGAAGAGAATGACTGCCTGGTGCGCATACTCCTCGCGCATGGCGACGCGCCGGATCAATTCCGCCGTTTTGTTGCTGCGCATGGGGCCAATCACTACTTCGATTGTTCCTGCCATATCAGGGTGTCCCCTCCGTGAAGATGGCGACAGTCTATTCCAAAACCAAGCATGTCAAAAGTCTTTTCGGCACTCCTTGTGTGGCGCGGGCGTCCACTCCGTCTGTAAAATCTTTTGCCGCCGGTATCGAATGGACAAGAATTATCTTGACAATAAACCTGGGCTCTGGTATAGTCTAGGGGCGGGGAGGAATGCGCGAGCCCCGCTAGGTCACGGGGGAGGGAAAGGACGAATGCCCAGACCGGCGCGGGAAAGGCGGGACAAATTATCCGACATACCGGGGGTCCCATCGTGGCGGAGGAGGGGAAAAGTCGCGTAAGGGGCGAAAACAGGAAAAAAGATGTTAAAAAAATACGTTCGAAGCCGGAATGTGTATGAAAACAAACAGATCTCGGACAATGTGCCCGGAAAAAAGTCGGACATTTATGTATTAGATTCGGACATTTCATACAAACGGAGCCGTATTTTGCAGAATTTTGCAGAAACCGCCGGCTTATTTGTCGGTTTTCGACCCCTGGGAAACGAATTGCTCTCTTCAAAATGTGCAAACCTCGAGGCCAGGGCATCCCGCCCGTATCGTCCCGCGTATGGAACACCATGGCCAAAATGACCACGTCACAACATGATTGAGGCGCTTCACCGCGGACGGCCTCCGTATTAGAATCGCGGCTTCGAAATCGTTGAACGAGGCAAAGCTCATGATGGATCAAGCAGCGCTCGCGAAAATGTCCGAAAGCATGGCCGAGCGATATGGTGCCCAGGGAAAGGCCGCCGCGGGCCGATTGCGGACCTGGCTTGAAGGCGCAGTGCCAATGACATTCCCCGAGGTTCTCTCCCGGCATTTGGAGGAGCAACACGTGCCGCTGCTCTTCGATGCGTTCTGGCAGGTGCTTCCCTTTGGCACGGGAGGGCGTCGCGGCCGCGTTGGCTACGGATCGAATCGGTTTAATCCTACGACCGTGGCGATGACTGTCCAGGGGCACTGCAATTACCTTTCCGCAGCTTTCCCTGGCAAGGAACTTTCCGTCATCGTGGCCAATGACGTTCGCGTGTTCAACGACTTTGCGGGCGTTTATCGTTTCTTGGGAAGCGACCACCCGCTGCTGGGAACCTCGTCGCGGTCTATCGCCAAATTGGCTTGCGAGATTTACGCCGGCAACGGCGTTGTGGCTTACTTCGCCGAACCGGATGCCGACCAGTCACTTCTAAGCACTCCCGAGTTGTCTTTTATCATCCGCAAGCTTCACGCGCGCGGAGGCGTTAATATTTCAGCATCACATAATCCTCCCGATGATAATGGCATAAAGGTTTACGACGAATACGGCGGCCAGCCGATCGCCCCGAACGATCAGCGCCTGGCGGACGCTATGGACCAGGTCACCGATGTGCATAGAATTGATTTCGCAGAGGCGCTCGGTCGCGGGCTGATTCGCCCGATCCCCGAGGGCCTGCACGGCGAGTATGTCGCGGAATACGTTCGGCTGTATGGCCGCGTCTTCAGTCCCCGGCCCGACATTCCTGTGGTCTACACTCCTCTATGCGGGTCCGGGCTGCGCTCGGCGGGCGCGGTAATGCAGAAGTTGGGTTTTCCCATATTGTCCCCACCCGATCAGGGTCCGGATGGGACCTTTGCTCCCATTCCCTTCAAGGCGCCCAATCCCGAGGTTCCGGAGGCAACGGTGCCCGCCACTCGCTTCGCCGAGTCCGTGGGCTCAGGCGTTGTTCTCTCGAGCGATCCCGACGCTGACCGCGTAGGCTTGGAGGCCCGCCTTGCCGATGGATCCTGGTACCACTTCGATGGCAACAAGATTGCCACGCTCCTTTGCTACTACCTGATGCTCGACCCCGACGGCCCCGAGCGTCGCGGCTTGGTGATGGAGACCCTGGTGACCACGAAAATCCTGGGTCAAATCGCCGCGAGGGCGGGTGACTCCTGGATCGTTGATGACCTGCTGGTGGGCTTCAAGTATATGGCGAACGTCCTCAAGGTTCTCGAACAGCGTGGGCGATGGGGTAATGCCTGCACCGGGCCGGAGTCGTTGGTCTTGGGTACAGAAGAAGCGCACGGCTTGATGTTCACCCCTGCAATTCGTGATAAGGATTCTGCCCCGGCGTGCATGTTCCTCGCCGCCCTCTATCAAAAGTTGCGGCAAGAGGGGCGGAACCTGTTGGACTATTACATCGAAATATTGGAGAAGCTCGGAGGGTTCGCTGACACGGGGCGCTCCATCGTGATGACCGGAGCGGAGGGGGGAATCAAACGGGACCGGATCGTCGCCTCGCTGCGTGCGTCATTGCCAGAAAGACTTGGCGGCCGCGCCGTCCGCAAAGTCGTGGATTACTGGAACGAAATCTCCTTCGGCAAGTTGCAGAGCAGCACGGATCAACTCTCGCGCAACGTTCTGCAGTTCTTCCTCGACGGCTTCATCGTCACGGTTCGGCCGTCCGGCACCGAGCCCAAATTGAAATTCTATTGCCAGCTTGTGCTGTTCGAAGAGCCGCAGGGCCGAACCGCGGGCCCCTCGCTACGCGGAATGGAATTGCTGCGCGATTTAACGGGGACCGTCGAAACCATGGCGCGCGCGGTTTATCAGGATTTATTGGCTCGCGCTGACGTCAAGCTGGGGGAGCCGGCTCTACTGCTTCCCGACATCATCGATATCGGGCGCAAACAGGATTTTGAGTACAAAACTGTCCCGCTGCTTTACGAAGCCATGGCGCAACGCCGCTTCAAAAGTCTGGATGACCTACTCGATTGGTTGAGGAGCGAAGTCGCCGCCATGACACCGGGTGCAGACCCGCTTCCCGCATTGAGGGCAAGTTTGGCTTATCTTTGCCGGCAATGGGAAAACGAACTGGAAGGCGCGCCGCTCCTGAACGAGTTGGAAGCGTGGGCGGGGCGGCGGGACTGCTCGCTTTGATCGCGCGACCAGCGAAACTTGCCCTCTGGGGGCTCGTTGAATCGCGCAAACTTTCGGCACAGGGTCCAGCATGAAGGGATATGAAGAGGACTTGGCGTATGTTCACGACGCCGGTTTCAGGGGATATTGCCTGAACGCGGCGCCGGGTTTATTGCGCGCGCTCAAGCAGAACGGCATCACCGGCGGCCTCGTTATCGATCTGGGTTGCGGAAGTGGCCGCTGGGCGCACGAGCTCAATCGAGCCGGATACGAGGTTTTGGGAGTCGATCAGTCGTCGGCCTTCATTCGGCTGGCTCGTAGGATCGCGCCGCAATCCTGATTTGTGAACGCGTCGCTACTTCGAGTGACGCTGCCCGCCTGCGTTGCCGTAACCTCTATCGGTGAATGCCTCAACTACGTTTTCGACCGCAAGGCAGGGAAAGCGGAACTGGCACGCCTGTTCGCCCGAGTGAATCGCGCACTCGGTCCCGGCGGGGTTTTCATCCTCGATGTGGCCGAGCCAGGGCGAATTCCCGAGAGCGGACTACGACGGCAGTGGTTCCACGGCACCGATTGGGTAATCCTCGTTGAAGTTGCCGGGGATTCAAGGCAGAACACTCTGACTCGCAAGATCACCTGCTTCCGCAAGCGCGGGCATCTGTATCGAAGAAGCGACGAGATTCACCGGCTGAACCTTTACCAAGGGGCTGAGATCGTCGAAATGCTCGGCCACGCCGGCTTCGAAGCGAAGCGTTTGGCGGCCTATGGACGGTTCCAGCTCCCGGTGGGAATTGCCGCACTCCTGGTCATAAAAAGGTAAAGGGTAGCCACAGTCAGCGTGGTCCTGACTGTTCATCCTCGCCATGGGGTTGGGCTGGGGCGGTGGGTAAGCGGCTTACTTCCACTCACCGCCGAGCTTCCAGTATTCGAGGGCAGGTCCCTTAAGGCCGCCTGGGCCAGCCGTTACGGCGAGTTTGGATAGGTCTTCCATTTCCTGAGAGGTGTAGGGCTTGAAGTTCTGGGCGATGCGCACGTCGTCGTCGAGTTGTCCAACGGTGCTACAGCCTACGGTGGCGCAATGAATGGGCAGGCTGAGAGCGTACTTCAAGCATTCTTCGGCGTTCAAGACGCGCAACAGGAAAGCGTTGGCGAATACCTTCATGGCTTGAATGCCGATGCCGCGCTCCACCGCCAGCGGCAAGGTGATCTTCTGAAAGCTCAGGTAGGCTGGATCGGCAGCATGGAGCGGCATTAGGATAGAATCCCACTTGTCGTACGCCTTGAGCATGGCGACGTGCGTGTTGGGATCGTGGTGACCGGTGAAACCGAAAAAGCGGCACTTGCCGGCCTTCCGGGCGGCCACGAAGGCTTCGATGGCTCCCCCGGGCGCGAAGATCCGGTCCACGTCATTCTGGTCCTGAATGCCGTGCATCTGCCACAGGTCGACGTAATCCGTCTTCAAGCTCTTGAGTGAGCTATTCAGATCATCCTCGGCTTCTTTTCGCGTGCGCTTCGTACACTTGGTGGTGATGAAGACATTCTTGCGAACGTCGGCCAGCACGTCGCCGTAAACCTCTTCCGAATGCCCGTCCCAGTAGGCATGAGCGCAATCGAAATAATTCAGGCCCAAATCGTAAGCGTGGCGCACCTGGACACGGGCGGCATCCTTGTTGCGTAGCAGGGCCAGGCGGGCTCCACCCTGGCCGACGACCGTCAGTTTCACACCCGTGTTCCCGAATTCCCGCATGGGTGTCGCACCCTCTTTCGGTTTGGGCGGGCGTGCACTGAGCCCCGTGACGCCCAGACCGGTAAACACGGCGCCCACGAAGGTCCTGCGGCGCATGGGTTGGAAAATTCTCTGCATCATCGATTCCCCCACTCGAACACTTAGAGGATCGCTCGCAATGTTATTGCGCCAATTCATCAACTTCAATCGATTTTCAATGGGGATTGGGGGCTGGTCAGAGAAGCCCCTTCGTGAATTCAACCACGGCAAAGAACCCGCTCACCCTCCGCCTTGCGGTCCCCCTCTCCCCCAAGGGGGCGAGGGATGAAGAATTCTTAGATTTAGTGCTGGGTTCATAACTTACAGCCGCCTTCCTGGGGGTTTTGTGGGTTTTTGTGAAGTGTACAATCGCAGGTCAGGCTGGTACCATCCTCGCCGGAAGGCCTCGATCCGTACCTTACGACGGGGTCACGCGAACGGGCATCGGGCGCGAAGGCGCTAAATGTATTCTCCGGATTAGGAATCCTTGCCAGGGGAGGAGCGAAAATGGAAATGAATCGTCGCGACTTTATGGTGTTGCCGGCGGCTGTGATGGCGACCTCCGTGTTCGGCGCCGTACGGGATATTCCTTGGCAGCGCAAGATCCGGCGCCTCGGTCAATTGAATATGACGGAGCACGACCCGGTGACGATGAACGTCGAGCAGTGGGCCGATTACTGGGCAAGCATGAAGGTGGACGCTGTCTTGGTCAGCGTCACCGGCATCCTTGCTTACTACCAGACGAAAGTCCCTTTTCATCGCAAAGGCAAGTACCTCGGGGACCGCGACTTCTTTGGCGACTGCTGCGCGGCGGCGAAGAAGCGTGGATTGCACGTGATCGCCCGGCTTAGTCCCGACCTGAACTGGGAAGATGCGGTGGCCGCGCATCCGGAGTGGTTCGAGCGCGACGCGGAAGGCAAGCCCATCGTTCACAACGAAGACTCGCGCCTGTTCCGCACCTGCATGTTCTCGACGTACATGACCGAATACATCCCGGCCATCATGCGCGAGATCAATTCTCAGTACGATGTCGATGGTCTGTTTACCAACGCCTGGCCGCCGCTGGGAAAGCTTCCGGTCTGCTATTGCGCCGTCTGCCGCAGGCTGCCCGCAGGCGGGACGATCGATTATTGGGATAAGTTCAACGAGCGCACTGTCTACCTCTGGAAGCTTTACGATTCCATCGCCAAGGAGAAGCATCCAGGGAATTTCTATTTTGCCAACCTAGGAGCCCGTCGGAGATAAGGCTCTAAAATCTTACCTTTTGCCGACTCTCGGTCTCCGAGAGTCGGATGTTGGGCCATGGGCACTGTCCGGGCTGCCGGGAAGACGAGCTTTGCAGGTTGGGCCAGCGCTTTCAGGCACTCTGGGGACTCCATCCGGAACGGAAGAGTTTCAGCAGATTGTGGGTGGCGCAGATCATCGGCCATTCCGCCTGCACTTTCCCCAGTCCACGCAGCAGGAATTTCCGAAACCCG
>Ga0187852_1001046_pt1 | contig 27504 bp, 28 predicted proteins | sample June2016WEW_6_40_FD_134511 | JGI IMG/M metagenome (GOLD analysis project Ga0187852, IMG submission 134511) | Peatland microbial communities from SPRUCE experiment site at the Marcell Experimental Forest, Minnesota, USA - June2016WEW_6_40 | ecosystem: Environmental > Terrestrial > Soil > Wetlands...
AACTCGCCATGGCCTTGCGCCCAAGCTGGATGCGCTGCAATGTTTAGGCTGGGACTTGAAGGCTGTGTATCGAATCCGGCTTGTCTGCTGTTTTCTTCGATAACGCGTCGCATTCCTCATTTTGCTCACGAGGTATCCAGCAGCAGGTTATCTGCCATCCCAGCCCACGCAGGTAAGCAAGCAACTCTTTGGTTTCTATGGCGATTGAGAGGTAGAGCCCTTTGCGGACACGCCACTTGCCGTTGAGTTGATTTATTACCAGGTTGGAATCTCCATGGATCGTCACTCGCCTTGGCGGGCGAGAACTCAGGTATTTCAGGAAGTGGAGGACACCGGCATATTCCGCCACGTTGTTGGACATCCTGCTACCCTTGCCAACCAAGCCGTGTTCCTTCAGGAGGACGGTACCGTCTTTGTCCTTGATCATGACTCCGAAGGTGGCGATTCCTCCGGGATTGACCGGCTCGCAAGCTCCATCGAACCAAGCAAGGTATTCATTCATGGTCGATCTATTCCCGACACCTCCCCCATTGGGCAGTAGAAGCTATGCCTGGGCTAACTCTGGGTTATGTCCGCCTGCTACAACTGTTCAAGGCTCGCTCACGAGGTAATGAGCGGCAGTCACTAATCCTTGCTTGGCTTCACAGGCTGTTCAGTAGAGGACGCATCATCCAGGAGGGAATTGTAGCTGCCTGCCACCAGGTTGCGGGGTTGACAGAGCCTGGATTTATGATTGCAGCATACCCTCATCTGTTCCATTCACTCCACGGGGCAGGTTGAGCCTGCCAGGCTTGGTGGATTGTCCGCCACCGCGGTATTACGGATACCAGACCCCGCAGGGGGCTTGCCATTGGTCTATGGGATCATCACCGCTACTGCGACCGGCAAGGGATACGAGGTGTGGTAAATACTGCCTGATTAATCGTCCTTCAGGAGCTTGTGAGCCGTGAGGCAATGAGCTCCCAGTTCGATTGCGGGAACAATCCAAATGCGGTCAGTTGTCGATGGGATCTAATTACGGTACGCATTCAGCCTTCCCGTATCCCCTGTTTCTCTGCCTCCGGTAGGAGTGAGGCCGGCAGCTACCGACTACCGGCCCTGAAACAAGGAAAAACTGAACTTCTGTCTTACCCTCCTGGTTAGTATAGGATTCCGGGACCTCTCGTTCCGGGTTAAGAGGAAAATATATGTGTCTGGATTGATGGGTTGCGATTCGCTGAGGGACCCAGTGCCAGGAGGGCTCGACCGGGGCAAGCATCGGAGAGTGGGACTGGACTCTTCCGTGTCGCTCCACCGAAACTGCGCACGGGTCACATTTCCAGTAGGCGGACGCTGGCGGCGTGCCCTATCCAGATTGATAACGTGCGCTTGCCGCTGGTGTATCGGGCATGAGAAAAGCCCACGGTCAAGGCGGTACTAAACGTGGCTACCGGCTCAATGAAAGTACACAGGTTGGGCATGTTGAGACCGCACGATGGCTGTGGCACGCATGATTGTGCCTGGATCACTCTGCACTCAGACATAAGCGGTTCTGGAAGAGTACGCGACCACTCCTCCAGCATCGTAAGGTCCTTCCACCCGCCTGTAGACCCCACATCAAAACGTAGCGGGCATCGTTATTCCTCCGGAAGTTTGTTTTCGAGTTCACTGGCCAGCTTGGATACGTCCGTTGTTTTGCTAAATGACTGAACCTCCAGCTTGGAGGAGTCTACGTTCACGCCCATGTGTTGGCAGAGTTTCTGCAACATTTGAAGGATGGTTGTCAGTTCCTGTTCAGAAAGCATACCGACTTGAAGATCCAGATGCGAGCGCCGTTCGGACTGACGGGCCATTCGACTTTGACTGATGAGCACGAAGATCGTCAAAAACACGCTTTCGGAAGAGATGACGAGGGCTAGGACGCCAAAAGGAAATGAGTCAAATGCTTTGAGTCCTGGGATCACGTGGAGGTTTACCAGGGTCCAGCCGCAGATCAGAAGCAATTGAGCCAGTAGGAATCCTATGTTGCCGACAAGTTTTGTAATTACGTCGCTAACTCGCTCAGTGGGAGTCCGGCGACCAAGGGCCTCATGCTCCAGCTTGGCGATTGCATCAATATTGTACTGCGTAGGATTCGCAGCAGCTCGGCGTGGGAATGGATTTTCCATGGGTTAGCTCCTTGAAACCGTCCTTGAAGATACTGCGTCATCGGGAGAACTGCAGACATCTCTACTTTCCCACGAAACGTGACAGATGTCTTGCTATCGCGTCAATCCGGGGAAGGCGGTCGATCGGCCCGGGCCAGACTACCTCCATCGGGTGACGCACGAACATTGGACTGTCGGCTAACCAGAGATGTGGCCATTCCTGACACCTTGGCGATTGTCCAGAGGCCGCCTGTTCTTTGGTGTCTGCGATTTCCGACGGGGCTGGTGGGAGTTGGCGGCTCATTCCGGTCGGTCCATACGGAGGATCGACGCATCCTGTAAGAAGTAAAATTTGGGCACTGCCGGGGGCATCCCTAAAACAGGATTTCTTGATCCACCGTCTCGCCTCCCGGCTCGAAGAAGGGGTTGTCGCCCTCATCGACGGGCTCCGCGGACCTGGATGATTCCGCCCCTTTCGCACCGTTTCCGTTCTTCGGCGCTCGGTCCAGAATCTGCATCTGGTTGGCCACAACTTCGATTGTCGTACGCTTCTCGCCTTCACGGCCTGCCCACTTCCGAGTCTGTAATCTGCCTTCGATGTAGACATGGCGACCCTTGATAAGGTATTGACCGCACACTTCTGCCAAGCGGCCGAAGCAGACGATCTGAAACCACTCCACGCGTTCCCGGCGAGCGCCTTCTGTGTCCTTCCACCTCTCGTTGACCGCAAGGCTGAAGGTACCGACCGGTTTCCCTTGCTGGCTGAACCTGACCTCCGGCGCCTCACCAAGAAACCCGATCAGAATTACTTTGTTCACACATTGGCACATCGTTGCGTCCCCCTTCCTCAGCGAAGCGAAACTTGCGGCTCACGCGATCACCGGCCAGCACATCCCTTTGAGCGGCGACCTCGGCCATGCCCTCGCGCACCCAGGCACGAACCAGCGGCATGTTCCGCAAGGCATCCGTGCTCACTCCCTCAAGTAGCGCTCGCGCCTTCTGGACCTGCTCCTTCAACTCCTGGTCGTCCACGACATTGCGCAAGTCGAACGTCCCCAGGAAATTGCGGAGTTTCTGCAAGGTTGATTCCCGCAGACGCTGCGGCTTGCCGTCCGGCTGATCCCCCAGCCGGTCGCGCAGGTGGCTCACCAGTTCGAGCAGCGAGGCCCGCATCACCTGCTGGATCTCGGTACAGGCTTCCGACATTGCCCCCACGGCCTTTTCGCGTTCCTCTTGGAAGAATTGGGCCGAAATCTCTCGAAGCTGTTCCGGCACACCATAGCTGACGTATTGCCAAGTGAAGGTGAAGTGGGAGCGCACCTCGTCTACCGGTGGGTAGTCAGCCGGGTTATAGAGCGTGCGCAGCCGCCCCGCGGCTTCTTGGCAGAGGCGCGGATAGGCGCTGAGAAACGACTCCACCAGCTCGCCTCGTTTATATTTGAACTCGTGCAGCCTCTCGTCCACCGTCTCCACCAAGCCCAGCGGCAAGAGGTGAACGCCGACCTCGAAGGGCAGGGACATGTCGTAGAGGAAATGACGGATGTCGCCATCCAGGGTGCGGATGGCTTGCAACTCCGGCGAGTCGAGCAGAGTCTTGGAGACGCGAATTAACGCCTTGTCGGCGTCCACTTCAACCCGGGATGAGCTAACCTTGCGACTGTTGTCCCGCAAGCCGAGATGAAGTTTGATGAAGACCGTTTGCTTGGAAAGCTCATTGTCCGAGCTTTGAATGTTCAAGATTGGCGCTGCGGTTGCCATTTCATCCTCCTTCTTGTGGTTGGAACTCTTAACCCCACATTTCCAATTTGAATCACATCTCTGAATCTTCGGATCGTCGCCATCATCAATATTTATGCGGGTGTGAACGGGATGAAGACGCTCCGGAGGTCAATACCCAATGGGTGAGATACAAAGTCAGCCCTTTCAGCTCTCCTTCAACGCCTCTCTCGAGGTCGATTTCGAAGGTTCCCGCGTCACCTCGGACGGCGGCTTGGTTCTGGTGCGAGAACTCGACGAGCAAATCGGCTTCGGAGAACTCATCGAGCAACACCTGAGGATCGGCAAGCGGTCGCTCACCAGCTTACAACAGAGGCTGGTGAAGACGGGCGGTCGGCTGGTGAGACATGCGCGCTATTATTGGCTTCTGCTGGCCGAAGGACATCTGAGTCGGAGGCTGTTCGGCAGCATGCTGAGAATGATCACGGCGTTGCCGCTGCCGGACGGATAGCGAACCAGGACGGAAAGCGAACGAGCGCTCAGAAGCCATCCAGCGGGGAAGTGTCAACGGCGAGGCAGACTGGGGCGGGCAAAACCAGCACAGCGGCTTCGCAGAACGGCCAAAACTAGCCGCACTACCACCCCAAAGGGGCCAGCGCGATTTGTCGCGATTTGTGCGCGATTTGTGGTTGACAGGACGGGGCAGGAGGGCTAGGCTTTCAGGCGAAGGGGGTGCTCAAAACGGAAATTCCGGGTAGATATTTGAGGGGAACACAGTGAAACGCCTTCTCTGGAATGCATTATCTGTCGCGTTGCTGGCCACGTTGGGGGGAAGATCCCTTGCGCAGGCTGGGGCCTTGCCGCAAAGCTCGCCGCCGAGTGAGACTGCCCAGCAGTCTGCTGGGCAAAAGCCGGCACCCAAGACAGGAGCCAGCAAGGCCAGGGCCGCGGCCAACTCGGCCATGACCAATCGGGACGTGATCCGGCTCGTGAAGGCGAAGATCGCTGATGACATCATCGAGGCAAAAATCAAGCGGTCGAAAACCAAGTTCGACACTTCGGTTGAGGGATTGGTCGCGCTGAAGCAAGCGGGAGTTAGTGACGGCCTAATTTCCGTCATCGTAAACGCGAGCGAAGCTTCCAGCCAACCGGCACCCAGAGGCGCTTCAGCGTCGGCGACAGGCGTTAAGCCGGGTTCGCTTCCCGCTGCGAATGCGTCGAAAGAGGTAGTGCCCACAAACGCGTCCAGAGCTTCCAAGGGTTCCCCGGAACCTAAGCCTGTCGTGATCACCCAGGCGCCTGCAAACTATGGCATGTACGTCGTGTCGGACGGGCAATTGAAGCCGCTGGGCCGCATCGAAACCAAGGTGCAGGTCAGCAAGTTTCGCTCTTTGCTGAAGAGCGTCGTCCCCGCCCCCTTCGTCCGGCAAAAGGTCGATATCAACATTCCGGGCGCCCACTCCACAAACAGATACGAAACGGTTCGCCCGACCTTTTACGCCTACTTCCCGCCCAGCCGCGACGTCAGCAAATTCAAGCTGCTTCAGTGCAAGATCACCGGCCAGAATTTCGATCAGCGGACCTTGGCCAACGCCTCGATAATGTTCAGCACTGAACAGAACCAGGACGAAGTCCTCGTTGACATCGGCCCCACGAGCGTAAAGGATCTGTACCGGATCTTTCCGCGCGAGGATCTGCCCAGCGGCGAGTTTGGCTTTGTCGAAGGCAACACCGGCAGCAAGTCCGCCTCAAACATCGAGATCCTCGATGTCTACGACTTCGGGATTGACCGCAAGGAAGAAAAGCTCGCACTGAAGGATTATCTCGATACCCTGCCGACCGCAAATGCTGGCGATACCGAATTTCTTTCCTGGACCAAGGAGTATTGCCAAAAGATCGTTGACGACCGGGAGGGGAAGGTCGGTATCACCGGAAGCCTTCTGGGCTGGTTCAAACGTCAATATGCCTCCCTGGATGTCTATTGGGCAGACCCAGAGTTCGCCCGCGCATTCGCCCGCCTTGAAATGCTGGACAGGAACCTCACTCCCGAGGAGGCAACCAAGCTCTGCTCCCTCTTGCTCAGCCAAGGCGGAAACCAGTATTACATTCTCGTCTCGATTGGCGGCAAGGTTGGCTCGGGGCGCCTGATCGGCGCGAATGAAGGAGAGCGCCTCATGCGGCCTTTCGATGCCTCTCTCTCGAATAAAAAATCGAAGGACGTCGTCCCGGCCCGGCACCTAGAATTCGTCGGGGGGTACGCGGGGGTGTGGAAAGTGGCTTTCGACCGGGAAAGCATCAAGGGGCCGCTCTTGACCGCCGATGCGCAGGAACTGGTGTTCGAGGCTCGCCTCAATCAGAACCTGGATTTCAAGGCGACGTTCCCGATGGTCAAGATCATCCCGGTGGGGAGCGCTGAAAAAGTCGAAAATGCTACGCCTACCAACGCCAAGTGATCGAGAGGCCGTGTGGCAATAAGCGACCCGTCAAGATTCGATTTGAGCAGGGCTAGCGGTAGTTTACCGGCAACTGTTCTTGTCCACAAGGTAAGTCATTGATCTACAAAGAAAGCATCAGCGATTTCGAGTATTACCCTCCAAGTAGCCCTTGATTTCCAGAATGAGCGTCAGTCCGGGGGCCAGCCGCACAAGGAAATCCAGCCTTAATACGGCACCCTGGCTTGCCAGGAGCCTTGTGTCAGTACTCGTTATGGAAAATCCACTTGCAATTCCTGCACAGTCTGGCAAGGAGTATTCAGGCCTCGGATTTCGAGGGTGGCATGACGGTGAGCGGCCCATCCAGATCCCGCATGACGCGTCGCCGGGATGCGGGCGGGTTCTCCTGGTACTGGTAAACGCCCGGTGTCGAGGCGCTGATAAACTTCCCCGACGCCATCGGGCGCAGTGCCTTGATCTGCTCGGCTGCGGAACGTGAAACCGGCACGATGTAACGCGCGGCCTGCATGAGAGTGATTCCCAAGCGATGCGCTTTCCGGCAGCACTCTTTGATTTCCGCGCCTGTCCAGCCTTCGTCGTTCGGTAGCTCGCCTGACACGTTGTACTTCTTGAGATAGATTCCCCAGATTGTCTCCCGCTCGTCCGCCGTTGGTAGATCGAAGAAGAACGTGCCCAGCGTGAAGCGCCTGCGCAGTTCGGGTGGCAAGCTCGCGATGGAATTGCAAGTCGCAATGAACAGCATCCGCCCTTGCGAGACTGCGTCAATGATTTGGAGCGCTGTGCGCAGCCGTTCGGTCGAAGCACCCACCAGAGAACTCTCCATGGCCGGCAAGTCGAAAGCAATCGTGGGGATTCCCGCCGTACCGCCCGTGGCCTTCGCAGCCGCACTTTTGGCGGCGCCGGGTGGACCAATAAACACGGCTCCATCGGCCTCGCGGTCCTGCATGTACGTCAGAATGGTCCCCGTCATCTCCGTCTTTACACCGGAGAGGTCTGTACCGGTTCCCGCAAACGCCTTCTCAATCTCATCAATGAACACGACAACGCGTGGAGGATCGACACCTCGAAGCACTGCCCGCAGGAAGCTCTTGACGTTCTCAACCCCGCCAATATCCTCAAAGGTCTCGCCGCCCCGCCACACCATTAGGCCCGGTGTTTGCTCGATGATCTGGCGCTTGCGCTCCCAAAGGTCTTCCGTATCGAGTTGGCGCTTGACCAATGAGATCGCCAGTGCCTGTTCTGCCGGGAATGCGGCCAGGCCGACAAGGGCGTCTACCGCCTTAGCGATCACGGGGCGCTCGGGCTCAACCAGCTTGGGCGCATTGAAAGTCTCCCGAACAATCTGCTCCAGGTGAGAAGTTGGCGGCAGAGGCTCGTCAAGGACGAGAACGTCCTGGCCCAATTCCTGCGGCAACGTCGCGCCGGGCGCTGCCAGTAATACCAGGATCCGGCCCGTCGCCTTGAAGGGGTCTCGCAGGTCCCAAATCCCTTGCATCACTCCGGGGTCATTCCAGAAGCGGTGCGCGTTGGAGTAGAGCAGGATCCTGTCCTCGCCAAGCTGCTGCGCCAAAAGCAGGGCATCGACCGGCCCAATCGTCGCCGCCTGACGTTCGCCCAGCACGCGCGCCAGTTCCTCGCCGCTGTCTCTGCCGATCGCATAGAGGCCGCGGACCACATCCCACCCGAGCAGGGGCGGAAGCTCCCGGCCTTGCTTGAGAGTCTCGATGATGAAATGTGTTGTGCTTGCCGGGTCGGCAGTGCGTACCGCCACGAGCGGAGTCGAGACACAGCGCGCGGCCTGGAACGCCGACGCAAACTCCTCCATAGATCGAATCATGTGGATTCTCCTTTGGGAAAAGAGTTCATAGCCCACATTTTCATTTGCGCGTTGGGCGCACATGGGAATTCCGGTTACAATGACCTTTTGGAGACCAAAACTCCCGTCGCGCGGGTAAATTGCTGATGAAGTCCATCCAAACCGCCATCCTTCTGCTTGTGTTGGTCGCGCTCTTCTGGGCTGTGCTGGCCCAGCGCGCGCACGAGGGACCAAATTCGCACGCGATCCCGCGGTTCGATCAGGTCGCGGAGGGCTTCTACCGTGGCGGGCAACCCCGCCGGCAAGGTTATGAATATTTGAAACAGCTCGGCGTCAAGACTGTCATCAACCTGCGCGCGGAGAATCAAGAAGCGGAGGAAGTCAAATCGCTGGGCCTCCATTACGTGCACATTCCCATGAGCCCACGGGAGCGCGTTCCCGAAAGCAAAATCCAAATGTTTTTCCAGGTGCTGCGCGACCGCGACAACTATCCGGTTTTCGTTCACTGCGAGCATGGCGCCGACCGAACCGGCTTCATGGTAGGTCTCTATCGCATCGCCTTTCAGGACTGGAGCGCCGACCGCGCCTACCAGGAAGCGCGCGCACACGGCATGAGCTGGTGGTATTTAAGTTTGAAACATCAGCTTTACGAGTTTGCAGACCGCCGCGCAGCACCCGCAGCAACCCAGACCTACCCTTAGCGTCTCCTGCCTCAACACAACAGCCTGCAAAACGGAGTTGTGCAATGACTTGTCATCCTCAAATGCATCAGCACGGGTCTCAGTTCTTTCGCCACGAGAAATCACTTTCTGGCCTTTAGGGGAAAGCAACGGGGAAAACTGAAGGTGGTTCCTACCAGGGCACGCCAAGGATGGGGAATCCTGTGACTTCCGCCCGGCCGCCTTCCTTGATGCTGACTTCAGTCAGCTCTTCGCTGAAATCGGCAGGGGTATAACGGTCGCTGAACAGCCGCAGAATCTGATTGCGGCTTGTGCGCGGCGGCAGATTGCCTGGCTGCGCCTCATTGAAACGCCCAAGGACAGCGAAGTCGAGGCATGCACGGATTTCTTGCCAGAGACGTCTGGATCACCTGGCCGGTGTAATAGGCGGGTTTCTTCCGTTCCACCTTCACACTGTCCCCGCCACGGAAGTCGTCAAAGACTTTCTCACAGCCCTGTCCTGCAAAACCCTCCAGATCGAGGGTGGACTTCCCTTGCGCGTCAATGATGATCGTAATCGTTTTCGCTTGCATCGTGGCCTACCTCCGCGCGACGAATTGGAGTCGCACCTACTGTCCTTCCGAGGTCTCGATCACTTCCCGGCCTTTCAGGATGTAGCCCTTGGCACGAGCCATGGCCAAGGTCTGCTTCTCTTTGTAGACCTGCTGAACCCGCCCCAGCCACTTGGTCCCGTAGCCACGGTGCTCGGCGAGTTCGTCTTTAATCATGGCGAGCTGACCGTCCGGTTGACGTGCGAATCCGATATCGCCATAGGCCCCGCGCAGGTGCTGGCGGCGGATGACAATGTTTGCGACCTTTGCCTCCTGCTCCGAGTAGTACGAGTTCAGTTGTGCGCCCTCCGAGTGGACCTCAACCTGGTATCCCATCTCCTTCAGAACCTCCACGAGGTATTTCTCCTCGCGCAAGACCGTCTGAGTCAAACCGTATTTCGACATTCGATGCCTCCTTCTTCTGACTGTGCGGATCACTGTGACGACGTAATGTGGCCGTTTTGGACTATAATGTGGCCGCGTGATTGAAAGAAGTAGGGCCAGTGACCCGTGAGACCGGGCTTCCGCGCCGCGTTCTCTTTAGAGAGTCAGCGTAGTGCGGCGTTCTGCCGCGGTTTGCGCTTACTGCGATTGGTAAACCAAAGGCGACTTTCTGCGAGCTTTCGGGACACGTGGTTCTCCAACATCGACGCGACTCTAACCCGCAGGTGTACCCGGTTCAATCGTCATGTTGAACGCGACAGGGAAATTCGGTCACTGCGTGGCATAATTCTTGGTAATCTCTCCTCGAGGTGCTCAATGAAGGCACGCTCCGCCGTCCCTAGACGAACCCACTTCTCGCGTTCTGCACGAAAAGGTATGCCTGGAACCACCGACGTTCTGACGGCAGTTTTCAAGAACCTCGCCGTGGGTGTGCTAATTTGTGAGCCCGACGGGCATATTCTCTTCTTCAGCCCAGAGGCCGAGCGGATACTTGGCATCGGCGCGGTGCACACGGATTTCGCGGCGTGGTCTGCTACTTACGGTCTTTACAGGCCTGACATGGTGACACTGTATCCACTAGAGGAACTGCCGCTCGGCCGGGCCATGCGGGGGGAGGAAGCGCTTCACGAGTTGATTTTCATCAGAAACCCGCAACGGCCCGCGGGGCTCTGGATAGAGTCCAGCGGGACGCCGCTGCGGGACAGTTCGGGCACGGTTTGCGGTGGCGTAGTAGTTTTTTCTGATGTCAGCGTACCTGAAAATCTGTTGCGCAACGAAGCAGCCGTTGAGGCATTCCTGAAACCAGTGCGAGACCCATGCGATCCGGCTGAGGATCGGCACGACCTGGTTTCTGAACGCTTCGCCCGGTTCCGGACGATGTTCGACGAGCTGGCCAGAGCGGTCGAGCAGACAGCCGACAGTATTCTGATTACTGACAGCCGGGGAATCATTGAATACGTGAACCCCGCCTTCGAGAAGATAACCGGGTTCTCCGCTGCCGAGGTGCTGGGGCGGAAGCCCAGTGTGTTGAAATCAGGACAGCACGACGCCGAGTTCTACCGTGACCTCTGGGGGAAGCTCACCTCCGGCGATCCGTTCCGGGGGACTATCATCAACCGCAAGAAGTCGGGTGAGCTGTTTTGGTCCGAACAGACGATCAGTCCGATCAAGGATCAGTCCGGGGCAACGACCCATTTTGTCTCCGTGCTGAAGGACATGACCGCGCTCAGGAACATGCAACAACAGGAGTTTCATATGGCATTGGCGCGGGAACTCCAACAGCGGTACTACAACACGACGGCTTCGCTGCCAGGCTTCGATATTGCTGCCGCGGCCTATCCTGCAGATGAGACTGGGGGTGACTATTTCGATTTCATTCCACAACACGACGGCTCGCTCTACATCGTCGTCGCTGATATCGCGGGTCACGGATTCGGATCCGCTCTTGTAATGGCGCAAGTGCGCGCATCTCTGCGGGCCTATGCGACAATGGTGCCAGACATCTCTTCTCTCCTCAACTGCGTCAATCGCTCCCTCACTGGCACCCTTGGTGGAAATCGATTCGTCACGATGTTCCTCGGCCGCATCGACCCACAGAAACGGTCACTGGAATATGCCAGTGCGGGACATGAGCCGGGTTATCTGCTGCGCTCTTCCGGTGATATCGGAGCCGTGCTTGCCAGCACCGCGGTACCTCTGGGAATTTTTCCTGATCAGCAGTTCTATTCGAGTCCCGTCGTTCCACTAGAGCACGGAGACACAATCCTGCTATTGACGGACGGGATCACGGAGTCGGAGGACGTTAATGGCGCCGTTTTTGGCACCGAGGGCGCGCTGGACTTCATCAGATGCCAACAGCAGAGCACCCCGGGCGAGCTTGTACAGGGCCTCTACCGGGCTGCCCGCACCTTCGCCGGCGGTGCGCCCCAGCTGGACGACATCACGTCGGTCATCTGTAAGGTCGAGTAGTCCAGCCTGATGCACCTCCGATCCACGAATGACTCACAGAAGACGTGTGAGGCACAGCGAAAGAACCTATTGCGGATTCCGCTCCGCGGCAGGGTTGACGGTCAGTTCGTTATGGACTTGTTGTGCGCCCGACGTGTCCCGGGCAATCGCCCCAGCGACGGCTTTCATTTCTTCCGAGGGTATTTGACCGGTCAAGGTGACTTCTCCTTGGCTCGTCGTCACCTTAATGTCAAAGGCGGATACGCGCTTTGACAAGAACAAGGCAGTGCGCACCTTGGATGTAGTAGCAGCATCCTGCGACGATTCTTTGAGGGATCGGAGCGCGTTTTGAAGAGACGGACTCCGCGAATGAAAATAGTAAATTGCCCCTCCAATAACCACCACAAGAAGGAGCCCAGCGACAACAAGGCCGCCGCAACTTCTTCCAGCGTCAGAAGATTCCAACGTTTTCATTTCTCCTCCTGCGCCCCTGAGGGTGTCCCGAATTCCGTTGAACCGGAGTTTCCGATTTCAACTTTACCTTTTCGCAAAATCATACGCCGGCTGCCTTGTCGAGTCAAACTCAGAACGTCAGGCCCCCTAGCAAGAACAGGATAGTACCTTTGTCCCGGCGCGAGCGATCATATTTCTCCACACCTTGCGTAAGCCTCGTTGTAGAGGAAAATCGGAGCCACGGGACCGAACTGCTTTCCTTGAGAGTACAATGCGAAGGCCACAAATCCTCTGCTCAGCGCGGTGAACCCGCGAGCGCTGGCGCCATGAGTTCAGTGGCTGCCCGCAGCTTGGGCACATCGCCCTCCGTCATACGTCCGACATCGCCGTACTTGAAGGTGCCTCCACTGGCCCACTCAACCACTTCACCGATGGCTTGCTTCTTGTTCGTTGCAACGCGACGTGCCGCTGTCAGGAACTCGTTGCGAAGCTGGTTGAATCCCGAACTTACAGCCGACCCGTTCCCATTGTTGGGCGCAGGAGGCGAGGCGGCCCCGTCGGTGGGTGGCTTGCCCGATCCGTTCCCGCCATCCGGGACACAGCTGCTCTCAGGTTCAAATAAGGTTTAGCCGACACACCGCGTCGGATGTACAGATAGCAGCGGTTGGTGAAGGCGGGCGGCCGGCTAATCAAGCACGCCCGATACTACTGGCTCCTGCTGGTAGAGAGTCATCTGCCGCGGCGCCTGTTTGGAAGCATGGTGCAGCGGCGAAGGGGAACCAAACCGGGCGAACGAGGGAGGGGATGGAGAGGTGTCCGAGAGATGATTTGAAAAGGCAGCAATTTCTGGTTTTCCCGGACCAGGAAAAGACAGGGCTGGCACCTTCCTGTCCTGCCGGAGTCGCTCGGGATAGAAAGGATGAAAAAAACAGCCTCAACGGAGGCGACGGGGAGTATACTGGCTCGAAGCCTGGAAAGCAAAATGGAAATCCTGGTTGAACATATCTGGCCTCATAGAAAACAGGGTTCCAGGTTGGCCAGTCAAAAATCGGAGGTCCGGCCTATGAATTCTTTTAAGAGAATAAGCATGTTGTTGGTGCTGGCACTGGCGGTCGCCGCGTGCGCCTGGGCGCAGAGGGGCGGAAGAGGGGGGGCGGGCATGATGGGCTCGCTGCCCAAGATGCCCGGCCTGAGCAACCCAGTGGTCGGCTCAGGCGCCGAGTATCAGATGACCGCAAAGGGCAAAGACATGGACGTTGCCTGGGCGATCGTTGGCAAGGAAGATGTAAACGGCAATCCCGGGCTTTGGATTGAGACCCGTATGCAAAGCGCGGAGATGGGCGGGGAGATGGTTTCGAAAATGTTGATGGTCACCACAGGTCCCGAAGCCGGCATCAAGCGCATGATCATGCAGCAGCCCGGACAACCCCCCATGGAAATGAGCGGCATGATGATGGGAATGATGAAGGGGGGTCAACCCCAGCCCTCCAGTTCCAGTGGCAAAGCGGACTACGGCGAACTGGTCGGCACGGAAACCGTCACCGTCCCGGCCGGCACATTCGTGTGCCAGCACTATCGCAAGCAGGCGAAGGGCGGGACCATCGACTACTGGGTTTCGGACCAAGTCACGCCTTACGCCATGGCGAAGATGACCGGCCCTGACATGACCATGGTCTTGAAGAAAACCTTGGCCAACGAAACCTCCCATATCAAGGGCGAGCCGCAGCAGATGCCGGGAATGCCGGGAATGCCGCACTAGGTTGTGCCCTCCTTACGCCGTTGCAACGCGGGGGGTGCTAACCCGAGATCTCCGGAGGTGAACCATGCAGAAACCTAAGATGGCCGTCGGGGTCTTCATTGTTTCGTGCTTGCTGGCCGTGACCCTCGCCAAAACGCAAGAACCCAGTACCCCGAGCTTTGAACCCGCCGCGGTTGTTTCCAGCGCTGAACCGGTCTACCCCGCGATGGCGATAGGCTCGGGGACAGTTGTCCTCGCGGTGAGCATCGATGCTGCCGGTGAGATACAACACGTGAAGGTTATCAAGGGTTCCGGAGGGGGGTTTGAATCCTCCGCGCTCGAAGCGATCAAGGAGTGGAAGTTCAAGCCTGCGATGCTGGAAGGGAAACCCATCTCGTCCGTTGTCCCCGTGGCCTTCTCTTTCAGTTGGCCGGTCGCCTGCGGCGTGGGCGGTCGGAGGTGAGGTAACTTTTCTTCGGCTCTCCCTCTCTTGATGCCCTGCGGGCGCCAGAGGGCGCAGAGATTACAACCCTCCTCTCGCCTCGGTTCCTTACGCAGCCTTCGCCAGCCTGTTTCTCTCGCGCTTCTCCATCCGGGCCACGACCTGGCCGGTCAACAGGTCCACAGCGAACACACCGAGCACGGCGACAGCTTCGAAGACCACTCCGGCGTCTCCTCTGCTCCTGCGAACGCAAGGCGGAAGCCTACAAAGGCTTTGCCTTCGACCGCCCGTCACAATCACGCAGCCTCCTGGTTGGTTTTCTCGAACTTCGGCATAAATGGCGGAGGTATTTCGATTCCTCGAGATGGACCAAACCGAGTTAGCAAGTCCTGGCGATTACCCGGCCATACGTACACGGTTTTAACTGGGCCGGGCTCAGACTCAATCGTTTCGGTTATTGGTTTTCGAAATGTATCGAAGTGTTTTTGCACTGCCCCGATTAGTGCTGGAGCGTTTATGAGACCCCCAGACTCGGGATCGGGGTACCAGGCGGCTCCGGGCTCGCAAGCCCAGTCCGAACTGTGTTAATCTTGCAGACGGAAGCGTGGCTGCCCGTGACAGGAGGATTAAACAAATGTCGCGGCGTTGCCACCAAGAAGGTCACGTTCGTCTCCGTGACGACGTGAAACGGCCCTACTGGCAGGGTCTTTATCGGGTGCGATCCGATGCCCAGCCAGCGGGGAAGTGGAAATCGGAGAATCTCGGTTACAAAGATGAAATCACGAAGCGGCAGGCACAACGCAGGTTCCAGAAGATCATCTCCAAGATGGAGTCGGAGATTATCAGACTGCCGCGGTCGGTGATGACGGTGAAAACCTACGTCGAGGACCACTACATTCGCTGATTGGTACCTCGAGCGCGATCAGGAAGCGGCGAGAAAAGCAGCAAAGATTCAGAGTGAACTTCTCGCTGGCTGGACGAAGAAACATCCTGCAAATGTTGCCGCAAGTGTTGCCGTAAGCAGTGACAAGAAGTCATCTGCGGATGTAAGTTACTGAAAGGAACGGGCTGGAGGGATGGGTGAGTGGTTGAAACCGGCGGTCTTGAAAACCGTTAGCCTCGAAAGGGGCTCGGGGGTTCGAATCCCTCTCCCTCCGCCACTCTTTCAATCGTCAATCGGCAATCAGCAATCGGCAATTCCACGCTGCCGGGTCGTGCCGGGCTAGTCAGGCAGGACTCTCTTGAGCGCTTCGAGCTCTGGTTCGCCGGGGCCCAGGGGCAGCTTCACTTTGCCCCGCTGCACCACCGAGCGGCAAATGGCCATCATGATCTCAAAATCTTTGTAGCCGCTCTCGCCGTTGCAGGGGTGAGGTTTTTGGTCGTCGTCCAGCCAATCGAGTATCTCCTGAACATACGGCCCCATGTCGTGTTCGTAGTCCATACAGCCGGGGCCGGAAATCAACCCCTGGCGGGTGACGGCGCGCCAGCCGGCGCCGGTCAGTACTTCCGCAAAGCCCTCAGTGCCCTGCGCCCCAATGCGGCACTTGCGCCACCAATACTCAACCTCGGGGACGTCCGGGGCGCCCTCCCCGCACTCGATGACGCCGCGCACCCCGTTCGCGAACTGGATGAATCCGCCGATGTAGTCGGGTGAAGGGTGGTTATCCGCAAACTTCCCCTTGCCGTCCGCTTGGCCGACCACCCATTCCGCTTCCGCGTAGTCGTTGTACCAGCGGGCGTAGTCGATGAGGTGCGTCATCATATGCATCATCCAGCCGGTGGCATGGCCGTAAACAGTGTGCACGCGGCCGAGCATGCCGCTGGCGATAATCTCCTTGACCTTCTTATAGTGCTCGCCGTAGCGGTGTTGGTGGCTGACCACGGTTTTGACTCCCGCTTGGCGCACCAGCTTCATGATCTCCAGAGCCTCATTGGTCGAGAGCGCCGTGGGCTTCTCATAGGCGATGAGTTTCACGCCTGCCTCGACGCCCGCGCGGACCAACGGCAGGCGCAAGTCGGGAAGCGTGCAGAAGCAGAAGACGTCGGGCTGCGTTTTCTTGACCAGCGCCGCGGCGTCCGCGCTGGTTTCGCTGACGCCGAATTTCTTCGCCGCCCCCTCCAGCCGGCCGGTGTCAATGTCGCACAGCCCGACCAGACGGAAGCGGCCGTTCTTCTGGAAAGCGCTGGCATGATGCGTGCCGCGCTTGCCCATGCCGGCGACCACGACGGAGTACACTCGATTCGAACTCATGGGAAACCCCCGAAACTGAGGATTCAGGATTCAGGACGCCTGAATCGATGGAATAAGGAACGATGGACCCGGGATAAATGGATCAGTTATTCGATGCCGGATTCAGGAGTCAGGATTGCGATCCCCTGAATCCCGAATCCTGAATCCTTGGAACAATGAACCAATGACTCAATGACTCAATGGCTCAATGACTCAATCACTCAATGATTCAATTCCCTGTCCCAGGCGACGACCGCCTCGATCACGGCCTGCACTTCCTCGCCGGTCAGCTCCGGGAACATGGGCAGGGAAAGCACGCGCGCCGCCGATTCTTCCGAATGTTTCAGGGAGCCCACGATGCGCGCACCCTGTCCCCACGGATACCCTTCCTGTTGGTGAATGGCGATGGGGTAGTGGGTGAGCGCGGTGATGCCTTGCCCATTCAGGTACGCTTGCAGGTTGTCGCGCTCCTCGGTCTCGACCACATACAGATGATAGATGTGCCGGTAGCCGGGGAGGGCATAGGGCAGTTTGAGCGAGGTGTCCTTCAGGCCCTCATCGAGCTGTGCGGCAAAGGCGCGGCGCTGGTCGTTCCACCTGTCGAGTTGCTTCAGCTTGACGCTGAGAACGGCGGCCTGGAGCTCATCCAGACGGCTGTTGTAACCCATGCTGTGACAGGAGCGTTTCAGCGAGCCATGGTTACGCAGCTTGCGGATACGCTCGGCGACGTCAGCCCGGTTCGTGACCACCGCCCCGCCATCGCCGAAGCAGCCCAGGTTCTTCTGGATGATGAAGCTCGCGCACATCGCGTCCGAAAGCTCGCCCAGGGCGAAGTCGGCCCCGTGCGCCCCCAGCGCCTGCGCGTTGTCCTCGATGACCAATAAACTGTGTTCAGCCGCAATTTCCGCCACGGCGCGCATGTTGGCGGGCTGGCCATAGAGGTGCACAGGCACGATGGCCTTGGTCTTGGGTGTGATGGCCGCCTCGATGAGGTTCGTATCGATGTTGCAGGTCTTCGGGTCGCAGTCAACGAAAACCGCCGTGGCACCGGCGATCCAAATGGCCTCGGCCGTGGCGAAGAAGGTGTTGGGGGTGGTGATGACTTCATCCCCCGGTCCGATGCTAAGGGCCATGAACGCCAGCCAGAGCGCGTCCGTGCCGGAGTTTACCCCCACCGCTTCCTTTGCGTTGCAGTAGGCGGCAACTTCCTTTTCGAACTGCTTGAGCTTCGGGCCCATCACAAAACTGCCACTTTCCAAAACTTCGTGAATGGCCTCATCAATCGCGTTCTTTAAGCCGTGATATTGGCGGACGTGACCATAAAACCCAACTTTTACTGACGCCATATCTTTCCTCCTACATTTTAAGATTGCATCAACCAATAATAATAAACGGAGACCACCTCGACTGGCAATAAGTCTTCCGTTCTTACGCCCCCTGGTAGAAGAGGGTTGTTCTTTCTGCCACAAGGCACTCTACGGCTGCCGCAACGACCTCGTCATAGGGACCGCCAAGCTGGGACAGGCGAAGAAGGATGTTGGTATCCAGGAGATACGCTGTTGCCGCCATCAATCATGGTCCTGAAGAATAATACGTCGCGGGCGGCGCATATCAGCCGCGGCGGATATGCGCCACCCGCGCTATCAGGGCCTCGGGAGACCAAAGCCAACGCGTTTTGGCCTTCGTGGAGCTGTTGACGCCTACGGAGCATAGCCGTGGGCCCGGTACCACTCCACTGCTTTGCGCAGTGCCACGCGGGCAGGGGTCTGTGGAAGTCCAAGCTCCCGCACTGCCTTTCCTGGATCAACGAACTCGTGCCGGCGCGCCAGGCGCACCTTATCCGGAGTGGCCGCAGGTATGCGGTGGGGGTTCAACCTGGCGATCGTCACGTCTATGTAGGCCCAGCACTGCGCCACCCAGTGTGGAATGCGGAGGCGCACCTGGGGCCTTCCGGAAACCTCGGCGAGCAGGTCGAGGATTTGCTTGAATGTGAGGTTTTCTCCACCCAGGATGTATCGCTCGCCTACCTGCCCCCCTTCTGCGGCCAGCAGGTGACCTGCCGCCACATCTTCGACATCGATGATGCTCAGGCCGGTATCTACATAACCGAACATGCGCCCGTTCAGGAAGTCCACGATGATCTGGCCGGTGGGCGTGGGCCTGTGATCGCCGATGCCTACAGGTGAGCTGGGATTGACGATGACCACCGGCAGGCCTTGGCGCGCAAAGTCTCGAGCGAGTTCCTCGGCCAGAAACTTGGAGCGTTGATACGGACCGATCCGATCGGCTAGTGTACTGGGTGTATCCTCGGTAGCAGGAGAGCCGTCCTTGTGGAAGCCCAGAGTGGCCACTGAACTAGTGTAAACGATGCGCTCGACGCTTTCATCGCGGGCAACTTCCAGCACCTGACGCGTGCCTACCACATTGGCCTGGTAGAAGTCGTTCCAACGGTGCCCCCAGTAGCTATAGAGGGCCGCAACGTGGAAGACCCAGCCGCAGCCTGCCATCCCGCGGCGCAGGCTCTCGTGGTCTCGCAAGTCACCTTCCACTGGCTCCACGCGCAGGCCGTCCAGTTGCCGCGTGTCCTCCCCAGGACGCACCAGGGCTCTTACCTCATGTCCGGCCTCGAGCAGTCGCCTCACCACAGCACTACCGATAAACCCTGCGCCTCCGGTCACAAAGGTGCGCATTATCTCTCCATTTCTTGGACGTGAGTGAGCATCGGGTTCACCCCGCCACGGCATGCTTGATCAGTTCCACGCTCTGGGCCCACACGCGCCCCCTAATGCCCGCCGCCTCGGCCATCACAGCATCAAATGCTGAGGCAATCATCTCCACTTCCTGGTCACCGATGATGAGCGGCGGGAGCAGTTTGATGATGTTGATGTCAGGACCACCCACCTGTGTCAGAATCCGGTGATCGCGCATCAGGGCCATCACTACCAACTGGGCGAACAAGCCTCTCTGAGCGGCCTCGGCGGCCGTCCAGGCGGCACGCAGCCCCAGCGATCGCGGCGCTTTGAACTCAATCCCAATCATCAGACCCTTGCCGCGCACGTCCGCGATCATCTCGTAGCGTTCCTGCAGCGCCGCTAGCCTTTTTAGAAGCTTCGCTCCCATGGTTGCGGCGCGCTCGACCAGCCGTTCTTCATCCAGGACGTAAAGAGTGGCTAGACCGGCCGCCATGGCCAGCTCATTCTGCCCGAAGGTCGTCGAGTGCACCTGGCAGCGCTCCAAGCGGCTGAAGGTCGCGTCATGGATGCTGCGACGGGTGATGGTGGCGCTGACGGGGATGTAGCCGCCGCCCAGTGACTTGGAGAGCGTGACGATGTCAGGCTCGAGACTCCAGTGCTCGCCGCAGAGAAAGCGTCCGGTACGTCCCATCCCCACCTGAACTTCGTCGCAGATAAAAAGTGTGTCGTGCTTCCGGCACAGGCGCTGGGCCTCCGGCAGGTAGTTGTCGGCCGGGATGTATACTCCCTTGCCTTGGATTGGTTCGACAATAAACGCGGCCACATCTGCCTGGCGTAGTTGTTTTTCCAGCGCCGCAAGATCGTTCATTGCTACAGCATCGAACCCGGGCATCAGCGGTTCGAACCCCTTGCGGAACTGGCTTCCGCCGTTGAGGGCGAGGGTGCTCAGGGTTAACCCATGAAACGCGTGGTCCAGGTAGAGCATGCGGGGGCGTTTAGTCGCCGCGCGGGCGAACTTGAGTGCGGTGTCTACGGCGTCGGCGCCAGAGTTGGCGAAAAAGACCGCGTCCAGCCCCGCCGGCATGCGCTTGACCAACTCCTCCGCCAGCAGGCCTGCCAGCAGCGGACAATCCATCTTGACCAAGTTGGGACGGTCCAGAGCGAGCACCTCTTGCATCGCCTGCTTTACAACCGGGTGGCCGCGCCCCAAGTTGAACACGCTGTGTCCGGACAGCAAATCCAGGTAGCGGTTGCCGTCGGCATCCCACAAATAGGAGCCTTCCCCACGGGTATATATCTTGTCGAAGCCAATGATCGCCTGAACGCGAGCCAGGCTTGTGTTGATGTACTGCCGGTGCAAGGGGTCTGTTCGCCCTGCCGCTTTTCAATGAGTTTAGCGATGGAGTATGTCATGACACATTCCTCGAAAGTACGGATTTGTTGCGGACGACGAAACAACTTTTTCAGCGTGCTATTTCCGGCTGCTTGAGCTCCGATCCCGCTCGTGGGGTTACCGGAATTAGGCGGTCCCGCATGGGTGACGATGCCCACCTTCACCGCATGGTCGAACTCGCCGCGCACGATGAAATCGAGGTCGCGACTGGCCATCAGGCTTTCAGTGGGCTGGACTTGGACGTGCGGACCCACGAAGGCGATCTTGATTTCGGGTTGGACATCCTTGAGGCGCCTTGCTAGGCGGACATCGCTTTGGAAACCCACGGTGGAGGTGAAGACCACAACGAAATCGTAGCGGCGCGCCATTTCGACGGTCTGGGTGGACGTCACCTTGTGCGGAGGGGCGTTCAGCAGCCTGCTGTCCGAAAGCATCCCTGCCGGGTAGGTGAGCCACGCCGGATACCAGAAGGACTCGGTCTCGCGCGTGGCGGGCCAGCGTGCGCCAGCCCCGCCGTCGAAATTCTCAAAGCTTGGCGGGTTGAGAAAGAGCGTTTTCATGGCTTCGGAAAGGACGAGGCGATCTTCACCTTCCACAACGCGAGATAGCGCTTCGTCGGCTCGGCCCCTGGAAGTATTAACGCCGAAACCAAGATGTTAGTGTCAAAGACGACTTTCACTGGTGCAGATAGCGCTCAAGGTCGCGCTCAGAAAGGATGCCCTTCTCCTTTGCCTTCCGGCTCCAGTACCTCTGCAGATCCCGAAGCTGCCTTGTGAGCCGTCCGCGTCGAGCCTTCCACAGCGCTTCCTGGATGATGCCACTCAGGGTCTTTCGCTCGGTGCGGGCTTGCTGTTCGAGGTCCCGGGCAAGCTCCGACGGTAAGGAAATGGTCTTCTTCACGGCTCGGTTTGCCATAGCCTCCATGGTATGAAAAATTCCTACTGCGCGCAATCCTCTCCTGTCTATGAAGTGCTCGCGAGTTCGTGATGCAGGACCATCAACTGATTGGTTTGGAGGGCGCACGTCGCGTAAGCGCGGCCTTCGTTATCGCTGAACTCAATCTCAAACACGCCGGGTGCGAGAGTTTCCACTACAGTACCTACCTGCCCACGCTGCAGGCTGCGAGACGGGAGATCCTCTAATAGCGCCACCACTGCGAAAACCTTGATATTCTCCATGGTTTTTCCTCACAGCACGTAGCAGGTTACCAGGTTTGGAAGTTTCACTGGCGCCCCTTGTCGAGATATGCTGCCAGCCGTAGCTGACTTGCTTCTGACTCAAGTCCTTCGCTGCCAAGGAATCGTAGCTCATTTCCCATTGTGGTGCCAATCCCATTTGGACAACATCCCATTTGGACAAATCTCCAATTCACAGGTTGTTGCGCATGGCGTTTCCAAAATCCGCATACACTGGTTGCAGCCGACGGCTGAATGGCTTAGGGTGAAGCCGGAACACAGGAGATGCGCATGATCCAACAAGAGCTTGCGAGCCGCGTCGTGGTGGATCCCAAGGTATGCGGCGGACAAGCCTGCATTCGGGGAACGCGGATTTACATTGCTGTCGTCCTCGATGGATTGGCGGAAGGTTTAACACCCGAAGAGATCATCGACCATTATCCGCAATTGACCCGAGACGACATCCGGGCGGCGTTGGCCTACGCCGCGGAGCTCTCGCGCGAGAACCTCTGGAAGGTGACGTAGGTTCATGAGGCTAAAGATGATCCGCCTTGAGAAAAAGCCAGGGAAGCGATACCATTCCTTCTGCAAAGGGGGTAAGTGATGAGATCTTACCGTGGGCTATCGCTTCTCCTTGGGGCGATCTTTTCGTCTTTAGTGATGGGAGTGGGATGGGCCCGAGCCCAGAACGCGGCTCCTTCGCCCGTACTTCAGGCCATGAAAGCCGAGCTGGCACGGTCGATGGAAACTTTCAAGAGCCAGCCCAAGCCTCCTTACTTTGTCAGCTATGAGATCACCGACGATCAAACGCTCAGCGTGAACGGGTCCTTCGGCAAAATCACCCTCAGCGATGCCGACCATCGCCGCGTGCTTGATATCGACCTACGAGTGGGGGACTACCACCTCGACAACACGCATAGGATCAGCGGCGCATTCCCCGACTTCAGCAGGTTATTGAACCAAGGCTCGCTGATCCCGATGCCCATCGAAGACGCTCCTTTGGCCATCCGCAGCGCCATCTGGTACGACACCGGTCAAAGTTACAAAGTGGCGGTGGAGCAACTCACCAAGGTGAAGACCAACGTGGAAGTGCAGGTGGCGGCGGAGGACAAGTCCGACGACTTCTCCCGCGAGCCGGCGCAGAAGTACTACGAAGCGGCTGCTGCCCTCGAGGCCGATCGCCACGCTTGGGAAGAGAAGATTCGAAAGTACACGGCGCCCTTTGCGGCGTACGGCAACATCTATGAAGCCAATGCGGAGTTTCTGGCCGATGTCGAAACCCGCTGGTACGTGAACAGCGACGGCTCCGAGATCCAGGTTTCAAAGCCTTTCTATCGATTGTTCATCTCGGCTTTCACCAAGGCCGACGACGGCATGGAGCTGCCGCGCTACGAGTCCTACTTTGGAATTCGCCCCGAAGATCTTCCTGATGATGCCAGCGTGCTGAAGGCCGTTGACGGCATGATTAAAGACCTGAAGGCACTGCGCGCGGCGCCCCTCATTGAGCCCTACACGGGGCCGGCGATTCTCTCCGGACGCGCCAGCGCCGTCTTCTTTCACGAAGCTTTCGGGCACCGCATCGAAGGGCACCGCCAAAAGAACGAGCAGGAGGGTCAAACCTTCAAGAAGAAAGTGGGCGAGTCCGTGCTGCCTGCAAGTTTTTCTGTGTACTCTGACCCCACAGTGGCCCAGATCGCCGGCACGCACCTGGTAGGCTCCTACGAGTTTGATAACCAGGGTGTGCGTGCGCGGCGGGTGACCGTCGTCGATCAGGGAATCTTCAAGAACTTTCTGATGTCACGATCGCCGATCGAAGGCTTTCCACATTCGAACGGCCATGGGCGCAAGCAGCAGGGTTACGCCGTGGTAGCACGGCAGTCCAACCTGATTGTGGAAATCCGCAACCCGGTGACCCGCGATGAACTGAAGATGATGCTGATCGCTGAAATAAAGAAGCAACAGAAGCCTTTTGGTCTCTATTTTGACGACATTCAAGGCGGCTTCACGCTGACGGGCCGGACCATTCCCAACGCTTTCAATGTGCTACCCATAATGGTCCATCGCATCTATCCCGACGGCAGGGAAGAACTGGTTAGAGGGGTCGACCTGATTGGCACGCCGCTCACAACTTTCAGCAAACTCATCACAGGCGATGACCAGGTGGCGGTCTTCAACGGCTGGTGTGGCGCGGAGTCCGGGATGGTGCCGGTATCAGCATCTTCTCCGGCCGTCTTGGTATCGCAGATCGAAGTGCAGAAGAAGCAGAAATCCCAGGAGCGAGCGCCCCTCTTGCCTCCGCCCTTCTGAAGCACTGTTTCCGAGATTCTTCGTGTCTTGCGAAGAATCTCTGCGATCATGGTTTGGCCCAGGATGTCTGGAATTGCCGATTTTCGATTGCCGATTGCTGATGGACTTTGGAAGGAGTTGCCACACCACTTTTTCAATCGTCAATCGGCAATCAGCAATCGGCAATGAAAACCTGGTCTTTGGTTGTGGCTATGCCGCGCTGTGACCACTGTGGGAGTTATTGGAGCCTTTCGATGCGCCGAATTAGCCTGCTTTTCATTTGCTGCTGCCTGGGGATGCTTCCACGCGCCTCTGCGCAGGACGATGTGGTGATGAAAGCCATGCGGGACGAGCTGGACCGCTCCATGAAGCAGCTCCGGCTTGAAAGCCTCAACAGGCCTTACTTCATCGCCTACCGGGTGAGTGACCAGACCAGCTCCAGCATGGCGGCCGTGCTCGGTAGCCTGACCAGCAGTGAGCAGCACCACGTGCGCCTGCTCACCGTGGAAGTGCGAGTGGGGGACTACACCCTTGACAACACCAACTTTCTCTCCTTCCACTTTGGGGCGGCGGGCGTGGTTCGCGCCTTCGGCAATACAGTGCAGCTACCACTGGAGGATGACTACAAGGAAATTCGCCGGCAGATCTGGCTGGCTACCGACTCCGCCTACAAGAAGGCGCTCGAAGCCTTGGCTCAGAAGCGGGCCGCGCTCGAGAACAAGACCCGCGGCGAGGATCTTCCCGACTTCAGCAAAGAAGAGCCCGTGAACAGCCATGAGAGCCCGGTTGCGATGGACCTCGACCCCAAGCGCGCCGAAGTTCTGGTGCGCCGGCTCTCGGCCATCTTCCGGAGTATGCCGGACATTCACCGGTCTTCAGTAGAGATCCAGGCCAGCAACCAGTACACGCGTTATCTGAACAGCGAAGGCACCGAGTACACGCGTACCGCGCCGGGCGTGGGCTTGACCGCCTGGGCCGGAACCCAGGCGCCAGACGGAATGCCCTTGGGTGATGAGCTTGCGGTTTACGAGCGCTCGATGGCGGCGTTGCCGGGCGAGGAACAGCTCGCCGCCCAGATCCGCGACATGGGCAACCGCCTGGTTGAGTTGCGTTCGGCGCCACTGGTGGAGCGCTATAACGGGCCGGTGCTCTTCGAGGGCCAGGCCAGTGCCGAGATTTTCGGTCAGGTGTTCGCGCCCAAGCTAGTGGCTTCACGGCGTCCGGTTACGGAGAACGCGCAGTTTGAGATGCTCACCTCGCGCAGGGAAAGTTCCTTGCAGGACCGGCTGGGAGCACGCGTTCTGCCGGATTGGGCCGGCGTCACTGACGATCCCACACGGCAGGAACAGAACGGGGTTCCTCTGCTTGGAGGCTATTCCATAGACTATGACGGTGTTCGGGCGCACAAGACCGTGGTGGTGGAGAACGGCATCCTGAAAACTCTGCTGCTGTCGCGCGCCCCCGTGCGCGGTATGCTACATAGCACCGGAAACCAGCGCGGTTTCGGCGTGGCGCCGAGCAACCTCTTCTTGACCGTTCAGAACGGCCTCACCGATGCGGCTCTAAAGGAAAAACTGCTGAGCCTCGCCCAGCAGCGCGCCAAGCCCTATGCGATTGTGGTGCGCCGCTTGCGGAACCCGCTGCTGGGAGACCCTCGGGAGATGATGGCTTCCGTGATGCGCTCGTTTTTACCGGAGCTTGGGGGCGGCGGCAAGGGCGTGCTGGAGAGTGCCGTTGAAGTCTACGAAGTGTTCCCCGATGGCCATGAGAAACTGATTCGCAACGCCCAGCTCGAGGGCCTCAATGAGGCTTCCTTCAAGGACCTTGTGGCCGCCTCGTCCAGCCAGACAGTGTATAGCATGCCGTTTGTGGATTTTGGAAATATGGTGATGGGAATGTTCGCCACTGGCATTGCCCCCAACCAGGCCAACCCCCCGGTGGTGTCCTTTTCTGTGCCAAACCAGTTGCTGGAAGATGTGACGGTGAACCCGCCCACGGGCGACATTCCTAAGCCACCCATTTCCAAGCCCCCGCCGGGCACCTGAACGGCTTCGTGGGTCGCGCGCTCTGCCGGACGGGCCGGCGTCATGAAGATGAATTCCGTAATTGAGGGCGACTGTTCCGTTCTAATCCGTTAGGGTGAATATAGTTAAACACCAACTGAGGTTGAACAACGCGGCCCTCGGTCGCAACCAAAACGGGCCATGATTGCCGATTGCTGATTGCCGATTGACGATTGAAAAACTGGTGTGGCAACTCCTTCCAATGTCCATAGCAATCGGCAATCGAAAATCGGCAATTCCAGCCATCCTGGGGCAAGCGATGATCGTAGAAAACCTTCGCCGCACGAGAAGAAGATGAAGACTGGTGCTACAGCGCGGCTTGGTGGCCGCAACCAAAACGAGGCTCTCTGCGTCCTCCGTGCCTCTCAAGCTTTAACACGGAGCACACTGAGCCTCTCAGTGACCTCTGTGTTGGGGCTCTTCTGGCCACGGAGGACACGGAGACACTACGCACAGTAGGAAAAACCTTCGCGGCGCGAGAAGAAGCTGACTGCTTGTGCTACAGAAGGCTCCAAGCTTGGAATTCGGGATGAATGTACCGATCTGATTCAGCAGCAGATAATAGAAAAGAAGGTGGCTGGGAGGCAGGGATTCGAACCCCGATACGCAGATCCAGAGTCTGCAGTCCTACCGTTAGACGACCTCCCAACGAGGCACTCTGATAGAAGTAAATGGGCTTGCCTTATTTTGTCAAGCGCTGATTTCAGATGCGGTCACCCAATCCGACGGGGCAGGCAGCAGCAAGGATGCAAGAAAATCAGAACAAGCGGAAACTGACTTCGACTATGACGCGCACTGGGACGGGAGACCCGTTGCGCATAGCCGGTTTGAATTTCCAAGTCCGCACTGTTTCCAAAGCCTTTTCGTCGAGCCCGAGGCCTAGAGGTCTCACCACCCGACAATCGGTAACGTTGCCCTGGGCATCCACAACAATCCAAAGCACCACGGTGCCCTGGTACTTCGCCTTGCGGGCTTCTTCGGAGTAAGCGGGCTCGGGTTTGTAAATCGGAATCGGGGCGCTGACGCCGCCACCGACACTATAAATCCCGCCGCCGGTCCCCCCGCCTTCGCCGGGGCCCAAGCCGCCTCCTTTGCCAGAACCGATGCCGGTCCCTTCACCGGAGCCAATGCCGCCACCCGTCCCCGGCCCGTTGGAGGGCGGGCCCAAAACGCCTTGCGGATCGCCCCAGGGCATGTTCGAAGCCATCTGGGGCAGCTTCAGCTCCGGCGGGCCCAGCAAAGTGGGCTCGACCTGCAAC
>Ga0187852_1001048_pt1 | contig 27459 bp, 20 predicted proteins | sample June2016WEW_6_40_FD_134511 | JGI IMG/M metagenome (GOLD analysis project Ga0187852, IMG submission 134511) | Peatland microbial communities from SPRUCE experiment site at the Marcell Experimental Forest, Minnesota, USA - June2016WEW_6_40 | ecosystem: Environmental > Terrestrial > Soil > Wetlands...
AGGCGAGAGAATCATCCATATCTTGACTCATATTTTCGACCCGCTCGTCCCCTTCAATCGCGCCGCCGCGCGCACTTTCCCGAAAACTGTTGCTCCCGGGACTCACCCCGCTTGGGAGTTACGAAATTTCGCTTTGCTCCAAATTCTTGCGCCGATCCCGACCGAAGGCCCAGGGTAATTCAATTCCGGACGTCTTCGCCGTCATGGCCGGGCTTGACCCGGCCATCCACGCGCCGGGGATGCTCACCACGGCGTGGATGCCCGGCACAAGGCCGCGCATGACGGGCTAAATTGAATTGCCCCTCCCAAAGCCCCGGCCCACCCGTGCCGGCAAGGCGGGTATGGCGGAGAGCGATAACCACAAGCGTAGCATGATTTTCGTTTTTCCGAAAGACGATGTTGGGATCGAAAATAGTTCCGTGATCTTTGGCCCCCGGCGCGGCTATCGGATTCACACACCGAAGTTCGAAATCTTCTCGGTCCGCTCTGCCTGATCCGTGCTCGGCGTCAATGTCGAGCCCGCTGCGCGGGTTGCGAGCTACGCTCGCAAACATTGACCCCTGCGCGCGGCTCAGGCTGTTGGTTTCCATGATCTTTGCTGCAAGAAGTCGGCCCTCGGGCCGGCTTCGCTCAGCAAAGATCGTGGATGCAAAAACGCCGCATCGGAACGGCGCAGTCATCGCGCAGCGACCGCAGCGCAGCGCAGGAGCCGCGAAGCGGCTTGACGGCGACGGGCCGATGTGGACGCCGGCCATCGCAAGATGTGTGAATGGCGCAGGCCCCTGGGCGGCGTTGCCATCAACTTAAGCCCTATCAGACCGATGGGTGACAATACCCACCGCCGTCATGGCCGGGCTAGTCCCGACCATCCACGCGGCGCCGCTGCAAAAAACTCTGAGAGTTAGCCGCTGCCTCACGGCGTGGATGCCCGGCGCAAGGCCGGGCATGACAGGGATAGGCCCCTCATGTCAGCGCCTATGGGGACAAGCCCGGCCATGACGTCCCGTTGATTTCGAGCAGTTGGTACGAAGAGCCCCCTACGCCGTCCCCCCCGCATCCACCGTCATCACCGCGCCCGAAATATTCCGCCCGCCCTCGCCCATCAGGAACGCCGCCATGGCGGCGACGTCTTGCGGTTCGGCGAGGCGGCGCAGGGCGCTGCGGGCGGCGATGCGCTCGCGCGCGGCGGCGTCGAGGCCCTGCGTCAATTCGGTGTCGACGAAGCCGGGAGCGATCGCGTTGACGGTCACGCCGACCCGGCCGACTTCGCGCGCCAGCGATCTGGTGAAGCCGACCATCGCCGCCTTGGTCGCGGCATAGGCGGCGAGGCCGTTGTAGCCGGTCGAGGCGACGATCGAGGAGATATTGACGATGCGCCCGCGCCCCTCCGCCATCATGCCGCGCACGACATATTTGGTCAGCACGATCGGCGAGAGCGTGTTGAGCCGCAGCAGCGCCTCGATGTCGGAATTGGCCATCGTCGCCAGCAGGCCCTCCGTGCCGATGCCGGCGTTGTTGACGAGCCCGTAGATCGGCCCGCGCCGCGCGCGCAATTCGCGGACGAAGGCGGGGATCGCGTCGATTTCGTTGAGGTCGAACGGCTCGAAATGAAGCGCGCCGACGCCGTCGCTTGCGGCTTCGGCGGCGATTTGATCGAACGCGTCGCTCTTGTTACGCGCGACGGCGGCGACCGCAAAGCCCACCCGCGCGAGGCGCGCCGCGATGGCGAGGCCGATGCCGCGGCTCGCGCCGGTGACGACGACGTTATCCATGGCGGGCGAGCTTTCCCCCTGACGTCATCGACAATTCCTCGACGAAACGAAGGAAGGACGGCGCCTTGTGCGCGGGCAGAGCCACGCGGCACGAGGACAGGATATCCCGGCTCAAGTCGTCGTTCGCGGCGACGCCCTCGCGCAACACCACTTCGGCGGCGACGAGCGCGCCGGTGATCGGATTCTTGCGCGCGAAGACGCGGCTCGCGCGCACCGCTGCATGCGCGTTGATCGCCGCCTCGACCTCTTCGGGGTGAACCTTGGCGCCGCCGACGTTGATGACGCCGCCGCGCCGGCCGACGAAGAGATAGCGATCGCCGCGCCGCTCGACCATGTCGCCCGTGTCGACGAACCCGTCCGCGTCATGCAACGGCGGCGCGTCGGGCCCGACATAGCGTAAAGCCGTGCGGTTCGAGCGGATGCGCAGCGAGCCCTCGACGACCTTCAACGCCACCTCGCCGCCCGCGTCGATCAGGGACGCGGGAAATCCCGCCCGGCCGTCGCCGACGGCGAAAGCGACGCCCGCTTCGGTCGAGGCGTAGGCGTGTTCGACGCGCGCGGTGGGATAGAGCGCGCGCAAGGCGGCGAGCACGGAATCGTCGGCGATCTCGCCGGACAGACGAACGGTCTCGGGGGCGATGCGGCGCGCCTGCCCGCTCATGAGAATCTTGCGCCAATGCGACGGCGTGCCGGAAATATGCTGGGCGCCCGCTTCGCCCAAGCGGATCAGGAACGCCTCGACGCTTTCGCCGGCGCCGCTCAACGTCAGCGATTCCGTCCCCGCGAGCGCGCGCAAGAAGATCTGCAGGCCGCCGTAGCGGCGAATGTCGTAGAAGGTCGCCCAGGCTTGCGCCGGCGCGGGACGAAAGGCGCCGGTCAAAGTCGCGAGATTATGCACGACCATCTTCGGCGGGCCGCTGGTGCCTGAAGTCGGCATCACCCATTCCGTGGCGAGGCGCCGACTGCGTCCCTCTCCCCGCAGGCGGGGAGAGGGGGGCCGCGGCGAACGGAGCGGCTCCAGCGGCAAGCGGCAGGGCGCAAGGCAATCGAGGCGAGCCGACGGCGCAGCTTCGTCGCCGTCGTAGACGAGCGCGTCCGCCTCGGCGTCGCGGATCAGCGCGTCGAGGCCGCGCGTCTCGAATCCGGGCGGACAGAGCACGATGCGGCGCGCAAAACCGTCGAGTTCGATCAGCGCCGCCGCCGCCTTGGCCATGTCGCCGACGGCGAGGACGACCGAGCGCCCTTCGAGACGCGGCAGATCCGCGCCCAAGCTCGTCGCGGATGCGAAATCGTCGAGGCCGAGGCGCCATTCGCGCGTCGCGATTCCTCGGCCGCGGCCCGCGCCGGCCTCCATCAGCCGCGCGAGGTTAAGCGGCTCAGACAAGACCGCCGTCGTAAAAGGCGATAAATTCGCCGATCGTCACGGGAAAACGCGCCGACGCCGCCGAAGTGAAGGGGTCGGCGCCCAGCGCGTCCTCGAGGCGCGCGACGAGAATAGCGAAGCACAAGGAATCGAGCCCGGATTCCATAAGCGACAGATCGTCGGTCAGCGGCGCGAGCGTCTTGCCCTGCTCCGCGGCGACATCGCGAATTTGCGTGAGGATCGTTAACCGCGTCGTCATAGACCGGAGAACCTTCCGTTGAGGCGTTCGCATCATTCTACTATGCTTCGCGGGGCGCGCCCCGCGCCAATTCGATTGACGGTAAATTTCATGGTCGAGCCCGCCCGGCCGAGCGTCGTCTGCCGCCCGATCGAGGACAGCGACGTCCCGGCGGTCGTGGATTCTCTGACGCGCGGCTTCCCCGAACGGCCGCGCGACTATTGGACGCGCGGGCTCGCCGTCATGGCGCGCCGGCCGCGCATCGCCGACTATCCCAGATACGGACATCTGCTTGAAGCGGACGGCCGGGTCGTCGGCGTGATGTTGCAGATCTTCTCGACCCGCGACGGCGCCGACGGGGCCGAGCCGCGCTGCAATCTTTCGAGCTGGTATGTCGACGAGGACTACCGCGGCTACGCTCACGCCTTGCACGCGCGAACGATCAGCCGCCGCGAAGTCGTCTACCTCAACATATCGGCGGCGCCGCACACGGTGCCCGTGCTCAAGGCGGTCGGCTATCGCCGCTACGCCGAGGGGCAGATCGTCTTCGCGCCGCTGCTGGCGCTCGGCGCCGCGAATGCGCGCGTGGTGGAATTCGTCGAGGGCGGTCGGGAAGCGGAATTGCTGTCGTCCGCGGACCGGCGCCTGCTCGCCGACCATGCCGCGCTGGGCTGTGCGGCGCTGATCGGCGTCAGAGGCGGCGAGGCGAGGCCGCTGGTGTTCCAATGGCGCGTCATCTGGCGCCGCCTCATCCCCTGCGTTCACCTGATCTATTGCCGCGAGATGAACGATCTCGTCGTCTTCTCCGCTGCGCTCGGCCGCTATTTCGCCAAGCGCGGCCGCTTCGTCTGCGTCGCCGACGCCAACGGGCCGATCGCCGGCCTCGCGGGAAAGTTCTTCGGCGAACGCGAGCCGCGCTATTTCAAGGGGGCCTCGGCGCCGCAGCCCTGCGATCTCGCCTACACCGAGTTGGTCATTCTCGGGCGTTAGCCGGCGCCCCGCCCGCCGATAGCCTCGCCCCGCCAAACCTGCTAGCCCACGACGTCTCGCGAGGACAGGATATGACGGACGAAGCGGCGCGGCACAAAGCCAGGATGGTCCGACGCAAGGCGTTGCAGGACGCCGCGGTCGCGGCGCGGCCGATTGTCGCCAAGGGCCTGCTGATCGTTCACACCGGCGCCGGCAAGGGCAAATCGACCGCCGCCTTCGGCCTGGCGTTGCGCGCGCTCGGGCGCGGATATCGCGTCGGCGTCGTTCAATTCATCAAGGGCGCCTGGGCGACCGGCGAGCGCGCGGGATTCGAGCGCTTCGGCGATCAAATCGTGTGGCGCACGATGGGCGAAGGCTTCACCTGGGAGACCCAAGACCGCGAGCGCGACATCGCCGCCGCGCGCGCCGGCTGGGCGGAGGCGCTGCGGCTGATGGCGGACCCGACGATCCGCCTCGTCATCCTCGACGAACTCAACATCGCCTTGCGCTACGATCAACTCCCGCTCGCTGAAGTCGTCGCGGCGCTTGTCGCGCGCCGAAGCGATCTGCACGTCGTCGTCACCGGCCGCAACGCCAAGCCGGAGCTCATTGAGGCGGCCGATCTGGCGACCGAGATGGTCCTGGTCAAGCACCATTTCGACGCCGGCGTGCGCGCGCAGGAAGGCATCGAGTTTTGAGCCCCGCGCGCGCGTTGATGTTTCAGGGCACGGGCTCGGACGTCGGCAAGTCGCTCATCGTCGCCGGGCTTTGCCGCGCCTTCGCGGCGCGCGGACTGAGGGTCCGGCCGTTCAAGCCGCAGAACATGTCGAACAACGCCACCGTGACGGCGGAGGGCGGCGAGATCGGCCGCGCCCAGGCGCTGCAGGCGCGCGCCTGCGGCGTCGCGCCGAGCGTCCACATGAACCCCGTCCTGTTGAAGCCGCAGAGCGACATCGGCGCGCAAATCGTCGTGCACGGCCGCGTCCTCGGCGCCGCGCAGGCGCGCGACTACTATGACCTGACGCCGCGACTGCTGCGCGCCGTGCTCGACAGTTTCGCTGAGCTTCAGGCCGAGGCCGATCTCGTGCTGATCGAGGGCGCCGGCAGCGCCGCCGAGGTCAATTTGCGCGAACGCGACATCGCCAACATGGGCTTCGCGCGCATCGCGCAAACGCCGGTCGTGCTGATCGGCGACATCGACCGCGGCGGCGTCATCGCGCAGCTGGTCGGCACTAGGGAAGTGATCGCGCCGGAGGACGCAGGCATGATCGTCGGCTTTGTCGTCAACAAGTTCCGCGGCGACGCGAGCCTGTTCGACGACGGCATGCGCTTCATCGAACAGCGCACCGGCTGGCGCGCGCTCGGCCTCGTGCCGTTCTTCGCTCCGGCGCATCGCCTTCCCGCCGAGGACGCGGTGGTTCTCGACGGCGCGCGCGAGGACAGGCGCGCCGCGCTCACGATCGCCGTGCCCATGCTGTCGCGCATCGCCAATTTCGACGATTTCGATCCGCTGCGGTTGGAGCCGAACGTGCGGCTCGTGATGGTCCGGCCGGGCGAGCCGCTTCCCGTGGCCGATCTCGTCATCCTACCCGGCAGCAAGGCGACGATCCCCGACCTCGCCTTCTTTCGCGCGCAGGGCTGGGACATCGATCTTTTCGCCCATGTCAGGCGCGGCGGGCGCGTCCTCGGCGTCTGCGGCGGCTATCAGATGCTCGGGCGCACGGTCGCCGATCCGGACGGCGTCGAAGGGCCGGCCGGCGAGGCGCAAGGGCTCGGGCTGCTCGACGTCGAGACGATCATGACGGGCGAGAAAGCGCTTCGCTCCGTTTCCGGGGTGTGCCTCGCCAACGGCGCTCCGTTCTCCGGCTATGAAATGCACATCGGCCGCACGCGCGGACCCGATTGCGCCCGCCCGCTGCTGCGCTTTGCCGACGGACGCGAGGACGGCGCGATTTCGCCCGACGGGCGCGTCATGGGCGCCTATGCCCACGCCCTATTCGCCGACGACGCCCAACGCGCCGCCTGGCTCGCCGCGCTCGGGGCCTCGTCCGATCTTTTCTATGACGCGAGCGTGGAGCGCACGCTCTACGAGCTCGCGGCGCATCTCTCAGGGCATATCGATCTCGACGCGCTGCTCGGGCTCGCGCGCTGAGGCCAGGGGCCCCGCTGTCGCGGCTTGCCTTCTCCAGCGCCGGGCGTGACAAAGGGCGACTACCTGAACCCTCCCCCGAGTCCGCCCTGACCGACCCCAACGTCTTCACCATTCCCGCCGGCGCGCCGTTTCTGGCGACGCTGAGCCGCGCCTTGATCGACGGCGCGCTGGTCGAGGGCTTTCCCGGCGCGGGCGGGCCGCTCGATCTGGCGAGCGCGACGATTTACGTGCCGACCCAGCGCGCCGCGGCGGCGCTGGCGAGCGCGCTGGTCGAGGCGAGCGGCGGGACGAGCCTCATCTTGCCGCGCATCGCGCCGCTCGGCGCCTTCGAGCCGACGCGGGACGAACTGGGCTTCACCGAGCCCGAGGAAATCCCGAGCGAGATCGCGCCGCCCGCCGTCGGCGAACTCACCCGCCGCATGACGCTGGCGCGCTTGACCCGCGCCTGGGGCGAGGCGCTGCGCGGCGCCATCTGCCGCGTCGAGAGCGACGGGCGAAAGGTCTTCGACGAAAGCGAACCGCCGCTGGTCGCTGCGAGTCCGGCCCAGGCCTTCGCGCTGGCGGGCGACCTCGCCGCGCTGATCGACGACATGATCATCGAGGGCGTCGCCTCGGAACGGCTCGATCGGCTGGTGACCGACAATTTCGATCCGTATTGGCGCATCACCCTCGATTTTCTCAAGATCGCCTTCGCGCAATGGCCGGCCTGGCTCGACGAGCGCGGCCTGATCGACCGCGCCCGGCGCGGCGCGCTTCTCGTCGAGAACGAAATTCAGGCCCTGGCGGACGGCTCGCCGCGCGGCCCGACGATCATCGCCGGTTCGACCGGGACCAACCGCGCCACCGCGCGGCTGATCGCCGCCATCGCCCGCGCGCCGCAAGGCGCGGCAGTGCTGCCCGACCTCGACCAAAACCTCGACGAACGCGCCTGGGCGATGATCGGCGCGAGCGACGACGGCGCGGTCGGCGTCGCCGGCCATCCGCAGGCTGCGTTCCATCGGCTGCTCGCCATCGTCGGCGTCGCGCGCAATGAGGTGAAAACGCTGGGGACGCCGGCCGACGCGCTGCGCGCGCGCGCCCATTATCTCAGCGAGGCGCTGCGCCCCGCCGACAGCACCGACGCTTGGAGCGATCGCCGCAAGGCCCCGAGCGGCGGCGCGCTGAGCGACGAGGCGATCGCGAGCGGCCTCGCCGACATCGCGATCGTCGTCGCCGAGGACGAGAACGAGGAGGCGCTGACGCTCGCCGTCGCGATGCGCGAGGCGCTGGAGACGCCGGGCAAGACCGCCGCCCTGATCACGCCCGACGTCGCGATCGCGCGGCGCGTTTCGGCTGAACTCGCGCGTTGGGGCGTCGCGGTCGAGGATTCGGCCGGGCGCACGCTCGGGCAGACCGAGGCCGGCGTCTTCGCGCGGCTCGCGCTCGCCGCGGCGCTGGAGTTCGCGCCGCTGCCGTTGGTCGCGCTGTTCGCGCATCCGCTGACGCGGCTCGCCCGCGAGCCCGAAGCTTTGCAAACAGCCGCGCGGGCTCTGGAGATCGGCGTCTTTCGCGGAATCATGCCGCCCTCTAGCCTCGGCGACATCGCCGCGCTGATGGAACACGCCCGTTTCGCCGCGCGCGATCGTTACGCCCACGAAGCCCGCCGGCGCCTCGACGAGGACGACTGGCGCGCCGCCGAGGCGCTGCTGCGCGACGCCAACGCCGCTTCGGCGCCGCTGCGAACGCTGGGCGCCGCGGCGCCGCTCGGCCTGTTCATCGCCGCCCATCGCGCCGCGCTCGACGCCTTCGCCGCGCATGGCGAGGGGGACGGGGCCGGCGAGGAATGGAGCGCGGCGCATGGCGGCGAGGCGCTGCGCGAACTCTTCGACGAATGGGCCGAGGGCGCCGAGCTGGGTTTCTCCTGCGCGCTCAGCGACTATGCCGCGCTGTTCGACGCGGTCGTTTCCGGCCAGCGCGCGCCGGTCGGCCGCACGGCGCATCCACGATTGCAGATTCTCGGCCTGCTCGAGGCGCGCCTGTTGTCCCCAGATCTGGCGCTGCTCGCCGGGCTCGACGAAACGCTATGGCCGCCGGCGGCGCAGACCGACGCCTTTCTCAATCGTTCCATGCGCGCTGCGCTCGGCCTTTCCGCGCCCGAGCGACGCATCGGCCAGACCGCGCACGATTTCGTCGCCGCGCTCGGCGCGCGCCAGGCGATCGTCAGCCGCGCCAAGAAGCGCGGCGGCGCGCCGACGGTCGCCTCGCGATTTCTTCAGCGCATGGGCGCCGTCGCCGGCGAGGCGGCGATGGGCCTCGCCGAGGCGCGCGGCGAGGCCTACATCCAGCTCGCGCGTGCCCTCGACCGCCCGGAGCAGTATCGCCCCGCGCCGCGCCCACAGCCGAAGCCGCCGCGCGCGTTGCGCCCCGACAGGCTCAGCGTCACGCGCATCGAGACGCTGCGGCGCGATCCCTACGCGGTCTTCGCCGAGGCGATCCTCGGGCTGAGGCCGTTGGAGCCGATCGGCGTCGCGATGGGCGCGCGCGAGATCGGCAACCTCTGGCACGAGGCGCTGCAAGAGTTTTCCGAAGGCTTTGCTTCGGGGTCCCTGCCTCCGGACGCCCGCGCGCGCCTCCTCGCCGTCGCACGCGGGCGTTTCGCGCCGATGCTCGCCGATCCCTCGTTCCGCGCCATGCACTGGCCGCGCATCGTCCAAGGCTTCGACAAGTTCTTGAGCTTCGACGCCGATCGGCGCGTCCTCGCCGAGCGCATCCTCATCGAGCGCGGCGGCCGGCTGGAAATTCCCCTCGCGGACGGATCGATCTTCACGCTCACCGCGCGCGCCGATCGCATCGAACTCTTGCGCGGCGGCGGGGCGGCGCTGATCGACTACAAAAGCGGATCGCCGCCGGGAATCGGCGAGATTCAAGTCGGCTTCGCGCCGCAATTGACTCTCGAAGCGGCGATGTTGTCGCGCGGCGGCTTCGCCGGTCTGCAGGGCGTCGAAGCCGTTTCGGCGCTGTACTTCAAGCTCGGCGGCGCGAAGGGCGGCGAGACGCGCGAACTCAAGTTCAAAGACGCGAGCTTCGCCGAGATCGTCGAACGGCACTTCGCCGGCCTGAAGCTGCTGCTCGATCAATTCGCCGATCCGTCGACGCCCTATCTCTCGCGCCCCTATCCGAAATTCGCCAAGCGCGCCGGCGCCTACGACCACCTCGCGCGGGTGAAGGAATGGTCGGCGACCGGCGGCCTCGCCGACGACGCGCAAGGAGACGAAAGTTGACCGCGCGCGAGAGGACGCCGGAGGTTCCGTTGCCCGTGCGCATCGCACAGCAACGCGCCTCGAACCCGGCTTCGTCGGCCTGGGTGTCCGCCAACGCGGGCTCCGGCAAGACGCACGTCCTGGTGCTGCGCGTGCTGCGCCTCCTCCTCGACGGCGCGCCGCCCTCGGGCATTCTCTGCCTCACCTTCACCAAGGCGGCGGCCGCCAATATGTCGGCGCGCGTTTTCAAGACCTTGGCGCGATGGACCGGCCTCGACGACGCCGAACTCGCGCGAGAGATCGTCAAGTCCGGCGCGCGGGCGCCCGACGCCGCTCAACTCGGCTTCGCGCGCCGTCTGTTCGCGCGCACGATCGAGACGCCGGGCGGCCTGAAGATCCAGACGATCCATGCCTTCTGCGAGCGCCTGCTTCATCTCTTTCCCTTCGAGGCCAATGTCGCGGCCGGGTTTCGCGTCGCCGAGGAGCGCGAAGCGGCGCTGCTGATGGACGAAGCGCGCGCGCGCGCTTTCGCCGTCGCGCTCGATTCGCCCGAGCGGGACGCCGCGATCGCGAGAATCGCGTTGGACGCAGGGGCCGAAGGCTTCGACGAATTGCTCCAGGAGGCGCTCGGGCGGCGCGGCGAAATCGAAGCGCTCGGCGACCGCGCGGCCTATGGCGCGGCGCTGCGGCGCAAGCTCGGGCTCAGCCCCGGCGAGACGAGCGCTTCGATCAGGCGCGAAATGACGCGCGCCAAGCCGCAATGGGCGGGATGGGCCGCTGAACTCGCGCAAGGGAGCGCGAACGACCAGAGCCTCGCCGCGAGTCTCCTTCGCGCCGCCCGCGCGGGCGACGGCGAGGAAAGCCTCGCCGCGTATCTCGAAGCCTTCTTCACCGGCGAAGGCAAGCCGCGCGGCCAGACGCGCGGTCTCGTCACCAAAACGCTGGCCAAGCGCTTGCCCGATTTGCCCGAGCGCCTCGGCGACGAGCAGGATCGGCTCGTCGCGCTGCGCGATCGGCTGCGCGGCGCCGAGGCGGTCGAGCGCAGCCTCGCGCTCGTCGACATCGCGCAAGCCGTCCTCGTCGAATACGCCCGTCTCAAAGGCGCCCGCTCTCTCCTCGACTTCGACGACCTGATCGCGCGCACGCTTCTCCTGCTCGACCGCGCCGACGCGGCGTGGGTGCTCTACAAGCTCGACGCGGGCATCGATCACATTCTCGTCGACGAGGCGCAGGACACCTCCGAGTCGCAATGGGCGATTCTGACCCGGCTGTGCGACGAGTTTCTCTCCGGCGCCGGCGCGCGCCCGCGGCGACGCACCTTCTTCGCCGTCGGCGACGAGAAGCAGTCGATCTTTTCCTTCCAGGGCGCCGCGCCGAAGATGTTCGCTTCGATCCGTCGCGAACTGGAAAGGCGGCACCGCGAGGCCGAGCTCGATTTCGACTGGGTTCGTCTCGCGCTGTCGTTCCGTTCCGCGCCGCGCGTGCTCGAAGGCGTCGATCGCGTCTTCGAAGTCGAGACGGTGTGGCGCGGCCTGACCGGGGACGACGAAAAGCCGCCGCCGCACGGCGCGTTTCACGTCGATCTCAAGGGAATGATCGAATTGTGGGAGCCGATCGCGGCGGCGAAGTCCGCCGAGCGCGAGGATTGGCGCATGCCGCTCGACGCGAGCGCGCGCCAAGACCCGCCGGTGGCGCTGGCGCGCCGCATCGCCGAGGTCATCAAAGGCTGGCTCTCGCCGGATTCGCCCGAGCGCGTGCGCGACGCCGACACGCTCGCGCCGCGCCGGGTCGCCGCCGGCGACATCATGATCCTCGTGCGATCGCGCGGCGCCTTCTTCGAAGCGATGATCCGCGCGCTCAAGGAAGCTCGCGTCAAGACCGCCGGAGCCGACCGCCTGACCTTGCGCGATTCGATCGCGGTCATGGATCTGATCGCCGTCGGCCGCTCCGCGCTGCTGCCCGACGACGATCTGACGTTCGCCGCGGCGCTCAAGTCGCCGCTCGTCGGCCTCGACGACGACGATCTCATGGCGCTGGCGCCGGAGCGCGCGGGCTCGCTGGCGCGGGCGTTGACGGAAGCGGCCGACGAACGATTCGCGGGGACTTTGCCGGAAGCCAGTCGCAAGCGCCTGGCGCTGGCGCGAAGCCGCGCCGAGGCGTGGCGCCGGCGCGCCGAAACTCATACGCCCTACATGTTCTACGCGCGTCTCGTCGGCGAGGACGGCGGACGTCGCGCGCTGTTGGCGCGGCTTGGGCCCGAGGTCGCCGACGCGATCGACGAATTCATGGCGCTCGCCCTCGCGCACGAACAAAAGGCGGCGCCGTCGCTGCACGCCTTCCTCGCGGAAGTCGAGGCGACGGATTTCGCGATCAAGCGCGACATGGAAGGCGAAAGCGACAGCGTGCGCGTGATGACCGTCCACGCCGCCAAGGGCCTGGAAGCGCCGATCGTGTTCCTGCCCGACACCTGTTCGGCGCCCCATTCGCGCAACGAAGCCAAGCTCATCGACCTCGGCGGCGCCGACGCCGGCGATCCGCCGCTCTTGGTCTGGGCGACGAAAAAGGCCGACGATTCGCCGCCGCTCGCGAACGCTCGCCAGAGGACGCGCGACGCCGCCGCGGGCGAACATCGCCGCCTGCTCTATGTCGCGATGACGCGCGCCGCGCAACGTCTCGTCGTCGCCGGCTACGAAGGCGTGAGAGGGCGCTCCTCGGGCAATTGGCACGACCTCGTGCGCTCGGGCCTCGGCGACGCTCTCCGGCCGGCGCCGGCGCCGTGGAGCGGCGAAGAGACGGTCTGGCGGCTCGGAGAAAGCTTGAGCGGCGAGGCCGTGGCGGCGAAGCCCGCCGCAGCCCCGCGCCAGCGGGAGCCGATGTGGCTTTTCGCCGCAGGCGCCCGCGAAACCGCCGCGGCGCCGCTCAGCCCCTCGCGCGCCGGCGCTCCCGTTCGCGCGGGCGAAGCGAGCCGCGCGCGCCGCCAGGCCGGCCGGCAGGCGGGCCTCTTGGCTCACGTCCTGCTGCAACATCTGCTGGAAATCCCCGCCGAGCGGCGGCGGCAAGCCGCGGACCGCTTTTTGGCGTTGCGGGGCGGCGCGCTGACTCCCGAAGAACGCATGGGGCTCGCTGAACGCGCGCTGGCGACGCTCGCCCGCCCCGAACTCGCGCCTTTGTTCGCCGCGGGATCGCGCGCCGAAGTGGCGGTGGCGGGCGCCCTGCCGCGGCACGGGCGGCCCGCTCTGCCGTTCGCCGGACGGATCGACCGCATCGCCGTCGGCGCGGACGCGGTGTACGTGGCCGACTTCAAGAGCGGCGCGCCTTTCGGCGCGACGAGCCCGCCGGCCTATGTCGCGCAACTCGCGCTCTACCGCGCCGCCCTCGCTCCCCTTTATCCCGATCGCCCCGTGCGCGCGTTCCTCGTCTGGCTCGGCGCCGCCGAAGTCGTCGAAATCCCGCCCGCGGAACTCGACGAGGCCCTGGCGAAGCTCACGATCGACGCCTGACGCTGGCCGGCCCCTTACGCGCGTAAGGCGAATCGTCCTCGCTAACGCCTTGATAAGGTCGCATTTTGTCGACAACGTCGCGCCCATGAAAACGAGCGTGAGATGGTCGGGTCGTGGCCCGCGTATCGTGTCGCCCGAGGGACCGAACGAACGCGGAGCCGCGCGGAAGATTCGTTTTGGCGCGTTTTGGCCGGCTTTTGCCGGCCTCGCGCTGCTTTCGGCGCCCTTTCCAGCCTTCTGCGAGCAGGCGCCGCCCGGCATGGTGCCCTATGACCACCCCGTGTTTCACCACGGCGTTCGCGTGCTTTGGCACGGCGCCTGGCGGGCGAGGGACGGAAAAAAGGGCGACGCGCCGGCCAAGAGCGCGCCGAGCGTCGCCGACAAGCCGCCGCCGACGCTCAGGTCCAGCGAATATTCAATCCTGGTCGACGCCGAGGATTCCTGCGCGGCGCGGCTGGCGGGCGAATTCGTCGCGGCGCTGCAAGCCGATGGCGCGAAGGGCCGCGTGATCGCGGGACGAACCTCGCCGGCGGCGCTCGCCCAGGCGGTGAAGAGCGACGGCGCCGATCTTGCGATCGCGCCGATGGACGCGCTGATCGACAACGACAAGGCGAGCGCGGACTGGCGCGAGCGCGCGCCTTATATCGCGCGCCTCGGCGCCGAGACGATCGAAATCGTGGCGCCGCGGGCGATCGCCGACATCCGCCAGCTCGCTGGCCGCGACGTCGGTTTCGGCGTCGTCGACGGCGCGGGCGCGGCCACCGCCGCGACGTTGTTCTCGCGCCTCGGCGTCGCGCCAAAGCCATCGTTCGCGCCGCTCGGACCCGCGCTCGCCGATCTGGCGGCGGGCAAGCTCGCCGCGGTCGTCGCGGTCGGCGCCAAATCCTCGAAGACTTTGGCCGATTTCGGCAAGGACGGGCGCTTCCATGTCATCCCGATTCCTTGGACGCCGGCGCTGCGGGCGCTATACGCCCCGGCGCGATTGACGGCGAAGGACCGGCCGAACCTGATCGGCGCGGAGGAAAGGATCGATACGCTCGGCGCGCCGATGGCGCTCGTTGCGCTCGACGCCGCTCCGTCCTCCGCGCGCGCCGAACTCTTCGCCGCGCTGACGCGCTCCTTCTTCGACGGGTTCGACAAACTGCTCGGCCCCAGCGACGATCCGACGTGGCGCGAAGTCAATCTCGCCGCGACTGCGCCTTGGCCGCGCTTGCGGGCGGCGCAGGCCTGGATCAATCTCAACGCGACCGCGCCGAACGCTTCGCTCGATGCGTTCCGCGCGGTCGCCAAGACCGTGACGTTGGCGAACAATGGTCCGGGCGCGGAGGATTCCGATCGTCTCTACGATAGTCTGATGCAATGGCGCGGCGCGTGGCAATGACGAGAGGCGACCAATGCCGATCCTGCTGAAAGCCGCCGCCGGCCTTTGCGCCGGGGTCATGGTCGGCCTGCTGACTTTCGCCTTTTGGCCTCATATCGAGCCGGGCGTCGTCAACGCGCGACCGGCGGTGGAGCAGCCCAAATTCGTGACCTCCGCAGTCGCGACGAATCCCGCGCCCTCGACGGCGGTCGCGACCGACAAGGCCGCGGTCGACAAGCTTGCGCTCGCCTTGCGCGCCGTCCCGCAAGCGGCGACCAGCGACGGCGCATCGCCGGCCCGCGCCCTCACGCTGGCGTCGGCGGCCGCACCGGACGCGAACGCGAACGATCGGGCGCTTCGCTTGCGCGCGCAAGGCCTCGTCGCCTTGGCCGGCGGCGACGTCGCGGGAGCGCGGGCGTTCCTCGAATGCGCCGCCGAGGCCGGCGACGCGCGCGCCCTTCTCGTTCTCGGCGACACCTATGATCCCGCGACGCTCGCGCGCATGGGCGCGGTCGGCCTCAAGGGCGACGCCGCTCGGGCGCGCGATTACTATGCGCGCGCCCTCTCGGCCGGCGTCGCCGCGGCGCGCGATCGCATGGCGGCGCGCTAAGCTCGAAAGCGCCGACGGACCGGCGCCGATTCATTGCTCGACGCGCGAGAGAACTTCGCGCAACGGATCGCTCGTCCAGGCGGCGTTGACGAAATCCTCGTGCCGAACGTCGCCGGAATCGATGAACGCGACGATTCCCGGCCGCAACCCATCGGGAAGGCCGCTCTGGACCGCCACGCCGTCGCGCTCCAGACGCGCGCGCAGCGAGACGTTCCGGTCTCGCGAGGAACTCGAATAGGCGCTGACGAAAAACGCGTTATAGCGCGCGCCTTCAACCCAATGCGCGAATTTGTCCTCTTCGCCATAGAGCGCGTCGAACAGCACGACGCCCCGGATCCGACCGTCCGCGCCGCCCTGGGCCAACGAATAGGCCGCGGGCATATAGCCGCCGCTATAGGCGACGATGACCACCGGCATGCGGCGGAACGCGGCGCGCGAGGCGTTGGGATAAAGGTCGGCGAGCTTGGCCTCGGCCTCGTCGAGGAATTGCGCGAAAGCGCCGGGTCGCCAGAAATTGCCGGCGCTCGAATCCGCCGCGTCGACCGCGAGTTGCGGCGCCACGAGCACGCCGTTGAGGTTGGATTGCGCGAGCTGGCGAGCCGTTTGCTGTCGTTCGACGACGTCGCGCGTCAAGGTCGCCTGATTGCCGTGGAAGAATACGACGAGCGTGCCCGGGCGGTTGGGATCGAATTCGTTTCCCACGGCGAAGAGCACATGGCGGTCGTTGTAGGTCGTGTCTTCCCACAGCAGACCGCCGCGCGGCGACAAGTGGCCGAGTCGGCCGCCGTCGTTGACGTCGAGAAACGGCCGCGCCTTGTCATTGTCTTCGCTGGGAGGGATCAGGCCGCGATAGGGAAAGGCCGAGTTCTTGAATTCGGCGAAAGCGACATTCGCGCCGTTCGTCTGCACGAATTTCGGCGGTCCCGAAGGCGGCGACAAATTCGACCCCGAAGGCCCGCCCGCGCAGCCCGCGAGCGCCAACGCCAGCCCGATGCTCGCGGAAGAAGCGACGGCGCGACATGGTCGAACGTTCATCGTCAGACCTCCGACTCGATCACGGCGCCGGCTCGGGCAGACTGTTCGGCGCGTTTTTTGATATTACGCCGAAGAACGCCGGCAGCGCCAGAAGATAGGCTAGCCCCGCGATCTCGATCACCGCGCCGAGGCCGAAATTGGTCGCGATGACCGGCGCCGCCGCCGCGCCGATCACGGAGAAGCAGCCGTTGACGCCCCAGGCCCAGATGAACAGGTGCTCCTTGCCGAGCCGCCCGAGCGTCGTCATCGCCGTCGGCATGGGAAAGCCCATGAGGAAAGCGGGCGGCGCGATGAAGAGGAAGCAGGACAACAGCCGCGCCGCATAGGGCAAGGCGCCGATCGCGTCGAGCGCGATGTTGAGGAACAGCGCGTAGCCGATCAGCAGCGCCGCGATCGCGAGGAAAATGACCGGCATGACGGCGCGCATGCGCGGCAGGACGCGCTCGGACAAGAGCGCCCCGAGCCCCGAGAACACCAACATCCCCGTGATCAGGATCGAAGCGGAGACGGTTGGGTTGCCGAGCGCCATGACGAAATGCGCGATGAGCCCGACCTCGACCATGATGTAGCCGGCGCCCAGACAGGCGAAATAGACGATGGTCAGGAACTTGCCGCGCGACTTGGAGAAGATCGACCGCCAGCCCCAAAGCACGGGGATCGCCAGCAGCACCGCCGCGGTGAGGCAGGCGACGCCGAGCGTCGCCCAGATCAAGAGGTAGCCCCATTCGTCCTGCAGCAGTTCGAGCCGGTCGAGGATTCGCGGCAGATCCTTGGTCTTGACATAGGCCGCGAAATACGGCGCGTCGTTGGTCAGCTTGCGCGTATTGAAGACGTAGCGCTCGGCGATGTCCGGCCAACCGCCGTTGACCAACGCATGCCAGGCGAGCCGGCCCAGGACGGTCGCGGGAAGCACGCCTTCGTCGGCCTTGCCGCCGGGCGGGCCGGCGTCCGCGGGCGCGCTCGCATCGGCGGGGCCGGTGGCGTCCGACGCGTCGGACGGCGCCGGCGGACCGCCGGCGGCGCCGGAAAAGATCTGCGCGACATAGCCGTCGAGCGTGCGGTCGGTTTGCGAATTGTCGTAGAAGAGCCCGGGCGAGTAGATCTCGTCGAACGACATCGCATGCGTATGCTTGCGCAGCTTGTCGATTTCTTCGGCGGTGAAGCCGCCGCGCTTGTAGAGCACCGTCGCGGTCGAAAGGTAGGACGAGACGACGAAGAACGAGTCCGCCATATGCGCGCCGTCGACGTCCTTCGCCGCCGCGGCCATGGTCGTGTAGAGCTTGAGCACCGATTTGGGCGGCTCTTCCTTGTTCCACAGCGTCACCGACAGCACGCCGCCGTCGGCGAGCGCGCGCATGTAGGTTTCCATCGCCTCTTGCGTATAGGCGAACTTCTCGACGATGGCGAAGCCGCCGGGATTGGAGAGCCCGACGGAGTCGGCCAGACTCAAATCGACCACGTCGAAGCGCTCGTTGGTCTGCGCGAGGAAATGGCGCCCCTCGTAATCGATGACGCGCACCTTGCCGAGGATGTCGCCGGTGAAATCCTTGATCGCGGGATCGCGGAAGGCGGCGAGCACGGCGCGATTGCCTTCGGCGACCGTCACGTCCTTGGCGCCCGAGCGCAACGCCAGCGCGGTCGAAATGCCGCCGCCGAACTGGGTGATGAAGGTCTTCGGCGCCGTCTTGATCACGTAGGGGTAATACATCGGCAGGAAACGGAAATAGGCCGTGTCCTTGGCCGGCAGATCGCGGATGATGCCGATCGGCCCGTCGCTGTCGATGTAGAGAGCGAGATAGGCGTTGGCGGGCATCTCCGGCAGATTGAAACCGGCGTTGTCGGAGAGGCCCGGCGCGAAATGCAGATAGGAGCTCGAATAGGCCTCGAGATAGCCGAACGGCGAAGCGCTTTCGTAGACCTTCCGCGCGTCGGGGAACTTGCGCGCGTAGGAAACGCCTTTGTAGTCGTTGACCGCGAGGCGGCTCAGCCCCAGGGCCGGCGCGGCGACGAAATGGCCGCCGAAGGCGATGAGGGCGAGCGCCGCGTAGGGCAGGATCGCGCGCTTGCCCCCCGGGCCGAACGCCCAGGCCAGGCACGCCGCGAACCATAGCGCGAGCGGCGCCGCGATGAGATTGGCCGGCGTGAAGCCGTACATCGCCACAAGGACAACGAGGCCGCACAAGCCCGAGCCCGCCAGATCGGCGAAATAGACGCGCCCGAAAGTGCGGTTGCTCTTCAGGAAGACGCAGCCGAGAAACACCGCGCCCGAGAGAAACGGCGTCAGCGCGGCGAGGAAGATCTCGAGCAGCTTCCATTTCTGCGCGGGATCGGAAACGAGGAAGATCGCGTTGAAGCCGAGTTGCTGAATGAAGAGATTGGCCGCCACCGCGAGCGGCCCGAACAGCCCGAGCGCGACGCTCGCCGCGACGCGCCAATTGCGCGCGAACCAGTCCTTGGCGACGCACATCACCGCGCTGGTGAGGCCGAAGCCGAGCATCGCCAGGCTGACGACCAGCGAGCCGAAATGCGCCCAGCTGCCGACCGAGAACACCCGCATGATGTCGATTTGCAGGGCGATGACGGCGCCGGCGCCGAGCCCTACGGCGAAGTAGAGCGCGAAACGGCTTTGGCCCTCGAGCGTAATTTCGTCGTTCGCGCCGACCGGCGGCGCGCCGACATCCGCCGTCGCGATTGCATCGTTCATGAACGAAGGCTCCGAGCCCGCCGGCGCGCGGGCGCGCCGTCAAACACGCGCGCGTCGCGGCCGCGAGGGGGCGAGGCGATCAATTGTTGTGCGTGCCCTTGATGGCGTCGCCCTCGAGCTTGGTGAAGGGCACGAAGGGAACGATCCTGCCGCCGTAAATGTCCGAGCGCGAAACGGTGATCGAGCCGTCCGCGGCTTGGGTCTTCACGACCTTCAGCACGCGCTGCGCGCCGGGCGGGCCGACCGGAATGACCATGATTCCGTTGGGCTTGAGCTGTTGCAGCAAGGGCGGCGGCACGTGATCGATGCCGCAGGTGACGATGATCTTGTCGAACATCATCGGCCCCTGGTCGGCGGCCGCGAGCGCGGGCGAAGGAGAGGCGGCGGGCGAAGGCGTCGCGGCGGCGCTCGCAGCCGGGCTCGGCGAGGCGGCGGGCGAGGGCGTCGCGACCGGCGCGGCGGCGGGCGAAGGCGTCGCGGCCGGCGCGGCGGCGTCGTTCACCCAGCCGTAATAGCCGTCGGCGTTGCGCGAGCGGATCGCCGAGAATTCGACATAGCCGTCCTTGACGAGCTCGTCGTAGATGCCGCGCGTGCGCTCGGCGAGCGGCTTGATGATCTCGATCGTGTAGACCTGATCGGTCAGGTGCGCGAGATAGGCCGACTGATAGCCCGAGCCGGTGCCGATCTCGAGCACCTTCTCGCCCTTCTTCGGGTCGATCGTCGAGGTCATGCGGCCGACGATATGCGGTCCGGAAATCGTCACGCCGAAGCCGATGTCGAGAAACGCGTGCTCGTAGGCGCGGTCGAGATTCTGCTTCAACACGAATTTTTCGCGCGGCGTCAGCAGGAAGGCCCGCTTGTGGCGATCGTCCCAGATGTCCTCGTTGCGCACCAGGGCGACGAAACGATCGAAACGCTCGCCCAGGAACCTCGGGTCCTCGCCGCGCTGCGAAACGCCCCAGGCGATGAATTTCTCGCGGCTGTCCATCGGCGGCGTCAGATCGTAGGTGAAGGGCGTCGGCACATTGGCCAGGCCGAGACGCGGAGCAAGCGCGCCGCCCGCCAAAGCGGCCGCTCCGGCCAGGAAATGTCGTCGTTGCACCAAGGCCTCCTCAAAGGGAATCCAAAGGGAAATTTGTCAGACGGCCTGATACCCCAATTCGCGCCAAAACGCGACAGGCGATTTACCATGCCGGTCCCCGCTTACGGCGCGGCGATCGCGCAGGAATGGTCTTGCAAGTCCTCGGCGTGCCCGCCGCCCTCCATTTCCGCGTGGTCCGCCAGCAGGATAAATCCGGGCTTGCCCGCGAAGGTCGCGCCGACCGCGATCAGCGTCTCCAAGCCCATGTGATCCCTCGCGCCCTCCAAGCCGTCGGCGAGCAGCCGGAACGGAGCGGCGTCCGAGAGATCGGCCGAGTCCAGCCTTCGCGCCCAATAGCGCCGGCCCTTCAACGGCGCGGTCATGACGCGCCATTGGTCGTCGAGGGCGTCCTTGTAGCTCGCCAGCGCGGCGGCGACGTCCCTGTCCATGCAGTCGACATGCAGGTGCAACTGGTCCTGGCTGCGCGAGAATTGCGAATTGACGGAGACGCCGATCGCCTCGCGCGGCAAGGAACGGCTCAGTCGCGCCTCGAGAGCGCTCCGGCCCGCCCAGGCGAAGGCGAAATAGTCGGGCGCGGCTGGCGCCAGGACGAGCGGGTCCTCGATCCCGGTGACGCGACGCGTGGGTATGGCGAGAAATTGCGCGACGCCGTGGAGATCCTTCAGCAGCGCGGCGCCCTTGTCCTCGCCTTGCGAGAGATCGACGCTCTGGCAGGGCTTCGGCCCCTCGCCGGCTTTGAAGTGAGGGACGCATTGCTCGTGCACGATCGTCCACAGCGCCATGCGGTCGGCGTAGGCGGGCGCGGCGGCGAGCAGCGCGAAGGCGGCGGCGAGCGCATAGGCGACCCTCGTCTTGACGAACTCCATTGCGACGCGCCTCCAGCGAACGTTGAACCGGATCGAATATGGCGGCGCGACCGCACGGAAATATGTCATCCGGCAATTCCATGAATGTGACGGCGAAATCCGCCTCCCCGGCGGCTCGTCCAATGGAGGGAGATGTGTTAGCAATATCAACTCGGCGATGAAGCCGGGCTTCGCCATAGTCGAAGGGAGCGCCGGCGCGGAGCTCTAGCGGTTGCGCCGAGTCAAGAGAGCGGGGAGAACGAGAATGCGCGGCGACCATAAAGTCATCGAATATTTGAACAAGTCCCTCAGCCACGAACTCACCGCCGTCAACCAGTACTGGTTGCACTATCGAATCCTCGACAATTGGGGCTACAAGGATCTCGCCAAGATATGGCGCAAGGAATCGATCGAGGAAATGCGCCACGCCGATATCTTGGTGGCGCGCATCCTGTTCCTGGAAGGCATGCCGAACATGCATTTGCATGATCCCTTGCGGATCGGCCCGAGCGTCAAGCAAATCCTCGAATGCGATCTGGCGGCCGAACTCGACGCGCGCGCCCTCTATCTCGAAGCCGCGCAATATTGCCTGTCGGTCAACGACCGGGTCTCCATGAACCTGTTCGAGCAGCTGACGCACGACGAGGAAGAACATATCGATTTCCTCGAGACGCAGCTCGAACTGATCAAGCAGGTCGGCGCCGAGCTTTATGCGCAGAAGCACATCGGCGAGCTGGAGGAGTAAGCGCGGGCGGGCGGTCGCCGGCGTGAATGGCGATGTTCGTGTCGACGCGATAGGCCGAGCCTCAATCCCACTCGCGATCGGGCATTTCGATCGGTTCGCGGATCTCGACGCTCGGGGGCTTGGGCATGGCGCGCAGCCTGGCGACCGCGTCCTTCAAGCTCGCGCGCGGATTTTTCGCGCGCCGGCCCGCGCCGGGGCGACGCTTGTCTGAAGTTTCAGACATGGATCGCCCGCTTGGCCACCGCCATCGCCGCTTCCTTCACCGCCTCCGACATGGTGGGATGGGCGTGGCAGGTGCGCGCCAAATCCTCGGCGGAGCCGCCGAATTCCATCAGCACCGCCGCCTCGTGGATCATTTCGCCGGCGCCGAAGCCGACGATATGCACGCCGAGCACGCGGTCCGACGCGGCGTCGGCGAGCACTTTGACGAAGCCGTCGGTGTGGCGCATCGCGCGGGCGCGGCCGTTGGCGGTGAACGGGAACTTGCCGACGGCGTAAGCGACGCCCGCCGCCTTCAGCTCTTCCTCGGTCTTGCCGACGCTCGCGATCTCCGGACTCGTGTAGACGACGCCGGGGATCACGTCATAGTCCACATGGCCCGCCTGCCCCGCGAGAGTCTCGGCGAGCGCGACGCCTTCGTCCTCGGCCTTGTGGGCGAGCATCGGCCCGCGCACGGCGTCGCCGATCGCGTAGACGCCGGGAACGTTGGTGGCGAAATGCCCGTCGATGACGACTTGGCCGCGCTCCATCGCGACGCCGAGCGCCTCCAGCCCGAGACCCTGCGTATAGGGCCGCCGTCCGATCGCCACCAGCACGACATCGGCTTCGAGCGTCTTCGCCTCGCCGCCGGCCGCGGGCTCGATCGTCGCCTTGAGGCCCGACGCGCTCTTGTCGACGCGCGCGACCTTGTGGCCGAGATGGAACGTGAAGCCCTGTTTCTCCAGCATACGCTGGAACTGCTTGGCGACCTCGCCGTCCATGCCGGGAAGAATGCGGTCGAGGAATTCGACCACCGTCACCTCGGCGCCGAGCCGCCGCCAGACCGAGCCGAGTTCCAGGCCGATGACGCCGGCGCCGACGACGATGAGCTTTTTCGGCGGCTTGGCGAGCGCGAGCGCGCCGGTGGAGGAGACGATGGTCTTTTCGTCGATCTCGACGCCGGGCAGGCGCGCGACGTCCGAGCCGGTGGCGATGACGATTCGCTTGGCTTCCAGAATCGTCTCCTTGCCGTCGGCGCCCTTGACGACGACCTTGCCGGGCGCGGCGATGCGGCCCTCGCCGACCACCCAGTCGATCTTGTTCTTCTTGAACAGGAACGCCACGCCGTTGACGTTTGCTGCGACGGTCTCGTCCTTGTGCTTCATCATCGCGGCGAGGTCGAGCTTGGGCGCGCCGACGACGACGCCCAGCGGCGCCAAACCGTGCCCGGCCTCCTCGAACATTTCCGAGGCGTACAGCAGCGCCTTGGAGGGTATGCAGCCGATGTTGAGGCACGTCCCGCCGAGCGTCTTGCGCTTCTCGACGACGGCGACCTTCATGCCCAATTGCGCCGCGCGGATCGCGCAGACATAGCCGCCGGGGCCGGCGCCGATGACGATGAGATCGTGTTGGGCCATTTGCGCTCTCTGCTAAAATGTTTCGCCTAGTCGTCATGGCCGGGCTTGTCCCGGCCATCCACGTGGTCGCCGCCTCGTCGCCCCCTCTTCGCCAGCTCCAAGCCGAATGGCGTGGATGGCCGGGACAAGCCCGGCCATGACGCGTGAAGAGGCGGGCTACGCACTCCTCGTCACAGATCCAGCACCAGCCGCGCCGGGTCTTCGAGCGCTTCTTTCACCCGCACGAGGAAGGTCACGGCCTCCTTGCCGTCGACGACGCGGTGGTCGTAGCTCAGCGCGAGATACATCATCGGGCGAATTTCGATCTTGCCGCCGACGGCCATCGGCCGGTCCTGGATCTTGTGCATGCCGAGAATGCCGGACTGCGGCGCATTGAGAATCGGCGTCGACATCAGCGAGCCGTAGATGCCGCCGTTGGTGATGGTGAACGTGCCGCCCTGCATCTCCTCGATCTTCAAACTGCCGTCGCGCGCGCGCTTGCCGAAATCGGCGATCGATTTCTCGATTCCCGCGACCGACAGCCGGTCGGCGTCGCGCACCACTGGAACGACCAATCCCCTGTCGGTGCCTACCGCGATGCCGAGATGATAGTAGTTCTTGAAGACGAGATCGGCGCCGTCGATCTCGGCGTTGACGGCCGGGATTTCCTTCAGCGCCTGCACGCAGGCCTTGACGAAGAATCCCATGAAGCCGAGCTTGGCGCCGTGCTTCTTCTCGAAGGCGTCTTTGTAACGCACGCGCATCGCCATCACTTCGCCCATGTCGACCTCGTTGAAGGTCGTCAGCATCGCGGCGGTGTTCTGCGCGTCCTTGAGCCGGCGCGCGATGGTCTGGCGCAGCTTGGTCAGGCGCACGCGCTCCTCGCGCGCGGAATCGTCGGGCGCCGAGGGCGCGCGCGCCGCGATCGGCGCCGGCGCGACGACCGCCGCGGCGGGCCTGGCCGCCGGCGCCTTGGCGAGCGCCTCGAGCGCGTCGCCCTTGAGAATCTGGCCGCGCTTGCCGCTGCCGGCGACGCCCGAGAGATCGAGCGCGTTCTCGCTGGCGATCTTGGCCGCCGCGGGCGCGGGCGGCATCGCGGTCGGCGCGGCGGCGGGCTTCGGCGCGGGCGCCGGGCTCGCGGGCGCGAGGTTCGCAGCGGCCGGCGCGGCGGAAGCGGCGGCGGCGGTGAGCCCGCCCAGAAGCGCGCCGATCGCGACCGTCTGCCCGGTCTCGGCGGCGATTTCGCTCAGCACGCCCGCCGCCGGCGCGTTGACCTCCAGGGTCACCTTGTCCGTCTCCAGTTCGACCAGCGGCTCGTCCGCCTTCACGACGTCGCCGCGCTGTTTGAACCATTTGCCGACGGTCGCCTCGGAGATCGACTCGCCGAGAGTGGGAACGCGGATTTCTATGGCCATGGTTCAAATGCGCCGCGAGCGGCGCCCTTCTTTCTAAGGGGAAACGGAGGAGACCGGCGCGCGCGGTTCGGCGGGGCGGACGGAAATCGTCGGCATCGGATAAGTTTCGTAAGCGAAGCCGCGGTTCGCGGCGACGACGGGATCGCGGGCCAGCAGCGCCCGCACCGCCTCGGCCGACGCCGCCTCGACGATCGCCACGCCCCAGCCGCCGGCGGGGTCGTCGACGGCGCCGATCGCGATCACCATCCCAGCTTCCACGAACGGGCGCCAATGGGCCTGATGCGCGCCCATCAGTTCGCGCTCGTCGCCCGCCATGTCCGCGAGGAACGTCCTGCGCGGCGGCGTCAAGCGGCAGAGGAAATGCGGCATGGCGGTCACCTCGCTCAGGCGTTGGGCGAGAATGCGGCGCGAGGGGGCGCTCCCCTCACGCGAAGCACTCGTCGAGGAAGGCCTTGAGCTGCGCGAGATGCTTGGACATCAGGCCTGTCGCGGTCGCCGCGGCGGCCGGACGGCCGGCGTAGCGCGCGCGCTTGGACTTGCCGCCGACCTGACCGAGCACCCACTCGAGATAGGGCTCGACGAAGGTCCACGCGCCCATGTTCTTCGGCTCCTCCTGGCACCAGATCAGATCGGCCTTCTTGAACCGCGCAAGCTCCTTGACCAGGCTCTTGAGCGGGAAGGGATAGAGCTGCTCGACGCGCAGGATGTAGACGTCGTCGATGCCGCGCTTCTCGCGCTCTTCATAGATGTCGTAATAGACCTTGCCCGAGCAGAGGATGACGCGGCGGATCTTCTCGTCGCGCGTGAGCTTGATCTTCTCGCCCTTGTGCGTTTCCGCGCTGTCCCACAGCAGGCGATGAAAGCTGGCGCCCGGCGCGAAGGCCTCGATGTTCGACACCGCCCGCTTGTTGCGCAGCATCGACTTCGGCGTCATGACGATCAACGGCTTGCGGATGTCCCGCTTCAATTGCCGCCGCAGCGCATGGAAGAAATTGGCCGGCGTCGAGGGGGCGACGACCTGCATGTTGTCCTCGGCGCAGAGCTGGAGAAAACGCTCCAGGCGCGCGGAGGAATGCTCCGGCCCCTGGCCCTCGTAGCCGTGCGGCAGCAGGCAGACCAGACCCGACATGCGCAGCCACTTGCGCTCGCCCGAAGAGATGAACTGATCGAAAACGACCTGAGCGCCGTTGGCGAAATCGCCGAACTGCGCCTCCCACAGCGTCAGGGCGTTCGGTTCGGCGAGCGAATAGCCGTATTCGAAACCGAGCACGGCTTCCTCGGAGAGCATCGAATTGATGACCTCGTATCGCGCCTGACCGTCGCGGATGTGGTTGAGCGGAATGTAGCGCGCTTCGCTCTGCTGATCGATGAGCACGGAATGGCGCTGCGAGAACGTGCCGCGCTCGCTGTCCTGGCCGGACAGACGCACCGGAAACCCTTCGTCGAGCAGCGAACCGAAGGCGAGCGCCTCTCCGGTCGCCCAGTCGATGCCCTCGCCGGTCTCGATCGTGGCGCGGCGATTGTCGAGAAACCGCTGGATCGTCTTGTGAACGCTGAAGCCCGCGGGCGCCGAAGTGATGCGCTCGCCGATCTGTCTGAGGCGCGCGATATCGACTGCGGTCTCGCCGCGTCGGTCGTCGTCGGCGATATCCTGCGCCGACTTGAAGCCCGCCCAACGTCCGTCGAGCCAATCCGCCTTGTTGGCGACATAGGCCTGGCCCGCTTCGTATTCGGCTTCCAGGCGATGGCGCCAATCGGCGCGCATCTTGTCGACCTCGCCCTGGGTGACGATTCCCTGCTCGACGAGCTTCTTGGCGTAGATCTGCAGCGTCGTGGGATGCGAGCGGATGTTGCGATACATCAGCGGCTGGGTGAACGCCGGCTCGTCGCCTTCGTTGTGGCCGAAGCGACGGTAGCAGAACATGTCGATGACGACGGGCTTATGGAACTTTTGCCGATATTCCGTGGCGACCTTGGCGCAGAACACCACCGCCTCGGGATCGTCGCCGTTGGCGTGGAAGATCGGCGCCTCGACCAATTTGGCGACGTCGGAGGGGTAAGGCGAGGAGCGGGAGTAGCGGGGATAGGTGGTGAAGCCGATCTGGTTGTTGACGATGAAGTGCAGCGAACCGCCGGTGCGATGACCGCGCAGGCCCGAAAGGCCGAAGCACTCCGCGACGACGCCCTGGCCGGCGAAAGCCGCGTCGCCGTGAATCAACAGCGGCAGCACCTTCACGCGTTCGATATAGTCGTCGAGCTGATCCTGCTTGGCGCGCACCTTGCCGAGCACGACGGGATCGGCGATCTCGAGATGCGAGGGATTGGCGGTCAGCGACAGATGCACCGCGTTGCCGTCGAACTCGCGATCCGACGACGCGCCCAGATGATATTTGACGTCGCCCGATCCCTCGACTTCGTCAGGCGAGGCCGAGCCGCCCTTGAACTCATGAAAAATGACGCGATGCGGCTTGCCCATCACCTGGCTGAGCACGTTGAGGCGCCCGCGATGTGCCATTCCCAAGGCGATCTCCTTGAGGCCGAGTTGTCCGCCGCGCTTGATGATCTGTTCGAGAGCCGGGATCATCGCCTCGGCGCCGTCGAGGCCGAAGCGCTTGGCGCCGGGGTATTTGATGTCGAAGAAATTCTCGAAGCCCTCGGCCTCGACCAGCTTGCCGAGGATCGCGCGCTTGCCTTCCTTGGTGAACTGAATTTCCTTGTCCGGCCCCTCGATGCGCTCCTGAATCCACGCCTTCTCCTGGGGATCGGAAATATGGACGAATTCGAAGCCGATCGTGTCGCAATAGGTGCGGCGCAG
>Ga0187852_1001051_pt1 | contig 27403 bp, 18 predicted proteins | sample June2016WEW_6_40_FD_134511 | JGI IMG/M metagenome (GOLD analysis project Ga0187852, IMG submission 134511) | Peatland microbial communities from SPRUCE experiment site at the Marcell Experimental Forest, Minnesota, USA - June2016WEW_6_40 | ecosystem: Environmental > Terrestrial > Soil > Wetlands...
ACGCTCACCGGGAATGCGACCTTCAGCAGAATATGATCTTCGTGCCAGTCGGCTTGCATCTTGACGTCGACGCGCGGAACGCCTGAGTACAGGCAGATGTCCTGGATGAAAGACGAATTCTGGAATTTCTTTCTCACCCGAATCACCGCGCGCGCCGGCGTGTTCTCAACGAGCTTCACTTCCTCGGCTTCCTTCAGGTCCCACTTGTGGTCCTCGAAATTGGCGTCGATGTTCCAGGCGTCGTATTCCTTGGGCTTGTCCACGAACGTCTGGAGCAGATTGCCGCAGGCGCCGGGCTCGAGAGCTTCCCGGCCGCTGCGCTTGTCGACCAGGCTCGTAATGCATCCCGTTTTGGGATCCACTTTGAGGCTGACGAACTCATTCTCCATCTCTTCCGCGCTTGCTTTCAGAGTGCTTCCCGCGGAACTTGTCGAGGTGACAGGCAAGAGATGGTAAACCGCGTAGCCCATGGCCGGCACATTCTTGGCCACGAACCTGATCTTCACGGAATGGATTGAATCGTCGCGCGATATGATGGAGGAGGGAAGGGTGGTCCCGGACGAGTCACGCACTTCGACCCCACCCTGTGGCGCGAGTTCTGAGGGGAATTGTGCTTCCACTTCGGCGACGTCTGTCCGGCGCCAACTGAGTGGATTAAAGAGAATAATGGGAACGCCTTCGCCCTCAGTGTTGACGCGCGCGGCCAGCGTCTTCAAGGAGTCGGAAAGGATTCTGTTACCGGATAATTTCACCACGCCGAGATCGCGCGCTGCGTCAACATAATTGATGGCGATCCCCGAACCCGGCATGATGTCGTGGAACTGGTCGAAGAGGACCTTCTTCCAATCGTCGTTCAATTCTTCCTGCGGATAAGGCAGCCCGTGCAGCGTGGCCAGAGAGGAGAACTTCTCGGCGTTGAGCAGGAGCTCTTCGCTCTGCCGGATGCGCTTCTTAGTCTCGGATTGGGTTGTCAAAACGCCGCGATGGAACTGTAGGTAAAGTTCGTTGTCCCACACAGGAACGTTGACTTGGGCGAGCTTCTTTTCGACGTCGTCAAAGAATGACTGGGCGGTGCCGAAGGTCAGCTTGGGAAACGAATTGGGGCGATCCTGCCAGCGGCGTGCGGAGTCGAGCATGCTGCGGGTGGGACCGCCTCCATGGTCGCCGATCCCGTAAAGATGCAGAATCTCGGGTATCTGCGTCTTGGGATAATACTCCGCCACATCTTCCGAGATCCGCACAGGATCGATGTCATTCACGTAATCGTGCGGGAAGTAAGTCAGGACGCGGCTGCCGTCGGGGGCTTCCCACCAGAAGAGTTTATAGGGGAACTTGGTGGTCTCGTTCCAGGACATCTTCTGGGTAATGAAATAATCAAGGCCCGACCGCTTGTAGATTTGCGGGAGTTGCCAGTTGTAGCCGAAAGAATCGGGATTCCAGCCAATTCTCACATCCACTCCGAATTTCTGCTTGAAGTAGCGGGTGCCGACCAGCAGTTGGCGCACCAGGGACTCTCCGCTCGGCATGTTGAGGTCGGGCTCCACCCACATGCCTCCTACGACCTCCCAGCGGCCTTCCTTGACGCGCTGTTGAATCTCTTTGAACAGGTCAGGGTATTTCTCTTCCATCCAAACGTAGTCTTGCGCCGCCGATTGAGCATAGACAAAGTCCGGGTATTGCCTCATCAATTGCAGGACCGTGCTGAAAGTGTTGCGTACTACTTCCACTGTTTCGGTCCAGGGCCAGAGCCAGGCCATATCAATGTGGGCGTTGGCGACGGCGCGAACCGTATAACGACTTGCCAGGCTTGCGAAGGGCTGGAGTTTGTCCTGCGCCGCCCGGAGAGAATTCTCAAACGCTTGCTGGTCCCCACTGTCCAGCGCAGCGAAGTTAATGGCGTGAACGACAGCATCGAGCTTCCGAGATTCCTCCGAAGCGCCCCGAAAGATCCCCGAGACGATCGCTTGAGCCGACTGAATCTCCTCGTAAAGCAGGGCTGGGTCAGGCCGTCCGGCGGGGTAGTCAACTAGCAGTTGAGCGTTCTGGAGCTGCACCGCACCGGTGGCAGAGGGAACATCGACAGCCACCAGGATCTTCGCCCCTGGCTCGGCTTTCCCAGTCAACAGAACAGGTTGCTGGGTGTCCCCGTCGGCCACCTCCGCGAGTGAACCATTGAAGAAGACACGAAACTGCGAGGGGCCATCGGCGCTGACGCTCAAATCCAGCCGCACCCGCGCGCCGCGGATGCTGTACTTTCCCATCGTCTGGGGTATCTCAACCATGCGCCGGAACCACATCGGGCCGTTACCCGCTTTTTCCGAGATCCGAACGGGGGTCCAGTCGGCATCGTTTAGATCCGGGGCTTCGCCATGGGCGAGGTCATCCACGTGCGCCTTCCAGTCGGCCAAAGGTTGCGCGAACATCGCATGCAGGCGTGACAGTTCATTTTGGTAAGGGTTCTTCTGTTGACTCTGTTCCTGCGCCCGGACAACAGGTAGAGACGATAGCAGAGCGCACAGCGCAAAGGTGAGCGCTCCGAGTCTGACAACACGAGTTTCCGTCATGGAGAGTAGTCCTTTCCGCCTCGGAGTTCTGGGACGGTCGAGATTATACACCAAAGGAAGGAGTAGCCTTCACCCGCCGCCTCGGCCGAGACGCCCCGCGCTACGATTTTTGGCCGTTGCGCCTTGCAGCCCTTAAGGCGTTTCGAGTATTGTTCTCTGTTTTCGGATTTTGTTCTTGGGATAGAATCAGGCGCCGCATTCGATGACTCGGCGCGGGGGGAGTTGCAATAATGCAACGGAGAAACTTCATAAAAAGCGTGCTGGCGGCAGGAGGGGCGATGGCCTGCCAGCCATACTTGGCGCGGGGAACGCCGGCAAATACACCTGATGCAGAGGTCAAGCGGGTGCTGGTGATGTTCAAGTGTCATTTGGACGTGGGATTCACGGACACCCAAGCTGGGGTGATGCGGCTCTATTTTGACCGCTATTTTCCCCAAGCCATTCACGTCGCCAGCTTGTTGCGGCAAGGGGGCGAAGATCGCTACGTGTGGACCACCGGATCGTGGCTTCTCTACGAATATCTCGAACAGGCCTCGAGCCAACAACGACGTCGCGTGGAGGAGGCGGTTGCCGCCGGGGCCTTGGCTTGGCACGCCCTGCCTTTTTCGTGGGAGACCGAAATGCTCGACCGCTCCATGATCGCGGGCGCTTTAGGTCTCTCGCAGTCGTTGGACCGGCGCTTCGGCCGCACCACCAATGGAGCCAAGATGAGCGATGTGCCGGGCCACTCGATCGGAATAGTGGGTCCGCTGGCCGAGAATGGCGTCAAGCTGCTGGACATCGGCGTGAACGGCGCGAGCACTCCGCCCGAGGTTCCGCCCCTGTTTGTCTGGAAGGATGCGGAGGGCGCTTCTCTCATCATGATGTACCACCACAAAGGCTACGGCGGCGTGGTGCGGGTGCCGGGATCGGACCTTGCCATCGATGTGGAGATGCGCAATGACAACGGGGGCCCTCACTCCATAGAGGAAATCAAGAAGATCTACCGAGATTTGCGAAAGCAATTCCCCAACGCCAAGGCGACCGCCGCCAACCTGAGCGAGATTGCCAATGCGATCGAACCCGGCAATCTGCCCATCGTGACGCAGGAAATTGGCGACACATGGGTCTACGGCGTACCCAGCGATCCCGTGAAGGTAGCGCGTTACCGGGAAGTGTCGCGATTGCGCCGGGAGTGGATCGCACAAGGGAAATTCCGCGTCGGAGACCCCACGGATGTCGCCTTGCTCCGCCGGCTTCTCCTCGCGGTCGAACATACCTGGGGCGTCGATACGAAGCGGCTCAAGGACTACGAACACTACACGCCGAAGGACCTGGCGAAAGTAGTCGATACGCCAAAATTCCGCTGGGCGGAAACCAGTTGGGCCGAGAAGCGCAAAGATATTGACGAGGGGATTGCCAACCTTCCCGAACCTCTACGCGGCCAGGCACTCCAGAGCCTTCGCGCCTTGCAACCGGTGGAACCAGAGCAGAGCGGGCTCGATCTCCACACTGCCGGAACGGAAATCGAAACCACCCATTTCACGCTGGCGCTTGATCCGAATACGGGCGCAATCTGCCGCCTGGGTGCCAAGGCGGCCGGCCGCGAGTGGGCCTCGCCTGAACACCCGCTGGCGTTGTTCGCCTACCAGACGCTCTCCAAGGCGGACTACGACCGCTTCATCGGAAGTTATATCACCGCCAAGACCTGGTGGGCGCCGATGGACTTCGGCAAACCCCACATCGAAAAGTTCGGAGCGCAAAGCCGCGTATGGTTGCCGGCGCTCACCAATTGCTGGGCGGGCAAAGCCGCCTCGGGCCACCGCGTTCTCGCCGAGTTGCGGATTCGAGATGCGGAAGCGGAGCGCGTGGGTCTTGTCGCCTGGCCACAGAAGCTGTACCTTGAAATGCTCTTTCCGGATGCCGAGCCCTCGGCGCAGATCAATTTCAGCTGGTTCGGAAAAGCCGCCAATCGGCTCCCGGAAGCAATGTGGCTCAGCTTTCTGCCCCAAGCGCCTGATCCGCAAGGCTGGCGTCTTGAAAAGGTGGACCGTTGGATGTCGCCGCTCGATGTTGTGCGGGGAGGAAACCGGCATATGCACGCGGTTTCGAATGCCGTACGATACAAGGACGCGCAAGGAGAGTTCACCATTGAGACCTTGGACGCGCCCGTAGTGGCCTTGGGAGAGAAGTCGCCCATTGCCTATTCCGATGCGCAACCTGATCTTGCCGGCGGCTTCCACTTCAGCCTCTTCAACAACGCCTGGGGCACGAATTACGTTCAGTGGTTTGCCGAGGACATGCGCTTTCGCTTTAATCTGCGCGCAGGGAACGCGACGTAGGTCGGCCCTTGTGGTCGCCCTGATTTGAATGTAGCGCCGACCTTCAGGTCGGCAAGTGCTGGCCTAAAGGCCAGCGCAGCGGATCAAATCAGGGCAATACTCGGTGGGGAGGAGATTCCATGTCAGTTTCAAGAAGGGGCTTTCTGATGAGTTCGATTGGCAGTGCGTACGCGGCGGCAGGGGAGCTGCGGGGATTGGCAAGGAATCCCAAAGGCGTGGCTGCTGCGGCAGAGGCTCGCGCCGGCGGTGCGCCAGCCGCGCCGGAAGGCCCGGCAAGCGCGCCCACGGAGTTTACACGTGGCGTGGGAATTTACCCAGGCGACCCGCGCGAGGACTTTGGACCCACACTAGTGCCCGACGCATCGTCGACGTATCGCAACCTGGCGTTGCACCGGCCCGCTTACCATTCGAGCAGTTACGACTACAACCTCACCGCTCAGCTGGTGACCGATGGGATAAAGGACACCCATCCCCCAGAATGGGTGGCGACCTCGCTAAGCTTTCGCGGCCAGCTCCCCAAGACACAGCGCGAGTTATTTCTGGATCACAACGCGGTGACCGTCGTTGACTTGCGCGGGCCCCGCCCTTGGCTGCAGGTGCAAGTGGGTGGTGGAGCGAGTGCGCCGGCGATCGACCGGGTTGACGTGCTCTTTATGGCACCCGGTGGGTTGAAACCTGAGAGTGTGAGTGTGTCCGTTTCGGTCTCGGACGACGGGCGCGAATGGAAGGAAGCCGGTAAGGCCACAAACCCTCAGCCAGCGACTCTCACCGGCGGCCCGACTGGTTTTGAGCGAGGAGGACTTGTCTTTCAGCCCTCCATTCCGCTCCAAGCAGTTTCCGAGAGCCGCTTCTATCGAGTCGAGTTTGAGGCCGCTAATGCCTCGGCCATGGCATATTTCATGCAATGGCAAGTCGCCGAAGTGGCTTTCTACAACCAGAACCAGAGAGTTGAAGTCGGTGGTCCTTACAGGTTTACGAGTGCGTGGATGAGCGCGGGTTTGGGTGAGGAGAGGGTTTACGTCGATCTGGGCGCCCGCTGTGAGTTCGATCGCGTGGTGCTCTGCTGGATTGCGCGCGCCGCGGAGGGCTCCCTCCAGGTCTCCGACGATGCTAAGAGTTGGCGGGACATTCAACCGCTGCCTGTCGGGGCGGGAAACACGGACGACCTCAAGCTCGCGCAGCCAGCTCAAGCGAGATACGTGCGCGTGCTGATGACCCGGCCGACTTCGGCGGACGGCTACATACTGAGCGAGATGGAAGTCTACGGGCGCGGTGGGTTCGTGCCTCAGCCGAAACCCGCACCAACGAGCACGCGTGAAGCGCGGCTCGACTTGGCAGGAGGTGCGTGGCGCCTCGAACGAGCTTCGCTAGTCGGCGCCGACGGAGCTGCCCTTTCCAAAGCCGGATTCGCGGATGGCGATTGGATTGTCGCAACAGTGCCGGGCACCGTTCTCACATCCTATCTGAATATCGGCGCAATTCCCGACCCCAACTATGGCCAGAACCAGTTGTACATTTCCGATTCGTTTTTCTGCGCGGATTTCTGGTATCGGAACGAGTTCACGTCCCCGGAGTTGCCGCCAGGCAAGCGTGCCTGGCTGAATTTCGACGGAATCAACTGGAAAGCGGACGTTTTCCTGAACGGCAAGAAACTCGGCCGCATCGAAGGCGGCTTCATTCGCGGGCGCTTCGACGTTACCGGCCGTTTGTTCCCCGGCGCCAGGAATGCACTGGCCGTTCGCATCCAGAAAAACGCCACGCCGGGAAGCACCAAGCAGAAGACCTTTGAAGATCCGGGAAAGAACGGCGGGGCGCTCGGACTCGACAACCCGACCTATCACGCGTCGATTGGCTGGGATTGGATTCCCACCATTCGCGGCCGCGACATCGGCATCTGGGGCGGCGTCTACCTGACATTTACCGGGCCGGTAACTCTCGAGGAGCCGTTTGTCAAGAGCACCTTGCCGCTGCCGGATACCACCCGGGCCGATGTAAGCGTCGAATGCAAACTGGTGAATCACACGCCCCGGCCGGTGGCGGGAACCTTGCGCGGACGCTTGGGAGAATTGCACATTGAACAACGCGTCACTGTCGGCGCCTCTGCAACCACCACGGTGAAGTTTGATCCCACGAACACGCCCGCGCTGCGGCTCGAGAATCCGAAGCTCTGGTGGCCCGCGGGCTACGGCGATCCGCACTTGTACCCAATGGAACTGAGCTTCCAGACGCGCGACAAGAAAGTATCGGATGCGCGGGCGCTCGACGTCGGCATCCGGCAAATGACCTACAGCGAAGAGGGTGGCGCTCTGCGGATTTGGATTAACGGCCGGCGATTTATAGCGCGGGGAGGGAATTGGGGCTTCGGCGAATCCATGCTGCTTTATCGCCGGCGCGAGTACGACGCCGCGGTCCGCTATCACCGGGAGATGAACTTCACGATGATTCGCAACTGGGTGGGGCAGGTCGGTGATGAAGAATTCTTCGCCGCTTGCGACCGCCACGGGGTTATGGTCTGGCAGGAGTTCTGGCTCGCTAATCCTTATGACGGGCCCGACCCGAAAGACGATGACATGTTCATGCGTAATGCGCTGGATTCAGTCCTGCGGTTTCGAAATCATCCCTCGATTGGAATTTACTGCGGCCGCAATGAGGGCAACCCGCCCAAGGCGCTTGACGACGCCATCCGCAAAGTTCTGGGCGAAAATCATCCCGACATCCACTACATTTCCAATTCGGCCTTTGGCGTTGTGGGCGGCGGCGGGCCTTATATGGCCATGCCGCTCAGCTTCTATTTTACGGGCGGCGCGCATACGAAGCTGCACAGCGAGATGGGCATGCCGAACATTCCCCCTGTCGAAAGCGTGCGGGCGATGATGCCCGAATCGGCGCAGTGGCCGCAGGGCCTCGACTGGGGTCTTCACGATTTCACCCTGACCGGCGCGCAAGGCGGCGAGAGTTTCAGGAACATGATCGAGTTCAGTTACGGCGGCGCCGACAACCTGGAGGATTGGGTTTCACTGGCCCAATTTCTCAATTACGATGGTTATCGCGCCATGTTTGAGGGGCAGGGCAATCTCCGCATGGGGCTTCTGCTTTGGATGAGCCATCCCTGCTGGCCGTCCTTCGTTTGGCAAACCTATGACTATTACTTCGAGCCGTCTGCTGCTTATTTCGGATGCAAGAAGGGTTCGGAGCCCCTCCACATCCAATGGAACCCCGTAACGGAGAGCATCGAAGTCGTCAATAACAGCGGCGGAAATGTTCAAGGTTTGAATGCTACGGTTGAGGTCTTGAACATGGACGGGGCTAAGCAGTGGGAGAAGTCTGCCACGCTCGACAGTCAAGAGGACAGCGCCAACTCGTGCATCAAAATGGAGTACCCGTCCGGGCTGACCCCGCTGCACTTCCTGCGGCTGTCTTTGACACATGGAACCGGCACGATCTCTACAAACTTTTACATGCGGGGTCCAACGGAAGGCAACTATCGAGCCATTCGCCAGATGCCGAAGGTGAAGCTGGAAGCGTCCACGCGCGCCACGCGCCAAGACAGTCGCTGGCAATTAGCCACCGAGCTGCACAATCCCTCCGACCACCCGGCGTTGATGGTCCGCTTGAAGGCCGTGCGGGAAAAGAGTGGCGATCGCATTCTGCCTGCGATTTACAGCGACAACTATATTGCTTTAATGCCCGGGGAGCGGCGGACGATTCAAACCGAGCTCGAGCACGCCGACACGCGCGGGGAGACGCCGCGCATCGTGGTAGAAGGGTTCAACGTCCGGATGTAGCGGCGATCTCTGCTGCCTGCCCGTCCGTTGCTCCTCTCTGGAAACTGCTCACTCGTGGGCCCTGGATGGCGCATGCATAAAAGGCAATGTATGCGCCACCCGTCGAGTTCATACCACGGGCTCAGAAAGGCGAGCGCAGAGTCCAGATGGTGAGAGTGTTCAGGTCATCATCGACAGCGGCAAAACGAATTGCCCCTCGGGAAACGGTGCTGGCGATTCCGAATGCCGCGCCAGGGTTACCAGCGTCGACTTGATAGGTCGCTACGAGCTGTCCCTCTTCTGTGAACTCCACAAGATCGTTTTGTGTTCCCCCTGCATTTACCCCATCGCCGTTGGCGGTGATCAGGTGGCCGTTCGGGCCGAGGGTCAGTCCCAAGGGGCCGTGCAAGTGTGCCTGATCAGCAAAAACCACGAAGCCCGTGCCCGCGCTGGTAGTCCGCCTGATGGGATCGTTGATGACGAAAACCTCGTTGTCCGCAGTGGACGCCACGAAAAGAAGATCACGGAACGGATCGTACGCCAGACCAGTGGGTCCTACGGCGACGATGGCGGGAATCAGCTGGTGGCCAAAGCCGGACGCGACCTGGGTCTTGCTAACCAACGTAATGCCGCCACTACCGATCGAGAAGTTGAGTCGCGTCACTGTTCCGCTCAACACATTGCTGACGAATACTTGCGCGAATGCTCCTTGATCGTTGATGGTGAGATCCCAGGGGCTGTCCAAAAGCTCGGGGTCATTGAGCGTACTCACGAGATTTCCGTTTCGATCGTAGATCTGGAGCGAACCCTGTGCGGGCGTCGAGACGCCGTTCGGATACGAGACCGGAAGATTTCCGACAATCACGAAGCCGCGCGAAAAGACTCCAAGGGCCGTTGACAATCCGATGAGCGACGAAGTTGTGAACAGCGATTGCTGTCCGGTCGGCGAAATGCTGACGATGGTCGTGCCAGTTCCCTCGAGGTTGCCGAGAGCACTGCTGTTGTTGAAGTTCGAGACCAGAACGTCGCCTGGGACGATGTTGGGACCGGCCGGGAACCCGGCGGGGACGAAGGCCACACCGTACGGGTTCAAATCTCCGTTGGCCGGCACCGTCGAGGCGGTGATGCTCTGAAGTGAATCCAAAATCGAATTGTTCTGGAGGAACGGAACTTCTTGCGCAAAGGCGAGCCCTGCGCAAACCGAGAGGCAGGCTAGCGCAAAGAAGGCTTTCAGTGGCAACTTTTTTGTCATGCGAATCTCCTATTCGTTTCGAATTTGCAAGCAACATTAGAGAGGCTAGCATCGCGCTCTGTCCAAGCTGTCACCGGCCGGTAATAAGTTTGTCTAAGTTGTATGTCCCGGCGTTTACAATCCGGCGCCGCTGGCCAATTCCACGCAGCCGGAAATCTCTCGTCAGCAGCCGCCGGAAAACCGGCGTTATCGAATGGCGGTTTCTGTCTGAGTCTTGACGTGATTCAAGGCCGACCCAATCAGATGCTGGGGTTTCTTCCACACGGTACGGGCTTCAGCCGGTTACGGAGGCACGATGCGGCTGTGTCGGGGCTTGGCGGGTGGAGCGTGAAGTTGTGGGGCTGAGCAGGATCCGTCGTCTAAGTCACAGTTCGATACTAGGGGTTTGCAAAGGGTTGGGCGCTCTGGGGACGCGACTACACTTCAGTGTCAGGCGGCTTCAGCAGTTCTTCTTCAGGCTCAATGTGCACCAGCACATTGGCGATGCGATCGACGTCTGCGCGCACGCGATCTACCACCTCGTGAGAGATCGTGTGTCCCGTTCGAACGCTGAGATCACCTCGCGTCACCACATGAAGTTCGACATAATATCGGAACCCCACCTTGCGCACGAAGCATTTATCGAGTCCGATGACGCCGTGAACCGCGGTTGCCGCTCTCCGCACCTGCGCTTCAATATCAGGGGGAGGGGCTGTGTCGAGAAGTTCTTCCAAAGGCAGCCGGAGCTGGCGCCAGGCATTGAAGAGGATTACGCATGAAGCGCAAAGAGCGGCCCAATCGTCCGCGGCATAATTCTCCGTCCAAAGCGCCACGGAAATTCCAATGAAGGCGAATGTGGAGGTGATCGCGTCGCTGACGTGGTGCCAGGCGTCGCTCCGGACGGCGGTGCTCTGGATCTCATCAGCGACAGAGGAGACGAATCGGGAGAGCAGGATTTTCACCACAACCACGCCGAGCAGAACCCATAGTGTGTAGGGGCGAGGAAGCGGGTGTGGAGTGCGAATGCGGAAAATGCTCTCGATCGCAATCGTGACGCCTGCCACCGCCAGCGCCAGACTGACAACCACCGCCGCGATGGGTTCCGCTTTGCCATGCCCATAGGGATGATCTTTGTCCGGAGGTTTGATCGCCACACGCAGACCGAAGTAAACAGCGGAGGAACTGAAGACGTCCGCCAGCGATTCGATTCCGTCGGCGACCAGCACAAAAGAGTGCCCGAGTACTCCGGCGACACATTTGCACATCGCCAGAGCGAAATTCGACGCAATGCTGACGAGCGATGACCTAAGCCCGCGTTCCACCTGATGTTCGACTTTAAGACCATCCGCCATTGTGGGGTTGCACAATACGCTTTGTGCCTAACGATTACTCCTTTGATCTTATTACCAATGGCCACGAATCACAAATAGGATTCAGGGTTCAGGACACTTCGTGCATGACGAGCGGCCAGAGGCGTTCTCGCAGGTCGCGGCAGAGTTCCTGATCGGGCTCCGCTAAGCTGACCTGCAGGTCTTGTTCTGCCTATGCATTGCATATACAATTGAGTTTGCGATGGCACGGAAAACGCTGCAAAAGCCGAAATTCAAGAGTGAGAGTGAGGAGGCAGATTGGTGGGCCAGCCCGGCGGGTCGGACGTATGTCAAACAGCGCCCCGCCGGAACCCGTTCGAAGGGAAGCAAGGCTAGCGGATCGAGCCTGGTTGCGAAGCTGAGTGAGAAGCGCAGCGTTCAGATCGCGATCCGTCTGCCTAGAGCGGATCTTGAGCGGGCTCGCGAGGTCGCAGACCGGAGAGGCATTGGCTACCAGACGCTGCTCAAGATGCTCGTGCACCAGGGCTTGGCGCGCGAAGCCCGCCGCCAGTGAAATAGGTAGCGGGACGTGTCTCTTCCAAAGAGCTCACCCGCGCCACACCGACAGCAGCGCTAAGGCTCCCCTGCATTGCCGACATTCTGCTTTTGAACTTTACTGCCTTGTTCGTCTCCCACGGCTGCCTGCTCATGCCGCGGAGGCGTTCGAAGCCGCTTCGCCGGCGTGGTTCAGGTTTCTTTGAGCGTCCACGACAGCCAGAGCGGCGATATCGACGATTTCTTCCACGGTCGAGCCGCGTTGCAGCACGTGCACCGGTTTCGAAAGTCCCATCAGCACCGGGCCAAGAGCTTCCGCGCCGCCGATGCGCAGCATGAGCTTATAGGCCACGTTGCCGGCCTCGAGGCTGGGGAAGACCAGAACATTAGCCTTTTGCTTCAAGCTTGAGAAGGGGTACTCCGCGAGCAGTTCCGGAACTACCGCCGTATCCGCCATCATTTCCCCATCCACGATGAGCTTGGGATTTCGCCGCTTCACGATTTCGGTAGCCTTGCGAACCTTCTCAGTTAAGGGATGGCGCGTGCTGCCGAAGTTCGAAAACGAGAGCATCGCCACCCGCGGTTGGATGCCGAAACTCTCGGCCACTTCCGCTGAAAGCAGGGCAATCTCCGCCAGGTCATCCGCATTGACTTCGATGTTAACGGTTGTGTCGGCAAAGAGAAAGATGTCGCGCTTGGTCACGATCACATAGAGGCCGGCGACTTTGTGAACGTCGGGACGCGTGGCGATGATTTGAAGCGCGGGGCGGATCGTGTCAGGGTAATGCTGCGACACGCCCGCGACGAAGCCGTCCGCGTCGCCCATGCGAACCATCATGGCGCCAAAATAGTTGGAGTTGGCCATGAGTTCGCGCGCCTCGCTACGAGTGACGCCGCGACGTTCGCGCAGCCGGTAGAACTCCTCCGCGTAGGCGTCCAGCCTGGGTGAGCGGGCCGGCTCAATGATCTCCGCGCTGACCCTGTTGCCCAAAACCAGTTCCTCGGCCTTTTGCATAATAACCGCCGGGCGGCCCAGCAATACCGGGTGTGCAATCCCCAGGTTGGTAAGTTGACAACTGGCGCGGATGATCTTCTCGTGCTCGCCTTCGGAAAAAACGATGCGCTTGGGCGCGGCCTTGGCCCGCTGGCGCACGCTGAACATGACCTCATGGGTGCGTCCGAGGAGGCGCGAGAGTTGTTCTCGATATTGTTCGATATCAACTTTCACCTGCGCCACTCCGCTTTCGATGGCAGCCCGGGCTACTGCGGAGGCCTCAAACAGAAGTACGCGGGGGTCGAAAGGTTTGGGAATGATGTAATCCTTCCCGAAGTGCAGATGGGTGATTCCGTAGGCGCGCAGCACCATGTCAGGAACATCTTCTTTCGCCAGCGCCGCCAGGGCGCGCGTCGCCGCAATCTTCATTTCTTCGTTGATGGCACGCGCTCGAACGTCCAGCGCGCCGCGGAAAATAAAGGGGAAGCCGAGAACATTGTTGACCTGGTTGGGGAAGTCAGACCGTCCCGTAGCCATGACCACGTCCTCCCTGGCCTCCTTCGCAGCGGTATAGCTGATCTCCGGCACAGGATTCGCCATGGCGAAAATGATGGGCTGGTCTGCCATCGAACGCACCATATCCTGTGTCACAACATTGGGGCCGGAGAGGCCGCTGAAGACGTCCGCTCCCTTCATGGCGTCCGCGAGGGTTCGCGCCGAGGTCTTGGAGGCGAAGCGAGCCTTGTAGGGATTCATGCCTTCGACACGCCCTTCGTAAATCACGCCCTTGGTGTCACAAAGAATGATGTTTTCCCGCTTCATCCCCAATCGAACGTAGTGCTCGGCGCAGGCAATTCCAGCCGCTCCGGCGCCGTTGATTACCATCGTGATCGCGGCGATGTCCTTCCCCACGATTTCCAGAGCGTTCAGCAGGGCGGCGCCGGAGATGATGGCCGTTCCATGCTGGTCGTCATGGAAGACGGGAATGGACATGGTGCGGCGCAATGTCTCCTCGATTTGGAAGCATTCCGGGGCCTTGATGTCTTCGAGGTTGATGCCGCCAACGGTAGGCTCGAGCAGTTGGCAGAAACGGATCACATCGTCGGGATCCTCGGAGCCGACTTCGAGGTCGAACACGTCGATATCCGCGAAGCGCTTGAACAGCACACCCTTGCCTTCCATGACCGGCTTTCCGGCCAGAGCGCCGATATTCCCCAGGCCCAATACCGCCGTGCCGTTCGATACCACGGCAACGAGGTTTCCTTTCGCCGTGTAGTCGAATGCTCGCTCGGGAACTTTTTGAATTTCAAGGCAGGGTTCCGCCACGCCCGGTGTGTAGGCGAGACTCAGGTCCCACTGCGTTGCGCAAGGCTTGGTGGCGACGACCTCAATCTTCCCTTTGCGCCCTTGGCTGTGATAATTCAAAGCGTCTTGTTTGTGAATTTCCAAGTCCATCCTCCTCTGCCGCCGCTTAAAGTGACGGCGCCCTGCGGCACGCGCCCGGCTTATCGGTCCTGATAAACGTTGATGAGCTGCAATCGTGTCGCATCCAGCGCCTGTTCGACCACCGGCGACCAGTGCTTCAAGAGATGATAACCAAAATCGTGATCCTGTTCGGTCTTGCCGCGCAGGCATAATCCGTCAATCTCAAAGGCCCGTGTCGCCTCGAGGACGCGCGCCGAGAACCGATATTTGTGGGGTGGAAACAGCCACGACCATCCCAAGACCTCACCTGCTCCGACCGTCAGGACGGTGAGCGGGCCGCGCCGCTCGGAATTCATCTGGAGCGCCACTTTCCCAAGGCGAACCAGATAGAATTTTCTGGCTTCTTCGCCGACACGGAAAATGATCTGTCCCGGCTTAAAGTGAACATCGGAAGCGCATCCGGCGACGAGTTTAACGTGCCCCTCGGAAAAACCTTCGAAAAATGGATGCTCTGCCAAGATTTTTTCTACCGTTGCCATAGTCTTCGCCGCGTCCTTTCCCGCACCTTTTCCGCAGGGGTGGCCTTCAGGATTTGAGGGAGCCGGGCAGTTCGTTCGGAAGGTAGAATCTCAAAAAGGGTCCCGGATTCTCGGATTGTGGTGCGCTGCATGATAACGGCCTTGTGAATTCCCAGATCCACCAAGCACGCGCGTGTAAGGATACAGTGAATTCCTGCGGTTGGGAAGCCCAAAAAGCGGGTCAAGAAAGCGAATCCAAAGCGACCAGATCGGCCTGCGCGGCGCCACCCTCCCAGACGAAGCGCGCCACTCCAACGTTGACAAGGTGATGCGACGGGATGTTATGATTTTAAACGGCCCACATCATTGGATCCAATGCAGTTGAGGGACGCCGCGGAACAGCCATCAACCGCTCAGGGAATTCACGCCGGCCAGGGCCTAAGGAGTGTTGCATGGAAACCCTTCAGAACATCCTAACTGCTCATCCGTTTTTCACGGATTTTCCCCAGCGTTACCTGGAACTGGTTGCGGGCTGCGCCTCCAACGTTCGCTTCGCGCCCGGGGAATTCATTCTTCATGAGGGAGAAGACGCGGGCAAATTCTACCTTATCCGCGAGGGTAGTGTTGAGCTGACCATCGGTTCGGAACGACGGGGTCAGCTTAGCATCGTCACCCTTAAAGGAGGCGATATCCTCGGCTGGTCGTGGCTGTTTCCGCCCTATCGCTGGAGGTTTTCGGCCCGAGCCGTCGAGCCTACGCGGGCTTTTGCCATGGATGGTCTATGCCTTCGCGAGAAAGCCGAGCATGACCACGATCTTGGCTATGAGCTCTTGAGGCGCTTCGCACGCGTTTCGGAAAACCGCCTGGACACGATGCGGCAGCAACTTGTTAAGGTTTACGAACACACCTAGAGCCTTCATCCGCTTTGAAAAACCCGTTGTCATTCCGAGCGGAGCGAGGAATCTCACCCTGATTTTTGACTCCTGGACCGGCGGGCTCAGAGCGAGATTCCTCGCTCCGCTCGGAATGACACGGATTCTGTAACGGTCACCAAGCGCTGCGTGCGGCGCGAGCGACTGCTTCTTAGCGCTTGATTACCTCTAAAAGTTGCCGCGAGATTTCCTTCACTTGCCTTGCGAGGCTCGGAAGCTTGGCAAGGTGGGCGTAGACTTTCTTAAACTCATCTAAGGGCCGGGCGGGTGTCCCCCAGACCTTAGTTCCCTTACGTATCGTTCCGAAGATTCCTGCTTGCCCGCCGATCATCGCCCCTTCTTCGATTCGAATATGATCCGCGACGCCTACCTGGCCGCCCATCACCACGTAATCTCCAATATCTGCGCTGCCCGAAATACCTGTCTGCGCGGCGATGACGCAGTGCTTTCCCACCCGCACGTTGTGTGCAATTTGAACCAGGTTGTCAATCTTGGTTCCTTGACCGATCAGCGTTATGCCCAAGGAGCCGCGATCCACCGTGCTGTTGCTGCCGATTTCGACGTCGTCTTCGATGACCACGCCGCCCTGTTGGGGAAACTTCTCGTAATGATCCTCGGCGAAAACGTAACCGAAACCATCGGACCCAACGACGACTCCGGAGTGAAGGATTACTCGATTGCCGATTTTCGCTCCGGGATAGACGCTTACCCGCGGGTAGAGCGTGCAGCCCGCGCCCACCCGAACACCCTCGCCTAAGCAAACGCCTGCCCCAAGGTATGTGCCCTGCCCAACTTCTACGCCTGGCTCAATCACCACGCAGGGGCAAACGACCACGTCTTCGGCCAGGCGGGCGTCCGGGGCAATGACTGCGCTGGGATGCACACCGGGCGGGAATTTGCGGGGCGGACAGAGAACTTGGGCGGCGTGCACGAAAGCCAGTTTGGGGTTCGCGACCGCAATCGTCGTACGTCCCACTACGGTCGAATCCGCCGGCACAAGAATACATCCGGCTTGGGACTGGGCCGCCAGTTCAAGCGCCTTTGCGCCTTCGGCGAAAGTCAATTCATCCGGACCGGCGGTTCCCAAAGCCGCCACTCCCTGAACTTGTCGATCCACCTGTCCGTGCAGGGTTCCCTCGAGTAATCGTGCTAGTTCCGATGTCTTCATAATGTGCCTCGATGGGACAGTTGACAGTAATCAGTTTTCAGTCGTCAGTCGCTGGCTATCACTGCTCGGCCTCTGCTTTGATAATGACTCCCCTCCTCAGCGGGAGGAGGGGCAGGGGTGGTGGGTGCCAGCACCACGACGGGACCAACCACCCCCCACCCCCTCCTTAGCTAAGGAGGGGAGTCGTTTTCATGCTTTCTGGGTGCCTGTCAGCCGACGGGCATGAGCGGCTGCTCGCCGATTCTTTCGAGTTCCCTAAAGTGGATAAAGCGGCGCGGCGCCCGGCGGGCGCGTTTTCCAACGGCGGTGGACCCAAAGCCAGTGATCGGGGAAGCGGCGAATATACTCTTCGAGCAGGCGGGTGAAGTTCGCAGTATTGACCAGGATTTCCTCTTCCGGGTTCTGGCAATGGATCCACTCGACGGGGTCGAATCGCAGCCGATATTTCTTGAGTTTGGCGTCCCAGATCACTAATCCCAGAACGATGGGGACGCCAGTCTTCTTCGCCACGCGTGCGGGGCCTGTGGTGGTGCATGCCGGGATGCCGAAGAAGTTTACAAATTCCCCTTCGCCGGGCAGCATGTTCTGATCGATCAGCACGCCGACCGCATCGCCGCGGGCAAAAGCCCGCAGCACGCCGCGTGCGAAATCACCCTTCTCAATGGGCTTTCCGCCGCCCAGACAGCGGTAGTGATCGATCAGTTCATCCATCAGTCGGTTGTCGAGGGCGCGCACCACGAAATCGCAGGGATAGCCGTACACCCCGTGAGCGAAGGAACTGAGTTCCCAATTCCCGAAGTGGCCGGTAAGAAAAAGCACGCCTCGGCCCTGACTTTGGGCCTGCGCGTAGTTCTCAAATCCATCGTAGATGATCAACTTCTCGATGTTGCTGCGGTTCCAATGCGGAAAATGCGCGAAGTCCGCCAGCATCCTGCCGAAGTTGCGAAACAATCTGAAGAGCACTTTCCGGCGCTGGCTTTCCGGCCAATCGGGGAATGCCAGCCTGAGATTCGTCAGGCCCACTTTCCGCAAGCGCGGCCAGAACCAGTAGCTCAGAAATGCCAGCGCTGCGCAAAGCGCCCGCGTCAACCGATGCGGCAAGAAGCCAAGGGTCTTAAGCAAGCCAAGAGCCGCGTAGTATTCCGTCCGATGTCGCAGGGAGGGACGTGCGGAAGATAGGGCGGGGCTCGGCCGCTGCGGTGGGGGTTCGGATTTGGTAGCCGTCGGAGGGCCCATGCCCTGTTGTTCTCCCCGCGGGCGCAGAAACTCACTCGCCGGCGCTGGTTCACTTTTCATCGTCGATGCCGGCGTATGCCTTTAACCCCAGAGTAAGACTCTCAGGGAAGATACTGCGCGCCAAAATGGTACCATAACCCTGTTTCTCACCCGCAAGAACTTTTCTTTTTCGATTCCATGCTCAAGTAGTAATTGAGTTATACTTGCATCGTTTTTGCAATGGCCGGGAGGCTCTGTGGGCTTTAGAGGCTGCGGAAAGTTCCTTCCGGCTGTCATCCTGAGGAGTTTTCATGGGCTTACCGCCCACCTGAGCCGATGAAAGCCACCTAGGACGTCGTCCCCGCGAAAGCGGGGACCCATGGTGGGTCGTGACAGAGATGGATTCCCGCTTTCGCGGGAATGACGGGATTTTCAGGGGGGCCGCAGGCGGTCCTGAGTGAAACGAAGGAAGGATCTCTGTAGTTCATTGAAACCGCAACTGCCGGGATGCTTCGCTGCCCTGAATACTACTCCCCTCCTCAGCGGGAGGAGGGGCCGGGGGTGGTGGGTGGGACGGCCAGCGACCGACAACCACCCCTGACCCCTCCTTACCAAGGAGGGGAATCATTTTCATGCCAAGTGGTGAGCCGAGGGATCATGGAATCTTCGCTCAGAATGACAGAGTCCAAGCGTTTTTCTGCAGCCTCTTTTGCGGCCGGGCAGTGAGGGATGGCCCGCTCGGCCGGAGATTTCACTGGGTCATCCAAAGGGAAACTGCTGTGGGGTTTGAGATCATCGATATTCGCCGCTTCGAGGTATCGGCCTTCTCGGAGTTGTTGGACGCCGAAGCGCGCGCCTGGAGCGAACGTCTCTATTGGGATTTCACTCCCTCCGTTCACGTGATTTCCAACTGCCTGAAGGAGAAGCGTCTTTCAGGTTACGCCCTGGTTCAGGACGGAGTCGTTCGCGGCTACTGCTTCTTTTTCTGCGACGGCGAGAAAGGTCTGATGGGCGATTTGTTTGCCGGCCCGCCGCCCGCAGGTTTGGAGGAGGTCCTGAGCCTGCTCGAGCACTCCAACGAAACCCTCCTGGCAACTCCCGGCCTGCGGCGCGTAGAAGCGCAGCTCCCGCACTATAAATTCGAAGAGCTGGAAAACAGCTTCGTTTCCTGGAATTACCAGGGCTATCGGCGCCGCTTTATGGCCTTGTCCCTTCCCGATTGGCGGCCCCAGGCCTTGTCCGGGTCCGGCCGGAATGGACCTACGCCGCAAGCGGCCTCGCGCCTGGCAGATTTTTGTATTCTGCCTTGCGAAAAGAAGTATTCTCGGGAGGCTGCAGAACTGGTTTTCGGCGCCTATTACAACCACGTCGATGCGGCGATCAATGACCAATACGGCTCTCTGGCCGGGGCCACGCGGCTCATCGAGAACATTCTCCATTACCAGGGTTGCGGAGAGTTTATGGAGCAAGTCTCCAAAGTCGCCGTGCATCGCCAAACCCACAAACTCGCCGCGGTGCTGGCGGTGACGAGCGTGCGTTCCGATACCGCTCACATACCACAAATCGCTGTCGCCAGGACGCTGCAAGGAAGCGGCCTGGGAACAGCATTGCTGGAATCCGCTTTCAGCGACTTGGTGAAGGCCGGCTACCAGCGCGTCTCACTCACTGTCACAGACCTCAATGTGCGCGCCCTGCAACTCTACGAACGCCTCGGTTTCAGAACTTTCCGCACCTTCGGCGCGTTCGTCTTTAACAGGTAAAGCAGGATTCAGGATTCGGGATTCAGGATTCGGGAAAGACAAAAAGCTCTGCGCCGTCAGCTCTCAGCTTTCAGCCGGCCTGAGTGAAGACGAAATTCAGGATTGGAGTTTCAGGTCGCGTTCTCAGTCCGGCCCGAATCCTGAAACCTGAATCCTGAATCCTCTTATTTGCCTTTGGCTTTGAGCAGGTCCTTCAACTCATCCATGAATTCCCGAATATCTTTGAAATCGAGGTAAACCGAGGCGAATCGCACATAAGCGACTTTGTCGAGAGTCTTCAGGCGGCCCATAACAAACTGCCCCAAGTCCGCTGCCGGGCGCTCCCTTTCCCCTGCTTCGGCGACCATCGCTTCTGCCTCATTAACGATCTCCTCGAGCTTCGACATCGGGACAGGGCGCTTCTCGCAAGCCTTCAGCAAGCCGGCCAGCAGCTTCTGGCGGTCGAACTTCTCCCGCCGGCCGTCCTTCTTCACCACCATATAGGGAATTTCATCGATTCGCTCGTAGGTGGTAAAGCGGCGGCTGCACTTCGCGCATTCGCGCCGGCGGCGAATTGTGTCTCCAAGCTTGGCTTCTCGCGAGTCCACAACCTTGTCTTCGAGATGATTACAGAATGGACACTTCATAGGCTAACTTTTCTCCGCCATTTCCCTCTCCTCGTCAGCCAGTGCCTCCAACTTCCTGAAGGTTAGCCCCTCATGGATTAACAGCGCCAACCCCGCCAGCAGACAGGGGACTGAAATGATCAACCACATGATTATCGCCGCGCCGGCAGCCGTCTCCGCGGGCTGGTTATAAAGCTCGTTCAAGGCGAGGATGATGCTAACCTGGTAGCCGCCGCCGACCCCAGGGATCTGCACGGCCAGTCCCAGCGCCGCGCAAAACAGCACCACCGCGGCGGCCAGCCAGGAAAGTTTCGCGCCGCCCCCAGGAAGGCTTCGCAAAACCAGCCAGAAGATGGAGGTATTGACAAACCACACCGCCGCACTCAACACCACGCTCCCCACCAGATCCTTCCAGCTTTGGATAACGCTTAATCCCTCCGCAAACGAGCGCAGGAAGTGCTGGAGTTTCCTGAGCGCGGTGGTAGGCAGGAAGCGGAAGAGCAGCAACGCCCAGGCGGTCAGCTGCCGGGAGCGCAACCAGAATACGACCAATCCGGCGACCAGCAGGAAAGCAAAAACCAGCATGACGTCCCCGCCGCGATGCAAGGCGACGAGGATGGTTGAGCCACGCGCCGTTCCGGGTTCAAGCGGCTCAAACTCCAGCGCGGCGGCAAAGAGCAAAACCAGGAACAAGGTGTCGAAGATGCGCTCGAGCAGCCATACCGCCAGCATGGCGCTCATGGAGACATTTTCTTTCTTGGCGATGTAAGCCGGACGCACGAATTCCCCGGGCCGGCCCACCAGGTAGATGGAACTGAAGCCGAGAACCTGGCCCTTCAACAGGACCCAGAGGGAGGCTTTCTTGATGGGACTGAGGAAGAATCGCCAGCGCCAGGCTCGGAGGAAGTAGCTGCCGAAAACCCCTACCAGCGCCAGCAAGAGGGGGTCCGGCCTGGCTCCGGTGAGCAATGCCCACAAGCGCGACCACCGGAACCTGGCCCACTCCGGGCTTCGACTCAGGTTATAGATGATGAATGCGATGATGATGGCGCCGATACTCAGCCACAACCATCGGCGGTGGGCTTTTCGCATATGGGAAGCAATCTCGGCCGATTCGTCGTCCCTTCCGAGTCACTTCAAGTTTTCTGGAATCAGGAACTCGACCAGCACCAGATCGTGCCACTCACTCCCGAGCTTGCCGTGCTTCTCGTGAATTCCTACTTCCTTCCAGCCGGTCACTTGACACAGTTTCCTGGCGGGCTGGTTTTCGGCCAGGATGCGTCCGATGAGCTTATAGAACCCTCGATCGCGCGCGATGTCCTGCATGGCCTTCATCAAATCCTGTGCTACGCCGTGTCCCCGTAGGCTGCGCTCAATGTAGATGGCCAGTTCCGCGATTCCATCATAGCAATGCCGCGGACTGTAAGGATTGAGCGACGACCAGCCCATCAACGTGTGTTTGACTTCTGCCAAGAGCACCGGAAACTTGTCCGGCCGCGCCGCCAGCCATAGGTAACGCTCTTCCGGCGTGACGTAGGTGTTCTCAAAAGTCGCGCAACGGTCTTGCACTCCTTGGTTGTAGATCCGCGCGATCTCCTTCGCATCTTCAACGCGTGCCGGTCTTATTTTGAGAGGACCGCTCCACTCTGCCATTCGCAACCGCCAGCAACCAGGATAACTGCCAGGCTTGGATTCTACCCTGAGGTCCGCCGGAAGAGCAACCGCCACGTTTGTAACACCCTACTGAGAGTCACATAATATCGTGACGGACCGACCCCCTCACCTGTCCGTCGGCTGACGGACACCCTCTCCCCCAAGGGGGCGAGGGCATAAATTCGGGTTAAGCCGCGGCTACGAAAACAGGCCCCCCAGATTCAGAACGACCACCGAAAGAACCATGGCCGACACCCCAAGGGCCAATAGTCCCCGCGTGCGCTGTGACGTCGATTTCCATTCTCCCGCGAACATCCCCAGCAGGGTGGACGACAACACGCTCATGGTTAAGAATAAGGTGAATCCGGTTGAGCTTCCGAACTTGCCCGCCAGAGTTACTCCAGCCCCGTATAGCAAGAGCCCCGATAGCCAGATCACGGCCATCAAGACGCCGAACAGAGTTTCTTTCGGCCAGCCTTTCTCAGTGAACGTGGCGAAGGTACGATTACGAAAGAGCTTATAAAGACAGTAGCAGAGGTTGGGGATAGAACCGGCGCAAAAGACCAGCGACCAGACGCCGTAACCCGCCGTTAGCGGAGAGGCTCCGGAGTCGATACTCTTGCGAATGATGTCTTCACTGAAAGCATAACCGAGGTTAAAACATGATCCAACTACGCCCGTGAAGATGCAAAGCGCCAGCCCTACCTTGAAGTTGCCGCCTGAGGAGGCTTGGGCGGGATTCTCCTTTTGCTGTTCCTTCTCCCGGTTGCGGCTCGCGAGCGAGTAGAAAACAAGGCCTACAAACAGAATAGGCATGCTGCACAACAGCAGCACACCCCGCGCTCGAAAGAGGTCAGCCGGACTCAGCACCAGGAGCGGTACCAACGCTCCCGAAAGACAGGCTAAACCGGAGACGACCGATACCGCAACCGCCAACCCCACGGCCTTGAGGCTCAAGCCATAGGTCACCTGTGCAATCCCCCAAAGGAAGCCGAATGTCACCGCCAGCACCACCACCCGCGTCGACACGCCCCCGTAGACTTCCGTAAGATGGGGCACAAACCCGAATGCCATGACCCAGGGCAATAAGAGAATACCGACCGCCGAGTACACGAACCAGGTGTTTTCCCATTTCCAATTCCGCGCATATTTCATCGGCAATGCGAAACTTCCGTTAAAAATGCCGCTGATAAAGATGATTGCCATTCCCAGCCAAAACCTTTCAATCATGATTCTCCCTTTCCAATTTCCTTCGTAGGGTCGGCTTTCGTGGCCGCCCGGCGGTTACCGCACGCCGCGCTGCGAATTCCGAAGGCCACGATTCTACCCGCATTCCTCATCTCGCGCGATCTTTTAATGTGGGGGAGCACAGCCACTCCTGCCTGTGCCTCGAGTTTCTACATTCCTGGGAGCGCGGGCTTCCAGCCCGCTTGCCGAGAGGCGAGATGCGGGCTGGAAGCCCGCGCTCCCAGGCTTTCCGGGCATGAAATGGCCACGGACTCACAAATGTAGAAACTCCAGGCACAGGCAGGGGTGGCTGTGCTACCTCGATATTGACGGTCTATCTGTCTCTTGCGCTTGCGTCAGCGGTGACTATAATGGTGCCCGGCAAAGATGCTTCAGGTTGAGAGGCACGCGTCCGTGAGATCCTCGTTGCGCGTCCTGGCGCTCTATGGAGGTGCAGGCATGACAGAGACCCTACGATTCACGCTGAACGGAAAGCCGGTGAGTATTGAACTCGATTCCAGTCGCATGCTGCTCTGGGTCCTCCGCTACGACCTGGGCTTGACCGGCACTAAGTACGGTTGTGGAGAGGGCCTGTGCGGGGCGTGCACCGTGATTGTGGATGGGAAAGCTGAGCGCTCGTGCGTTCTGGAGATGAAAGCCGTAGCCGGCAAAACGGTCACGACCATCGAGGGCCTGGCCAAGAACGGCGAGCTGCACCCCTTGCAGAAGGCCTTCGTCGAGCACGACTCTCTTCAATGCGGATACTGCACGCCCGGAATGATCATGAATGCCTACGGCTTGCTTCTCGAGAACCCGCACCCTTCGCGGAGCGAGATTATCGGGCACATGGACGGCAACCTGTGCCGATGCGGCGCCCATCAACGGATAGTCCAGGCCATCGAGAGCGCGGCGAAGCAGGCGGAAGGAGGAACAAGATGAAACCCGAATACGCGGGGCAAGCCAGCGTCTACGAAGATCATCTGAAACTTGATTTCTCCGAGGTTACTCCGGCCGGATCGTCGCTCGCGCTCGACCGCCGTCGGTTTCTGCAACTGCTGGGCGGCGGCATCATCGTGTCCTTCACCGTGCCCGGTTCGCTCGAGGCGCAAGAGGGTGAACGGCGCCGCGGATTCGGCCAGCAACTGCCCCAGGATTTCAATGCCTTCCTGAGGATCGGAGAAGACGGCCGTGTCAGTGCGTTTACCGGAAAGGTCGAGTACGGGCAGGGAATCATAACCTCCATGCCACAGATCCTGGCTGAAGAACTCGACGTCGCTCTCGACTCCGTGGACATGGTGATGGGCGATACGGACCTTTGCCCCTGGGACATGGGCACGTTCGGCACCATGAGCACCCGAATCTTTGGCCCCGCCTTGAGAGCCGCTGCCGCGGAAGCAAGAGTCGTTCTGATCGAGCTGGCCGCAGAACAATTGCAGGCGCCGAAAGAGCGGCTGAAGACCAGGGCGGGAGCGGTCTACGACGAAGCAGGGCAGAAGAGATTGAGCTACGCCGAACTTGCCAAGGGGCAAAAGATCTTGCGGCACGTGAAAGGCGTGGCGCCCAAGGCCCAACCCGAGGACACACTCATCGGCAAGAGTGTTTTGCGCAAAGACGCCGCCGCCAAGGTCACCGGCCAGGCCAAGTACTCCGGGGACATCAAAGTTCCGGGGTTGCTGCACGCTCGAATCTTGAGGCCGCCGGTTCACGGCGCGAAGCTCATTCATGCGGACACCTCTGGCGCTCGGGCAATCGAAGGTGTGCAGATTATCGAGGAAGGAGACCTGATCGCCGTCCTTCACCCGCTTCCTGACGTGGCGGAGAGAGCTTTGGCGAAAATCCAGGCGCAATTCGACCGGCCCGCCCCCAGCGTGGATGACAAGACGATTTTTGACCACCTGCTTAAAGTCGCGCCGCAAGGGCAGACGGTCGCGCAAGGTGGAAACCTCGACGAGGGCAGAAAAGCAGCAAGGCACTTGCTCGACGAGACGTATCTGAATAGTTACGTGTCGCATGCTCCCATCGAAACGCATTCCGCCCTGGCCAGGATCGATGGAAACAAGCTCACCCTGTGGGCCTCTACGCAAACGCCCTTCGCGCTGAAAGAAGCGGCAGCCTCTCTTCTGGGCTTCCCGGCGCAGAATGTGCGGGTCATCACGCCCTTCATCGGCGGCGCTTTCGGAGGGAAGAGCAACAACCAGCAGGCCATGGAGGCAGTCAAGCTGGCCAAGCTGGCCGGTAAACCGGTGCAGGTCGTCTGGACTCGTGCGGAGGAGTTCTTCTACGACACGTTCCGCCCTGCCGCCATTGTCAAAATCCAGGCCGGCACGAATGAAGAAGGCTTGATCACGTTTTGGGACTACGGTGTGTACTGGGCGGGAGAAAGAGGCGCGCCGCAGTTCTACAACATACCGAATCATCGTACGGTCAGCTACGGCTCCGGCTGGGGCTCGACGCCGGGATCGCATCCGTTTGCCACTGGCCCTTGGCGCGCCCCCGGCAACAACACCAACACCTACGCCCGTGAATCCCAAATCGACATGCTGGCGGAGAAGGCGGGCATGGACCCCGTCGAGTTCCGGCTGAAAAACCTGACCGATGTGCGCATGCTGCGCGTCTTGCGGGCCGCCGCAGAGAAATTCGGCTGGTCGCCTGCAAAGGCTCCAAGCAAGCGCGGCTTCGGAGTGGCTTGCGGCACCGATGCGGGAGCCTACGTCGCGCACATGGCCGAAGTCGCCGTGGACAAGAATACGGGGAACATTGTGGTGAAGCGGGTCGTCTGCGTGCAGGAGATGGGACTGTGCGTCAACCCGGAAGGCGCCCGGCTGCAACTGGAGGGCGGCATCACCATGGGCCTGGGTTACGCGTTGAGTGAGGAAGTTCGATTCAACGGCGGCGAGATCCTGCATTCGAATTTTGACACCTACGCCATCCCGCATTTCTCCTGGCTGCCGCAGATCGAGACCGTGATATTGGATGCGAAGGACTCGCCCTTTCAAGGCGGTGGGGAACCACCCATCATCTGCATGGGAGCCGTAATCGCCAACGCCGTATTCGACGCGACGGGCGCGAGGCTATTGCAGTTGCCGATGACTCCGGAGAGGGTCAAGGAAGCTCTTTTCAAACCTCGGTCGTAGTGGGTGCGCGAGCTTGCTTCCCAAGGCCTGCACGTCTTCCGAATCCCCCCGCGCGGACTGCGAACTTGAAATACAGGTCCGCGCTACCTCGCCGGTGCTTGCCGTTTGCGCTTGGAGGTTGGCCGCAAGCAGGCATGCAAACGCAGCGGCGGAAGCTTGACAACCAACCCTTTCTTTCGAGGAGAACGACCTATCACGGAATACCTGCGAATCTTATTGAAAACTCGGCTAGTTAGCTATACGATGGGATATCCTGAAGGAAAGGAGCAGTTATGAGCTTGAACGCTGGTTCCGACAGTGGTGTGGTGGACTACCTCAAAGGTGTTGACACGCCTACGCTCTCGAACGCCATTGAAACTCTGCGCCTGCGGCCGCAAAACGCGGGGTTCGCGCCGCTTCAGATTTCTTGTCTATTTCCGGAGTTCGGTCGCATGGTGGGCTACGCCGTCACGGCTCAGGTGGAGACCATGAGCGCAACCACCGCAGACCGGAAGACATTCCTGTCTCTCTACGAGGCGGTGATGCACTCGCCGAAACCTGCCGTGGTTACCTTTCAGGAAATAGGCCCGCAGCCGGACTATGCCGCTCATTGCGGCGAGGTCATGGCCACGATATTCCAGCGGCTCGGCGCCATAGGATTGGTCAGCGATTGCGCGGTTCGGGATATCCCTGAAGTCCGAGCACTACGATTTCATTATTTCGCCCGTGGAGCAGTCGCAAGTCATGCTTATTTCCACATTGTGCGGGTCGGGGTGCCGATTCAAGTCAATGGATTGGTCGTCCACCCGAATGACCTGTTGCACGGGGATGAGAACGGATTGATTGTGGTCCCAAAAGAAGGGCTCGAAAAGCTGCCCGCCGCAGTCGAGGCTGTCCGCGCACGAGAGCGCGCGCTGATGGAGTTCGTCCGCGGAGTTGAATTCAATTTCGATGGGCTGCGCCAGCGCATCCTCGAATGACCTAGTGCAAGGCTGCGTAGCTAAAGGCGTCTCGACGACGGTCTGTCATTCTGAGCGAAGCGAAGAAT
>Ga0187852_1001052_pt1 | contig 27400 bp, 23 predicted proteins | sample June2016WEW_6_40_FD_134511 | JGI IMG/M metagenome (GOLD analysis project Ga0187852, IMG submission 134511) | Peatland microbial communities from SPRUCE experiment site at the Marcell Experimental Forest, Minnesota, USA - June2016WEW_6_40 | ecosystem: Environmental > Terrestrial > Soil > Wetlands...
CGAGACATTCCACGCCGTCCGGCAGCTCGTGTTTTTCGAGCGCACGCACCACGTGCACGCCAACGCCTTCATCGCCCATGATGACGTTGCCGAGGCCTAGCACGAGCGTCTTTTTAGGGCTTTTTAGGCTCTCCGTCACTCTTCACCCGGTCAAACTTCCATCCGCCGATAATCGAGGATACCGTGCCGCGGCCCTCGATGTAGTCGTGATAGAAGCTGAGATAGATATGCACGATGACGAACGTGACAAAGAACCACAGGAACAGATGGTGCCAGAAGCGGACGGCGAACTCGCCGCCCATGAGAGGCACGATCCACTTGAACATGCGCGGCAGCCACGCATTGCTCATGCTGGAGTAGAGCGCGAAGCCGGTAATGGTCTGGACACAAAAGGCCAGAAACGTCAAGAAGTAGATGAACGCCGCCAGCGAGTTGTGCCCCGTGGAGATCTCGCCGTGCATCTTCACCTGCAGAACGTCGGTCTTGATGACGTCGGCAATTTCCTGCTGCTGCTTCTTGGTGACGGGGAAGAAGTTGGTCCACTTGGCGTACTTGTTGCCGACGAATCCCCAGTAGATACGGGCGGCGAAATTGAAGACGTACACGTATGCGGAGGCAAAGTGAATGAAACGTACCCAGCCGAACCAGTACTGTTGATAGGCCTCGGAGGCGTAGGCTAGGCGCATCGGGTGGCCGATCATGTAACCCGTGATGCAGAGCAGGGTCAGCGCGATGGCGTTGATCCAGTGGTAGGCGCGAACCGGAAGCTCCCACACGTAGACGCGCCGGTACTCGACCGGCGCGCTGCCGTTGGCCTGAAAGACGTTTCGTACACCGGTGCTCTGTGTGCTCATGGGTTTACTCGAAAGAAATCTGGTGAAGGTGCCGTCCCTGCGGATCGTAGAGATGCACGGCGCAGGCCAGGCACGGGTCAAAGGAATGGATGGTGCGAATGATTTCGACGGGCTGGTCGAGCTTGGCCACCGGCGTGCCGATCAGCGAGGCCTCGAAGGAGGAGCGCTGCTGCCTGGCGTCGCGGGGCGAGCCGTTCCACGTGGTGGGCACGACAAGCTGGTAGTTCTCGATGGCGCCGTTGTGGATCTTGATCCAGTGCGCCAGTGAGCCGCGAGGAGCTTCTTCCATGCCCACGCCTTCGCAATCTGCCGGCCAGGTCTTCGGATCCCACTTCTCGCCGTTGAATGTGGACACATCGTTGCTCTTCACGCGATCCATCAACTGGCCGTAGAACTCCTTGAGCCAGATCATGGCCAGCGCCGCATCGATGCCGCGCGCCGCAGTACGGCCCAGCGTCGAGAACAGAGCGTCAACGGGCACGCCCAGCTTGCCGAGCACGGCGCCCACCGTCTCCTTCACATCCGCGTGGCCGGCGGCATAGGAAACCAGCAGACGAGCCAGCGGGCCCACTTCCATGGGATTGTCCTTCCAGCGCGGAGTCTTAAGGAACGAGTATTTATCGGATCCCTCGAGGCTCTCGAACGGCGGCTTGGGGCCGGTGTAATTGATGTTGGTCTCGCCCTCCCAGGGATGCAGACCCACGCTGTCTCCGCCGCCGTAGTTGTACCAGGAGTGAGCAATGTATTCCTTGATTTCCTGCTGGTCGCGCGGATTGACGGGAAGCACGGTCGAGAGGTCGCGATTGAGCACAGCGCCCCGCGCGTACTTGAACGCCTCAGGATGGTTGTAGCCGTTGGTGGGGAACTCGCCATAAGAGAGATAGTTGTGCAGGCCGCCGCCGTACTTGGCCCAATCCTTGTAAAACGAAGCCACGGCCAACAGGTCGGGAATGTACACCTCGTTGACGAACTCATCGGCCTGGCTGATAAGACGCCCTACCAGGTTCAGCCGATCGGAGTTGATGGCGGCGACTTCGTCGACGTTGATGGAGCACGGAACGCCGCCGACCAGATAGTTCGGGTGCGGATTCTTGCCGCCGAAAACGGCATGGATCTTGACCACTTCCTTCTGCCACTGGAGCGCGTCCAGATAGTGCGCCACGCCGATCAGGTTCACCTCAGGCGGCAGCTTGTAGGCGGGATGGCCCCAGTAGCCGTTGGCGAAGATGCCCATGCCGCTGGCGGCAAAGGCCTTGATCTTGTCCTGGACTTCGGAGAAATAGGCTGGAGTATTCTTGTCCCACTTGGAGAACGACTGCGCAAGCTCGGCGGCCTTCTTGGGATCGGCCTGGAGCGCGTTCACGATGTCCACCCAGTCGAGCGCGTGCAGATGATAGAAGTGGATCACGTGATCCTGCACGTACTGCGTGGTGAGCATGATGTTGCGGATGGTCTCCGCCGTAGGCGGCACCACGATGCCCAGCGCATCCTCGACCGAGCGCACGCTGGCCAGCGCATGGACCGTAGTACACACGCCGCAGACACGCTCGGTAATGGCCCAGGCATCGCGGGGATCGCGGCCGATGAGAATCTTCTCCAGGCCGCGAACCATGGTGCCTGCGCTGAACGCGTCGGTGATGACGCCGTTTTCCACCACCGCCTCAATGCGCAGGTGGCCTTCAATGCGAGTTACGGGATCGACGACGACACGCGTTGCCATAACTGATTACGACTCCTTTTCATCTTCAGCGTGCACTTCCGCGATCACGCTGCGCTTGCGGATGTTGGTCACCACGGCATGAGCCGCGACACCGGCCAGCGTGGCCACGCCGACCGCGGTCCCGATGGTGTCGGCCGTGCTCTCGACGCCGAAGCCGGGGAACGACGGCAGGTGCTGGTAGAACGGGCCGTTATCCCAGAAGCCGGCTTCGCTGCATCCGATGCAATTGTGGCCAGATTGGATGGGATAGCTGGTGCCTTCGTTCCACTTGATCACTGAGCAGGCATTGTAGGTCACCGGCCCCTTGCAACCCATCTTGTAAAGGCAATAGCCCTTGCGCGCGCCGTCGTCGTCCCACGACTCCACGAACAGCCCGGCGTCATAGTTGGCCCGGCGGTAGCAGGTGTCGTGCACGCGGCGACCGTAAAACTCCTTGGGCCGCCCTTGGTCGTCGAGCGCCGGAATCTGTCCCAGTACCAACAGGTGCGTCACCACGCCCATCATCACGTCCGCAATGGGCGGGCAGCCCGGCACATTGATCACCGGCTTGTTCACCAGCTTGTAAATCGGCGTCGCTCCGGTCGGATTGGGCTTGGCTGCCTGCACGCACCCGTTCGAGGCGCAACTGCCCCAGGCCACGATCGCCGCAGCATCGGCGGCAACCGTCTGCAGGATCGACTCCGCGGTCTTGCCGCCTACCATGCAGTAAACGCCGCCGTCCTTAGTCGGCACGGCGCCTTCCACCAGCACGATGTACTTGCCCTTGTTGTTCGCGATGGTGTCGTTCAGGCTCTTTTCCGCCTGGAAGCCCGAGGCCGCCATCAGCGTCTCGGTGTAGTTGAGCGACAACACGTCGAGAAGCGCATCGGCCACGATGGGGTGCGACGCCCGGATGAAGGACTCGCTGCAGCAGGTGCACTCCTGAAAGTGCATCCAAACCACGGCCGGCTTTTCCTTCTTCTCAAAGGCTGCGGCAACCTGAGCCGCCCCGGTCTTGCCCAGGCCGGCGACTACCGCGGCCGCGCTACAGAATTCGAGGAATTCTCTGCGGTTGTAGCCCTTCTTCTGCATTGACTGCCAAATCGAATCACCCATGCCCACCTCGCTCGCAGTGCTGCGCCGACCAATCCCTGGAATGTCCGGAGGCCTTGGACATTTCCCGGGATTTGCCGGTTAATGTGACCGAAGTTACGGAGCGCAGAGCACGAGTGGCTGTGAGCGTCGTCACACGTGTTGCATATCACACGTGCGCTATAGAGTAGGCCGATGGCGTGATGCATCTCACTCTGCGCGGCCTACGCCAGAGGACCTGCATTCGCCTTGTCTGCGCCTCCCCGCCCCCGTCACGATAAGCTAGAAGCTAGGAGCCAGAAGCTCAGAGCTAACCCCATGTCCCCATACAAGTACTCAACTCTCGCCGTCCACGCCGGGCAGCACCCTGACCCGCTGACGGGCGCGGTGAACGTGCCCGTTTACCTTTCCTCGACCTTTGAACTCACCGGCATCGGCAGTGACCGCGGCTGGGACTACTCGCGCGCCGGCAACCCCACGCGCGACCGCCTGGAGACGGCCTTGGCCGCGCTCGAGGGCGGGACCAGTGGTCATGCGTTCACCACCGGCATGGCGGCCATCTCCGCGCTGGTGGCGATGCTGCGCGCGGGCGACCACATCGTCTGCTCGAGGGACGTCTACGCCGGCACCGTACGCCTCTTCGAGCGGATCGTCTCCGGCTACGGCATCGAGATCGAATACGTGGACACCAGCGACCTCAAGGCCGTGGAAGCGGCCATGAAGCCGAAGACCAAGCTCGTGCACATCGAGACGCCGAGCAATCCGCTCATGGTGCTGACCGACATCGCCGCGGTGGCCGAGATCGCCCATGCGCATGGCGCGGAAGTGAGTGTCGACAACACGTTTCTGTCGCCGGCGCTGCAGAGTCCGCTGGCCTTGGGCGCCGATATCGCGATGCATTCGACGACCAAGTACCTGAACGGCCACTCCGACGGCCTGGGCGGCGCGCTGATCGGCTCCAAGCCTGAGCACAAGGAGCGTTTTCTGCTCATCCAGAAGGCTGCTGGCGGCGTGATGTCGCCCTTCGAGTGCTTCCTGGTGCTGCGCGGTATCAAGACGTTGCCGCTGCGCATCCGGCAGCACGAGGAGAACGGCCGCGCGGTGGCGGAGTTCCTGGCGACGCATCCGAAGGTGAACAAGCTGGCCTATCCGGGCCTCAAGAGCCATCCGCAGTACGATCTGGCCGTGAAACAGCAGAGGGGCTTCGGCTCCATGATGAGCTTCGAGGTCAAATCTCGGGAGGAAGCGGAGCGATTCCTGAAGGCGATCAATATCTTCTTGAACGCCGAGTCGCTGGGAGGCGTGGAGTCGCTCGCATCGCACTCGGCCACCACCACGCACGGGTCGGTAAGCGAGGAAGTGCGCCAAAAAATGGGAATCAACGAAGGCCGCATCCGTCTCTCCATCGGCATCGAGGACAAGGAAGACCTGATTGCCGACCTGGATCAGGCGCTGGCGGCGGTGTAGTGAGCAACCATGCCTGAATTTCCGCTGCTGCTTGCGATCGACACCTGCGGGCCTTCGGGCTCGGTGGCTCTGGGGCGGATCCCCGGCCGCGACCTCGAAATCCTAGGGCAAACCGAGCTTGCCGGACGCAGCTACTCGGCCACGCTGGTTTCCGCGGTGGCCGATTTGCTGCATTCCGCCGGCCTCGAACTGGGCGCCGTCGACGGAATTGTGGTTGTGAACGGGCCGGGTAGTTTTACCGGCGTGCGCGTAGGCGTGAGCGCCGCCAAGGGACTCGCCCAGGGCGCCGAGATTCCTGTAGTCGCCCTCTCGCGGCTGGAAATCCTGGCGCGCAAATCGGGCGTTCCCTCGGCTGCGCTCGACGCCCATCGCGGCGAAGTTTATCTGCGCATGGAACGTACGGGCTCGGCGCCGGTCGAGCTTCTGGCCGGGCCCGAAGAACTTGCCGCCCTCCGGCCCGCGCCTGCGCGCATTGCCGTTTGCGACGAGGGAGCCGCGGCCATGCTTGCCCGCGTCTGGCCGCAAACTCAACTCGTCCGCACGCCGCCGCCGCTGGCCTCGGACGCGCTTCGTCCCGGCGAAGCGCGGCTCGTCGCCGGCGCTGCGGTTGACCTGGCCCTGCTCGACGGCCACTATCTGCGCCGCTCCGATGCCGAGATATTCGGCGCCGACGTCGTCGCTCAGGCCGCGCGGGCGGAAGCAAAGGGCGCGTGAAAACCGAAATCGAGATCCGGCCCATGAACGCCGCCGACCTCGCCCAGGTCCTGGCCATCGCCGAACGCCTTCCCGAAGTGCCGCATTGGCCGCAAACGGCCTACCTGAACGCCATTAACCCCCAATCCACGCCGCGCCGCATCGCCCTGGTGGCTGCCGAATCCTCGGCCGGGCCCCGGCCGGGTTCGATCCTCGGCTTTACCGTCGCCAGTCTTCTGCCCCCTCAGGCCGAGCTGGAGACCATTGCCGTCGCCCCAGAGAGCCAGCGGCAAGGTCTCGGCCGGCAATTTTTTCAGGCCCTGGCGGCCGAGCTCAAGGCCGCGGGCGCGCATGAGCTTCTCCTTGAGGTGCGGACCTCGAACCGGCCGGCGCTGGCCTTTTACCGTTCGCTCGGTTTCGTTCAAACCGGTCTACGGCCGGGCTATTATGCAGATCCAACGGAAGATGCAGTCCTCATGAGCCTCCAGCTCATCTGATCCCCCGTGCCGGCCCGCCGGCAGGCGTTTGTTGTCCTGCCATGAGACAGTCAACTGGAATGGCTGTTGCCCGGTCAGCCGCCCCGCCTGATATCCACAGTTTTCCATTACCTTCGGTGTTTTTGGCGCTTGCCGACTCTGCCATGGCGGCGATATATGTTAATGTTCTGAGAATTGGCGGTCTCAGCAGATAGTCCAAACTGAATCGCCATGGGGGTGCCTGATGGATGAAATCCAGGTTTCCGCGCTGAGCGAAGAACTTGATCGTCTGCACGCCGAACATCGCCGCTACGCTCAGCGTTTGGAAGAATTGCTCGAAAAGCCCTACCTCACCGAAGACGAGCAGCTCGAAGAAGTGCGACTGAAGAAACTCAAGCTGCACGCCAAGGATTTGATCTTCGCCCTCGAACGGCGCCAGCCGGCCGTGGCCTAGATCGCCAATCGGGCGCAAGCTCAAGGGCTTTTGACGATCAATTGTCCCTCGGAACGCCCCGGGACGTAGCCCGGCGTCGGCGCATAGTTTGGTGTGTGCCCGCCTCGTCCTCCATCCTCGCGCCGACTTGGCCTGGAAGCGCCGTATAATCGTTGGGACCATGGTTCGCGACGGTTACATTTATGCGCTCAGCCTTTTGGCGGTGGCTGCAGTGCTCACGTGGCTTACAGGCAACTGGGCCTGGGGCATCGCCCCGATTCTCCTGGCGGCATTCTTCCTCTGGTTTTTCCGCGATCCCCAGCGCGCCATCCCTTCCGGCAAAGGTTTGATTGTCTCTCCGGGTGACGGCCTGGTCACTGAAACCGCATCTATCACGACTCCGGACGGCCCGCGCCAGCGCATCAGCGTTTTTCTCAGCGTCTTCGATGTGCACGTCAACCGCGCGCCCATCGCCGGCACGGTGAGCCGCGTCCACTACCAGAAGGGCCAGTACCTGAACGCCATGAACCCGGCCTCGGCCGAGTGCAACGAGCAAAGTGCGGTTACGTTGCGCGGCCAGGGCGAGGACCTGGGGCTGGAAGTTACTTTCAAGCAAATCGCGGGACTTCTGGCGCGGCGCATCGTTTGCCGTTGCAGCGAAGGCCAGACAGTGGAGCGGGGCGAGCGCGTGGGCCTGATCAAATTCGGCTCCCGGGTCGATGTTTTGCTGCCCGCCGACGCCGAGCTGCGGGTCAAAGTGGGAGAACGAGTGAAGGGCGGCGCCAGTGTCCTCGCTGTCGCGCCTCACCCCACCGGCGAAGACCATCCTTCACCCCAGGAAGCAGAGAACGCTTCCCGGGGGCCCCGAGTGCCGGCGGGGGCCCCGAGCATTCCGTCAGGAGAGCGCGCATGAGCCATTTCGATTTGGCGCGCATCAGGTCCAAGCCGCGTCCCCGCCTGCGCCGTGGCATGTTTCTGTTGCCGTCGCTGTTCACCGCCGGCAACATCGCCGCCGGCTACTTTTCCATCACGCAGACCATCGACGCCATCGGCGGCGACGCGCAGCGGCATCTGGACTGGGCCGCGATCGCCATTCTTTTCGCTATCCCCTTCGATGCGCTCGACGGGCGCATTGCGCGCATGACGAACACCACCAGCGATTTCGGCCGGGAACTGGATTCTCTGGCCGACGTCATCACCTTCGGCATGGCGCCCAGCTTGCTTGCCTTTGTCTGGGGCTTCCATTTCCTGCCCGACTCGATGAATGCGCAATTGCACATGCACCTGATGCAGGCCGGAGTCTTTATCTGTTTCCTCTTTCTCCTGGGCGGCGCATCGCGGCTGGCGCGCTTCAACATCAGCCACGACGCGCAGCCGCGCAATCCCGGCCGGCCCGATCGCAAATACTTTGTCGGAATGCCGATTCCCGCAGCCGCGGGCCTGCTGGCCGCCAGCGTGCACCTTTGCTACGGCATTCCCAATCCTTATTGGCAGGTTGCGGTTGTCTGGCTCGTTCTGGTCGGGCTCGGCAGTTACCTGATGGTCAGCACCTGGCGCTTCTGGTCGGCCAAGGAGATTAACCTCTCCCGCAGCCATCCCTTCCGGATGATTTTGCTGCTGGCGCTGTTTGCTTACATTGTGATCCGGTTCTCCAATGTCACCATGTTTCTGGCCGCGCTGGCCTACATGTTTTCAGGGATATGGGCGCGCGCTGTGTATGGATGGCAGCGCCGCCGCCGTCGCCCGGCTGGCGATCGGTTGTCCAGTGCCGCCGCGGAACCGGAGTCGCTCGGGCCGCGCTTGCCGGAGTAGATTTCGCTTTACAATGGGCCATCGACGCCAATCAGGCTACGCTGACTCGCTAACCCGCTGACTCGCTAACTCGCTGCTTTTGAGGATGCCTGTGTACAAGATTGTCATTGCCGGCGCATCAAGCCTGCTGAGCCGGGAGTTGAAGGACGTTTTCTCCGAGTCCCCGCTTGCTTCCTCCAACTTTGCCCTGCTCGACGAAGAAGAGACCCAGGGCCAGTTGGAGCAGGTGGGCGATGAAGTCACTTTCATCCAGGCCATCAGCGCCGAGGCTTTCAGCCGCGCCGACTTCACCTTCTTCTGCGGTTCTGAGAACCTGACGCGCCGCTACTGGCAGCAGGCCCTTCGCGCCGGCTCCACGGTCCTGGATCTTTCCGGCGCTCTCGACCAGGAGACGGGCGTTCTGATTCGCGCTCCCTGGCTGGGCACTGAAGCCGCCGCCGTGGATCTATTTACTCCCGCCATCGTTCCCGCGCATCCCGCGGTCATCGCCATTGCCCTGCTGCTGGAACGGCTGCAGCAGGCCGCGCCCATCCGATTTGCCGCCGCGACGGTTCTCGAGCCCTCGAGCGAGTTGGGCCGCGCCGCCATGGACGAGCTGCACCAGCAGACAGTGAACCTGCTCAACTTCCAGTCGCTGCCCCGCGCCGTGTACGACGCGCAGGCCGCGTTCAATATGCTGGGCGGCGTGGGCGAAGAGGCTCAGGTGAGCCTGTCGCGCGTGGAAGACCGCATCCGCCGCCACTACGAGGCGCTCACGGGCGGCCGCGGTCCCGCGCTCGCCGTGCAGGTCCTCCACGCGCCGGTCTTCCACGGGCACACCTTCTCCATCGCCGTTGAACTGGAACATCCGGTGGAAACCATGGCCCTCGAAGAAGCGCTGACCGGCGAGCACATCGAGCTGATTCTCGAAGACACGGATGCGCCATCGAATCTGGCGGCCACGGGACAGAACGAAGTGCAGGTGCGGCTGCGCCCTGAGCCGATGGGCCGCAACTCCAGCCAGGCAACGCGGCTCTGGCTCTGGGCCGCGGCCGACAATCTGCGTCTCAACGCGCAAAATGCCGTGCAGTGCACGCTGGACCTGCGGCGGATACGGCCGCAGGGGACGGTGCAGTAAGACGTGGCAGGCAAAGTAAGATTTTCCCGTTATGTCTTATTTTTGCAATACATCTTACTTTGCAATTCCGTCTTAGCTTTGCTACCATGTAAGCCATGGCGCAGATTTACGCAAAGGTCAGCAGCAAAGGCCAGTTCGTCATTCCGGCTGATATCCGCAAGGCGCTGGGCATCGAGCCGGGGACCCGCATTGCGATTCGTCAAGTTGGCCCGGAAGTGGTCTTGAAACCCGAGACAATGACGGCAAAACTCGCAATGATCAAGAAAATGCGCGGAATCACGGCAGGCGGGCCCTCATTATGCGATGAATTACTTGAAGATCGTCGAAAAGAGCGCGAACGGGAATTGAGAGAAGATGGCTGGTAGAAACGCTCCATGATCACCTACGTATTGGACTCTTCCGCTGCGCTGCGGTATTTCGATGACGGAGCAGGCGCGGACCGCGTCGAAGAGGTCCTGATCGTATGCACAAGCCGGCGGGCGAACCTCACGATTTCCGCTCTCCAGTGGGGCGAGATTGCAGGTAAACTACGCAAGCGCTTCGGGGAATCGGATGAAATTCAGCTCTTAGGCAGCCTGTTGCCCAGCGAGGCGACAATCGTTTCCGCCACCGCAGATCGCGCGGTTCACGCCGCCGGACTCAAGGTTGACCGCAACATCGCATATGCCGACGCCTTCGCTCTCGATCTAGCAATGGCTTCGCCCGATTGCGTGCTATTGACGGCCGATTACGACTTCAAGGCTGTAGACGATCTGGCGCGGATCGAATTCCTTCCCGCAGAATAGGCAAGCAAGTCCAAAGACCTACCGGCCGCCGCAGCGCTCCCACAACTGCACAATGTAGTGGTCGGTCATGCCGGCGATGTAGTCGGCCACGGTGCGCGCCAGGCCTTCGGTGGGAATCTGCGCCTGGTGGTCTTCCGGCATGAGCCCCGGCTCGGCCATCAGAAAAGCGAAGAGCTCGACCACTACTTTTTCGGCCTGGGCGTGCACCAGCTCCTGGCCGGGCGAGTTGTAGAGGCTCGCGTAGAGAAAATCCTTCGTCGCCGCGCGCGCGGCTTCCATCTCCGGGCTGAGCGCAGCCAGCCGTCGGGGCGCGCGGCGGATCTCTTCGAGCGTCGCCGCGCCCAGCGCATCGACGCGTGCGCGCACTTCGCCGATAAGGTCCGTGACCAAGGCGTTCAACATGCGCCGCAGGGCTTCATACGCCACGAGCTTGGGCGCGGCATCGCGGTAACTCGCGAGCGCGGCATCGTGAAAGCCGCGGAAGAGGGGTACAGCCTCGCGCACCTGTTCGAGCGCCAGGACGCCCGAGTCCAATCCGTCGTCGAGATCGGCGGTCAGATAGGCAATCTCGTCGGCCAGATCGATCAATTGCGCTTCGAGCGGAGGAAGCTCGCCGAGAAAATACTCTTTGAGCTCCGGATGCTCTGCGGCGGAGTAATCGCGGGAGTGTTTCACAATGCCTTCGCGCACGGCAAGCGTAAGATTGAGCCCGCGAAAGGCCGGATAGCGCTCCTCAAACCAGGTGACGATGCGCAAGGCATGAAGGTTGTGGTCGAAGCCGAGGCCGTGGCCGCGCAGAGCGCGGTCGAGCGCCTGCTCGCCGGCATGGCCGAAGGGCGGATGTCCGATGTCGTGGGCCAGCGCCAGCGCCTCGGCCAGTTGCGCATTCAGTCCCAGCGCCTCGGCCACGGTGCGCGCAATCTGCGTCACTTCGAGGGTGTGCGTGAGGCGGCTGCGAAAGTGGTCGGAAAGTCCCTCGGCCGGCAGGCGCGTAAAGACCTGCGTCTTGCCGGCCAGGCGGCGAAAGGCGCGTGCGTGCAGAACCCGCGCGGCGTCGCGCGCAAAAGGCGTGCGGTAGGCGTGCGGGGGCTCCGCGTGAACACGGCGCGTCAAATCGCGGCCGGCCCGGCCGCTCACGGCAATTGCCGCGGGCAACGGGACTGGAGATGCGTTCCGGAGCGTCGTCATCTGGTCTGGTTATACCGCAAAAGGGGAAGAGCGGCGCAAAGCAGGAGTGGGTTAGATTGAACAAAGCCGCCCCTCAGGGCTGAAGCCCCGATTCATTTTCGGGGCTTTGCGGCAGGATTAAAGTCGTGCCCTTTCAAAACAGATTCAAACTTACCCACCACCCGTAAAACGGGTCAGTGCAGGCGCAGAGAAGGCGTATTGTGCCGAATGTCACGCGGCTACGCGGACTCCGGCTGGTATAAAGAGGCCTTACACGGCAGGATGGACAAGGCCGTATCGACGGGAGTACCATCCAGCCGGATTTTTCGATGGGCCGGCGCACGCGCGAAACTTCCCGGCGCCGGCCGCAAGGAAATGTTTCGCCGCAAGAAGGAGGAAACCATGAAACCAGGGAAAGGAACAGCGATTGTGCTCGCGGCGCTGGCCGCGGTGTCGCTCCCAGGGTGCGGAGCAAGACACTCGCTCAAAGAGGTGTTTTACCTGGTCGGCTCGAACATGTCGTTGAACTATTGGCAGACGGCCGTTGCGGGGTTCAAGAAGGCGGCGGGGGAGTACCAGGTGACGGCCAAGGTGGCCGGGCCCGACAACTACGATCCGCAGGCTGAGTTGACGGAGTTGAAGAATGCCGTCGCCGCCAAGCCAGCCGGGATTCTCGTCTCGGTTTCCGACGCCTCCGTGCTCACGCCGGAGATCAATGCGGCGATCGACGCGGGCATTCCCGTGATCACCATCGATTCCGACGCCGCGGGCAGCCGCAGGCTCTTCTTCATCGGCACCAACAATCTGGAAGCGGGCCGCCTGGGCGGCCAGCGTGTCGTGGAGAAGCTGGGCGGAAAGGGCAACGTGGTCTTCTTTACCATCGCGGGCCAGCCCAACACGGAAGAACGCCTGAAGGGTTTCAAGGATGTCTTTACCTCCCGGCCCGGCATCAGCATCGTCGACGTGGTCGACATCAAGGGCGACGCCAGCGCTGCATTCGACCGCACCCAGCAGTTGCTGGCTCTGGCCGGCGCAAAGAAGATCGATGCCTTTGTCTGCCTGGATTCGGCTTCGGGCAAGATGGTGGCCGACGCCGTCAAGCGCACCGGCGACACCAGCCGTGAGGTGGTGGCGTGGGACGTGAATCCCGATACCCTGAACGGAATCAAGGAGGGAACCATCGACGCGACGATCGTGCAAAAGCCCTTCACGATGGGTTACTTCGGGCTTAAAGCTCTGGACGAGATCTATCACGATCAGCCGGCGCAGTTCGGGAAGGACTATAGCGCCGACGCCTTCGCGCCTTACCCGGCGTTCATCGATACGGGAACGTCGCTCGTGGATAAGAGCAACGTGGATGTGTACCTGGCAGCGGCCGCCGCGCACGCACAGTAGCGCAAGCATGCGCTCACGACGGCAGTTTTGAGATCGGCAATTCCTTTGACGGCGTCACCCTGAGCGGCTGTGATCGGCGCCGACGCGCCACCAAATTCACTCGGGATGCGCAAGCGCAAGTTGCGCTCAGCCGCTACTCCGGCTTGGCCCCGCCTAGAGCGTTTTCCTCTTTGGCCAGCTTGACGCGCGCGCTTTCCAGCTTCTTCTGCACCTTGGTCACGTCGCCGGGCTCAACGTCGGCGGGCGCCGACTTGGCAAAGTCAGCCAGCGACAACTCCCACTGCGCCGCAGCCAGCCGGATGCGCCCGGTCTTCTCGTACAGATCGCCCAGGTGCATGTGCACCGTGGGATCGGTCTGATCGCGATTCACTGCCTGGCGCAGATTGTCCTCGGCCAGCTCGTACTCGCCCATCTTGAAGTACACCCAGCCCAGCGAATCGAGATAGGCGCCGTTCCACGGCTCGGTGTCCACGGCCTTGCGAATCATTTTCAGCGCTTCAGGCAGCTTCTCTCCCTTGTCGGCCCACATGTAGCCCAGGTAGTTGAGCGTCATGGCGTTCTCAGGGTCGAGATTGAGCGCCTGGTTGAAGAACTGCTCGGCCTGGTCGTAATGCTTCTGCCGCTCGGCCAGTTCGCCGCGCAGGAAGAACAAATAGGTGCGATCTTCCTTCTTGGTCGCCAGCGGATCGCCTTTGTCGAATGCCTCTTCGGCATCCTTCCAGCGGTGCAGGCGCACGTCCATCTGCCCGATCGCGAACCAGACGCCGCGCTGCTCGTCGGGCGAAGCGCCATCGAGCAGACTCCTGGCCATCGCCAGTCCTTCGTCGGGATGGCCCTGGTCGGCGAGCTCTCCGGCGAGCATCAGCTTCAGGTCGTTATCCTTGGGATTGGCGGCGACGGCCTTCCTGGCCACGTCGAGCGCCTTGTCGAACTGGTGCGCATTGCGATACGCATCCACTTCGCCCTGATAGCCGCGCGACGCAATGCTGCCGCCCAGGTCAATCATCTTCTGATACGCGGCAACCGCCTGGTCGATCTTGTTCTCCTCCATCGACACCGTTCCCAGCCGCTCCAGGAAGATGCTGCGGTTGTTCTTCTCCTCGTCGGTATAGGCGCCGTTGGCGTGCGAGGTCACATCCACCATCTGCTGGTAGGTCTGGATGGCCTCGTCGAGCCGGCCAAGAATGTCGAGCAGCAGGCCTTCGTTGAATCCGGCTTCCAGAGAGTTGGGATCCATCTTGCGCGCCTTGCGGATGACGGCCAGCGCATCTTCGAACTTGCCCTGGCGGCGCTCGATCTCCCCGATGTGGATCAGCGGCTCAGCGTCGTCGGGATTGTCTTCGGCAAGCAGCTTGTATTGCTTCAGCGCCTCGTCGAGCTGACTATCGCTGAGCAGCGCCTGCGCCAGCGCGTCCACGGTCTGCAGATCGCCCGGCTCCAGTTCTTCCGCGCGTTGATAGGCGGCAATCGCGTCCTTGGGCTGCTTCATCTGGTCGTACATGGCGCCCAGCGTGAACTCCATCTTCGGCGTGCGCGCGTCCACGGGAACCGACTCGATCGACTTCACGGCGTGCCCGAGGTCGCCGCTCTCGGCGTAGAGCCGGGCCAGGTTCAGCACCACTTCTTCCGATTGCGGCTCGATGGCCTGGGCGGTCTTGAATTCCGACTCAGCTTTGTCGGACTGGTGCTTCACTGTGTAAAGCTGCCCCAGCACCATGTGGTCTTCCACGCTCTTCGGCTGCAAGTCCACGATCTTCTGGAACTCGGCAATGGCCAAGTCCAGCACTTTGTTCGGCGCCGCGGTTCCAGCAGCGCCGTTTTCGCCCTCGCCCAACTGGCGCAGGTAGATCCGGCCCAGCAGCTTGTGCGCGTCGATGTCGTTAGGCGAGTTCTTCAGGAGCATCCGCGCCGTCACTTCGGCATCGTGCACGCGGCCCACGCGGAAATAGAGATCGGCCAGGTCGCCGGCCAGCTCCGCCGAATTGGGATCGGCATCGAGCGCCAGCTTGTACTCCTCGATGGCCTTGTTCACCTCGTCGGCGCGGCCGTCGGTGACGGCGTCATCCTCGTACACGGCGGCCAGTGCCAGATGGTAGTACGCCTTGGCGTGGTCGGGCTCGGCCGCAGGCGGCGTCTGATTGGCCGAGCTTGCGGCCGGTTTCGTCTCTGGTTCGGCCACGGGCGTCTTCGCGGGCGCGGTCTGTTCCGGTACAGAACCAGGCTGGACCTGCCCGGTCTTCGCCGGGCTCGCGGGAGCTGCGGGCGAAGGCGCGTTTTGGGGTCCGTTTTGCGCGCAAACGGCTGCCGCGGAGACTATGAACAAAAGGGCGGGGGCAATCGTACGCCCAAAGGTCGGAAATGCGATCATTTTTGTCATCATGCAGGGAATTCCCCACGTTCCTCGAAACCAGCAAAACGTATGAAACGCTCGCGAGAAGCCGAAACGCGGCGCAGGCAGCCGGGCAGTTCTGGCAGCCGGGCAACTTCGCCTACCGTTACAGACGATTTTACGCGTCATTGGTCGCACGCGCGAGGCGGAATCGGCGATTTTCAGGCAAATTGCCGCCGTTCATGGCCTTGGGGGCCGTGCCCAGGTTCGCAACGCAGGCCTCTGTGATGCAAAATCGATCAGTGCCGGAAGTGGCGTATTCCCGTGAAGACCATCGCCAGGCCCAGCTTGTCGGCGGCCGCAATCACTTCCTCGTCGCGCACCGAGCCGCCGGGCTGGATGACTGCCGTCGCTCCGGCCTCGGCCACTGCCTCCAATCCGTCCGCAAACGGGAAGAATGCGTCCGACGCCGCCACACAACCCTGGAGCGGCAGCACAGCTTTCATGGCGCCGAATTTGGCCGCGTCCACGCGGCTCATCTGCCCCGCGCCCACGCCGAGCGTCTGTCCGTCGCGCGCGTAGACGATCGCGTTCGATTTCACGTGTTTGCATACGCGCCAGGCGAAGAGCAGGCTGCGCAGCTCCTCGGCCGTGGGCGGACGCCACGTGACCACCTTCAGTTCCGACTCCGTTACTTGGGCCCTATCGGCATCCTGCAGGAGCAACCCTCCCGAGATGTGCTTCACGACGGGACGAGCCGGCGCCGCCTTCACTTCTACCAGGCGCAGATTCTTCCTGGCCGCAAAACGCTCGCGCGCCTCGGCGGAAAATCCCGGCGCCGCAATAGCCTCGACAAAAAGCGTCGCAATCTCGTCCGCCGCTGCGCCGTCCATTTCACGATTGATGCCGATGACGCCGCCGTAGGCCGAGACCGGATCGCATTCCAAGGCCTTCTTGTAGGCTTCGAGAATCGTCGCGCCCGTAGCCGCGCCGCAGGGATTGGTGTGCTTGACGATGACCGCGACGGCCCGATCGAACTCGCCAGATGGAAATTCCTGCGCCAGCTCCCAGCAGGCGTCGAGATCGACAAGATTGTTGAAGCTCAATTCCTTGCCCTGGAGTTGTTGCGCGCCGGCAATGCCGAGGCCCGAGCCATCGCTATAAAGCGCCGCGCGCTGGTGGGGATTCTCGCCGTAGCGCAGCGCCTGCGCCTGCGGCATATGGATGCGCAGCGTCTCGGGCAGCGCGGTTTCGTCGAACGCGACAGGCGCTTCGGGCGCGGGCGCATCGGCAATCTTTTCGAGCGTGCTGGCAATCGCGGAGTCGTACGCGGAGGTGAGCGCAAAGGCCTGTTTCGCCAGCTTCCATCGCGTCGCGCGCGTGAGCGCTGCGCCGTGGGCGCCTTTGATCTCCTGGAGGCCTTTCATCTCCTTGATGAGATCGGGATAATCCGAAACACGGGTCACGATCGCCACGTCTTCAAAGTTTTTCGCGGCCGAACGCACCATCGACGGTCCGCCAATATCGATGTTCTCGATGAGATGGCCGTAGGCGACGCCGGGGATTGCCGCCGTCTTCTCGAAGGCGTAGAGATTGACCACCACCATGTCGATGGGCTCGATGCCGTGCGCTTTCACGGCCGCCTCGTGTTCGGCATTGCCGCGGATGTAGAGCAGGCCGCCATGCACGCGCGGGTGCAGCGTCTTCACGCGGCCGTCGAGCATTTCGGGAAAGCCAGTCAGGTCGCTAATGTCCTTGACTAAAAGCCCTGCTGCACGCAGTGCCTTTGCGGTCCCGCCCGTCGAGATCAGCTTCACGCCGAAGCCTGCCAGCACCCGAGCAAACTCCACCAGCCCCGTCTTGTCGGTTACGCTGAGCAACGCGCGGCGAATCGTCTTCGCGCCCGTCCCGCTTGCCTTTGCTTCCGTACTCAATGTGCCTCTCCTGTGGTGAGGATTCACGGCCACTCAACACGCAACATGCCAACCAAATTCCAGAGTACATCGAGCAGCCGCGCCGGGGTGTGCACGGCAGGACCGGCCGCAAATGCCCGCGGCGTGCGTCTGTTCAACGCCGCAGCCACAGGTTACAATCTGTCCCTGACTCATGTGGGCGGCTCTGGCTCCAGTAAGTCACCTGGCCGGCCCGATCATTCGGAGGTTCAATATGCATTTTCTCCGCACTGCTCCTGCCCTGCTGATTTTTGCCGCCGGGGCCGCGCTGGCGCAGACGGCGCCGCCTGCGCAGCAAGCGCCGATCGCGCAAGATGTCACATCGAGACCCGCGCCGCCGACCGCGGTCAAGAGCTTCGACCTCTCCGCAATCGATACCACCGCCGATCCCTGCGTGGACTTCTATCAATACGCCTGCGGCAACTGGCTAAAGGGGAATCCCATTCCCTCCGACCAGACGCGCTGGATGCGCTCTTTTTCACTATTACAGTTGCGCAACCAGTACCTGCTCTGGAAGGAGCTGGACGCGGCGGCCAATTCCCCGCAGACTCCCCTGCAAAAGCAATACGGCGATTTCTACGCCTCCTGCATGGACACGGCGACGATCGACAAGCTGGGACTTCGGCCGATCACGGATGCATGGCACCATATCCGCAAGCTGAAGAACGTGCGCCAGATTCCCACCCTGCTCGCGTGGCTTGAAGATCGCGGCACGCCTGACGGCTTCTTTGAATTCCACGTCACGCAGGACGAAAAAGACTCATCGCAGCAGATCGCCGAGGCCGACCAGGGCGGCATCTCCCTGCCCGATCGCGATTACTACCTGGTCGATTCGCCGCACTTTGCCGAGATCCGCACCACCTACGTCGAGCACATCGAGAAGATGTTCACTCTGGCCGGCGACTCGCCCGACGAGGCCGCCAAAGAAGCGCGGTCGGTAATGGATATCGAAACCGCGCTGGCCAAAGCCTCCATGCCCCGTGTGGATCGGCGCGATCCGGAAAAGGTCTACCACATCTACGCCGTGGACGACTTTGAGAAACTGACGCCGGCGTTCGATTGGAAGGTGTACTTCGGCGCCGTCGGCATCGGGCACTTCGCCACGCTCAATGTGGCCACGCCGGATTTCTTCAAAGGCCTCGACGCCCTGCTTGCGAGTGAGCCCGTAGCGGCCTGGAAGAGTTATCTGCGCTGGCATGTGCTGCACGGCGAGGCAGCGAACCTTCCGAGCGCCTTCTTCGACGAGAGTTTCCGCTTCTTTGGACAAACCCTGGCTGGACAGAAAGCGCCGCAGCCGCGATGGAAGCAGTGCACGGCGGCGAGCGACGCGGCGCTAGGCGAGGCCGTGGGCCAGGATTGGGTGAAGCAGAACTTTCCGCCCGCTGCCAAAGAAAGCATGGACAAACTGGTGGCCGCCCTCGAAAAAGCCCTGGCGGACGATATGCGCGATCTGCCTTGGATGAGCGACGCGACGAAAAAGGCCGCCGAAGAGAAGCTGGCCATGTTCCGCAACAAGATCGGCTTTCCGGAGAAATGGCGCGATTACTCGAGCGTGAAAGTTCGCCGAGGCGCGTATGTGGAAGATCAGGAGCAGGCGGCTCTCTTCGAGCGCAATTACAACTTTGCCAAGCTGGGCAAGCCGGTGGACGAAAAAGAGTGGGAGATGACGCCGCCCACGGTGAATGCGTACTACGACCCCTCGTTCAACGACATCAACTTCCCGGCCGGCATCCTGCAACCTCCGTTCTTCGATTTCAACGCCGATGCGGCGGTGAACTTCGGCGGCATCGGGGTGGTGATCGGGCACGAGATGACGCACGGATTCGATGACGAAGGCTCACACTTCGACGGCAAAGGCGATATGCGCGAGTGGTGGACGGCTGCCGATCGCAAGGCGTTCACGGAGCGCACCGATTGCGTGGCCGATGAGTACAGCGGCTTTGAGGCCGCGCCGGCGCAGGGCGACACGCCAGCCGTGCATCTGAACGGGCACCTCACTCTGGGCGAGAACACGGCCGACAATGGCGGGCTGCGCATCGCCTACCAAGCGCTCCTCGACACCCTGGCCGAGGAGCACAAGAGCATCGACGACAGGATCGACGGCTTTACCGAGGCGCAGCGCTACTTTATCGGCTTCGCCCAGGTGTGGTGCGAGAACCGCACCGACGCCATCGCCCGCCAGAGGGCGCTCACCGACCCGCATTCCCCGGGCCGCTGGCGCGTGAACGGCACGGTCCGGAACTTCGACGCCTTCGGCAAGGCCTTTGGCTGCAAAACGGGCCAGCCCATGGTTCCCGAGAACTCCTGCCGCGTCTGGTAAGGCGCAGGGGAAATGAACTGCCGCCCGCCCTGTGGGGGTCCGGAGACCCCCGCGACAGCCGGTCACCCACCCCAACGAGCAAAAATCGCTCGTTGGGGACCCCTGTCAGGAGACCGGCGCTACAGGTTCGTGCCGCGCGTGAGAAATAGGGCTGGCCCGTGCTGCCCGCCGCCCCCTCTGGAACGTCTATACTGCAATTGCATCCAGCGAGCAGGTTTGCGGTTAGCGAAGCGGGAAGCGACGGGTCCGGGATCGGGGCGGCGTTGGCAATCAGGGCTTTTCCCCGGTCCCATAGGGAAACTAGGCACAACCTGCCCTGGCCTTTTACAATTCATCAGGGATTCCATCCCAACCCAGCACTGCTCGGGAACGACAAACTTGGCGGCGCACGCCTGACCAGGATGAAGGAATAGCATGAGGTTCACGAAATTCGGCAAGGCGCTTGTGATGGGCGCCCTCTCTGCGGGCGTAATCTGTGGCGTAACGTCTTGCGATGAAAGTTATACGGTTGGCTTCTTGTATGTCACGGGAACCGTGACCGCCTCGTCCGGGAACAACGGCATCATCTCCGGTTTTAAGATCGACCACAATACCGGCCATCTGACTGCGATCAACGGTCTGCCGGTTGGTTCGGGAGGCTCCAACCCGGTTCGTGCCGTGCTTACGCTGGGCAGCCGGTTCGTTTATGTTCTGAACCGCGGCACCAACGCCGCGGGCAACGGCGACTGCTACGGAACGAGTCCGGCCACCGTTTGCAATGGCGCCAACATCACCGAGTTTGTGGTGGGCGGCAACGGCATTCTGACGTCTCAGGGGACCTACTTTACGCAGGGTTTCAACCCGTTCCGGCTCATCGTGGATGGCTCGGGTAGCTATCTGATGGTCCTGGACCACGACGCGCCGGACAACGCCAATCCGTCGAACGCCGACGCCTGCGCGGCCGCGCTGGGAACGTTGGGCACCGGCACTACGACGACCACCTGCGGCGACATTACGGTCTTCCAGATCAATCAGACCACGGGCCGTCTTTCGCTGATCCAGAATGCGCAGGTCAAGATGAACGGCGCCGCGATTACTTACTTCCCGGTTCCCGCCAACCCTGTGGACTTCGTCCTCAGCGGCCCCTATGTTTACACCCTGACCTGGGCGCCCACGACCTCGATGACCTCCACAACCACCGCCTACCCGTACACCGGCGGCACGTCGGTCTGGCCCTACACCTACCTCTCCAGCAGCGGGCAATTGCAGCTGAGCCAAAACGGCGTGCAGTCGCTGGGCATCGGGCAGGGCACCGCCATTGTGAATACCAACGGCGTGATTTATCTGCTCGACAACGAGCCGGTCACGGTCTCGTTTAACGGGAGCCCCACCACTTCGCAGAGCCAGATCCTGCCTATGACCTCCGCCGCAGGCGGCGCACTGCAGGCCGAGACAAGCGGCGTGATTCCCGACGATCCCACACTGTCCAATCCCTCTTATCTGATTCTCGAGACCAAGGGCAAATACTTGTACGTGGCCAACCAGGGGAATAACACAACCGGCAATAACCCGGAGAGCGGCGTCGCCGGTTACTTCATCACGACTGCGCCCTCGTTCCAGTTGAGTTTCATCCCCCATGAGCCTTTCGGCTCCGGTTCCGGACCGCAGTGCATCGTCGAAGATCCTTCGGACCAGTTCGTTTATGAAGCCAACGCTTATAGCAATAACGTGACCGGGCGCTTGGTGGATTCCATCTCCGGAATCCTGGACGATCTGAGCAACACTCAAGACTATCCGCTCGAGGGTCCGGCGACGTGGTGCTTCGTCGATGGGCGCACCGGATAAAGCCATGCGATATCCGCCGGCGCGATGCCGATCGGCTGGCGGAGGCTTTTTTAGAGATTCCGGAAGCTGCGGAGTCTGGTCATCAATCTCCGAATCCCGGTACGGCGTTTGGCGGCTCGCGGCGGGATTCGATCAAAAAAACCGACTTTTCGCAGGCCTCCGGGTGGCCTGCTGACGAAAGATGCGCATGAAGTTTTCCAGATCGAGCCAGCGATCGCAAAACCGGAGTGGGACGATCACCGATTCACAGAAGTCGAGTGACCGCGACCATCAGGGAACGGCGACCTTGAAGCCTGCGAAAAGTGGCTACATTCACTCAGGTTTTGCCCTTGTGCTGGTTGCCGCGGCCAGTCTCGCGGCGGCTTCGCTGATCACCGCCTGCGAGACGCTTACTGTGGATTTTGTCTTCGTGGCCAGTTCCAAAGCCGCCGGCGCCAATCAATACGGCGAGATCAACGTCTTCGAGATTAATTCCGAGTCGGGCCGCATGCGCCAGATTCCCACCTCGCCGTTTCCTTCCGCGGGGCGCAACCCGGTGGCCGAGGCGGTTTCGGCCGACAATCAGAATCTCTTCGTGGTGAATCAGGACGACAACACCATCGTCCAGTTCGACATCGGCTCGGACGGCAAGCTCTATCCCAACAACACCCTAAACACGCCGGGGATTTATCCTCTGGCCATTGCAACCAGCAAAACCAACGTCTTCGTGATCGACACCTACCAGCCGCTGCCCTTGTGCTCGACGGCCGATCCCTGCTCCGGTTCCATCTCCGTGATCCCGCTGGTGCCGCCCTCGGGCAACTGTACGACGTCAGTCTGTCTGGGAACGCCCGCGAACAATACGGCCATCAATGCCCAATACTGGCCGCTGACGCTTCCGAGCGCTCCCAAGGACGTGATCGTGCCCACGGCCGTCAATGTGCTGGCCTCCGGCGCCCTCGTTTACGTGACCGCCTACGATTCTTCTGTCACGCCGAGCGTCGGCTATGTCTTCGGTTTTGTGGTCGGTTCAGGCGGCGCGCTCACGGCCGTACCCGGCCCGCCTTTTGAGCCCTCCGAGAACGCCTGTGGCCCAACAAGCTCGCCTGTGAATCTGGCCCGGCCCTCCGGCATCGCCAGCGATGGGAAGAGCTCCTATGTGTATGTGACGGACACGAAGAACGGCAACGTATGGGGCTTGTCTGTAGGTTCCAGCGGCGCGCTGACCGCCCTGGGCTGCCCTTATGCGGCCGGTAACCAGCCCTCGTCGATTGTCGTGGATCCGTCCTATCCGTATGTCTATGTGGCCAACTCGGAGGACGGCACGGTAACGGCTTATTCCATGAGCAGCGGCGTACTGACGTCGATCGGCACCTATGCCACCGGCCTGCAGCCGGTCGCGATCGGCATCGATCCCTCGACCGAGCATTTTCTCTTCACGGTCAACTTTCTCGGCAACACCGTCTCCGACTTCGAGCTGAGCACGACGTCGGGAACGTTGCTCGAGGCGCAGTATTCTCCGTATCCGACCAACGCCCAGCCGGTGGCTGTGGCGGCCATTCCGCACAACGGCACCGGAGGGGGCATCCAGCCGCAGTGAGAGCGTCGAATCGTCCGCCCGGCGCCGGCGAGCTGGCAACGTTGGTTTATGAGACCGGTTCTTCCATTCCAACGAACAAAAATCGTTCGTTGGGGATCACGGTCCGGCAGTACCCCGTACGCGGCTTTTACAATAGCCAAGGGGCAACGTAAACGAGATATTTCGAGGGCTTGAGGCAAAAGGCCCATGACGAAGGAAGCGCATGAAGTTCAGTAAATTGAGCCAGCTGGTTCTGGTCTCTGCCATGGGCCTGCTGGTGGCCACACTCCTGACGGCCTGCAACCTGGTCACCGTCGACTACGTTTTCGTGGCTGCCTCGGCAGGCACGTCGGCCGGCAGCGCGGGTCAGATCTATGCCTACGCCGTCGATGCCCAGTCCGGCGCCGTCCGCTCGGCCCTGCCGGCCGTCTCCACGGGCGGGACCAACCCGGTGGCCATGGCTACGACTTCGGACTACAACAACCTTTACGTCGTCAACCAGGGCGGCAGCACCGTGGTCCATTTCGCGATTGCCGACAGTGGCACACTGACCAAGCAGGACTCGATCACGCTGTCCACTCCCCCGGTGTCCCTGGCGGTGAATGCCGCGAACACTTACCTGTACGTCGTATCCGGCGCCAGCTCCGCAACACTGACCGAGTTCGCGCTGAGCAACGGCGCCATCGGATCGGCAGTGGAGACGGTGAATCTGAGCCTGAATTGCGCCGGGCGCAGCATTGCCAACTTCCCCGGCGATTCCATCGTTCCCGCCGGCGTCACCGTGCTCGCCAATAACAATGCGGTGTATGTGGCGGCATACGACCAGTCGGCTTACAACCCCAACGGCGGCACCACCAGCAACGCCAACCCTGGATGGCTGTTCGGCCTCGCGGTCGGCTCGGGCGGAGCGCTCTCGCCGGCTGCAAAAAACTGTGTCAATACTGGCGCAACCTACCAGTCTTACGACGTGTACGAGGCAGGCGTGAGGCCCTCGGCGCTAGCCACGGACCCCACCGGCCGCTTTGTCTACGTCACCGACTACGCCTCAAACGGGCTGATCGGCTACACGGTGTTGTCCGACGGCAGTCTGAACTTCATGATCAATGGGCCGTTCAAGACTGGAAACCAGCCGACCGCCATCGTCATCGATCCTCGCGGCCTTTATATCTACGTCACCGACTCGCTGGATAATGCGGTCTCCGCGTACTCAATCACCCTATCCAGCGGCACGCCTTCGTCGGTCGTAAACATCGGCGGGTCGGCCACGAACAGCACCGAAGCCGACCCGGTGTCGATCGTTGTCGAGCCCTCGCTGGGCCGCTTCGTCTACACCGCCAACCGCCTGGGCGATTCGCTCACCGGCTTCCGGCTGGATCCCACTACCGGAGGTTTGAGCGCCACGCAGGCTTCGCCCTACCCCATCAGCGGCGCATACCCGGCGGCGGTGATCGCGATCCCGCATGGCAACCACGCCACGCAGACGGTGGCGCCGTAACTCGCAGAAGGATTATGCAGCAAGAAAAGCCCGGCCCTGAAGGCCGGGCTTTTTTGTCCCTTGGTTCCGGTTCTTACTCGGCCGGCGCGTAATAGCCTTCGCGGGTGTAAACAGTCAGGTCGCTTTTGCCGGTCTTCAGGGCGATCTTGTGAAAGCCGCCCTCGGTATCGGCCTTGTCGGGGGTGTAGGTGAGCAGATACTGCTGGTGCAGCAACATGGCGATCTGATTGTAGATCTCGTCGAGGTTGTCCTTTTTTTTGGCTTCGAAGAACTGGCCGCCGGTGCGCGCGGCGATCTGCTGCATGATCTTCTTGCCGTCGAAGCCGGCTTCGCTGCGGGGTGCGCTGCCGCCGCGGCCGCCGCCACTACCGGGCCAGCCTCCGCCGCCACCGGGATAGCCGCCTCCGCCCGTGCCGCCGTGATGCCCGCCGCCGGGATTGCCGTTCATGGGCTGCTCTTCCTCGCCTTTGAAGTAAATGGTGAAGACCTGCAGATTGGCGCGGTCCGCAGCGTCGATCGCGTCGTTGAGCGTCTCCTTGCTGCCGCGATCCGCGCCCTCTGAGAAGACCACGAGCGCCTTGCGGCCGCCTTGCGGCTTCATCAGCTCTTCGGAGGCGAGGTAGATCGCGTCGTAAAGCTGCGTACCGCCTTCGTGGCCGCCGTGTTGCCCGTAGCCGCTCTCGTCGCCATTGCTTTCCGGGCCCTGGCGGTCGTGTTCCTGCGAGGTCGGCGTCATCTGGTCGAGCTCGCGGTGCAGCTTGTCGCGCGAGTTGGTGAAGTCTTCAAGCAGCTCTACCTCGCGATCGAAATGAATCAGGAAGGCCTGGTCGCCCTGGGCTCCAGCCGTTGGATCGGCTGGGAGCATCAGGTCGACGAACTTGCCCGCGGCCTTGCGCTCGCTGTCCATGGCCGGGTAGACGCTATGGCTGGTATCGATCAGCAACCCCAGGCGGAAGGGCAGATTGCTCTGCGAGGTGAAGCTCTCGATGGTCTGCGGCCGGCCGTCTTCGGTGAGCGTGAAGTCTTTGGCCGTCAGGTTGGTGACGAGCTGGTTGTGCTTGTCGAGGACCAGCACGGGCAGAAGAACCTCGCGCGCCTGCACTTTGATGGCGGCCGCGGGTTGGTGCGAGGAGGGCTGCTGGGCCGCGCCTGATCCGCCCGCGAAGTAAAAGACGAAGGCAGATACAGCGGCGGCTGAGAGAACGAGGCAGCAGGTCGACCTGGTTTTCATAAAGTCTCGCGAAGAGCACACTTTCAATCTCTTAGACGCGCCAACCCGGCCATGCGTTGACCATATTTTTCAGCGAGTCGGCAGGTCAGCAAGTCAGCGAGTCGGCTCTGCGCCGCCTAACGCAGCAAATCTTCAAGCGCGGTGCTCAGGTCGGTTTTGTCGTCGCGGTACTTGACGATCGCGGGGGCGTAGAGGCTCAGGCCCCAGGCTTCGCTTTGGGGATGGCCTTTGCCCTTGCCGACGGCGCGGGCGCCGGGAACGACGACGGCGTTTTCCGGAACGATGAGCGGCGCATCGGCGGTCGCGCGCAGCACCTGGCCCGTCACCAGATCGAAGAGAGGCGTGCCGCGCGTAAGGATGGTTCCGGCGGCGAGCACCGCGCCCTTGCGCACCAGCGTTCCCTCGTAAACGCCGCAGTTGCCGCCCACCAGCACATCGTCCTCAATGACGACGGGGCTGGCGTTGACCGGCTCCAGCACGCCGCCGATCTGGGCCGCGGCGCTCAGGTGCACGCGCTTGCCGATTTGGGCGCAGGAGCCGACCAGGGCGTGCGAATCGACCATCGTGCCCTCGTCAACGTAGGCCCCGGTGTTGATGTACATGGGCGGCATGCAGACGACGCCGCGCGCCACGTAGGCGCCGGCGCGCACTGAAGAGCCGCCGGGCACGATGCGCACGCCGTCCGCGGCGGAGAATGGCCGCGCCGGGTAGGTGTGCTTATCGACAAACGAGAGCCTGCCGGCAACCGATTCTTCGAGGGCGCCGAGGCGAAAGCCGAGCAGGATGCCCTGCTTGACCCAGGGATTCACGCGCCATCCCGTGGGCGCTGCCGGGTCGGGCTCGGCTGCGCGGATCGCGCCGGCTTCGAGCGCCGAGCGCAGGGCCAAAAAGGCGGTCATCGCAGCCGGATCGCCGGCCGCAGCGGCGCCGGCGGCAAAGTGCCGCTCAATCTCTTGTTGCAGTTGGCTTAAATTCATTCCAATCTGAGTGTAGCAACTGCGGGGACCAAGCCACCCCATCGCGCAAAAATCGCTCGATGGGGACCCCGGCGGGGACTAAGGGACTGAGGGACTAAGGAAGCGAAGAAGCGTGTGAGGGGGTGAAAAATCGAGTGCGCGACCGAGGGACCGAGGTCAAACGGCGGCGATAGGAACGCCGGCGGGCTTCAACTTCGCCCGTCCATTGGCGCCGATGGGTTGCAGCCGGAAGCAGTTTTTTCCCGAAGGGATCAGCGCCAAAGGGATGGGCGCTTCGCCGGGCCGGCCGTTGAAGTTCTTCGATTCGAGCCAGGCGCGCAGGCGCGGATCGCAAATCTGCGCGCGGCCCTGCCAGAACTCGGGATTGAGCCCCAGCTGAATCAGCAGATGATCGAGGTGCAGCTCGATGACGCTCGTGTCCCTGGGAAAATAGCGGCGCACATTGCTGGCGCCAATCTCGACGCCGGTGAACTCGCGTCCTTTGTGCTGCGTTTTGACGATCATGGGATCCTGGCAATCGAAGGTAGATGAGGGCCTGGTGGAATGTGCCCAGTCTAAGGAGATTTGCTTGACGTGGGATACGGGCGTTGCGTTAAAAGTTGCGGCGGTTTCCTGAATTGATACGGACGCGGGGGCAGGCCGGATTTGGGAAGTGGAAAAATGCGCCGATCGGCGTCTCAAAATCCCCGCCGCGGCCAGCGGCCCGTATGCGATACTCGAAACG